>ENA-OQEL01000428-OQEL01000428.1-human-gut-metagenome-genome-assembly--contig:-NODE-428-length-15337-cov-4.720842_pt1 | contig 15337 bp, 14 predicted proteins | sample MGYA00242796_ERZ504637 | MGnify/ENA primary metagenome ERZ504637 (study PRJEB26092, sample SAMD00036306) | human gut metagenome | host: Homo sapiens | study: EMG produced TPA metagenomics assembly of... | reverse complement strand
GCTTTCGGCTCTTTCAAAGCGATTTCTCGACAGATATTCACCAGCGGAGCCGATTGCTATGTTTCACTCAGAATGACCACACTGGTCAGACTGGATTCAAAATATGTCCCTTTTTAAAGTGAACTCATTTATAGTTTTCCTAACTCCTTTTACGGAATGAGCAGGGATGAATCTCCATAGCTCAGGAAACGGAAATCATGCGAAAGAGCATAATCGTAAACCTTCTTCCAGTCGCCCTTGAGGAAAGCACTCACCAGGAGCAGGAGTGTACTCTGAGGCTGATGGAAATTGGTGACCAGCATCTTCACAATCTTATACTGATATCCAGGAGCAATGATAATCTGCGTGCTGGAATGGAGAGCCTCCAAGCCGTTGCGGTCCAGATAATCGATGATTGCCTGAATAGCCTGCATCGGAGTGATTCCATCTACCAGATTGCCATCTTCAGAAAGCTCGTAAGGATCCCACTGGTTTACATGCAGATCTTCTTCATTTGCCTCAGGATGCTTCAGCAGATGAACGCCCATGTAATAGAGACTCTCTATGGTACGGACGCTAGTGGTTCCTACGGCAATGACCCGGCACTCGTGCTTGATGAGTTTTTCCAGACTGCGGCGATGAACAACAATGTATTCCGTATGCATCTGATGGCCTTCGATTTCAAGACTCTTCACCGGTTTGAATGTGCCGGCTCCTACATGCAGGGTTACTTCTTCGCGGTCGATTCCATGCGCATCAAGATCCTTGAGAACCGCATCGGTAAAATGGAGGCCGGCAGTTGGAGCAGCCACACTTCCCTTGATTTTAGAATAAACCGTCTGATAGGTGGTCTTGTCACTCTCCTCAGTCTTGCGGTTGAGATATGGAGGAATAGGCAACTCACCTACTGCTTCGAGAATCTCAGCGAAAGACACCTTGTCGTTGTCCCAATCAAAATCAACCCAATAGTTGGTTCCTCCGCCTTTGGCAACCATTTTCTGCGCCTCAGAACCGAGAGCATCTCCGCGTCGCATGGTAGCGCTGAGCGTAAGCCTGTGGCCCTTGATTTCGAAATCACGCTTCAGGCTGCCCTCTTTCCATTTCTTCAGATTACCGATCATGCAGAGCCAGGAACAATGTCCGGTGGTCTGGAACATGAGTTCATAATCAGTAGGTTCTGCAGGCTCCATCAAGAAAACCTCAATAAGCGCACCTGTTTCCTTGCGGAAATGCAGACGCGCTTGTATCACTTTGGTATTGTTGAATATCATCAAGGCTCCTTGAGGGAGATATGTGGGAAGATGATGGAAAACATCATCGCTTACCTCGCCGTGCTTATAGACCAGCAGTTTGCTGTGGTCGCGCTGGGCGATAGGGAATTTTGCGATGCGCTCATCCGGTAAATCATAGTTATAATCACTAATTTTAATGTGTTTTGTATCCATTATTTATTTTACTTGTGAACTTTCTATTTTAAACTTTTATTTCTGTACTAAAGATGAGCCATCTGGCAGGTGGCATAAAACACAACCATGATAAGGGTAAATATCACTACGGTCATGATTTTATCTACATCATCATAGTCGTAACCCGTACTCGTATACTGGTTGGAAATATACTTAATCTTTGGGGAGATGCGGTAATACATCCTGATGTAGATAAGATAAACGACAACTCCCACCACAGCTCCGATAGCCAGACCACAAAGAATGTCGACCGGATAATGAACACCCAGGTAAAGACGGGTCCAACAGTTCACGAGCGACCATAATAACAGGGTCCACGTAACCAGTTTGCTGCGGATAAGCAACGAGAAGAAGATGGCTATAGAAAGCGTATTGGCCGCATGAGCCGAACAGAAGCTGAAACTCTTGAGGCGCATATTGTCAACCACCTGAACCGTATACTTGAACATCGGGTCGCTGGAAGGTCTGCATCTTTCAGCCAGCGGTTTGATGATTCCATCCACCAGTCCATCAGCCAGAAAGATGCAGAGCACCGCTCCTCCAACCACGAGAGCAATCTGGCCCATCATCTCGTTGTTTCTTATCACAACAACGAAGAGGACGATATAAAGCGGAATCCATGTCCATCCCGACGTAAGCGCCATCGCCATCTGATCGAGCCAGACATTCTCGCTGCCGTTAAACACATGCAACAGCTGCATGTCAAAATCTTGTATCCTACTAAAATCCATTCTCTTTATATTAGTCAGATTTTATCTTAATCAGATTTCCTCAATTGCCTTGGTTTCAATCCAGCCTTCTCTGCCGTCTCCTACCTTGATTTCACGCCAGCCTTTCATCGCCTTATCGGTAATGTCAACTCGGGTTCCTTCATGCAGCAGGAAGAGGTCAACGCTCGTCTTGGCTGGAGTCTTCTTCACATTGACAGAAGGAGCGATGATGATGGCTCCCGTACGGTTGATGAGCATCTGCCGCTGCTGGTAAGCAAAGAGATTGCTCAGCAGGAAGACTGCCACGAAGAAGATTCCACCGAAGAAACCAATCTTGCGCAACACGATATGCGAACCGAAGAGATAAACCAAAACCAGAACCAGCGCCATGATGATGGCTATGATGCCTGTCTTAGCCCAACAGTCAACACTCGTAAGGTTAACCAGCGCCTTCCACCAGGTTACGAAGAACATCTCGCTTTCCGGAGTAATCTTATCGATGGTCTTGCTACGTGCAAACTGCAGGTTGAAGCTGATGTCTTCATCTCCTGGCGAGAGCAGATGGGCACGCTCATAATTGAGTACAGCCTTGGTAATATTGTCTGTACGGTAATAAGCATTGCCCAAGTTATAGTAAACTTCGGCAGAAACACCATAGTTGTTCAATATTTCCTCATAGTCGCGTATGGCCTGCTGATAGTTACCTTTCTGATATTCCGTATCAGCATTGTTCTTGGTTACAGAGCCTGCAGAAACAGAGCTGCCCAACATCACCATGATCATCATGACGAACGAATATCCGGTTGCACTCTTCTTGCGCTGCTTACGCGTTGCATTGATAGCATTTTCTATATCCATAATAGCAGTCATTGCTGATTCGAATGTACGGCTCATATTGCCGGCAGGGTCGCCCGGCGCATAGCGTTCAAACTCACATTCATCGAGCGCAGTTGTAAACTTCTCGATAGTTCTCTCCTCTACACAATGTTTTTCGAGCATAGCCTGAATGTTTTCACGTGAGAGCTTTTCGACAGGCATGTTGAGCTTGTAGCTTACATAGCCCCACAAAGCACGGAGCACTTCATCATAGAATTCTTCCTGCTTGCCACCGAGCATCAGCAGATGCGCCTTCTTCAGGCGTTTGGTTGCTATCTTGTTTGCCTTGTTGGAACGGACCTTTACCAGGTCGGCATTCTCGAGAGCACGGCGGCGGAAAACAATGAGCAGGGCAAAGAAGGCTGCCAATGGAACCAGCAGACTGGTCCAGTAGCCGAAGCTTCCGTAGAACATATCGTCAATATCATGGAGCTTAGACTTGCCCAGTTTCAGCGCATGAATGTCCTTATCCTTGTTGCTGAAATCTGATGTTTCATTGTCTGAAGTTCCATCGCCCTTCTCTACATTCAGCGTAAACGGCTGGGTCTTGATTGTCTTGTACTTGTTAGCCGAAGTATCATAATAGGTGAATTCTACCGCAGGAATGGTATAATTTCCCTGATTACGAGGCACAGCCAGGAAGTCATAAATCATATTGCCTTCTACGCCATTGGCTGTAAGGCGGGTCTTGTCTGTCACCTTCGCGTCGTACTTGTCAAAATCATTAGGGAAGGTAATGACAGGCTGCTTGAGCAGCTTCAAGTTTCCGATTCCTCCTACCACCACACGGATGGTGATTGGTTCGCCAGCCTTCACTTCCTTCTTGTCGATGGAAGCAGTAATATTGAATTTACCTACACCGCCCGAGAAGTTGGCAGGGCGCTGAGGCAATGGATCAACCTGAATTTTCACACTAGGTGCTATAATATCTTTCTTTACTTCAACATAGCCAGAACCGCCATTGAAGAAAGCTTCCATCGGGTCAACGTTTCTGTTCTGCTGAACCACGATTCCCTTGAAGGTAATGGCTGGAATGGTGAGGCTTCCCGTCATCTGCGGATACATGACATACTGGCTCCATGTAACGCATCGGTAAGGTCGGCCGTTTACGGTTTCAGTATGGAAGGTCTTCTGCTGAGGCAGCGGAACTTCCTGGTTGTGGAATCCCTTCAGGTCAGGCATCTTACCTTCCAGCTGGGTAAGGTCTACCTGCGTGTAAACCTTATAAGTAAGGAGCACCGGTTCCTGTTCGTGAACACGTCGCTTGTTGGCTGTAACCTTGATGAAGAGGTCGCTGCCTGATATTCTTGATCCGGCAGTTCGCATGCGTGGTTCATTATAATCATTCTGTCCGTGCATGGAAGGTGCACCGTTGTTGCGTGCAGCATGGCCAGAAACCGTAATCTTAACCGGATGGGAAGAGAGTTTCTTACCATTTACGATGGCATGAGAGGCACCAATGCCAAAGGTTCCGTTCTTAGCTGCGTAGAGCGTATAGGTAATGGTTACCGACGATGAAGAGGAAGTATGACCATTGATCATCTGATAACTGGACTGCGATGAGGTGTAAGGACCTGCGATTACCTCAAGTCCTTCTCCTACTCCGCCCAGGCGGAATTCCTCTACATCACGTGTATTGATGGTATAGGCCACACGGAAGTTTTCTCCCGCCGCCACGTGTGTTGGTGCCGACACACTGATATGCTGGGCTTTCAGCTGCAAACTGAAGCCCAGAAGCATTGCCCATATAATAATAAACCAACCTATATGTTTCATGTTCTAAATTTATTATACTCGTTGTACTATTTTACTTTTTACCAGTTTTTTCTCATATTGCTTTCTGCGAGGCTGACTCATCGCTTTCTGCATCTTGCGCTTCGTATCCTTCTCCTGCTGGATGGCAGCGTTCAAGAGTTGTTCAGCATTATCTTTGCTCATCTTGTCCTGATTATTCTGATTCTGCTGATTGTTCTTATTCTGGTTGTTCTTGTTTTTATCGTTCTTGTTCTTGTCTTTATTCTGATCTTTGTTCTGATCCTTATTCTGCTTGTCTTTGTTCTTGTCCTTGTTTTTATCCTTATTGTTCTTGTTCTTATCGTTCTGCTTGTTCTGCTTCTGGTTTTTAAGCAGTTTCTTGCAGAGGGCAAGATTATATCGGGTTGCATTGTCCTGCGGATTGCAGCGCAGGGCGTTCTCATAACATCCTATGGCCTGCGCATATTGCTGATGCTGCTGCATGACCACACCCATGTTGTGGTAACTTCTGGCGCGTCGCATCTTGTTCGTTTCCTGTTTCGAAGCATTCTCAAACTGTATCATCGCCATCGAATCCTTCTGCTGCATCATCAGGGCGCAACCCAGATTATAGACAGCCTGCGCATTCTTCTGGTTCTTGGAGATAGCCTTGCGATATTGCGTTTCGGCTGCAGCCCACTTCTGTTTATGATAGGCGCGGTTTCCCTGGCGGATGAAGTTGCGGTCGTTCTGTGCTCCCACCTTCGCCAAGCCCAGCACCATTAGGGCAAAAACCAATATATATCTTAAATATCTCATTCTTATTATATAATAATGTATTCAAGTTTCGCAAGCTCAGAAGTTAAAGGAGTTAAAGGAGTTATCGCTCCCTACGGTCGCTGAGGAGTTAAGACAACAGTCTTTTTGGCGTTGTTTTTAAGCAGCAAGACATACGTCTTAACTCCTTAACTTCCTTAACTCCTTTAACTTCCTGATATGCGAAAGTTCAGTTATGTATAAACGTTTATCAGAAAGGCTTCTTGATGTCTTTCTTAAAAAACTTGATGTTTCTGAGCAGAGGATTCTTTACCTCAAGCAGACAGATTTCGATGATAAGCAACAGGATGACAAGAATACCTACAGCCTGGAACTGTTCATCATAGGCGCTGTAAACCACACTCGTTACATCGCCTTTCTGCAATTTGGCAATATCATCATTCAATGCTCTTTCCGCATCGCTGGTATTATCTACATGAATGTACTGACCCTTGCCTGCCTGGGCAAGTTCCTTGCACATCTGCTCATTCAGGGCGGTCATTACGGTATTGCCCGCGTTGTCCTTCAGATAAGAGCCGTCGCCCATAGGGATTGGTGCTCCCTTGGTGTTTCCTATGCCCAGGATAAAGACATTGATTCCTTTCTTGTTGGCAGCAGCCGCTGCCTCCTGTGCGCCAGGCTCATGGTTTTCGCCATCGGTAATAACGATGATGGCTCTGCCCACATTCTCCTGCTGGGTGAAACTCTTGGAAGCCAAATCGATGGCTGCTCCGATATTGGTACCCTGGGTCTGGATAAGACCAGGGGTTATGTTCTGGAGAAACATCTTTGCCGAAACATAATCGGTGGTGATTGGCAACTGTACGAAAGCATCGCCTGCAAAGACGATGAGTCCAATCTTGTCGTTGTTAAAGTTGTCGACCAGATTTTCGATAAGCATCTTACTCTTGTCCAAACGGGATGGAACCACGTCCTGACAGAGCATGGAATTTGAAATATCGAGGCAGATGATGGTTTCAATGCCATGTCGCTTATCGTGAGAAATCTTGCTGCCCATCTGAGGGCGAGCTACCATCACGATAAGAAGCGCCAAGGCTGCGAGCATCAGCACAAACTTCACTGTAGGGCGATATTTGGAGATGTTGGGCATGAGCTGTTTCAGAAGTTCCGGATCGCCGAGCTTCTTCAGTTTCGCCTTTCTTCTTCTCCACCCTATCAGTCTGATCAGAATCAGTACTGGTATTATCCACAACAGCCAGAGAAATATAGGATCTTCAAATCTTAACATTTTCTATTCTAATTATATCTTCTATTCGATTATCCGATAATCAGTAAAATATCTCCGATAACTGGTAAAATATCTCCGAAAGATAGCAAAATATCTCCGAAAGATAGCGGGATATCTCCGATAATCAGTAATGGCTCAGTATCCGGGTTACGGAATTCTTCTGAACCAGGTGATGCGGAGGAGGATTTCTACCAGCAATACCAGGAGAGCTGCCAAGGCGAATGGCTGATAAGCTTCATATCGCTTAGCAAAGTGCTTGACATTAAACTTGGTTTTCTCCAGTTTATCAATGTCCCTGTAAATCTTCTTCAGCTCATTATTGTTCGTTGCACGATAGAAATTACCATCGGTTGTCTGCGCTATGTCGCTCAGAGTCTTCGTATCTATCTCTACCGGAATGTTGACGTACTGTACTCCTCCTGCCACAGGCATTGGATAAGGAGCCACCTTGTTGGTTCCTACACCGATGGTGTAAACGCGGATTCCGTAGCTCTTGGCAATCTCTGCTGCGGTCATTGGCGAGATTTCGCCCATGTTGTTACTGCCGTCGGTAAGAAGAATCACAACCTTCGATTTTGACTTAGAATCCTTCAGGCGGCTCACGGCATTGGCCAGTCCCATTCCCACTGCGGTTCCATCGTCAATCAGTCCCCGGGCGGCAATATCCGTACGGGTTGCCTGCAAGAGGCGCAACAGACTGGCATGATCGGTTGTCATCGGGCACTGGGTGAAAGCTTCACCGGCAAAGATAGTCAGACCGATGTTGTCGTTCGGTCTTCCCGAGATGAATTCTGTAGCCACATCCTTAGCCGCTTCCATACGGTTCGGTCTCAAATCTTCGGCAAGCATAGAGGTGGAAACGTCCATCGCCAACATAATGTCTATGCCTTCCACCGTCTTGTTGTCCCAAGCCGTATGCGTCTGCGGACGAGCCATCGCACAGACGATGAGCACGAAACAGATGCATCTCAGCACCATTGGCAGATGGATGAGACGCACACGCAGGCTCTTCGGAGCATACTGATACTTTTTCGTGTCGCTCATGCGCATGGTTGGCGCATTCTTTTTCCTGTAGAGGAAATACCATAATATATAAGGTATCAGCAACAGGAGCAACAGAAAATAGCCTTTACTTGCAAATTCCATTTCTATATTTTTCTATTTATAGCCAGGCAAAGAGTTGCGGAATAAACCGCTTTGCCCGGCGAAACGTTTCATAAGAACACCCTACCTTACATCAGCAGCATGGATGACTGGTAAATGATGTAACCCAACAGAACCAGACCTACGATGGCTCCTATCCAGAGGAGCGACTTGATGAGGCGACGCTGAGATTGCGTCTTCTGCTCTTCATTGGTCAGCTGCGGAACCACCTTTTCTTCAGTAGGTTTCTCATCTGTCTTGGTCTGGTCGATGAAGTTGATGGCATTCACCAGGTTTGCGTCGTTCTCATTCACCAGGGTTTCATATTTGGCAAACTTCACGAGGTCGGCAGTCTGGAAGAGTTCCTTCAGTTCATCAATCATCTTCTGGTCGCCTGCTTCGCGCAAACGTTCGATGATTTCGGCACTGGTCATCTCCATGGCATTGAATCCGAAACGACTCACGATATATTCTCTCAGCGTATTGGTAAGCTGGGTGTAGTAAGCCTTCTGTGTTTCCTGATTCTCTACGTGCTGCTGCTTGATGACGTTGATTTGATTCAGCGCCTTTTCATGAGCCGGAACATGTTTTACGATGCGGATATGGGTGATGATTGGCTTGTTGTTCTTCAGTCTGTTGCGCAGATAAAGCCATGCACCACAGATGATTAACAGCAATAGGCTCAACCAAAACAGCGCACTCCATTCGCTCCAAGAGAAAGGATTATCCTGAACATCCTTGGGCGGATAGAACTGGTTGGGATGAACCGTATCTACGGGCACGGTGAGCACCTTCAGCGCAAGCTGGTTGCCATGAAAGTTCTTGCCGTTTACCTTCACATTGAGCGCAGGAATCACGTACACCTTTTCATCAAATGAAGTCAGCGTATAGTCGCGGCTCACCACCATGCGGTCGTCGCCTATGTGCGAAGTGTCGCCCTTACTTTGCTCTACCACTTCCACTCCAGGCGTAATTTGCTGCTGCGGCTGGAAAGATGGCAGTTGCACCTTATCGCCCTGCTTTACCGAAGCCTTCAGATGCAGCACGGTCTGCTCTCCTATCAGTATCTGCAGCGAGTCGATGCGTTGCTCTACCTGCTGGGCTTGAGCTAAGCCTGAGCACCCCAGAAGAGCGAGCGACAATATGATATTCTTTACTTTAAACATAGTTTCTTTACTTTGAGCTTTCGGTTTATCAGCCCCTCTGCTTGAAAAGCATCAGGAGCGCCTTCGAGAAGTCCTCGTTAGTGGCAATCGAAGTCCAGTCGACCTTGCTTTTGGCAAAGTCGGTTTTCAGATTCTCCTGCTGCATCAGCCATTGCTGGGTATGGGCCATTCGCAGTTTCTTCGAACTTGTATCAATATACATTTCGTGTCCGGTTTCTGCATCCATCACCTTGAGCAGTCCTACATCAGGCAGCACCTTGGCACGCGGGTCGTAAACCTGGATGGCTACTACATCATGTTTCTGGTTGGCAATCTGCAGCTGATGCTGGAAATCCTTATGATCGTAGAAGTCGCTGATTACGAAAGCTGTGCAGTGGCGTTTCATCACGCGGGTGAAATATTCCAGGGCACAGCCGATATCGGTACGCTGGCTCTGCGGCTGGAAGTTGAGCATTTCCCTGATGATATAGAGAATATGTTTTCTTCCTTTCTTAGGCGGAATATACTTCTCGATACGGTCAGAGAAGAAGATGACACCTATCTTGTCATTGTTCTGAATGGCGCTGAAGGCGAGTGTGGCAGCAATCTCAGTAGCCAGATCGCGCTTCATCTGCTTCATCGTACCGAAATCGAGCGACCCGCTGACGTCTACGAGCAGCATCACGGTAAGTTCCCTTTCCTCTTCAAACACCTTGACGTAAGGCTTATGAAAGCGGGCGGTCACGTTCCAGTCGATGTCTCTCACATCATCGCCATACTGATATTCGCGCACCTCGGCAAAGGCCATTCCCCTGCCCTTAAAGGCAGAATGATACTGACCTGCGAAGATGTTCTGACTCAGTCCGCGAGTCTTGATTTCTATCTTCCGAACCTTTTTTAAGATATCTTGTGTATCCAAAATCCTAAACTATTAACTATAAACTATTAACTGTTAACTATCAACTGTAAACTATTAACTGTTAACCATCAAGGCACTTCCACCTTATTAATTATGCGGCTCACGATTTCCTCGCTTGTTACATTACTTGCCTCAGCCTCGTAAGAAAGACCGATACGGTGGCGCAATACGTCATGAGCCACAGCTCTTACATCTTCAGGAATCACATAGCCGCGATGCTTGATAAACGCATAGGCTCTGGCTGCCTTGGCAAGAGAGATGCTGGCACGAGGACTGCCGCCGAAGGTTATCATGTCTTTCAGCTCGCCCAGTCCGTAGCGCTCAGGATAACGTGAAGCAAAGACGATATCGGCAATATACTGCTCAATCTTCTCATCGAGATAAACCTCGTTTACAATCTTGCGAGCCTTCAGAATCTCCTCAGCTGATGTTACAGGAGTAACCTCAGGAAGTCCGCCCTGGATATTCTCGCGGATGATGAGCTTCTCCTCTTCCAGTGTAGGATAATCGATGATTACCTTCAGCAGGAAACGGTCTACCTGTGCTTCAGGCAACTGATAGGTTCCTTCCTGCTCGATAGGGTTCTGTGTAGCCATTACCAGGAACGGACTAGGCAGTTTGAAGGTTTCATCGCCAATGGTAACCTGGTGTTCCTGCATGGCTTCGAGCAGCGCACTCTGCACCTTGGCTGGGGCACGGTTAATCTCATCTGCCAAAACGAAATTGGCGAAGACAGGACCGCGCTTTACATGGAAAGCCTCATCTTTCTGTGAATAAATCTGAGTACCCACCACATCGGCAGGCAACAAATCAGGAGTAAACTGAATGCGGCTATAGTCGGAGCTGATAAGCTGTGACAATGTCTTGATTGCAAGTGTCTTCGCCAGTCCAGGTACACCCTCAAGCAGGATATGACCATCAGAGAGAAGACCGATAAGAAGGCAATCTACAAGGTGTTTCTGACCTACGATTACCTTATTCATGCCCATTACCAGATTGGTAACAAACTGACTTTGTTGTTCTATCCGGATATTCAATTCGCGGATATCAATAGCTTCTGCCATAATTCTATATTTTTACGTTTAATTTCTTAATTCAAACAATATATTTTCCAAAACCAAACGCAAAAGTACTCAAATTAAGCCACAAAAGCGAAAAAACCAATCTAAATAATATTAAAAATGTTTCATAAAAGCTATTTTTAGGTTCTTTTAAAGAATAGCTTTTATGAAACAAACGAGATTTCAAATATTTTATCTGTTTTTATGCTTCATGTACCATGGATGAACCAAGAAATTGTACACCAGCAACGATACGATTGTAAAAAGAAGCGCATAGTGCAACATCCCTGATTCAATCATATTATATACAGGATGACCTACGTTAAAATGCGCTCTCGCCGGAAGATTATGGAACATGAATCCGAGACCGATTCCCAAACTCAAGCCCAACTCCCAAGCCAGGAAGAACGAATTCACGCTCGTGCCGCGCTGGCAATGTTTGGCAAGCTTGATATAGAAGAGCAGAAAACGGCTTCCGATGATTCCCAAGCTGAAACCCAGCAAGGTTGGAACCACGATTTCGACAGCAAACTCCTGAGTTCCGAACGAAATCAGTTCAGCAGAAGCCAACAATATCAGGCCTACCAATATCTGACTCTTCAAATCAGCATCAGCAAAGACAAACTTTTCTGCCAGGAACGCCAAGACCAATCCTCCGAAAATCATCAGAAAGTTACCAGTAGAATGAGGCACAGAAAAGTATAATCCCGCAGAAAAAGTAATCAGGATGATATTGACAAACAGCGGAGTTCCCTGTGGCAGATAGAAGCGGTCGAGGCTGAAAGTCTTAATTCCTTCGGCTGGTGCCTTAAAAGGAAACTTGGCGCGAGAAACCAGCACGAAGGCTCCCAAAGCCAGCAACGAAGCCGTAGGGAAAACATAGCCCATGCCGAAATAGTTGTAAACAAAACATGCCACCAAGGGCCCTACGGCTATCGAAAAAACGGGCAAACCAGGAGGTAATGTAATTAGCCTCGGTGCGCTGGAACGACTCGCAGGAATCAATAACCAGCGTACTGGCAAGCGACATCTGAGCCAGCCCCAGAAATGCTCCTAACAGGAAACGGACCGCCAGGAGAATCTCAAAAGAAAACCTGATGTTCCAGAACGTATCCAGATAATAAATTACCGAATGGCAAACAACCACACCTAAAATGGAAAGCTGACAGACCATATTTCTGCGGTAGCGCTGCACCAGATAAGAGCAGAAGCCGCCAAACAGGAAAAGTCCAAAGCCGTATGCAAGAAGCACACACCCTATCTGCCACATCTGAAACTTATCCTGAATCAGGAAATAAGGAATAGCAAAAACGAGCATGTACACACTCGACATCAGCAAGAGGTTGGCAAAGCATAATCGCCAGAAGTCCTTGTGCCACAGTTTGATATGTACTGGTGTATTTTGTGTATCCATTATTCTAAACTCTTTTATTCAAGTTTCGAAAGTTCAGAAGTTAAAGGAGTTAAAGAAGTTATCACTCCCTACGGTCGTTCGGGAAGTTAAGAGACAATAGTCTTCTAGCTTAAACATAGGACATTTGTCCCTTAACTTCCCTCTAACTTCCCTAACTTCCCTTAACTTCCCCACATGCGAAAACTTCAGTTAGTAACTCTCTTCAGCGCTAGGATAATCTACGGTCTTCACCGCATCAATATAAGCCTTCACACCCTTGGTCATTTCCTCACCTACCTGAGCAAAATGGCGCAGGAACTTAGGCTTGAAGCCCTGTGTCATTCCGAGTGCATCAGCATAAACCAGAACCTGTCCGTCGCAGCCGTTACCTGCACCAATTCCGATGGTTACAGCCTTTACCTTCTTGCTTACTTCTGCAGCGAGCTTAGCAGGAACCTTCTCCAGCACGATGGCAAAGCAGCCTGCTTCGTCCAGCGCAACGGCGTCGCTGATAAGCTTCTGTGCCTCAGCCTCTTCCTTGGCACGAATGCCATAACCGCCAAACTTATTAACGCTCTGCGGGGTAAGTCCGAGATGACCATGAACAGGAATACCTGCATTAACCAGCGCCTTAACGGTTTCGCAGATTTCTACGCCGCCTTCCAGTTTCAGAGCGTCTACACCCGTTTCCTTCATCATGCGGCAAGCATTGCGCAGCGCCTCTTCCTTGCTGATCTGATAGCTGCCGAAAGGCATGTCGCAAACCACGAAAGCATGCTGGCAGGCACGTGCCACGCTGCGGGCGTGATAAATCATCTGGTCAACGGTAATCGGCAATGTGTCTGCATTTCCTGCCATCACATTGCTCGCCGAATCACCTATTAATATAGAGTCAATTCCAGCAGCATCTATAATTCCGGCTGTTGTAAAGTCGTATGCTGTCAGCATGGTTACTTTCTCGCCAGCCTTCTTCATTTCTGCGAAGGTCTTGGTGGTAATTTTCTTCTTGTCAGTAGATAAATATCCCATTTTTTATTTTGATTTATTTATTGTTCTGCGTTGAATCTATTTCGCATTCTCCACGATGCGCTGCAAGTCAGCAAAGCTGAAACCTCTGTAATCATCTATCACATAGTCGGATAGTGGCTGGATGGCTTCTCTGCTGTTCGTTGTGGCAAGACCCAAGGTAAAGGCTCCTGAGGCTCTCACCGCCTTCAGTCCGTTGAAGCTGTCTTCCAGTCCTACACAGTCCTCCGGTTCCACACCGAAATAGGCTGCACCTTTCAGATAGCAGTCTGGATGAGGCTTGCTTTCGGCGAAATCCTCGCTGGTCAGCACGCGGTCGAAATAAGCCTTGAATTCCGGGTGACGGTCGTAGACATTCAGCATCTTCTGAATGTTGCTGCTCGTTACCACAGCGCATTTTACGCCATGCTGCTTCAAGTCGCTGATGAAGTCTTCGAACCCTGCAATATACTCATACTGCATGGTCTTTTCAAACTCATCCAGTCGGGCTGTAATCTTAGCCTGTTCCTCCTTTGCGCCTGTAAAAACCTTCGATGTGGGCGAAGACGGCTTCATCGGTGAAATACTTGTCGTAAATCTGAACCAGAGTCTGTCCTTTGATGCGATATTCGAAATCGGGCATTTTCCGGATGATACTCCCTGCCTATCATTCCCCAGAAGATGGAGTACTGTGATTCTGTGTCGAAAACCACGCCATCCAGATCGAAGAGTGCTGCTTTTATCATATTTTCTTGTCTGTTTTTATCTATTTTTGCTTAAATTATATTGAAAACGGGTGCAAAGTTACGCAAAAAACTTAATATACGAGCATAATCTTTACAGATTTTGATGATTTTTTATTACGTGTTTTTCCGAATTTTTTTACACTACCTTTGCAGAAAAATCAGTAGAAATAAAGAAGAATACATATAATTATATGATAGAAATAATAGAGAAATACTTCCCGAACCTCACGGAAGAGCAGAAAAAGCAGTTCGAGGCACTCGATGCATTATACCACGACTGGAACAGCAAGATCAATGTCATCAGCCGCAAGGACATCGATAATCTGTACGAGCACCACGTGCTCCATTCTCTGGCAATAGCCAAGGCCATCCATTTCCGTCCGGGCACGGAGATTCTCGATTTCGGCTGCGGCGGAGGTTTCCCGGGCATTCCGCTCGCTATCCTTTTCCCTGAATGCAAGTTCAAGCTGATAGATGGAACGGGCAAGAAAATCAGAGTCTGCAACGAGGTGGCTACGGCCATCAATCTGCAGAATCTCAAGGCTGAACACCTGCGCGGAGAGGACGAAAAAGGCAAGTACGATTTCGTGGTAAGCCGTGCGGTAATGCAGCTTCCTGACCTGATGAAGATTATCAAGGAAAAACTTTAAGCAGAAGGGGCAAAACGCTCTGCCTAACGGGCTTCTGTGTCTGAAGGGCGGTAATCTGAAAGAAGAACTGAAGCAATACTTCAAGATTTCAGAAATCACCCCGCTCAGCACTTTCTTCGATGAAGAATGGTTCAGCCAGGACAAGCAACTGGTTTACGTTCCGGCGTAATAGAAGTGAAAAAGTGAAGAGTGAAGAACGAAGAATTCATTTGCTTTGCTAATCATATTCAAGTTTCGCATGTGGTTCATGTATGGGCTGAAAGCCCCAAAAGCTACCAGAAGCAGCACGCCCTGAAAGGGCAGAAGCTCCTAGCCCAGGGCAGCGCCCTGGGTATAATAGCAATCAGCAAGGCGCCCTGTAAGGGCAAAAGCTTTGTTAATTGCCCAGTATTTTAAAGCTTTTGCCCTTACAGGGCGACAGGGGTGCGTCCATGAAAACCCAGGG
>ENA-OQEL01000426-OQEL01000426.1-human-gut-metagenome-genome-assembly--contig:-NODE-426-length-15352-cov-2.958161_pt1 | contig 15352 bp, 17 predicted proteins | sample MGYA00242796_ERZ504637 | MGnify/ENA primary metagenome ERZ504637 (study PRJEB26092, sample SAMD00036306) | human gut metagenome | host: Homo sapiens | study: EMG produced TPA metagenomics assembly of... | reverse complement strand
AAGAAGAACTTTCGACTGTGGAATCCAAATCGTTTTCTGTAAAGAAGAAGCGGAGGAAATGTCACTTACCGAAGATGGAGTCGGGTGTTTCCTCTTCCAATTCAGGATTTGTATCGCAAGGACCCTCGATGAGATGGTAATCCGACTCGGAAAAATGATACCATTTCCCATCCTCAAGCTTTTGCCAGCCGGAAACCGCGTGGCCGTCCTTATCAATAAAATAAGACTGCTTACCGTCAGCCCAGAGCTGATGTGGATTGTAAGTTACCCATTCGTTATTGGCAAATCGATCTTCTTCCTTAATATGAAAATTTCTGATATTCGCCATCGCCGACCCAGACGGGGGTAAGATCAGCATCAAGTTCATCGAAGAATCGGGAGCCCATAGAGAGCTGGCGATTCAGTTCATCGAAGCCAAGTTCTTCGGCAAGTGTAGGCTTGTCTGAAAAAAGATTCGTACCAAGTCCAAGACGGTCACCGTCAATGACAGCTCCAAGGCTTGCGAGAGTAGTTGGGAACATATCCATCGTGGTGAAAATCCGATTTTTTTCATGAACCGGAAGAATGGGTGAATTTAAAATAGCGTTATAAGTAGAACGTTGATAATCTTCATCGATGTTTTCACAAAAATCAGAGTCCATGGTCAGATGATCACCGGAAAGAATTATAGTCGTGTTTTCATAAAAAGGCTGTTCCTTGATCCAGTCTATAAACTCACTGACACGGGAACTGGAGCAGTCAATCACCATACCGTAGTGGTCATCTCCGTACTGCTTTTCATCACACTCGTCACATTTGTAGCCGTCCTCGAAGTGGGTGGCAACAGTCAGCATACTGAAGTTGAACGGTTCGTCATTCTTGGAAATCTCCGTCAGTTTATCTTTTGCATACTCAAACAGTTTGGCATCTTCATAGCCCCACCACTGGTAGTAGCCTTCCGGGATCAGTCCCTCGCTGATCGCCCAGTAGTAATCGTCAATTTCATAATCACCGTGCGAAGTGAAGTAATTCTTCCGTCCGCCGAATGCGGCATCGGAACCCATCATAAAGTACTGTTTGTAGCCGGCTTCATTGAGAACGTCGCCAAGTGTTGAAAGCTGCGGAAAAAAGCTGTCCTGATAAGCCATCTCATTGCCTTGAATCGAAAGCTTCAGCGGAAGACCGGAAGTCTGTGCAAAGAGACCGCCCATGGTCCAGGTGGTTCCGGTTGTCGGATAAGCGCCGCCCAGCTTGTCGGAGTTGGAAAAATTGATATTGTCCAGGGCAAGATTAGTCAGGGCGGGAATAAAATTGTGGTCGTAAGCACCGCCGTCTTTTTTATCAGAATAGGTGCTTTCCATTGATTCCAGATAAATATAGATCAGATTCCGTTTCTTTTCCGGGAATGTAATCGTTGTCTGGGACGGATTGACGTAATTATCTTCGATCAAAGTGCTGTAGCTGTTCTGAATGTGCAGGTAAGTATCGATATCCAGCGTCGTCCAGACATTATAAAGAGAATAGGAAGAAAGAGCGATTCCCAGGGCAATGCAGATGCAACCGAGAATGATTTCCACTTTCTTCCGATGGCGCAGGATAATAAAAAGCGCGATCAGAATAGCAAGAACGGCAAAAGAGATCATGCCGCAGGACCAGACGTAACTCCAGAGCACATCCTTGCTGGTACCCTCAAGGGGTGCCTTTAAGTGATAAACAAGTTCTTCCATATCAAGATGCGCCCAGGTCGCGAGCATCCAGCGGGAAGACGTAAAAAGAAGGATCCCAAGGAATCCTAACAGAACGGAAAGAATGGAAAAAAGTATCTTTCCAACATGCTGTACTTTTTTGCGAGACACAGTAAATAACCTCCAGTTTTCTTTAGTGTTTTATAATAGGTAACAAACAGGTAGCGTTAGGTATAAAATATAACTGGGAACTTACGATATTATAACAGAAACTTTACGAAAAAAATAGTATTTTCTTAAAAAATACGAGTGGAAAATGAAAATCCGGGAATTTACATAAAAAGCGGCGGGGCGGGCGTGAAAATGGGTTCTTGAGTTTCTCAGAAAAGAATGGTATAATAGCAAAGATTGTAGACACAAAAGAGGTCAAAAAAAGATCTGTTCACATTTTTGTGGAGAAGAGAAAGGAAAGAAAAATGGGAAAAATTAAAGTAGAATCTTGTGAAATTGAAGGATTAAAAGTAATTACCCCGACCGTATTCGGCGATGAGCGCGGATATTTTATGGAGACATACAATTACAATGATTTTAAAGAAGCCGGCATTGATGTCCAGTTCGTACAGGATAACCAGTCTGCATCCAAAAAAGGTGTCCTGCGCGGACTTCACTTCCAGATCAATTACCCGCAGGACAAACTGGTACGCGTGGTAAACGGAGAAGTATTCGATGTTGCGGTTGACCTTCGCGAGGGATCCAAAACCTACGGAAAATGGTTCGGCGTCCTGCTTTCGGCAGAAAATAAGAAACAGTTCTTTATTCCGAAGAACTTTGCACATGGATTTATCGTACTCTCTGATTATGCAGAGTTTGCTTATAAATGTACCGATTTCTATCATCCAAACGATGAGGGCGGTCTGTACTTTGACGATCCGGAGATCGGCGTGGAGTGGCCGATGCCGGAAGGAATGACAAAAGAAGATCTGATTATTTCGGAAAAAGATCATAAATGGGGCGGAATTAAGGATTTAAAGAAATAAGGAGTAAAAAACATTTATGAACGTATTCAAAGAACTTTATCAGAACCGGAAACTGATCTGGAAACTGTCAAAAAATGATTTCCGCAATAAATTCGCCGGAGCGTATTTTGGCATTATATGGGCATTTATCCAGCCGATGGTGACGGTTGCTGTTTACTTTGTCGTATTCCAGCTCGGACTGCGCGTGCAGCCAGCTGCCACTGGATATCCGTATATCTGCTGGCTGGTTTCCGGTATTATTCCGTGGTTCTTCTTTTCTGATGCGCTGCCAAGTGCGTCAAATTGTCTGCTGGAATACAGTTATCTGGTAAAGAAGGTCGTATTTAAAATCAGTGTACTTCCGATTGTAAAGGTGATTTCTTCCCTGTTTGTACATCTGTTCTTTATTGTGTTTGCTATTTTGATTTTTTGCACTGATGGGAAAAATCTTCCGCCGGTTCAGATTATCCAGATCGGGTACTATACCTTTGCGGTGATCTGTCTCGTCGTTGTACTTTCCTATCTGACCTGTTCCATCACACCGTTTTTCCGCGATTTCGGCCAGATTATCAATGTAATTCTGAATGTCGGCATGTGGGCAACCCCGATTCTGTGGGATACCACAACAATTCCGAATATTCCGAACTGGCTGAACAGCCTTCTGAAGCTGAATCCTCTGTACTATATTGTCCAGGGATATCGTGACAGCTTTATGAATGGACTCTGGTTCTTCGAGCATCCATGGCACACCCTTTACTTCTGGGCTTTTGTGCTTATGGCAGGACTAATCAGTTCCAAAGTGTTCAAGCGCCTCCGGGTTCATTTCTCAGATGTATTATAGGAGGATGGAATGAGCACAGAAAATACAGAAACAGTAATTTCAATTAACCATGTCAGCAAGGTCTACAAGCTGTTTGAAAAGCCGATGGACCGTCTGAAAGAATCGCTTTCACTGACACATAAAAACTATCACACCGATCATTTTGCGCTGGAGGATATCTCACTTGAGGTGCATAAGGGCGAGTGTGTCGGTATCATTGGAACGAACGGTTCCGGAAATCCACACTGCTGAAATCGTCACAGGTGTCTTAAACCCGACGAGCGGAAACGTGGAGTTAAAGGGAAGAGTCAGTGCCATTCTGGAACTGGGTGCAGGCTTTAACATGGAGTATACCGGTATTGAGAACATTTTCCTGAACGGAACGATGCTTGGCTATACCGAGGAGGAGATGAAGGCAAAGCTCGACGATATCATTGCGTTTGCAGAGATCGGTGACTTTATCAATCAGCCGGTTAAGACGTATTCCAGCGGTATGTTTGCCCGCCTTGCCTTCGCGGTTGCGATCAATGTGGATCCGGATATTCTGATTGTCGATGAGGCCTTAAGCGTCGGAGACATTTTCTTCCAGTCCAAGTGTTACCGGAAATTTAACGATCTGAAAGAAGCAGGAAAAACGATCCTTTTCGTTTCCCACGATATGGGCAGCGTCATCAAGTACTGTGAGAGATGTCTTCTGATTAACAAAGGAAAACAGGTGATGGTTGGAAAATCGTCGGAGGCAGTCGATGTCTACAAGAAGATTCTTGCCAACCAGTACGATGACGAGACAAAAGAAGAGGAAGAGACCGAAGAGAGTGCAGAACAGACCGAAGAGAGAACCGAAGCAGATGCATCCGGTGCCGTATCGGCAGAAAAGCCGAAAAAAGGCCTCTGGAGAGAACGCCTGATTGCGAATGCGCAGCTGGTAGAGTATGGAGACAAGGCTGCGGAGATCGTGGACTTTGCGATTATCGACCACAAAGGTATGATTACATCTTCTGTGGATAAAAACCAGAGATTCCGCATCAAGATGAAAATCAAGTTCCATGAAACGATGGAGCATCCGATTTTTGCCTTTTCGATCAAAGACCGGAAGGGAACGGAGATTACCGGAACGAATACGGCGCTGGAGGATTACACAAAAGACGTGGTGGAAGCAGGAAAGACCGTCACGGTATGCTTTGACCAGATCATGCCGCTGCAGAGCGGACAGTATCTGATGTCGTTTGGATGTACCAGCTACCATCTGGAAGAGCTGGTGATCCACCACAGACTGTACGATGCTTGCTTCCTGGAAGTCTTCTCCATGAAAGACACCGTAGGATTTTTTGATATGAACTCTACCGTGACCTACGAGTAGGATGCGGAGGATAAACGACGGGGGTTATATGAAAGAAACAATAGGAAATGTTCTTTGAACCTGGATTATTATGACGGCGAAGATGCTTACAGCGACGGCAGCATTGAGGACCGGCTGCTGGAGATCGTCAAGACGACGCCGAAAGAGGATTACCAGAAGGTAATCCTCACAGAAAAAGCTGGCCGATTTTTTATCATCTCTCTCCGGAACGGGAAAATATTCTGGACTGGTATGAGTGGAAAGACGATGCTTCCGTATTTGAAGTCGGAGCCGGCTGCGGAGCCATTTCCGGCGTGCTCTGCAGAAATGCAAAGCGGGTAGTGGCAAACGATCTGTCGAAGCGGCGCAGTACGATCAATGCCTACAAAAATCAGGATGCGTCCAACCTGGAGATTATGGTTGGAAACTTTAATGTTGTTGCAGAAAAAATGGAAGAACGCTTCGATTACGTGACACTGATCGGTGTTCTGGAGTATGCAAAAAGCTATATTGGAAAGGATAATCCGTATCCGGAATATCTGGAAAAGATCAATCGTCTCTTAAAACCGGGCGGAAAAATCCTGATTGCGATTGAGAACCGTCTGGGACTGAAGTATTTTGCCGGCTGCAGGGAAGACCATGTGGGCCGGGAATTTGCCGGAATTGAAGGATATCCGGGGATCGATTTTGTCGAGACATTCAGCAAACCGGAGCTGGAGCAGATGCTGCAGGAAAACGGTTTTTCGAAGTTTAAGTTTTATTATCCCTATCCGGATTACAAATTTCCGGCGGTCATTTATTCGGATGAATATCTGCCGAAGCCGGGTGAATTGAGAAAAAATCAGCGGAATTTTGATGCTGACAGGATCACACTTTTTGACGAAGGCAAAGCATTTGACGGAATCCTGAAGTCCGGTCTGTTTCCGGTTTTTTCCAATTCCTTTCTGATTGAAGTGGAGAAAAAGGAGTAAACGTATGAGGAAAGTTCTGTATACGAAATTTTCGAGAGAACGTCGGAACGAATTTCAGATTATGACCCGGATTACAGAAGAGGATGGGATCCGGCGTGTGTGGAAGCTTCCGCTGCAGAAAGAGGGAGAACTCCACATCCGGCATATGTATGAAAACTATAGAAAGCTGGAGCATCTGTACGCCTATGCGGGCGTACAGATCTGCCCATGCGAACTGGATGAAGAAAAATGCGCGCTTGCATTTCCTTTTGTAGAAGGGGAAAGTCTGGAAACGCGCATTTCCCGTCATGGAAAAGAAAAAGATTTTGCATCGCTGAAAAAGGATTATGAACTGCTGTATCAGATCATTGCATCGGCAAAAGGGCAGAAATCCTTTGTGGAAACCGATGCGTTCTGTGAGGTGTTCGGCCATCCGGCATTGAAAGAAGGACTTGCCGCAGCGGAGATTTCCAATATTGACATGATTCCGGGCAACCTTCTTCTGGATGGAGAAAAGGTCTGGGTGGCAGACTACGAGTGGGTATTCCCGTTTGCCGTACCGATTGCATTTATCTATGCGCGGAGCGTCTTTTTACAGGAGGCGGCGAGTGCACTGACGAAGGAAGAGCAGGAAGAACTGTACGCCATTGGCGGTATTTCCATGGAAGAGATTCCGGTATACTACCATATGGAAGAGTGCTTCCAGGAATTCGCGGCCGGAAAGGGTGAGCCAAATGCGCTCGCCACGTTCTATGGAAAACTGCACCGGCACAATTATCCGCTTTCTATCTGGGAAAAAGAAAAATGATGTACCCGGTTGTGCTCACCGAAACAGCACCGGAGGAGAGAGAACTCTATTATGAGGACTGCTTCGGCTTGGATGAGCAGAGGTGATGATGCTTGAAAAGGCAGACGCGGACGGAGAGCTTTCCCTTCAGCTGATGCAGGAGGGGGCTGTCATTAAAATCCGTTCTCTCGCGGGCGTATGCAGCGATGGGAAGACGGAACGTATCGCTTTTTCGCACAACGCCGAGCTTGAGATTATCGACGACTATTATTTCCTTGGAACGCCGGTTCTGAAATTCCGGAATGCCGGTTATGAACAGATCCGGATTGATTACCGGATTTACTACAAAGGCGATGGCGTTACGTCCCAGTTTATTCAATATATCCGTCAGAATAAAGATCTGAGGGATGAACTGAACGGGGAGATTTATCGGAAAGGCCAGCTGCAGGCAGAAATCGAAGCAGAAAAAGCGGCACTTGCACACAGGGAAGAAGAACTCCAGGAAACGAGAAAACAGAAGCAGTTTCTGGAGGAAGAGCTGGAGCGGATGCGCCAGCGTAAGGTTGTGCGTATGGCAGATAAAGTGCAGCATGTGATAAAAAGGAGTAAATAACTATGGATGTATCCATTGTCATTCCTACCAAAAATGGTGGGCATCTGTTTGAAAAAGTGCTGGATGCCGTTTTCAAACAGAAGACAGAGTATGAATATGAAGTAATTTGCGTGGATTCCGGGTCAAAGGACGGAACTCTCGATGTGATCCGCAAATATCCATGCCGTTTGTTTCAGATTGAGCCGTCCGAATTTGGACATGGAAAAAGCGAGAAACTATGGTGCTTCCAAAGGAAACGGAACGTATATCATCTTTATTACGCAGGATGCGCTTCCAGCGACCGATACCTGGCTGCAGAATTTCCATTGATGCCATGAAGATGGACCCGGAAATCGTGGAGGATTCGGGATTCATTATCCGTATCCGGACTGCAATCTGCTTGACAAGCGTGATCTGGACGGCCATTTTAAAGGATTTGGAGAAACTAATACGATTTTTCCACCTTGATGATCCGGAACGCTACGAAAGAGAAGAAGGATATCGTCATTATCTGGCGTTTTTCTCCGACAATAACTCCTGTATCCGAAGAGATATTTTTGAAAAATATCCGTATGAGGATGTCAACTTTGCCGAGGATCAGATCTGGGCGAGAAAGATGATTGAACTCGGATTCAAAAAAGTATACTGCCCGTATGCACCGGTATATCATTCCCACAATTTCAAACTCAGAACGTATTTCAAACGGTATTATGATGAGCAGAAGGGATTATATGAAGTTCATCAGTATATGATTGCACAGAAATGGACGCAGCTTCCGGGCATGCTGTACCGTCAGGTGAGAGGGGACTGCGTGTATATCCGTCAGCAGCCGCTCAGTAAAAAGAGAAAATCCACTGGGCATTTTATTCCCTGTTTACGCAATTTTGACCGCTTTGTGGGCGGCTATCTCGGCGGAAAATACCATCTGTATTCCAAACGGAAACAACAGTTCCTGGATCGTCACATTTCGCAGCAGTACGATCAGAGACATGCATAGAAGAAAGGAAAAAGAAACGTGAAAAAAGCCAAATGTAGCATACCGATGCGTTACGGTATCTGAAGAATCATGGATTAAAAGAAACGATTGAGCGCGCAAAACAGGGCAATGAGCCGGCTGTACCGCCGAAGAACAACGTCATCGGATTTTACAGATTTGTCGTAGACAACGATCCGATCCCGTTCAATCAAAAAGAGTATGAGAAACATAAAAACGACAAGAAAAAGATCCTGAATTGGGTTGTACCGGAAATGGGACCTGGTTCCGGCGGTCATACCACCATTTTCCGTTTTATTTCCAACCTGGAGCGCCTCGGTTTCCACAGTAGAGTTTATCTCTACATGTCCCCGAATTTTCAGGATAATGCGTCCATCCGCAAATTCCTAAAAGAGTACTTCCCGCTTCTTGTGCCGGAAGTAGAAGTTTACTGCGATGTATCCCAGATGAAATTTGCACATGCAACCGTAGCAACCTCCTGGACCACCGCTTACTACGTAAGAAAATTCCAGAATACGATTTCGAAGTTTTACTTCGTACAGGATTTCGAGCCGCATTTCTATGCACACGGTTCGGAGTATGAGTTTGCAGAGAACACGTACAAGATGGGATTCCGAGGAATCACAGCAGGAGACTGGCTGCGGGATATCATGAGAAATGAATACGGCATGCAGGCAGACAGCTTCCATTTCTCCTACGATGACAAGGTATATCAGCCGAAGGAAAAGCAGGACAACGAGAAGAGAGTTTTCTTCTATGCCCGCCCGGTTACCCCGAGACGTGATTTTGAGCTCGGTATGCTGGCACTCAATGAGCTGTGCCGCAGAATGCCGGAGATCGAGGTTGTTTTCGCGGGATGGGATGTCAGCGGCTATGAGATTCCGTTCAAACACAGAAATTTAGGTATCGTAACACCGCAGGTGCTGGCAGATTCCTATGCGATCTGTGATATGTGCCTTGTTATTTCGAATACCAACCTTTCCCTCGTACCGTTCGAGGTTATGGCCTGCAACTCGGTCGCTGTCTGCTCCAAGGGTGCAAACAGCAGTTGGATGGTAAATGAGGAAAACTCCATTCTGGTTGACTATGATCCGATCCAGATCGCAGATAGAATGGAATATTACTTCAACCACCCGGATGAGCTGGCTACAATCCGCAAAAAGGGAATGGATTTCGTAAAGGGAACCTCCTGGTACAAAGAAGCCGAAAAAGTTTACGCAAGTATGCTAAAAGGAATTGAGGAAGATGAGAAAAAACTGCAGTAAGGATGTGAGCAGAGAACGCAGAATCGAGATTCTGTTTGTATTCGGCGTATTCCTGTTTTACTTTTTGTGGTCCTGTACGCAGCGATACAATTTCTCGTCGGATGAATCAATGCGGTATCAGATTCCACAGTTCATTTATGAATATGGGAAGCTTCCGCGGGGTGACGAACCGCTGATTCGGAATGAGGATTGGGGGATTTCCTATGCATTCAATCCGATTCTCTCCTATATGGCATCTGCAGTTTTGATGAAGGGGATGAGCCTGTTTTCCACGGATGAGTGGATGCTGCTCATTTCCGCCCGTTTTGTAAATGTTCTGCTGGGAGCGCTTACTGCCTGGGTGGTCTTAAAGACGGCAAAGCTGTTGTTTCCAAGACGCTACGCATGGATGTTTACGACTCTGGTGGTTTTCCTGCCGGGCAATGTGATTTTATATTCCTATGTCAACTGCGACGCGCTTGCAATGTGTTCGACGGCCATTATCTTTTATTCCTGGGTAAAGGCGTACAAAGAGGGATGGAGCTGGACCACGTGTGCGGTATCGGCCGTTGGAATGGGAATCTGTTTCTTGTCGTATTACAATGCGTATGGATTTATTCTGATGACGTTTTTCTACTTTGTGGGAACGATGCTGACGGACCAGTCGAAACCGGTCAAAGAACGATGGAAAGAAATGATCCAAAAAGGTCTTTTTATTTTGGTGATCGTCTGTGTCATTGCTCTGTGGTGGTTTATTCGAAATGCTATTCTCTATGGAGGAGATTTTCTGGGACGCCAGGCATCGAGCGCAAGCGCGGAACTGTATGCAAGATACCAGTACAAGCCGTCGCACATCAAGACCTTCCAGAAAAAAAGGAGGCTCCATGTTGCATATGATCTTCTATAAGCCGAGTTTTCTGGAACATGACTGGCTGGTAACAGTGCTGTACAGCTTTGTCGGCGCGTTTGGCTACAATAAGATTTATCTTTCCACGATGATTATTGTTCCGTACCTCTGCTGTCTTCTTGTCGGTCTCATTCTGATGCGGAACTGTTGCCAGAGAGACTTTTTCTTCTGGAATGCAGACGGCACGCAGACGGCTCTTACCGGAAAAACGAAGAGAAAATGGAGTAAACTGGGATGGTTTACCTGGGCTAATGTGTTTGCCCTGCTGATCCCGAATTATCTGAATGCGTATTACTCCTACAGTTCTGATTTTTCAGCCGCAGGGACGATACAGCATGCCGATGCTGATTCCGCTGATGTATTTCGTGACGAAGGGTGTGCAGGCGTTCCTGAAACGGGAGAAAAAAACTACAGAAGTATGAAAAATTGTTCTGTATTCTGGTCTGTGTGGCGGCAGCGGCATTAGCGGCATTTACTTGGGCGAGAATCATCTATCCGATGTACTTGCAGAACTACTACGGATTGCGGTAAGCGGAACAGAGAAAGAAAGCGGTGAAACGTTTGGAAAAAATTTCAGTGCTGACAGCAAAATTAAAAAAAGCTGTTGCAGAAGAAGGAATCGGCGGTCTGGCTGGGCGTACGAAAGGGTACCTTGCGCGGGCAAAAAAAGAAAAAGAGTTTCAGAGAGAAAAATCCCGGGTCTACCGGGATATTCTCTTTATCAGTGGCTGCAATGAACAGCTGCCGCATCCACACCGGTACCGCGTGGTGCATCAGATGGAGCAGCTGGAGGCAGGCGGATATACGTGTGATACGGTTTATTTTCAGGAGCTGAAGCCCTGGATGGTACGTTGCTACGGCGCGTTCGTGATTTTCCGCTGCCCGATGACGGACACCCTGCGGGAATTTGCCACAATGGCAAAGCAGATGAACAAGCCTCTGTGGTACGATGTGGATGATCTTGTGATCGATACGAAATACACCGATCAGATTCCGTTTCTCGACCGGATGCAGCCGGAAGAACGGCAGGCATACGATCAGAATGTCCGAAACATGGGCGAGCTGCTTTCCCTCTGCGATGCGGCGGTTACGACGACAGCGGCGCTGGCAGAAGAACTGAAGCAGTACGTACCGGAGGTGCTGATCAACCGCAACTGTGCGTCAGATGAGATGCTGCTACTGTCCGAGGCGGTGTTAAAAGAAAAACAGAAAAGAACGAAGCAGATGGAACGCGAAAAAAGTACGCCTTGGCTATTTCAGCGGCAGTGCGACGCATCTGGACGACATCGAGATGATCGTTCCGGTGCTGAAACAGTTGCTTGGCAAAAATCCGAACCTGGAACTCCTCATCGTGGGAATTCTGGAACTCCCGGTGGAGCTGAAACTGTTTGCTTCCCAGATCCAGATGGAGGGCTTTGTCGATTACCAAAAACTGCCGGAGCGGATTGCGTCGGTGGATATCAACTTGGCTCCGCTTACCGATACGATTTTTTAACCGTGCGAAATCGGAAAATAAATGGGTGGAAGCGGCTCTGGTGCAGACTGTGACAGCAGCCAGCAATCTCGGCGCTTTTGCTGAGATGGTACAGGATGGAGAAGACGGCGTACTCTGCCGAGACGAAGCGGAGTGGTTGGAAAAACTGCAGTGGCTGATCGACGACGAACCGGCACGAAAAGCCATTGCCGGACGGGCATATGGCCGGTGCAGCCGCGAGTGTGTCACAATCTTTCATGCCACCGGGATTTGCGAGTGGGTGGAGCGCCACTGGAATCTACGCTGTGCCTTTGTGCTTCCAGCGATGGAGATCAGCGGAGGCATCCGCGTTGCACTTCTTCATGCGGAAATGCTGGTAAAAGCAGGAGCGCAGGTCAGCCTCTTTACTCTGGAAGGGGAGGCGGAGTGGTATCATGAGGGTGATTTCCATTTTCCGGTGCTGTCGGCCGAGCGAGAGAAACTGCAGGGAACGCTGGATCTTGCGGTAGCGACGATGTGGAATACCGCAGAGTTCGTCGAACAGTCCAGCAAGATCCGAAAGAAAAAATATCTGGTGCAGAATTTTGAAGTTGGATTTTATCCGCCGGGAAGCCCGTACCGGATCGCAACTTCGGCGACTTACCGGATGAGGAGCCCGATGGAGTACGTAACCATTTCCAAATGGTGTCAGAACTGGCTGCGGGAGGAATACCATACCGAAGCAGCCTATCTTCCGAACGGCATCGATCCGTCCTTCTATCCGAAACGGGGGCGGGATCTGCAGGGAAAAATTCGGATTCTGATCGAGGGAGACTGCAGCGCGGAGCATAAAAACGTGGACGAGAGCTTCCGTATCGTGGAACAGCTGGATCTGGAAAAATTCGAGATCTGGTACATGTCCTACAATGGAAATCCGAAATCCTGGTACCGCGTGGACCGCTTTTTACACCGGGTTCCATATGAAAAAACACCGGAAGTCTATGCGGCGTGTGATATCCTGCTGAAAACAAGCCTGCTGGAAAGCTTTTCCTATCCGCCGCTTGAGATGATGGCGTCCGGCGGCTACGTCGTTTGCTGTGCCGAACGGTGGCAATCTGGAATACCTGAAAGATGGGGAAAACTGTATTCTCTATCCGCAGGGAAATCTCGCGGAGGCAAAAGCGGCGATTGAGCGTATTCCTGACAGATGCAGGAACTGAGGAAAAAACTGGATACGGGAGCAGAAGAGACGGTAAGGAAAGAAACTGGAAAAGAATCGAACCACAGATTTTAGAACAGTATCTTGGAAAATAAATAAGCAACAAAAAGGGCTGTCGCACTAGCAAATATTTCTGGCGGTAGCTCTGCGTTATACCCAAATGGCATCGAAATCGGTTGCGTTTTCGATGCCATTCTTTACTTCTTATAGGAAAGTTCGACTTCCGTCGAACTCTTGAATCAGGATCATCCGTTGGACGGGAGGTCCTGATTGCTTATAAATTAGAAGATCAGTGCCGTTTGTTTCGGTTATTGCGGCGTCTGTTTCTGCGTTTCCGTCTCTTTCTCGCGTTGTTGATCACGACAATGATCAGAATCAGAAAAGCGACACCGTTCAGGCCAAGCAGAATATAGAGCAGTGTGGAGAGAAAAGAAATTTTCTTGGTTTCTTCCGGTGTTGGAATATCTGTGCTGTCGGTTTCTTCTGATGAATCGGAGGAAACCGAAGAACTGTCGGAAACAGTACATGGAGCGGAAACCTCGGCTGTTCCGATGAAGTGATCATCGAAAAAATACTGGCGGGTGTACGGTTCCTCAACGGAAGCGCCGTCCGGATCGGTGTAGGTTGCAGTTTCAATTTTCGCATTCTTTGGAAGCGTTACCACACCGGAAAGACTTTCCTTTTTTGCGTTCTTCAGGGTATAATGTGTAAAATTATCATAACCGAAATCAAGTACGGTACGGGTATCGTTGATATAATCGAGGTTATCACAGGTTAAAACAACGCAGACCAGCGTCATATTGCCTCGCTTGGCAGCGGTAACGAGTGTGTTGTGTGCCTCATCGGTATAACCGGTCTTTCCGGCGAAAGCACCCTTGTATCCCCACTGACCGTCCTGGAACAGCAATGCGTGGTGGTTCTGAAGATCACGCGGTGTCGAGGTCATATTGGTCGGCTGAATTGTGTAGGTCAGATCGGACTCGATGCGGCAGAAGGTCTCGTTTTTGATGCACTCCTGCATAATGAGTGCCATATCGTGTGCACTGGTGTAGTGGTTCGGATCTGGCAGACCGTTTGCATTGACAAAATGGGTATTCGTGCAACCAAGTGCAGCGGCGCGTTCGTTCATCATGGCGGCGAAACCTTCCTCGCTTCCGGCAATGTCGATGGCAAGCTGTGTGCAGACCTCATTTGCCGAGGCAAGAAGAATCGCGTGAAGAGCATCCTCCACTGTGATCGTTTCGCCAAGCTGAACGTTGATGCGGGCATTTCCCGGAATGGATTCGCTGACAGCATGTTCGCCGAAGGTAACGGTGTCGGTCATCTGCTTGTTTTCAATGATCAGCAGAGCCGTCAGAATCTTGGTGATGCTGGCAGGATAGCGCTGCTCGTCCATGTTTTTATCGTATAAAACAGCACCAGTATCGGCATCGAGTAAACAGACAGCGCCGGAATTGTTTTCCGGTCCTTCGGGCCAGGTGGTGACTGTTTTTTTATCGGTTGTGGCAAAAATCGTCTGCGGGAGGCAGGACGCGGCAAAAACAAAAGCAAGCAACAGGCATAAAAATGTGCGGGCTGCAGAATTCTTTCTAATCATAACTCACTCCTTCTGATCCAGCGGGTACAGCTGCATAAGACTGTCCGGGCAGCGGATCTCTCTAAAATGTATTAGACACACTTTTATTATTATAACATAAAGCGAGCAGGGAAGAAACACATAATTTCTTAATATTTTCAGTCGGGATTTGCAAAATGCAGTAAAATAGAGTATAATGCGAACGAGTTCATACGGAAAAAACAAAAAACCTGAAAAACAAAAACCCCAAGGAGTTAAAAAAAGTGTCAGATATGAAATGGCTCCGTTTTATACGGAAATTGAAACCTTACAACATACAGAAGGGACTGCGTTACCTGAAACATTATGGCCCAAAGGAATTCCTGATCCGTCTTTCGGAGAGGATGGAGCCGGAGGAGGTTCCGTACGGACCGTGGCGGGAGCAGTACTGCGCAAAGAGGAGGACCTGGCGTGTCAGAAAAATTCATAAATTTTCTTATTGTCCGAAGATCAGCGTTGTTGTTCCGGCTTACCGTACGCCGGAAATTTTTTCTGCGTCAGATGATCGAATTCCCTGGAAAAAACAGAGTTATGAAAAGCTGGGGAACTGGTGATCGGAAATGCCAGCCCGGAGGATGAGACGATGGCGCGCATCCTGAAAGAGTATACCGGAAAAGATCCGCGCGTAAAGAACGTTCCGATTCCGGAAAATATCGGCATTGCAGAGAATACAAATGCAGCGCTTGCCGCAGCAGGCGGGAAATTTCGTCGGTTTTATGGATCACGACGATCTGCTTGCGCCGGATGCACTC
>ENA-OQEL01000425-OQEL01000425.1-human-gut-metagenome-genome-assembly--contig:-NODE-425-length-15377-cov-3.021443_pt1 | contig 15377 bp, 16 predicted proteins | sample MGYA00242796_ERZ504637 | MGnify/ENA primary metagenome ERZ504637 (study PRJEB26092, sample SAMD00036306) | human gut metagenome | host: Homo sapiens | study: EMG produced TPA metagenomics assembly of... | reverse complement strand
GCCAAAAACACAGGATCTGTCCAGCCGATCTGAGGAAAAATCCTGAAATCCAGCTTTATCACCGGATTTCAGTCTCATCTGCATAATTATCTCAAAACAATCAGAACCCATGTTTTTCCAAGATTCAGTTTAATCTCCTCTCCATTGCTGTCCCGGTACTTTGTGACACCCCACGGATCATCCTTGCTCCATGTCACGTCAATGGCCTTTCCGTTTGTGATATACGTTCCCGTTCCGCCGTTTACCACATCGATATCGAGATATTCCGCATTGTCATCATACCTTTTTCCAGGAACAGTACTGCACGATAATGTTCTTCACCGCAAGCTGTTCCTGTGTCATCTCATCGATCTGCGGTTCCCCGAACTGATAACGCAGATATGTGCCGCTCGCCTCATCGTAGGAAAACCACGGATTGTTGTGGAAATATCCGCCCGGTGCCACATAAGCCGCATTTCGTCCCTGTTCCAGCGTTTCCGGTTCTGCCTGGGATGCAAACTGGAAAAATCCGTCATAGCCCTCCTTATAGGATGTCCGGTAGCCGCAGAGATCGATTCCCGCCGCAATACCTGCTGCGTCAAGATATGCATTATGCGGCGACGGACGGTCCGACGTCCGGTAATACACCTGTTCCGAATATTCCATGCCGTTCACATTGTCAATATGATCGGACTCCAGAAGCGGAATCGCATACGCCGCCTGTCCGTAATGATAATACAGGGCATCAAAACCAGCCGCCAGATACACATAATATTCACGGCAGCTCCGCACCGATCCGATCTTTTCGAGATCATCATAGTTTTCAAACAGCCCCATCAGGCGCGTAATGCCGCCTTCGACCGGCGCTTCATAGATCACTCCCGCACGGCTGATACCGCTCTGCGGGCAGGCGCTGATGATATTGCTCAGCATAACCGCCACTGGGCGCCTTCTTCCCTGTACTTCGGCGACAGGTTCTCCTGTCAGATAACTTTTCACCATACCTTCCGGCAGCGCATCCTCCGCGGGTGTCGGCTCAATCGCTTCCGGAACCAGCGGCTCCGGTGCCGGATCTTCGGTCGGGACCGGTGGTTCCGTAGCTTTCGTTTCTGTCTTGCTTTCCCCTGCTGTCTCTTCTGAGACATAAGAAGTTCCTGCCGATGCAGTTTCCGGTGCCGTTTCCCCAATTTTCCGGCATCCGAACAGCATCATGCTTCCCAGCAGAGCAATCCCCAATGTGTAAAACCCCTCTCTTTTTGATAAAGACCCCTCCTTTTCTGCTTTCAATCAGTCTCTTGTGATACCGAGACGCTGCAGCACCTCTTCCTGCTTTGCCTCCATCACGGCTGCTTCCTCCGGTGTCATATGATCATAACCCAGAAGATGCAGCATACTGTGTGCAACAAGAAAAGCAAATTCGCGTCTTAAAGAATGACCGTATTCCTCCGCCTGCGCTCTTGCGCGCGCAACAGAAATTACGATATCACCCAGCATCAGCTCACCGCTGTCCGGGTTAAAACAGTCATCTCCCTCTTCCGTCTCCAGAAAATCGAACGAAGCCGGAGAAGGATAATCTACCATCGGGAAAGAAAGCACGTCTGTCTCCCGGTCAATGTTTCTGTGTTCCCGGTTCATGGTGCGGATATTTTCCGGATCGGTCAGAATCAGTTCTACTTCTGCCTCATACGGGCACGCTTCCTGATCCAGCACACCATTGATTACCGCTGCTGCAACCTCTTCCGGATCAAATCCAAGGTCAAAATCCTGTTCATTTTCAAACGTCAGTGTCATTTATTTTCCCTCCGTTTTCTCGTCGTACTTTTTGCTCTGCCGCTGTGATTTTCCGGCTTTGCTTTCTTTTCATATTCATCGTAAGCCTGTACAATCTTCTGCACCAGCGGATGACGGACAACGTCCTTGCTCGTCAGCTCGCAGAAGGAAATTCCGTCTACTTTTTTCAGTACCTGCATTGCCACATCAAGGCCGGAGCGTGTACCGGAAGGAAGGTCCTTCTGAGAGGCATCTCCGGTTACAATGACTTTGGAACCGAAACCGATACGGGTCAGGAACATCTTCATCTGCGCCGGTGTCGTATTCTGTGCCTCATCAAGGATAATAAACGCATTGTCGAGCGTACGGCCTCGCATGTACGCGAGCGGTGCAACCTCAATCAGGCCTTTTTCCATGTTTTTCTGGAAGCTCTCTGCTCCCATGATCTGATACAGCGCGTCGTAGAGCGGCCGCAGATACGGGTCAATTTTACTCTGCAGGTCGCCAGGCAGGAAACCGAGTTTTTCACCCGCCTCAATCGCCGGACGCGTCAGGATAATACGTCCTACTTCATCGTTTCGGAACGCGGTGATCGCCATCGCCATTGCAAGGTATGTTTTTCCGGTTCCGGCAGGGCCGACGCCGAAGACGATCATCTTTTCCCGGATCGCATCCACGTACGCTTTCTGACCGAGTGTTTTCGGTTTGACCGGACGGCCTGCAACGGTGTGGCAGATGCAGTCGCTGTCGATTTCCGCAAGGCTGCTTCCGCTGTCCTCCATAACAAGTGAGATTGCATAATTGACGTTCTGTGTCGTGATATCGTTTCCGCGGCGTGAAAGCTCCAGAAGCTGTGTCAGACATTCCTTTGCGCGCGCTGCATTCGATGCCGGGCCTACAATTTTTAAAACGCCGTCCCGGGAGATCAGCGTAACCGCCAGGGATCTCTCCAGGATTTTGATGTGTTCATCAAACTGGCCGAATACTTTCTTTTCATGTTCGATGGGCAGTTCCATCTGCAGTTCTATCATGTTGTTATTGCTGTTCATCTACCATTGATTCCTTTCCATCCGACACCTTCTGCATTTCGCAGGGCTGTGCTTCTACGGCCCGTTCTATCACACGAAGTGTCCCTTTTGTGATACATGACGTATCGTTAAGTTCTATTGTAACATGATTCTCCGATATTTGAAGTCCTTTTTCTGATAAATTTCTGTGGAATTTCTGATAATTCTGCGAGGCTTTTTCTTTTGCCTCGTGTTCTGAGTAAGTTTCTTTCTGAACTTCAAAAGGAAATTTCTGACGGTAGCCGAAATAAAACGGAAGGGCAAAGTTTTCTGTCAGATAAAGCTGCTGAAGGGACACTTCCTCGTCTGCTCCATTTTCCCTTTTCTCTGTTTTCTGATCCGCCGTTCCGGTCATGCTCCGCAAACTCTCCACAAAATTCTCCGGCAGCAGATTTCCAAGGAAAAATCGGTAAGCAGAAATCTGGAATACCGGCGTTTTTTTACTCTGCTTTCTGATATGTCCGTACCGTATGGGAAAGCGGAAAGGTATCATAATAGTACCACGTCGTCTCAAGGTCAATATCCGCGTCTGCGTGAACATAAGAATAATCATACGTTTCCCCACTGTCATTCACAAGCGGAATCTCGCCCTTTACAAGAATGTCTCCCGCTTGACATGTATCACCGGGGAGCACCTGCGGAATGCCGTTCCGTGTGATAATACGCACGACCGTCCCTTCTTTTTTCGCCACAAGATTCTGCGGATCATCTGCTTTTTCTTCGATCACATAGCCGTCTACGTTTTCTTTTACCGCAAGGACAAGCTGCGTCCCTTCTATTTTTGCGGACACCCAGGTCAGATTCGGAAACTGCTCCCGCAGATACGATGCGGTCTGGCTGCAGTCCACACGTTTTTTCCAGCTTCCATGATGAATCCCGGCCGCGTCAAGGCTGTTTAAGATCGTCTGCGTACTGTTCGCGTAATTTCCTTCCACATGAATATTCCAGATGAACTGCGACAGCGTGTAAAGTCCCGCCAGGCAGAGAAAAATACCAATAAAAAATGCCTTTCTTTTTAAACTTCGCCGGTAAAAGAAAGGCAGTCCCTGTTTTTTCTGTATTCGGATGCGCACACCGCTCTTGCGGCGGATCGGCAGGAGGCGGAAAAAATCTTCCGGCAGAAGGCTCATCTCAAAACAGCCCTGGTGTTCTGTCACGTCCCACAGTGTGATGTTATGGTGCCCGCACAGATTGAAAAAACGCTCCGGTTCACGGCCCGTTACACGAATCCGCACACTGCCTTTCCAGAAAGCCTTTCCCCTCTGCAAACGCACACCCCCTTTTCAGCATTGGAATGATTGGAATCATTACACTTATTGAAACGTCACCTGATCGATTCTCCCTTCCACCCGCATCTCCTCCCCGGAATACGAAACAATCCGGATCCCTCTCCCACAAGGAGCAGCCTGCCGTATTGTGTAAGCACGCAGAGGCGGCACGCATTATATTCCAGAATCCTGCGGTAATTTTCAATCTGCACTTCTCTCCCGCCGTAAAACGTCACAACCGGCTCACCAAAAGCAAGATCTGACGGAACCTGCATCGCCGAAAGCAGCTCCCCTCCCGGCGGATGGAGTGATTTTTTCTGCTTTTTCTTTTTTCGCATCCAAAACCTCCTCCGCTTTGCGGGTCTGCTTTTTGTTCTATCGCTATTTTATGCAGAAAAAAGCACAAAAATACCCCGCAGCCGCTGGGGTTTCCTGCCCGATCAGGCTGCGGGGTTTCATTTCTCTTTTTTAAAAACATTTTTTGCAGGGTTCATACCCCTGGGCTTCTGCATTTTCTCTTCGTCATCTGATATGCCCGATCCGGATTCATTCTGCCGCAGTTATTTTGTTATGGTACTTCGATCCGGTCTCTGAAATCCACACGAGCTGTCCTCCATACGGATCCGATTTCCTGCGGTGCTTCCGTTACCTGCGGTTCTTCGGCAGTCACTGCCGGCTGTGATTCTTCCGCTGCCTGCGTTTCGACGGTTTCTTCCGCCGCAGCTTCTATGGTTGGCTCAGGTGTCGGCGTCTCGGTCGGGTCAGCCGTTGGAGTTGGGGTAGCAGTCGGAGTCGGGGTAGCGGTCAGCGTTGGTGTTTCGGTCGGTGTTGCTGTCGGCGTTGGTGTTGATGTTTCAGTCGGGGTCGGCGCGCTTTTTTCGTCGGCGCTGCCGTAACGCTGACGGAAACAGACTCTGCAGATGCCTTCTGTGTTTCCTTACTGCTGTACGTCACAGGTGTCAGCGCACAGGCGGAAACCAGCAGCAGCACAGGAAGCAGCACAGGAAGTGCTTTCGCCACATGAAACCGTTTCTTTATCGTATTCCAGGTAACCGGAAGCAAAAAGATTCCAAGCAGCAGCAGTGACAATGCATATGCCTTCTCCTCTTTCCAGTAACCGGCTCCCGCCAGCATCATCAGAATACCGAACAGATACCTGAGAAAATTTCCTGCCTTTCTCAGCATATTTCATTCCCCCTCTTATGTATTTTCTGAATTTCTTACAGCGAAATCCTCTATTATAAATACGTTTGAAAGAATGGAAAATTACATCACAGATTACGATTCTTTATAGAAAATCATGCTGAACCATATGACCATATGCTCGCCGAGGTAATAATCCATCATGTTTTTTTCAATCAGGTTTGCAACAACGATGCCGTGGCTCTCGATGCATGGATGCATCAGTTCAAGATGGCGGCAGCCGCCTCTCGGGTAGGTACATTTATCGCAGAGCTGGCAGGAATCGGAGGAAAGGGCGAAGGTGAGCAGGGTTTTGTCTTTTAAATGCTGCTCGATTTCGCGTGTGATTTTTTCGTGCTCCGATTTTGTTTTTAATGTCTCATCCATATCCATGATGTTGTCCACTTCTGCGATGCTGGAGAAGAACAGAACGTGATCGTAGTTCATGCAACGCTCCTTACAGACTTCAACAGTGCCGACCGCCGGCGGGCAGGACCAGGAGGCTCCGTAGCGGGAGCACTCCTTTTTGCAGATCTGGCGGACCCGGTCATTGAATTCGATGTCCTCCGGTTTTACAAATGCATACTGATAGATAGGAAACTGGGTAATATATTCTTCGATTTCTGTCTGTGTCATTTTGTCATCCCTTCTCTTTTGTTACAGATCTTTTTCCAGAAAAGCAAATACCATATTCCAGTACGTCTGGAGCATGCGCCCTCTGGTTCCAAACAATTCATGCTTTGCGCCCGGTACTTTTACCATTTTTGCCATGCCGGGACGGCGTTCTGCCATTTTCCGGATCATCCGCTCCTGGGCACGGTTGGACACAAGATGATCGTTCTCCGCCTGAAATAAAAGGACAGGAGCCTCGATCCGTTTCCATCCGCTCCGCATCAGATCGCGGTACAGATGTGCGGCGGCATGGAGCCATCCGTAAGAAGCGGCATTTAGGTGATACAGCGGCTCTTTTTCCCGCTTCTGCTGGTAATAGAGAAAGCGCGGACGGGAGAGGGACGAACTTTGTTTAAAGCTTTCGATTCCCTGGTATGGTTTCTGTCCTACCACATACTGTGTGCCTCGTTCTGTGGCACAGGCAAAAGCTGCGATCCGTTTTGCATCGGCGAACGGCACTTTTCCGGTCAGCGGACGGATCATCGGCGAACTCAAGACCACTTTCCGGAACAGATGCGGCGCTTTGGCGGCCGCTGCTGCTGCGATTCCTCCGCCCATCGAGTGAGAATAGAGAACGAGCGGAAGACCGCATGCCTCTGCTTTTGCTTTTCGTGCAACAAAGAGCAGATCTTCTACATAACGATGGTAGGAATCGACATAAACAAGCGACGGATCCTCCACCAGACGGTAGCTCTTTCCGTGGCCGCAGTGTTCCGGCAGATAAACATGAAAATGCTCTTTGATAAAATAATACACGATCTCTTTATATTTCTCTGCATTTTCCGTAAAACCGTGTGAGATTACAACAACACCTCTCGGGCGGAATGCGCGGTAACGAAGAACATGAATCGGATGACCGCTCTCCCTTTCCCAGTAAAATTCTTCTGCATGAGCGGCGAGGTACGGCTCCACACCATTCTGCATCCGCTCCGCATAATTTTTTTCCTGTAATACGCGTGTTCTCATTAGCAAATCACCTGCTTTCATCCAGATACGAAAGGATATCCTGAAGATTGTCGATGGTACAGTCCGGTGTAACTTCAATTTTGTTCGGAAGATGATCCGGGTTGTACCAGCAGGTCAGGATTCCTGCATTTTTCCGCCGCGGATATCACTTGTAAGGGAGTCGCCGACGATCACAACCTCATCCGGTGCATAACTTCCGATTTCGTTCCATACCGCATCAAAAAAAGGCCTTCTGCGGCTTGTCCACACCGACCTGTTCCGAGATAAAAAACGCCGTCCAGAAGCTGATCAAGCCCGGAAAAAGCGGAGTTTACGCTCCTGTGCAACAGTGGTTCCATTTGTTACTGCATACTGTTTTACGGTAGCTTTCAGCTGTTTTACCAGTTCATCTCCGTGATCGCAGAAGAAAGCCTTATCGCCGAGGCGGATCTGATATTCATCATTGAATACCTTTACCTGATCCGTCGGCAGTCCTTCCGATTCAAAAAAGTTCATGGAACCGTCCAAGCATCACCTGTTCTCTCGTAAGCTCTCCCGTCTCCAGCCGCTCCCAGTAACCGCGGTTGATCACGCTGTAGCGCTGCAGCATTTCGTCCGTGCAGGTTCCCATATGAAACTTGTTGAAACAGTACTCAATTGCATATCGTTCCGACATCTTAAAATTCAGAAGTGTTCCGTCGATGTCCCACAAAATTACTTTTATCAAAGAGAAATCCTCCCTTGGTTTCATTTGTATTTTCCAATTATCTGTTTTTCATTCTAGCATAGATTACAAATACGATCAATTGTATTTTAGGCATTGTATCTTTTGAGAAAAAGTGCTACGATAAAAAGGAATTTCCGTGAAAAAGAAAAGGAAGAAGGAAGAAACACTATGAAATTTACTTATCCAGCCGTTTTTCATAAAACCGAACAGGGAACCTACGAAGGTTATTTTCCAGATCTCGCCTGCTGCTATGCAAAAGGGGATACCCTCGACGAGGCGCTGGAAGATGCCATTCACTCCGCCTATGACTGGATCTCTCTGGAACTGACGGAAGAAGAACCTGATTTTCCGCCGGTATCGGATGTGGCAGATCTCGGGAAAAGCGAAGGTGAAATTGCAAGAAATATTGCCGTCAACATCCGGCTTTTTAGAGGGATGGGACGAATAAGTTCAAAAAATGAGAAAGAAAAGCCGATATTGACATGCTGATATTCCAAAAGCGCTGGCCAGGATAGCGGGTTTTTCGTTTTTTTCATTCTCTTCCAAGGTTTTACAGCATCTCTTTTTCTCTTTGCTGATCCGCAGCGACTCTCTGATTTTCTGAATTGTTTTGTTATGTGTCCAGTCATCGAGACTGTTTTCTTTCAGCAGTTTCTGTGTTTTTTCCGGAAAATGAATATAACAGATCGATACTGCCCAGGCGACGGCCATTTTTACGTAATAGCCATCGTGATGAATCTTTTTCATCTCCTCCAGCACAGCATCGATATACGCTTCGTTGATAAAAAAGTCCAGCAGACACACAACACCAAACCGGATTTCATATTCCCGGCTGCTTTTCAGCCATTTCTGCAGATATCCATACCAATACTCCTGGTCTTTCTTCATAAAATGGCACGTTGCACAGGAGCTGTCACAGATTCCCCAGCTGTTGATCATCGGCACGAAGCGGTCCAGTTCTGCCGTCTGTTCTTCACTGGTCAGCTTTCCGTAGCCGATCATCATTCCGCGGATCAGAAGCTCCTCGTAGACTTCCGGATTAAACTGTTCGGTATAAACTTCATAATGGTCTCTTGCTGTCGCTTTTGCAATCCGTCGCGAAACCGGAATGCGGACACCAAGAATCCGACAGTTCTGTCCCGGAACAAGAGAGCTGTGAAATTCCCGGTATTTTGCATCTATATTGCTTTCCAGTTCTGCCCGAATGGCCTGCATTACTTCCTGTTCCATATGATTTCCCCTCTCTTTTCTTTCTCTTTAAGATGTTTTACACGCTTTTTACAAATGTTTAACCCTGTTATTTCTGCACTTCTGATAAGATAAAATTAAAGTAAACGATAACATCCACCCTGCCAAATGCCAGATCTTTTCCGGCTGAAAGGTGAGTCTTATGAGAAAGAAATATACATTTTTTCAAAATATCCCATTCCTGTGCAAATTTCAGAAGCAGCCAGCCCTTGCAGAAGAAGCGCCAGTTGTTTCCACAACGCTGTCTATTCCGTTTTCCGGACCCGCAGAAAGATCCTTATATTTTACCGAAAACCCGGATTTTACCGCTCCCTCTGCCGGTATCCATTCCCGTCGTTTTCCGGGAAGCCGGATCTTTCTATATTCCAGCGATCCCGAGCACGATCTTGCGGCAGTTCCATCCTCTCTTTTCGATGTGCTGCACCGCTATTTTGCCGTCCATTCACCGGATGATGTCGTTTTATGGAAAGATGGCATTCTCTCCTTCCAGACCATGGAAAATCAGCCGCAGCCGTTGACTGCTCTTTGTACACCGGATGATGCACGGGATTCCAAAATCATTCCGTTCCCCACACTGTCAGAACGGCAGCGCATTTTACAGTAACTGCTATTTAGCCAAACCAGCAGGAGCATGATGGAAAATATCCCTTTCCGTCATGCTCCATTTTTTACTTAATTCCGAGAATTCCACTAATCCGCTCTTTCGAAAGCCCCGCGCCGATTACAATCAGCACTTCCTGGCTCTCCGGCACTGCCTGGAATGTCATCTGTTCCCGCGTCGCATTGATTTCGCTCCACACAGTTTCGCCCGTCTTTACAATTCCTTTGATCCGGAATACATTGCCGCATGATGGATCCGCAAAGATTGCTTCTGCTGCCTTTTTCAGCGCTTCTTCCGTAATCTTCGGCTCCAGAAAGCAGAGCGAATCAAATGTCTGCTGCTCGCCGAAATCCAGCTTCCGGTAATCCTCCGAACGGTAACTGCATTCGGAGAGCATTTTGAAATCATCCTCTGTCAGATCATCCCAGTTTTTCTGTAAAATTTCTGCATCAGAAAACTGTCTTCTGCAGCCTGCCTGCTCGAGCGTGCGGTTCAGATGGGCAATCGTTTCTTCTTTCTTTTCCTCCGAAACATTCTGTACTTTGCTCAGCACGATTTTACCAGCGTTCGCCGCCTCGGAAGCCAGCAGATACTCTTCTTCCTCCGACAGCTTCTCATCGAGCCCGGCATCCAGAATCGTGATGACGCTTCCCGCCTCATACCAGCGGTTCAGCGGCTCGTCATACAGCGTGTCAAAGAACTCATCCACATCGTAAATCCCCGACGGTTCCACGAGAATGCGGTCGTAGCCGCTCATGCCCATCGAGATCAGTTTCGTGCGGAATCGTCTGCGGTGTGTCTCTTTGTCGCATCCGCCGGAAATCATCTCCAGCTCGCACTGATCGCCGCGCAGTTCCATGCAGAAGCAGCATATCCACATTGACTGCCCCAAAATCATTCTCCAGGATGCCGATGTTCTTTCCCTGTGACCATCAGATACTTTGCGTACTGTTTCAAAAAAGTCGTCTTCCCTGAGCCAAGGAAGCCTGTAATCAGATCAATTTTAATCATTTCTGCTGTCCTTTCTGCTGTCTTTTTCCGTCTGCGCCTGCGGAGCTTCGAACACTCTATTTTCGTCTGCGCTCTTTGCCGGTAAATGTATCGATGTCTATGCGCCATACGGCAACGCGCTCCACCATCTCCGGCAGAAAAGCGATCTTCGCCTCCGGTGCGATATGCGCCATGATTTTTTCCAGGCCTTTCTTCTTTACCTCCGGATCTGTCACCTCCGTGATGGTTCCGTTTCCCATGATACTGCGGTACGCATAGGAATACGCACACGTATAGTCACCTGTAATCACTTCATGGTTGTAATCCATCTCCACCGCCACGCGCGGATCCGCTGCAAATGCAGCCGCCTTCCGCCCTTCTTTTGCCCCATGCAGGTACAGACAGACGTGAAGAGTTCCATCTTCTTCCCGGACATCATATCCATAATTCATCGGCACGATAAACATGCCTTCCTCATCCATCGCCCCGATCCGCACAACCTCGCAGCTTTCCAGAATTTCTCTTAAAATTTCAGGATCTGTAATCTCCCGCTTTTTTAAACGCATTTCACGCATCGCAATCACACCTCTCTTATTCGCAGCTATTTATGATATGGCTCCCCGCAGTTAATGCGGTAGCTCCGGTAAATCTGTTCCAGCAGAATAACCCGCATCAACTGATGCGGAAATGTCATTTTCGAAAAACTGAGCGCATAGTTCGAACGCTTCAGAACTTCCTCGCCAAGCCCTAAGGAACCACCGATCACAAAAATAATATGGCTCGTTCCCTGCACGCCGAGCGTATCTATTTTCTGGGCCAGCTCCTCGGATGTGAGCTGTTTTCCCTTAATTTCCAATGTAATCAGATAAGCGTCATCCCGGATATATTTGAGAAGGCGCTCTGCTTCTTTGTTTTTGATATTTGTCTCTACGGTTTCACTCGCGTTGTCCGGTGTCTTTTCATCCGCCACCTCGATAATTTCCAGCTTTGCATAGCGGCTGAGGCGCTTGGAATACTCGGCAATCGCATCCCGTAGATATTTTTCTTTGATTTTTCCTACTGTCAATACTGTAATTTTCATTCTGTAATCTTAAAACCCTTTCGGATATCTGTCAAAAACACCAAAAGCCATATAGATCACTTCTTGTCCGCGTCTATATGGCTTTTAGTTTAGAAAAGCAATGCCTTATGCATTTTTGCTTTTGATATACTCATCAATTCCTTTAGCTCCGGCTTTTCCGGCACCCATAGCAAGGATAACGGTTGCTGCACCTGTTACAGCGTCACCGCCGGCGTAAACGCCCTCTTTGCTGGTCTTTCCGGTTTCTTCCTCAGCTACGATACATTTTCTTCTGTTGACATCCAGACCGTAGGTGGTGGAAGAAATCAGCGGGTTCGGGGAAGTACCAAGAGACATGATAACTTCGTCTACTTCAATTTCGAACTCAGATCCTGGAATCTCAACCGGTCTTCTTCTTCCGGAAGCGTCCGGCTCGCCAAGTTCCATACGGATGCAGCGGATACCGGTTACCCAGTCTTTGTCGTCGGTCAGAATTTCTACCGGGTTGGTCAGAATGTCGAAGATGATACCTTCCTCTTTTGCATGATGAACTTCCTCTGCACGGGCCGGAAGCTCTGCCTCAGAACGACGGTAAATAACGTGTACCTCTGCGCCGAGACGAAGTGCGGTTCTTGCAGCGTCCATAGCTACGTTGCCGCCGCCGACTACAGCAACTTTCTTGCCGTGTGCGATCGGGGTATCGTAATCATCGCGGAATGCTTTCATCAGGTTGTTTCTGGTCAGGAACTCGTTTGCGGAGAATACGCCGTTTGCGTTCTCACCCGGGATTCCCATGAACATCGGAAGGCCTGCACCGGAACCGATGAAGACTGCTTCAAATCCTTCGTCTTTTAACAACTCGTCGATGGTAACGGATTTTCCGATGATAACGTTGGTCTCAATTTTAACACCGAGAGATTTTACGTTCTCGATTTCAGCGGCAACTACTTTGTCTTTCGGAAGACGGAACTCCGGAATACCGTAGCTTAATACACCGCCGGCTTTGTGAAGTGCCTCGAAGATGGTTACATCGTAGCCAAGTTTTGCAAGGTCTCCTGCGCAGGTAAGACCTGCAGGGCCGGAACCGATAACCGCGATCTTGTGGCCGTTTTTCTCTGTTGCCGGAACCGGTTTGATACCGTTTTCTTTTGCCCAGTCAGCAACGAAACGCTCCAGTTTACCGATGGAAACAGCGTCGCCTTTGATTCCGCGGACACATTTGCCCTCGCACTGGCTCTCCTGCGGACATACACGGCCGCAGACTGCCGGGAGTGCACTGGACTCACCGATAATTTTGTATGCTTCCTCGAAGTTTCCTTCTTTTACCTGTGCAATGAATGCCGGAATGTTGATATTAACCGGGCATCCTGTGATACATTTTGCATTTTTACAGCCCAGGCAGCGCTGTGCTTCTTCTACTGCTTCGTCTTTGTTGTATCCAAGACATACCTCGTCAAAATTTGTGGCACGTACCTTCGGCTCCTGCTCACGTACCGGTACTCTGTTTAATCCCTTTGCCATTATTTGTCACCTCCGCACTGGCCGCATCCACCGTGATGGGTTGCGCCTTCCTGGTATCTTAAGAGAGCTCTTCCCTCTTCTGTCTTATACATCTGCTGACGTTTCATAGCCAGGTCGAAGTCTACCAGATGACCGTCAAACTCCGGTCCGTCTACGCAGGCAAATTTTACTTCATTGCCTACCATTAGACGACAGGCACCGCACATACCGGTTCCGTCTACCATGATCGGGTTCATGCTTACAACGGTCGGGATGTTCAGTTCTTTTGTCAGAAGACATACGAATTTCATCATGATCATCGGTCCGATGGCAACACAGACATCATACTGTTTGCCCTGGTTCTGTACAAGGTCGCGGAGTACATCGGTACCCATACCTTTTCTTACGTAAGAACCATCGTCTGTGGTTATGTACAGATTGCTGACAGCAGACATTTCTTTCTCGAGAATAACGAGATCTTTTGTCTTTGCTCCGACAATGGCGTCAGCAGTGATTCCATGCTCATGCAGCCATTTTAACTGCGGGTAAACCGGTGCAGTTCCAACACCGCCGGCTACGAATACGATCCGTTTTTTCTTCAGTTCTTCGATATCTTCGCTGCAGAACTCGGACGGCTGCCCCAGAGGTCCTACGAAATCCATGAAAGCATCTCCCGCTTTGAGATCTTTCATTTTTTTGGTAGATTCTCCGATCGGCATGAATACGATGGTGATAGTTCCTGCTTCTCTATCGTAATCACAAATGGTCAGAGGAATTCTTTCTCCTTCTTCATCTGCCTTGACAATAACAAACTGTCCAGGGAGGCAGTGCTGTGCTACTCGCGGTGCTTCTACTACCATACGGTAGATATTATTCGCGAGCATTTCCGCTTCTTGAATCTTGTACATAATATCCTCCTAATCTTGTTAGAAATATTTTAACAAAAGCACGACTTGGATTTTCGCGCATTTTATGTTAATACTTTATCACGTTTCCGGTTATTTGTAAACAACGGACAACATCTTTTCCCATCATCCGTGTTCCTCCAGATAATTTTCGAACTGTTCCATGGACATCAGAACTTTTCTCGGCTTGGTTCCTTCCTCCGGTCCTACGACACCGGCATCCGCGAGCTGGTCCATGATTCTGGCCGCGCGGTTGAAACCGATTTTCAGCACTCTCTGGAGCATGCCGATCGATGCCTTATCTTTTTCGATGATAAATTTTCCGGCTTCCACGAAGTAATTATCGCGGTTATCTCCGCCGCCTGCGGCAGAACCGCCATCCAGGCTTACGGTGTGAATCCGTTTTTCGATATCCGGATCATAAGCGTTCTCGCCGTAGTGATCTTTTAAGTAGGCAACGACATCGCTGACCTCTTTATCCGAAACAAAGGATCCCTGCAGACGGGCCGGTTTCTGGTAATCCTGCGGCTTGTAGAGCATATCGCCTTTTCCAAGCAGTTTTTCCGCACCTCCCATGTCGAGGATCGTACGGGAATCTACGCTGGAAGAAACCGAGAATGCAATACGGGACGGCATATTTGCCTTGATAAGACCAGTGATGACATTGACGGAAGGTCTCTGTGTTGCAATAATCAGATGGATGCCGGCCGCACGGGCAAGCTGTGCCAGACGGCAGATCGCATCCTCCACTTCTCCCGGCGCAACCATCATCAGGTCGGCAAGCTCATCCACGATAATGACGATCTGCGGCAGTTTTTCCGGTTTTTTGCCGTTTTCATCCGGCGGCAGCTCGGCAACTTTTGCATTGTAGCCTTTCATATCGCGCACGTTGAATTCCGCAAATTTGTTATAACGGTCTGTCATCTCCGCAACCGCCCAGTTCAGAGCTCCGGAAGCCTTTTTCGGGTCTGTGACAACAGGAATAAAAAGGTGCGGAATGCCGTTATAAACAGAAAGCTCAACGACCTTCGGGTCGATCATGATCAGTTTTGACGTCTTCCCGGGTTTTTGCCTTATAAATAATACTCATAATCAGTGTGTTGATGCAGACCGATTTACCGGAACCGGTCGCACCGGCGATCAGAAGATGAGGCATTTTCGCGATATCTGCGATGACCGGCTGACCGGCGATGTCTTTTCCGACAGCAAAGGCCAGATTCGAAGAAAAGTTCTTAAACTCCGGTGTTTCAAGAAGATCACGCAGCTATCACGGCCGTGTTCGTCTTATTTGGAACCTCGATTCCGACTGCGGATTTTCCCGGGATCGGTGCCTCAATGCGGACATCTGCTGCTGCAAGACTCAGCTTGATATCGTCGGTCAATCCGACAATCCGGCTTACTTTCACGCCCTGTTCCGGCATCAGCTCATACCGTGTGACGGTCGGTCCGCAGCTTACGTTATT
>ENA-OQEL01000423-OQEL01000423.1-human-gut-metagenome-genome-assembly--contig:-NODE-423-length-15396-cov-3.704827_pt1 | contig 15396 bp, 15 predicted proteins | sample MGYA00242796_ERZ504637 | MGnify/ENA primary metagenome ERZ504637 (study PRJEB26092, sample SAMD00036306) | human gut metagenome | host: Homo sapiens | study: EMG produced TPA metagenomics assembly of... | reverse complement strand
AAATCTGATGAATCTACCTGTTCTGGTTGTGGGATGATGATAAGGACATGCTGTGAAAGTACAGTTGCCACATTGAAGGAGATTGGGATTACAGGCGAATGGGATTCTCTCCGGCAGAGAAGCCGTTGAGCGCTGTTATGCACATCATGAGCTGAAAAAATGATTACTTTGCTGTTATTTTAGATTGGAAAATGCCAGGATATGGACGGAATTGAAACAGCCAGACAGATCCGGAAACGGATAGGGAAAGAGATTACCATTATTGTACTGACATCTTATGAATTCAGCGAGATCGAAGAAGAAGCAAAGACTGCAGGCGTAGATGCTTTTATTGCAAAACCGCTGTTCCGTTCCCGTTTGACGGCTACATTGCGGCAGTTTACTTCTGGCAGAAAAGAAAAAACAGCAAGAAATTATCTGGATGAGCTGTCTGAAGCAGATTACACAGGAAAAAGAATTCTGCTGGTCGAGGATAATGAGTTAAACAGAGAAATTGCTGTTGAAAATTCTGCAGATGACAGGGGCGGAAGTGGAAACGGCAGAAAATGGAAAAATTGCAGTTGAAAAAGTAGAAGCTTCTCCGAAAGGCTTGTATGACCTTATTTTTATGGATATCCAAATGCCCGTCATGAATGGTTATGAGGCAACCGCAGCAATCAGGAGCCTTCCGGGTGAACAGGGAAAACTACCGATTGTTGCCATGACAGCAAATGCTTTTGCAGAAGATGTACAGCTGGCAAAAAATACAGGCATGAATGGACATATCGCGAAACCGCTGGATATGAATAAGCTGAATGATGTTCTGGAAAACTGGCTGTAATTGTTTCCCAATTATTGAATTAATGATTTTATCAGGAAAGAATGAGGAAAATACGAGGATGAAAAAGGCAAAACAATGTCTGACAGCATTACTGCCAGGTGTGCTTTTAGCAATTACTGTTTTGTCTGGCTGTGGACAATCTCAAAAAGCAGTATCTAAAAATGACGATCACCTTACCGTGTATCTGTGGGAAAATCGTTTAATGAAAAATATTGTACCCTATATCCATGAGCAGTTTCCAGATCAGGATATTGAGTTTATTACCGGTAACAATGATACCGATTTATATAGCTATTTTGAGGAACATGGTGAACTGCCGGATATCATAACCGTACGTCGATTTTCTGGAAAAGATGCACAGGATCTGGAGCCATATCTAATGGATTTTGCTTCTTATGACGTGGTTTCCAGGTATTACTCCTATGCATTGCAATATTATAAAAATTCAAAAAATGAGATTCAGTGGCTTCCTATCTGCGGTATACCGCAGACGATTATTGCCAACAAGACATTGTTTGAACAGTATGGAATCAAGATACCGAAAAACTATAAGGAATATGTACAGGCATGCCAGCAATTTTATGATAATGGTATAAAACCGTATTCCCTGGATCTTGCAGAAGACTGGTCTGCTCATGAGGTGATTCAGACAGGTGCAATTGGGGAATTCATGAGTCTGGATGGAATCGAATGGAGAAGCTCAGCTGAAAGTGCATCAGGGGATATCGCGTTTGATGATGCGTTATGGAAACGTATTTTTTCAGAAACCAATACATTTTTGAAGGACTCACATTTTACAAGTGATGATATCAGCGTCGATATTAATACTGCAACGCAGATGTTCCTTGAGGGAAAAGCAGCAATGTTTCATGGTTATCCGGCACTTATGCAGGAATTTCAGGAACAGATGGATGCAGAATTAACTCGTATACCGTTTTTTTCACAGATTTCGGATGAAGCTTTTATAAATATGACCCCTTCTCTGAATATTGCATTTAACAAAGAACTGGAAAAAGATCAGGAAAAACTGGACCTGCATTCGATGTCCTGGAGTGTATGATTTCAAAAAGAAGGACAAACATTGTCGCAGATGGAAAGGGTGTAATTTCATTAATGTAGATGTTCCAAACATGATGGAAGATGTACCTGGAACTGGAAGATGAAATTAATAATAATTCTGTTTATATCCGATATTCTGCTCAAAAATCATTTTATGCCAGTCTTGAGGCTGTTCACAGATTATTGTCAGGGGAAATGGATGAAACACAGGCTTATGATGCTTTTCGCAGCACAATGAACAGTAAGGATTCAAAAGAAGAAACCACAGTTAATTTTGAAAATGAATATTCCATTTCGCTAAATGATAAAAACGGTCGTGATGCGGCATCTTCTATTTTAACTACGATTAGAGAAGAAAAGGATGCTCAGCTGGCTTTGGCACCATATTATTATTTTACTTCCTCCATTTACAAAGGGGAGTGTACCTGCAGCCGGGTTGGTCTGATGACAGCAAAGAGTTCAGATACACCATTATACCTGGCAAAAATCAATGGCAAAGAGATTTATGAACTTGCGGAGAAATATCTTGCTGATTCTGATGAGAAATTCCATATAACCAATAAATATGAATTACCAATTGCATCCGGTATGAAAATAATCGTCAGGCAGGAGGAAAACGGATTCTCATTAAAGGACATAGAAGTAAATAAGAAAAAAATCGACAAAGAAAAGGAGTACTCTATTCTTCTTACAGAAACCACAATGTCTGTTTTGAAAAAAATAAATCCGGAATGTGAGATCAGGCGGCTTGGTAACACAACATTATCAAGTGCATGGACCGCAGCAATGGAAAACGGACAGCAGCCGTCAGCACCGGAAGATTATATAGAGGTTGAAAAATAAAAGTGGGAACAGAACAGGCGAAAACAAAAAGAAAAAAGATGATAGTACCATTGTTCTTTTTAATTCTTATCTTTTTAAACTTAATTTTTGTAAAGCTCCTTTTGAACAGGATGAACAGCTATATCGCAGAAAACGGGAAAAGCAGTATGGGAGCAGTTGTTGAACAGATACAGCAGACCTATGATCTGCAGGTGAATGGATACTACAGTCGGCTGCATATGCTTGAGGATTTTCTTACTCAAGAGGGAGTGAGATCTATTGAACTGGATAGAAACAAGAAGTTCTTTGAGGCATGGCAGAAAGAATCTGAAAGTACACTTATATTTCTCCAGGAAAATGGAAAGGCAATAACCACTGATGGAACAAAACTTCGGGTTGACATGCCAAGTAAACTTTTGTTGGATTTGAGGAACGGATATAATATTGGAAAATTGGTTACTCTTGATTACAACCAGAAGAAAAAAGATGGTTATCTGGTTGCAATTCCATGTCAGGAATATACGATTAAGGGGGAAACTTATACGGCAATTGGAACCTTGTATGATCATTCAAAATTAGATTCCATGTTAAGTGTGAAAAGCTATAACGGGAATGCGTATCTGTTTATGCTGGATAACGACGGAAATATTACTTATACAAATCAGAAAGAAGATAAATTTTTCAGGAACTATTTCTTGTTAAAGCATTTAAAAGGAGATCAGGCTATCACTGAGGAAGAGGCTGATTCTCTTCAAAAAAAGCTGGATGGCAGAGAACAGGGGGTAGAACTTGTGGAAAGTGACAAACCTTACTATCTGGGATACTGTCCGATAGAAAATAATAACACCATGCTGATTTGTATTGTAGAAAAAAGTGTTGTAGATAATGTACTGAGAGATTATCAGAAAACAATAGTGTTTGAAACAATACTCATGGCAGGTTTTATACTTTTACTTTTTGCCGGATTATTCTACAGTATTTCCAGACGCAGTCTTGCTGAGCAAAAAGCTGAATATGAAAAAAGAAATAATGAGATTCAGACGCAGGCAATGAAGGAAATGGAGGAGTCCAATAAAAAACTGAAAAAAGCAAAGGACATTACAACGGAAGCCTTGCAGACCGCTGAAAATGCAAATAAGGCGAAAACAGATTTCCTGTCCAATATGTCACATGATATTCGTACACCAATGAATGCAATTATCGGCATGACATCATTGATCAGACATGATGCCGGTAATAAAGCGAAAGTAATAGAGTATGCAGATAAAATAGATATTTCATCACAGCATCTGTTAGGAATTATTAATGATGTTCTGGATATGAGCAAAATTGAGGCAGGAAAAACAGTTTTTAAGTATACCGATTTTTCCATCTTGGATTTTATTACAGAACTCAATACCATATTCCATTCACAGATAGACGGAAAAAAATCAGACTCTTACAATCATAAAAGAAAACATCCGGCACGAGTGGGTGAACGGAGACCAGGTTCATCTGATGCAGATTTTCAGCAACTTGGTTTCTAATGCAGTGAAGTACACGCAGGAAGGTGGAAAAATTCAGTTTCTGGTAGAAGAATGTGAGACAAAGTCATCTGTCTACGCAAAGTACCGTTTCTTAGTCAGCGATAATGGCATGGGAATGTCGGCAGATTTCAAAGATACAATTTTTGATGCTTTTACTCGTGCTGAAAGTTCTATGACGAATAAGATACAGGGAACTGGTCTTGGAATGGCTATTACCAAAAATCTGGTTGAAGCAATGGGAGGTACCATTGATGTGGAGAGTGAACTGGGACAGGGAAGCTGTTTTGAGGTTCTTATAGATCTGAGAATAGCAGAAGATAGATTTGTTTCTTCAGCAGAACAGGCAGAAAAGGATGAACCGGCTGGCAATGTCCTGAAAGGAATGAGGTTTCTGTGTGCAGAGGACAATGAGCTGAATGCAGAAATCCTGATGGAATTGTTAAAGATTGAGGGTGCAGAGTGTACAATCTGTGAAAATGGTAAAAGGGTCTTAGAGGCATTTGAGCAGTCTGCTCCGGGGGATTATGACATGATCCTGATGGATGTGCAGATGCCGGTTATGAATGGTTATGAGGCAACAAAAGCAATCCGAAGAAGCTCCCATGAACTGGCAAAGACAATTCCAATCATTGCTATGACCGCCAATGCGTTTTCTGAGGATATTCAGCATTCTCTGGCAGCCGGTATGAATGCCCATGTTTCAAAACCGGTTGAGATGAAGGTGCTGGAAAAGACGATCAGAAGCATAAAAATCCGGCGGGGGGCACCGAAATGCAACTCATTGAAAGTGACAAATGGATATGGAAAAGAGCTGATGAAAGAATCTGGCATTGCCAGAACTTTCAATCAGCTCTTTTTTATCATCAGTTCCCTCTTGACATTTTTTCATTTCCTGCTATACTTATCAAAGATAATTACTAAAGATAACTAAATTTCAAGAAGAAAGGACCATTTTCCATGACACAGGAAAAATTAAAGCAGTTCCTGGATGCGTGTTTTGATGCAAAGCGTCTGATCGAGAAGCTCCCGGACCTGCCGGACGGTATGAAGCCGCGGCAGGTGCATGTGCTGGATGCGGTGAATGAGATTCAGAAAAAGCAGGGCTTCTGCCGCGTCAGCGACATCAGCAGCTATATGAACACAACGCTGCCGAGCATCACCAAGCTGGTGCAGGAACTGGAGGAGAGAAATCTTCTCGTGAAACAGGCGGATGAAAAAGATAAGCGCGTGATCAACCTGACACTGACCGAAGAGGGAAAAGAGTTTGTGGAACTCCGCGTGACGCACTTTCACGGGGAATGGGCATCCCGCCTGCCAGATCTGGACGACGCGGTGGTGGACGAATTTGTGCATGCAATCACACGGATGCAGGAAACGATGCCGGGAATAAAAGGAGTGAAAAGCAATGGCAAAAGAAAATAAGAAAGAAGTATCGTTTGTAGAGGGACCGATTTTCCAGTCCCTGATCCGTTTTGCGCTGCCGGTGCTCGGCGCGCTGATTCTGCAGGCGGCTTACGGTGCGGTCGACCTTCTCGTGGTCGGCTGGTTCGGCGATGCGTCGAGTATTTCCGCTGTCGGAACCGGAAGCAACTTCATGCAGATGGTAACACTTATCATCACCAGCCTTGCGATGGGTTCGACCGTTATGATCGGCCAGCACATCGGCGAGGGCAAGCCGGATAAGGCCGGCAAAACCGTGGGAACCTCGATTGTTCTGTTCGCCATCATCGGTGTCGTCATGACGGTGATTCTGGAGCTGTTCGCAGGCCCGATCGCCAATATTTTACAGGTCCCGGCGGAGTCTTTTGACAAAACCGTCCTCTACCTGCGGATCTGTTCCGGCGGTATTCTGATCATCATCGCGTACAACGTCATCAGCAGCGTGCTTCGCGGAATCGGTAATGCAAATCTGCCGCTTTTATTCGTCGGCATCGCCTGCGCAGCCAATATTGCCGGAGATCTGTTCTTCGTCGGTGTGCTGAAACTGGACGTTGCGGGAGCAGCGCTTGCGACGGTTCTGGCGCAGCTGATTTCTGTCATCGCCTCCATGGGTGTGTTGAAAAAAGGCAATCTGCCGATTGAATTCAAAAAAGAAGACTGCCGCATCGACCATGACGAGCTGAAGAAAGTCCTGAACGTCGGTGTGCCGATCGCGCTGCAGGAGACGACCGTACAGATTTCCTTCCTTGTGATCAACTCGATCATCAACGGCATGGGCCTTATGCCGTCCGCCGGATACGGTGTGGCGCAGAAGCTGACCTCATTCATCATGCTGATCCCGTCCTCTGTGATGCAGTCTGTGTCAGCATTCGTGGCACAGAACACCGGAGCCGGAAAGAAAGACCGCGCGTGGAAGGGCTTCCTCACCGCAATCGCAACGGGCTGCTCTCTTGGAGTTGTGATTTTCTGCATCGGTTTCTTCGGTGGAAGTGTCATCTCCAGAATCTTCACGAGCGATCCGGCCGTTATTGAGCAGAGCGCCGCTTACCTGCGCGGTTTCGCACCGGAATGTATTCTGACCTGTGTGCTGTTCAGCAGCATCGGATACTTCAACGGCCGCGGCATCAGCATCCCGGTTATGATCCAGGGAATCACCTCCGCCTGCCTGATCCGTATTCCGCTGGCGCTGTTCTTCTCACACCTGCCGAATACGAACCTGACCTTCGTCGGCATATCCACCCCGATCACAACCGTATACGGCATCTGCTTTTTCATGATCTGCTTTGCACGGTTAAAGAAAAAAGGGCAGATGTAATTGAATCAAACATAACAGAACTGCCTGGGAAACGGCACGGAGCGATCCGCCGTTTCCCAGGCAGTTTTTGGTATTGTTTGTCCGGAACTTTTTTGATACAATACAGACAGAAAGAGCGGAACCCTGTTCAGAAGGGACAGAACAGACGGAAAGGGGAAGAGGAGTGGATAACAGAGAAATCATCAATGAGACACTGGTCCATCTGTTTCACGAGATACAAAAACTGGAAGAAGAGGCGATCATCACCGAGGATTTCAAGGATCTGACGAACAACGATATGCACATCATAGAAGCCGTCGGCCTGGAGGGCGGCAATATGTCATCGATCGCGGCAAAGCTCGACATCACGGTCGGATCGCTGACAACGTCGATGAACAGTCTGGTGAAAAAAGGCTACACCGAGCGGGAGCGCAGCGAGAAGGACCGCCGGATCGTCTACATCCACCTGACCGGAAAGGGACGGCAGGCATTCCATCATCACGCAAAATTCCACGAGCAGATGACGGATGCCGTGATGGCGGAACTCGGAGAAGAGGAAGTGCAGGTGCTCGGGAAAACGCTGAAAGCGCTGACGGACTTCTTTCGGTCGTATAAAAAATAGAAACAAAAAGGCTTTTGCAGCCGGGACAGAATCAGAAAAATCTGTCCGGTATGCAAAAGCCTTTTTCGCATGGAAACGCATAGAAAAATGCTATTTTTCTACGCCGTTCTTCTCACAGATATCCGCGAGCACACACCGTTCACAGTGCGGTGTCGTCCGCGCAGTACAGACCTCGCGTCCGTGCTCCACAAACCGGTGGCAGAGCGAGCTTCCTTCTTCCGGCGGCACAATTTTCCAGAGTGCCATCTCCACCTTCTTCGGATCCTTGCAGTCATGCACGAGCCCGATGCGGTTGCACAGCCGGATGCAGTGCGTATCCGTCACAATCGCAGGCTTTTTGAATACATCGCCCATAATCAGGTTCGCACTTTTCCGTCCCACGCCCGGGAGCTTCAAAAGTGCGTTAAAGTCATCCGGCACCTGGCTGTGGTACTCGTCGCGCAGCATGCGCATGCAGGCGTTGATGTCGCGTGCCTTGCTCTTTCCAAGACCGCACGGCCGCACAATTTCCTCGATTTCCTCCGGTGTCGCGTTTGCCAGCGCATCGATATCAGGATACTTTGCGTAGAGATCCTCCACCACAACATTGACCCGCGCATCGGTGCACTGTGCGGCCAGGCGGACACTGACGAGCAGCTTCCACGCCTGGTCATAGTCAAGCGTACAGTCGGCGTCAGGATATTCTTGTTTCAAACGTTCAATGACGGCAAGCGCCAGTTTTTCTTTTGTCATCGTGTTAAACTCCCATTCTCAAAGATATAAAAACAGCGAAAGCTATCAGGATCCTTTCTCGCGTGCTGCCTTCCGAAGCTGCAGCGGCGTCGTGTGAAACCGCTCGCGGAAGAGGCGGTGAAACAGCTTATCGTTTGTAAAGCCATGCTTTTCCGCGAGCGTGCCGACCGGCAGATCCGTGGCGATCAGGTCGCGGTAGATGCGGGAAAGACGGTAGGAATTCAGATATTCCAGATACGTCGTTTCCATGTTCTGGCGGAAGAACCGGCAGAAATATTCCGGCTGCAGCGAGACAACATCGGCAGCCTCCTTCAGCGTAATCGGCCGCTGGTAATTTTCCTGCGTGTACGTCAGAATCGTATCGAGCCGTGTCTGCGTCCGGGAGCTCATCGGGTGGTGCGCAAGCGGGCTCTTCTCAGAAAATTTCGTGTAGAGCAGATCGAGAAACGTAAAAAGCTCCCGCTGGAACGTCAGCAGATAGCCGTCGGGCATTTCCTCATGAAGCTGCATCATCGAAAGCAGAAGACGCCGGAACTGGCTGATATTTTCTGCACTTCCGGATTCGTACTGTCGTAGTCAATCGAGAACCAGAGCTGTGACGGATCAGGCAGATAGTTCGCAAGGAACGCATCCGGAATCTGCATCAGAATCGAGCGGTTTCCCGTGGACGGACAGCGCGCCGTGTGGATACGACCGGAATTGATCAGCAGAAATTGACCCGGAAGGACGGTCTTTGTGCGGTCCGAGAGCGTGACAATGGAGGAACCCTCCAGAATATAAATAATTTCCAGCGCGTCGTGCCAGTGCGGCGGCGAAAAACTGCCGAAATCGTCGGTTACACGAAATTCGATGCTGCGGTTCGGCTGCAGCGTGATGTGTTCCTGGCGTGTCTGGCGCGGCAGATGATCTTTGCGTGGCATAAAAAACTCCTTTTTTGTTCAACTTAGTGTATCACTATCTTATCACGAAACCCCCGAATTGGGTATAGCAATTTTTTGTATGAAGTTGTTATAATAAATGAACACAAAGCCACGTCACATACGGCTTCGTGCAAACTCAATCTAAAGAAAAGTGAAGGAAGAAAACGTATGTATCAAGTATGGAGTAATTTTTTAAATCCCGGCCAGATCGCCATGCTGGGAATCGTGGTCACCTTTCTGCTGACCTTTCTGGCGTTAAAGCATCCATTTTCCTTTCTGCCGAGCGATCACGGCAGAGAATTTGCCGTAAACGGCGGCCTCTCCCGCGGAAAACTGCGCGGCGTCGGCCTCGTGATCGTCATCTGTTTCCTGATCGGAAGCGTATTGTTCCTGCCTCTTGGCGCCGAGTATGTGATCTACGCGATCCTGCTCGTCTGCATCATGCTGAGCGGCTACCTCGATGATGCATCCGAAACCCCGTGGAGCGATTACAAAAAAGGCGCGATTGACCTCGTCATCTCCATTGTGACCGTCATCACCTTTGTGAATTACAATTCCACCACGATCTACTTCGGAAGCATGTCCCTTACCATTCCGAAAGTGGTCTACATAATCCTCGGCATCATCCTGATCTGGATTTCGATCAACGTTACAAACTGTTCCGACGGTGTCGACGGACTCTGCGCGAGCCTTTCCTGCGTGGTCATCTTCGCGTTCAGTATGATTTTCCACGATGTCCTCGGAAGCTTCACCGTAGCCAATTACCTGTTCGTGGCAGCGCTTCTCGCGTACCTGTATTTCAATACCTCGCCGAGCAGCATGCTGATGGGCGACGCCGGTTCGAGAGCACTTGGCTTCTACATCGCCATCCTTGCCATGCAGTCCCGCCATCCGTTCTTATATCTGCTGATGGCAGGCGTGATGATCGTCGACGGAGGAATCGGCCTTGTCAAAGTATTTTTACTCCGTTTCCTGAAAATCGCGATCCTCAAAAATACAAGAACACCGCTGCATGACCATGTCCGCCTGAAATACAAATGGTCCGACAGTCAGGTTGTGATCCGCTTTGTGATCCTGCAGATCCTGCTGGCTGTCATTGCGTATCTGATTGTAGCATAAGAAAAAACACAAGAGAAACGGGAGTGTGTCTTTTGCAGACGTCTGCGGGGCACACTCCCGTTTTGCATCTCAGCCTCCGAATACACCAAAAAGATAGAAAAAGATAATATCGCCGTATTTTTTCACAGAATCCGCCCTGTTTTCGAAAGCAAGAGTGTGGTAGTATAAAATTACCAAAAAATGTCAGCCTGAAACAATAATTCTGTAAAGATTGATGAAAAGAAAGTGCTTTCAGCTATCTGTTTCAGGTTCATCCAATCAGGAGGTAATGAAAAGATGAAATTCACAGAAGGTTACTGGCTTCCGAGTGAAAAAGCAAATGCATCCCATGCAATGCAGGCTTATGAAGTAGAGCAGATCCCAGGCGGTATGCGTATCCTGGCTACCACCCGCCCGATCGAGCACAGAGGTATGACCCTGAACCTGCCGACCATCACCGTTGAGTTCGTGGCACACACACCGGATACCATCTCCATGGAAGCATGGCACTATGAAGCATACGACAACAAAGTTCCGTCCTTCGACAAAACAGAGAGCGTATACGAGGACGTAACCGTTACCATCAACGACGATGAGGCAGTTCTCGACACCGGAAGCGTACTGGTACGCGTACAGAGAAAAGGAATCTTCGCTTACACCTTTGAGGCAGACGGAAAAGTCCTGACCGGAAGCGGATTCCGCAACCTTTCCTATATCAGATGGGATCGCAAGCAGAGCACCATGCTGCCGGCACCGAACTACATGACCGAAAAATATCAGCCATACATGGTAAGTGAGCTGTCCCTTGGCGTAGGTGAGTGCGTATACGGCCTTGGCGAGAGATTCACCCCATTCGTGAAAAACGGACAGGTTGTCGATACCTGGAATGAAGACGGCGGTACTGCATCCGAGATCGGATACAAATGCGTGCCATTCTATATGACAAACAACGGCTACGGTATTCTCGTTGACAGCACCGACAACGTTTCCTTCGAAGTAGCAAGTGAAAAAGTTGAGTATGTCGGCTTCTCCGTACCGGGCGAGAGAATCAAATATTATCTGTTCCACGGCCCGTCACCGAAGAAGATCATGAACGAGTACACCGCACTGACCGGACGTCCGGCACTTCCTCCGGCATGGTCCTTTGGTCTGTGGCTGTCCACATCCTTCACCACCAACTACGACGAAGAGACCACCACATCCTTTATCGAGGGAATGGAGAAGAGAAATATTCCGCTGAGCGTATTCCATTTCGACTGCTTCTGGATGCATGAATTCCACTGGTGCGATTTCGAGTGGGATAAGAAATGCTTCCCGGACATCCGTGCAACCTTAAAGAAATATCATGACAAAGGCCTGCACATCTGCGCATGGATCAACCCGTACATCGCACAGGGAACCGCGTTCTTCAAAGAGGGTGCAGCAAACGGCTATCTCCTTCAGAGAGCAGACGGCAAGGGCGTATGGCAGACCGATAACTGGCAGGCTGGTATGGGTCTGGTAGACTTCACCAACCCGGATGCCGTAAAATGGTACACCGATAAACTGAAAACCGTTCTGGACTGCGGCGTAGACTGCTTCAAGACCGACTTCGGCGAGAGAATCCCGGTTGACGTTGTTTACCACGACGGAAGCGATCCGCAGGCAATGCACAACTACTATACATACCTGTACAACCAGGCAGTATTCAACCTGTTAAAAGAAGTAAAAGGCGAGAACGAGGCAGTTCTGTTTGCAAGAAGTGCAACAGCAGGAAGCCAGAAGTTCCCGGTACACTGGGGCGGCGACTGCTCCGCAAACTATCCGTCTATGGCAGAAACCCTGCGCGGCGGCCTTTCCTTCGCTATGAGCGGATTCTCCTTCTGGAGCCATGATATCTCCGGCTTCGAGAGCACCGCAACACCGGATCTGTACAAGAGATGGTGCGCATTCGGCCTCATGTCCACCCACAGCCGTCTGCACGGATCAGGAAGCTACCGTGTGCCGTGGCTGTTCGATGACGAAGCATGCGACGTTGTAAAATTCTTCACCAACCTGAAATGCTCTCTGATGCCGTACATCTTCCAGAAATCTGTAGAGGCACACGAGGAAGGAACCCCGGTAATGCGCCCAATGGTATTCGAGTTCATGAACGATCCGGCCGTTCCGTATCTGGATCAGCAGTACATGCTGGGTGATGCCCTTCTGGTTGCACCGGTATTCCGCGAGGATAAAGTTGCACAGTACTACCTGCCGGAAGGCACCTGGACCGAGCTTCTGACCGGCGAGACAAAAGAGGGCGGCAGATGGTATCAGGGAACCTACGACTACTTCTCCATGCCGCTGTATGTAAGAGAGAACAGCATCGTAGTAAGAGGAAACTGCGACACCAAACCGGATTACGACTACGCTGACCACGCAACTGTTTGCGTATATCAGTTAAAAGACGCAGCCGAGACAAAAGTTCCGGATATCCACGGAAACAATGTATTCACCGTAAAAGCAGTCAAAGACGGCGACACAGTGAAAGTATCCGTAGAAGGCGCACATACCGAACTGAAAGTAGAAGTCTTCGTCGGAAATGAGAAGAAAGAAGCTGTTCTGGCAGCAGATGCAAGCGAAGTTGTTGTTGCATAAGCATCGGAATGTAAGAATATAGGGAGGGAGAGGCACGGAAAAGCAAAATTTTTCTGTGACCTCTCTTTTCAAAAAAGGAGAATAAAACAATGCGTTTTCAGACAAAAAATGGTGTATTAATTGCACAGGCAAACGGAGAAACACTGCGGATTGAGCCGTGGGGAAAAGATTCCTTACGTGTCCGCGCAACCATGCTTCCGGAATTTTCCGGAAAAGACTGGGCGCTGACCGAAGTGCCGGAAAAAACAGAGGCAAAAGCAGAGCAGTTTGAGGTCGATCATCTGGAAATCGACGGATCGATGGGAAAAAGAACCAGCGCATCGATCACCAATGGAAAAATCCGTGCTGTGGTCAACTTTGCAGGAGTTATCACCTTCTACAAAGAAGAACAGGAAATTTTAAGAGAATATCACCGTTGCTACGACGGAACGATCAGCAAAGAGAGCCGCTGCTTAAAAACGGTCAACCGTGAGTGGAAAGGTGTGATCGGCGGAAGCGAATACAGCCTGAACCTGAAATTTGAGAGCAACGACGGAGAGAAGATTTTCGGAATGGGCCAGTATCAGCAGAAATACATGGATCTGAAGGGATGCACCCTGGAGCTGGCGCAACGGAACTCCCAGATCAGCGTACCATTCGCCGTATCCAGCTTAGGATATGGTATGCTGTGGAACAATCCGGCTGTCGGACAGGTAACCTTCGGAAAGAACTACACCGAATGGACTGCACGCTCGACCAAAGATATGGACTACTGGCTGACCGCAGCCGATACACCGAAAGAGATCCTGGAAAATTACACCGCAGTGACCGGCCGCGCGCCGAAATTCCCGGAGGACCGTATGGGCCTGTGGCAGTGCAAGCTGCGCTACCGTACGCAGGAGGAAGTGCTTGAAGTGGCACGCCGCTACCAGAAGGAAGGCATCAAAATCGATCAGATTGTCATCGATTTCTTCCACTGGACCGTACAGGGCGACTGGAAATTCGATGAAAAATACTGGCCGGATCCAAAAGCCATGGTGGACGAACTGCATTCCATGGGAATCAAAGTTATCGTTTCCGTATGGCCAAGCGTAGACCGGAAGAGCGAGAATTTCTGGCCGATGCTGGACCGCGGCCTGCTGATTAAAACAGAGCGCGGCGCCCTGCAGACGTATGATTTCCAGGGGGACTGCGTGGAAATCGATGTGTTCAACCCGGAAACCAGAAAATACGTCTGGGAAGTCTGCAAGAAAAACTATTATGATTTTGGAATCGATGCCTTCTGGCTGGACAACTCAGAACCGGATTTCGGCGTTTACGATTTCGATCATTACCGCTATATCGACGGACCTGCTCTTTCCTGCAGCAATATCTATCCGCAGCTGTACAGCCGTGTCTTCTATGACGGCATGAAAGCAGAAGGAGAAGAAAATATTGTAAACCTGCTTCGCTGCGCCTGGGCCGGAAGCCAGAAATACGGAAATGTTGTATGGTCCGGCGATGTGCCGAGTACCTTTGAAGCCTTCTATGATCAGCTCCAGGCCGGCCTTAATATGGGTCTTGCCGGCATTCCGTGGTGGACAACCGATATCGGCGGCTTTATGACAGATGATGTCAACGACCCGGATTTCCAGCAGCTTCTGATCCGCTGGTATGAGTTTGCCGTTTACTCTGCTGTTTTCCGTATGCACGGCGACCGCGGACCGCACAACATTCCACCGCTCGATGACCGTGATTTTGGCGGCGGCTACCTGTATACCGGCCAGTCCAATGAACTGTGGAGCTATGGAGAAGAAAATTACCGGATCATGAAGAAATATTACGACATCCGCATCAGCATGCACGATTACATCAAACAGCTGTATGACGAGGCATCCGAAAACGGTTCTCCGCTGATCCGTACCATGTTCTATGAGTTCCCGGATGACCAAAAAATGCTGGGAGCTGCAGGAACAGTATATGTTCGGAAGCGAATACCTGGTAGCGCCGATTTTCCATCTGAACGAGTTTGAGCGTGAAGTATATCTTCCGGAAGGACGCTGGGAAGACACCAGAGACGGAAAAGTGTACGAAGGCGGACAGACTATCCGTGCCGCTGCACCGATCGATTCGATTCCGGTATTTAAGAAAATGGCATAAGATCGTGTAAAAAGGTCCAAAAAAGAAAACAGTACAGAAGACACACACAGCGTGGGGACTTTTCTGTACTGTTTTCTTTTCGACTCTAACTGCGCATCAGATATCCATATTTGCGCATCTGTCGGCGTATGATTTGCTCAACACGCTGGCGGATTTCCAGAGGGTAGTAATCGGCCAGAGAAGCCAGTTCCGTGCAGACATCTTTTGGAGTAAAGGAAAAGTGAAGCTGGATACCGTATAATTCCTCCGCAGCATCCAGCTGTGTATCAAAATCAGAGCTGAAAGGTTTGGCTTCGATGCGTTCCATACAAACATCCATCGGCAGATCC
>ENA-OQEL01000422-OQEL01000422.1-human-gut-metagenome-genome-assembly--contig:-NODE-422-length-15397-cov-7.387230_pt1 | contig 15397 bp, 17 predicted proteins | sample MGYA00242796_ERZ504637 | MGnify/ENA primary metagenome ERZ504637 (study PRJEB26092, sample SAMD00036306) | human gut metagenome | host: Homo sapiens | study: EMG produced TPA metagenomics assembly of... | reverse complement strand
GCTTTATATAAGAAGGACAATAGACTAAGATAAAAGAACTAAGCACTAATATAACAAAATTACTCTGTAGGTTTACAAATCAATCCTGGAGCAACTTTATTTATAAGAAATATAACAATATATATAGGAAATACAGTTGAGAAAACAGATACAACACTCACGATGAGTAAGGCTAAAAATGGTAAGTTCAAAGATGTAAATAGATAGATTATACTAATAGGAGCTTTCATTATCTTAAGCAGAGCTAACTTCCAAGTCGTATTTTTGACATTATGTGACTCCAGTTGTGGGTATAAATATATAAACACAACAACGATAGCTACCTCCAAAAACAATATAAAGAAAAATATTGCAGGTGGCAGAATGGTAAATATGCAAAATGATATGCCTCCTGAAAAATATAATTGAAAATGACACAAGCTTAAGCCAACTATTTAAAGACAACTCAGGCAACCAGCTACTTGCTTCGGCAATTCTCCTTTCATTCTTACACACATAATGGGTAAGACTTAATGATCTTACGCATACATACCCCTTACACTTTTCAGCCATAAAGGAAAAAGGGTATTCACAAATGCTACCATCTCCAAAGAATACAACAACAGATTCATAGGGGGAATCCATAGAGCCATCATCTATACTTATAAGTTTTCTTCTTTTTGACTCTACATTTTATTGAAGATAGCTTTGCTGATTTGGCTAGTTGCCTATCAACGATAGGATATACAATTTTCTTTTCAAGACATAGATTTATATAATCTACAAACTTACTCCATGCACCCATCAAAAAGCCGTATAAGAGAATTAATATAAAACCTGTACTAAACAATATTTTAAATCCTTCATTCCAAATAAGACTAAAGATTAATATAGAGAATAACAGCCAGAATAGTGTAAGAGCTATAAATACCCAGTTATGGAGAAATCTATACCTTACATACATTACTACAACCTTTCCGGAAGAAAACGTTCATCCACAATATAAGGATGGCTATTCCTATTAATGCTATCTTGGAAAAACTTTATTAAAAAACTACCAAGCGACCCAGCCTGCACAATCTGGTACAGAGCGCTTTGGTCTACAAACTTACAACATATTATATAAGCAGCAAGAGATTCTATTTTATCAATAACTGCATAATTGAGAATAACTAATGATCTTGTTTGTTCTTTATTTTATCATCAGCATCCTTTATTTTTTTTCTGATACCCCTCTAATTTTTCTTTTAGCCTCAAAATATTCGTTTGGTCAACTAACTTGTATGTTTTTGCTTTATTCCCAAGAAGTTCAATTATCTGTGTCAGAGTCTTTAAATCATCAACGTAATAACGCACTATGTCTTCCGGATTTTCAATATTCAACGCATCGCTATAGTGACCAACAATGAATGACAACACCATTAGCTTGTGTTCATTTTTCAAACCAACAAAGCCATTTACAAACTTTTCCGGTTCAACCCTTGCAAATATAGCGGAAGAAGAATAGCTTGAATGGTCAGGCATATTACCTCCATAAACAGCATATAAATCATTCACATTACCAGCATTTAGCGACTCCAAAATTATAGTTAATTTGTCCTTCAATAATATCATCTTTTCTTGATATACCTTTCCGAGTTCTGTCATAAGCGATTGAATCTCAGGCTTCTCATCTATCCCATTAAAATCATATTGCATATATCTTAATAGATGCAGTCGCATCTCACTAAGTTCATTCTGATTATTACAGTTTCCATAAAATTGATTCCGCATGATTGTTTTACACCAATTGGTAACCTGTTTACATTTATAACTGCTGGTCAATTCCCTATTAATAATCATCAACATAGCCAATGCCGACGACAGCATTTCATCCACACATTTAAAGTTACCGTTCTTTAGATAATCAGCATTTAGTTTTATATTTTTAGTCAGTTCTTCATTCTCTAAAGCCAAATAGTTTTTTAAAATTTCCCAAGGCATTTTTTCATCCTTCTTCATTTCATAATCTATTAAATCAAAATCTATCTTTCCATGATAGAGATACGACATCACAATGTCGACATATTCTTTAGCCATTGCACAATATTCTTTCGCTAATCCTGCTTGCTCATACTTTTCCTGTATTTTAATCATTTCTGATTTTAAAGGCTCCTCTTCATCTTTTAAATCTAAATCAAATGAAACTTGGTTTACAATATCTTCACTCAGTTTTTTACTATAATTATTCATGTTTATACTCTGCCCTTTTTCTTCTGCATAAACAACAACAAAGTTTACTAACAGACGCAACTTTATTTTTTCAAAATTAGAACTCTTTTTATAGTTAGCAGGTATCCGATCTATAAGCAAAGAGAAGTCATTTAGACTTTGCTTCAATATTCTGAGATTATTCGTTTTTGATGCTCTAAAACATTTCTTTACAATATCCTTTTTGTTGCTAAGATACTCGTTATTGAGCAAACTCTCATCTTGAACAAAACTATTGATGGCTACATCTACATCTGGATCAATTTCAAATTCACGTCCAATCGTTTTTTCTTTAATATCTTGTAATTTATCATTTACCTTATCTACATTTCCTATCAATATGACATTACAACCTATGTGCTCAACATAGTAATTAATGTATCCCAGTACATCCAGAATATCTATTTTACTCCTCTCTATATCATCAAATACAAGGAGTCTGTTTCCTTTAACATGAGAATCATTGCTACCAAGTAAAGCCTTAGGATCTATTGTACAATCCAATTTAAGATCTGCATTATCGTTTTCGTCAAAATCAATATTATAACGAAGAGCAGCAGAAATTGCTAATTTAAACACCTTACCAGCTTTCCTCATCGCTTTACTATGCAAGATAGGACTAATTGCCCTTTTTAACTCGTCATCAATCTGGCTTGTTTTTGTCATGCCATAAAGGGAAACATAAATAGGGTTTAACGTAAAAGATTGCTCGTCATCATTATTCTCTGTTTTAAGATTTTCAATCCAATTCTTGACGAAATATGTCTTACCACATCCCCACGGTCCCTTTAAAAGAACAGCGTAACCAGGCTTCTTTATTTTCAGATAGTCATTGAGAATATCTATTATTTCTTTATTATGCTTAATCATTCTCATATCTTTTTTATAACGAATAAAAAACCGTAAAATAACACTTTGTAAACTAAAAATAAAACAAGGAAAAATGTAAAAAGGAAAAATCATTTTCGATATATCAATGATAATTACGTAATGACAGAAACAGAAACTCTAAAATCATGAATACAAATATCTGCGGAAAGCGATTTCATTTTCTTGAAATACGCATATGCTCCTTTCCCCACTTTTCAATGGTATCAAGAGTTATGGTTCCATTTTCACACAACATGTTCAGCCCCTCATCTGCTTTTTTAGCAAAGTATTGGGATATCGCATTTTCATGATTAACCATATTTTCAAAAGACTTTAATGTATTTTTGAACTAACATGACGAGACCACTGATGGTAACGGAGAAGTAGCTCCCTACCATTCTTCCTCCCTATTTTATTAACATTGATGCTGCAAAGATGCGATAATCCGATGTAAACACCAAAGAATTTAGCATAGATCTTCAAATTACCAGTGCTATCGTCACCTAACGATTATAACGTTGGCTATTATATGGAGTACGTTCATGGAGATGACGGAAACTCTCAATACGTTCTTCATTCAGGGTACCATCATTCCACATTCTATCCAATTCAGCATCAGCCATTTGAACAAAATAATCAGAGATCACCTTATTCAAATCACGCAAAGCCTCAGGAGTCTTGATAAATGACAACATATCAAGGAGTTGCAGTTGAGCTTGATTCATTGTTGCAGTCTGTGCCATAATTGTTCTATTAATAATTCATTAAGTAAAGATAAAGCAATCGGGCACAATGAAAACTTACTTTCATATTGCCAAGTGCATTTTATCTAAATGCAAAAATAAGCGAAACATTCTTTTCCTCCAAATATTAGCGCATAAAAACTCCACATTTTAACCTTCAGCAACATTTTATAGCCGTTCATACCGTCCTGATAATATCACTCTTTTAGAGTAATCTCTTAATGATAGTATTTTTATCCTCAACACCTTTGGTATATTTTCTGATTGTTTACCCAGTATGTTATGCACTCAGGTGGTTCTATTCCGTCAAAGGCGAGATACAAACTGCCGGACATTGCTCGCCATAAAAAGTATGCCATATGAATGGTTCGATGGCGAAGTGCCAAAGGATAGATTTATGTAGCGATTGTTTTAGTTCATTTAGCAATATACAGAAATTACAATTAAAAGACCTTATTCATGTCTATGTTGAAGCCTACAACTCTCATATTTTTCGCTAAAGCCACTTTCCAATAGCATAATGGTGATATACCGATATGAATACTATATTTACGAAGTATAAGCAACTTACGAAAAAGCAACGTCAACAACTCCTTGCGGCTCTTCAGTCGCAAGGCATCGACATTTTGAAAATCGAAGCCTACGAATATGCTGATGCCCCAGGCATCAAACATCTGTTTTTCTATTTTGCAGAGGATAGCAGGAAAGCTATTCCCTATTTTATGCTAGATAGCGAAGTTTGGGAGAAGATTCTCCTTACTATTTATCGCTACTAACGCTTTTTCAACAAATCGATTATTTTGAACTCATTAGCATTTATTGATGTCAGCATTTCCTCTTTCTGAGCTTTATCCTTGACATTGCGTTCAATCATATCTCTCAGAGAAGAAGACATACTTCTAATTTTATCTAGAAATTTCTGATTTTCAATAGTTACTTCTTTATCAATTGACACAATTAGACGATCTAAGAATTTTATAACCTTAATCAAAAGTTCGATCAAATCAATCACTTTATAAAATTCCGTAAGAGGATCGAATGTATTCAGTATAGACAAAATACCCATTACATCACCTGGTTTTTTCTTAGAGAATTTCAGATGAACCAGCTTTGCCCTAACCATTCTAACATTTTGGTCCTGTACACTCTCCTTCAAACAAGATTCCAACTTGTCTGCCATATCATGGAGTGGAACATCAGATTCGGGAAGAAGCTGTTTCATTTCATACCATAGCGATTCACGAGCTTCTTCCTCTGTATATCCAACTATCTGAGTTAAGGCCGAAGTCTTTACTATCAAGAAATATCGCATATTCAAGGCTGCTTCGAACTCTGTATCAGAAGACAAATAGGAATCCGTAATAGAAAGAATATCCAACATAGAGTACATCACTAATGAATAAAGATTATTCAACTGATAGAACTTTTCCAGTTGGCCATTAGAAGATTTCTCACCTTTTTTGATACCCAAGAATTCATAAACTTTCTGGATTTTCTCAAATAATGCAATACTATCCAGAAACCTTTTACCATACTCGTTTAGGTATTTTTCTGTAGAAACCTTAAACTTCTTCCCTTTAAGTAAAGCCTGAATTGCCTTCATGTGCCTTCCATCATTACCCAGCAGACCAGTTTCGTCGAGATTGACATCACTAAGACCCAAATCATTTTCAATAAGGCTCTGTAGGTATCCTATTGTGCAGATAGCATGCAGAATATTCATTATCAGCAAATAACAAGACAATAAGGAGGCATAAGGCTCTTCATCTGTAATAGCCATCGTTTCCTTGATAAGTTTTCCTGCCGATTTGTCATAATGTAGAGCGATATCCCTCATAACTTTGCCATCCCAATCTGCCCTAAACTTTTCGAGCAAATCTTGAAGAACAGAAAGAGAGTCTGAGATTTCAGGAGTCACCATGCCGGAGTCATTTAAGATAGTTGTCAAATAGCCGATTAGAGTTTTCTTCTCGCCCTCTTTAAAGGAGTAAATATACTTAATACCTTCAGAAATTCCTGCAACAACATTCTTCCAATGGTATCGCTTGGCATACACATTATCAGTTTTCAATGCCGCCAGTGCACTTATGCAGACATTGATATAAACAAAGTCTATCCCCATAAGGCAAGCATTAAAAATATGAGTATTAAAGGCTTCTTCCTTCAATATCATCTCTTCTCTACTTATCGCAATCAAGACTTCTTCACTTAATTTATCAACAGTGGCTTGCATAGATTCAACAACCCTCAGTATGTAAGCTTCTTTACCCATAATATGCTCAAAACTTATTAATTCAGTGAACACAAAATAGCACCTAATTTGTTATAAGACACCACCCTCTTTCAATTGCTTGATAGTATCTTGTTTTAACTTGGTTAAAGTTTTTTGGTGAACATTCTTCTCTTCTAAGGACAAATGTCCCGACATATAAGCCAACACATCCTCTTTTGTTGCAGGAATTCCCCAGCATGCAGCATTCACTTCAACCATTGACGGATTCATTTTATAGGCATCAGTATAAAGAGCGGATACTTCATCTTTATACCCAGCATACAAGTTATTGATGTGGAACATTTCTTCATGTGCCTTACTTTCCTTTGTTACATTTGCCTCCTTCCCTCTGAACTGTATTTCCTCACATATAGGATAAGGACCATCCAAGCTTTCGATTTTTGGCACGAATCGAAAAGGACTCAACTCCTTATGTTGTTCACTATTCACATAAAGACCGAAATCACAGTCTTGTGTTTTTTTATGGTCATTACATACGCCACACGATGGCTGCAAGTTATAAAAGCATGTACCAAGAAATGGGTATAAGCTTTGAGGCAGGTAATGATCCATCTGATAAAACACCTCTCCATTATTCGACATCGTAGGAATTGCATTACAATATACACATGTTTTCAATCCCATCTGTTGATGAATCTCTCCCAGTATTACCCTGACTTTGGCATATTGAAGGCATTCGATGATTCGCTCATAAAGTTTTCCTTTTAAAACTTTCTTCTTCGTCTGCCGATATGCCACCTTAGTCGCCAACATACCAGGCTCACGTTTCTGCACCTCGTTATACTTATCTATATATTGTTTCCATTCTATAGGCTCCAATGTCAAGACCTTAGGATAGTCAGCTATCAACAAATCGATGTAATCCGTTATTGCACTTTTATCATTCCAATCATTGTTATCAGCAACGAATGTCCCAAGTTCCGCCAGTTTTTTCTCCACGTCAGCACATGTAGCCATTACTCGTTGGCTATAAACAAGAGCATAGCTCCTTACCGCATCATCTATCTCAATCTTTACCATTTCTCTTCCTCCTATCCTCATTTAGTTGTTGCAGCTGCATCTTCAAGAATGGATCGCCTATCAATTCCAACAGCAAATGATATTCCGCTTCACTATCATCATGGAAATGGCCACCAGGAAGCAAACGCTCTATCATACGCTTAATTTTCTTTCTGGCAAATTCCCCCACAAAACCCTGTTTGAGAAAGAAACTCTGATAGAGAATGTCGCATATATTAGCAGCGAAAGGATTCTTAATGCCTTCAGGCATGACCATCTTCCCATCCTCCAGATAAAGAATATTACTCTGAGGAATATCAGACAGTACAAATGGTGAGTGCGTAGCTATCAGGATATTGAAGGATGCATTTCTGTTCATAAACAATCGCTTGATATAGCCCAGAAGTTCATTAACAAATCGCCTTTGGAACTCAGGGTGAAAACAAATCTCTACCTCATCAAGTATCAGGTTAATGTTTCTATACCTTACCCGATGCGATTCCTGTATGCTCAATAGGTTCAACACATGATAAATATATGTACTGAAAGTATAGAGGTATTGCCTCTCACCAGCACTCATCTGCTCAATTGGAATGGGAGTATCATTCACTCGTTCTCCATTTTCAAACCTATTCATTAAGATTTCTATTTGGAAGAACGAAGGAGGCAAATATTCCTGAATATCACTCATACTCCTCAAGTCTTTACCTTCATCAACACACAAAAAATATCCTTGATGAGAAATTTTACGGGTCAAGAATGTCTGAGAATTGATAGTCCCATTCTTCAACGCATTTAAGAAATGTAGGGTCTGTCTTATCTTAAGAGAGATATGCGACTTGTCCCTCTTGATGGTCTTCACCAACTTGTATATCAATTCCATCGTATCAGGTTCTACTCTTTGGGTAAACTTATCTAGCTCACCCAAGCCAGAAAACTCCTCATAGGCGGGATAACTATTGGCTATCGCAAAGGTCTTGTAGATAAGATACATGGCGGCTGTTCTTTGCAGGGTATCATCGAAAATCAAGCCATCCACAACTCCATAACATTTTAATATCTCTGTACCGATGTCGTTATGTTCAAGTGGCGAGAACTTATAGCCATCATACACTTTAAACTCCACCTGATATTTCTCCACATACTTTTTTTCAAGAGAACTAGAATCAAATTTATAGAGAATATTATCCAAATCATAATCCTCCATGAAACGCCTATCATGTACCTGTGCATATATCAAGATGGCAGATAGTCTGTAAAGAGTAAGATGATGCTCCTTGTTCAAGTCAAAGACACCTTCGTCACGATAAGGATTCAATACGATAGGAGTCATATATCCATCGTTCTTATGAAACAAGCTATCCATCCAGACATGACCTTCCGCCTGAGTTTCAGCCATAGTATCATCCAGAACATCTTTCAGAATCAAGCAACGTTCCCTTTTATAATCATTGGCGTTAAAAGCCTGCAAACTATAATTGGTAACTATCGTATAGAAGAAGTTTTCCTTAGCCCATTTCACGAAATCAGCCATCAATACCTTCTCTGAGCTTACCATCCCGTCCTTGACAGCAGTCAAGGTAACAGAAGCCTCGTTGCCCATTTGAAATTCAACTCTATTTCCCAGGCAAGAGATACTGGCAAGCTGTCCGTTAACAACATAATAGAGTTCGGCATACAAGTCCTTGACATAATAGAGGTCATCTGCCGTTTTACGACGTTTTCCTCTATTCAGCAAACAACTCAAGTTGTTGATTACTCTATAGATAATTTCGAACAAGGAAGACTTACCGCTACCATTCACCCCCACGATAGCCTCCACATTGATGCGACTGCCATAGAATCCTTGCAATGAATTCTCCTCTCTGAGCGCAACCTTGTTGCGATTAATCTCACAGCGTCCATTGAGCTTGTAGAACTCATCACGCAGCCCCTTTTTCAAATTAGGAGAACAATTGGGGAGAATATGAATCACAGAAAGAGAAAATTCCTTTGGAGTTCTTTTATATTTTGATTTCATAAGATTTCCATATAGTTAAATTCCATAGTTTCAAAGCTTTGAATGTAACCATCCAACCACTATAGCAAATATTTGAAAATTATGCTTTTACTATCTTCTCATACCACCCTACCATGGTCTTAGCCTTTTCTTCCCAAGATAAATCTATCTGTCTCTGCTTGCAGTTCTCAGACATTTGTTTCAACAGATTTCTGTTTCCTTCAAATTCATTCAAGATAGTTGCGAAAGATTGAGAGGACTTAGAAGGATTAGTCAAAAGAATCTTCTTGCCTACTTTTTCATTCACAGCATCACCCTGTCCGCAAGTATCAAAACAAACGACAGGAAGATTATTGCCAATAGCTTCCAGAACTACATGCGGTGTTCCTTCGGCAACGCTTGTAAAGAAGAATACATCGGAATTTTGCATGATGTTCTGTACCTCATCATGGCTAACAGCACCATGCCAGATACACTTATCAGCAATGCCATAACTCTCAGCTAATGACTGATAGGATTCTGCATCACCGCCACCAACAATATGAAGACGGAGCTTATCGTTTCCACTCTTAGCTACAGATTTTAAAGCCAAGCCCAACTGCTTGCGGAAATCCATTTTGCCAACCCAGAGCACATCAAAGGTATCTTTACCCGATTTATCCAGCAAAGGATGCTCCTGCACATAGCACCCCGTCTCATTGAGCAGAGGTGAGTCAATACCCATATACTTCTTGAACGAGCGCTGCGAGTTAGATGAAGCAGAGAAGATGACTGATGCCTGATGCGCAGCCTTTCTCACACGACCAGAACACCTCAGCTGGATACCCGTCAGGAAATTCTTCAGACGCATGAACAACTTAGTCTTCAGTCCAGCACCATCCAGATAAGCCACAGGGAACTTATCCTTGGTATCCACAGGCCCCCATACGAACGGCACCCCCATTCTCTTGTGATAGTTTCCACAGATATCCTGGCTCACGGAATCCAATCATGTTGAGCTGATGCAACACATCCATCTTCTCCACCTTACAGATATCCTTTGCCAAGAGATACGTCTTCCACTGCCACTCCTTATAATATTTATAGAAGCGCCAGTCCCCCTGGTTCCAGCACATCTTCCTGATTTCCTCCGATACTGGATTATAATAGAAGTGCATGTTCTTCCCCCTGTTCCAAGGTAGGCACCGCCTCCTCTATTTTGTCCCGAAACTCCCCTTCGGTGATAATATATAGTTCACAGAACTTAGCAAGATTGCTCACCCAGTTCCAAGCCATTCCCGGCTCACTTCCCATCCCAGGCGAGCAAGCGTAAGCATTGATTAGTATCTTCATACATTACAGATATTTCATTAAACCTCCAACGCAAACTTATCTTTCGATAGCAGCGAAAGAAAAGCAGCGGTCATTACCTTTAGCAAGTATGCTGCCAAATAACATTTACAACAATGTGCCAACATTGCATTTTATTAACCAAGACACGGCAATATGACATACTAAACCGACAAAATGTCGTTAAAAATAAATAAAGAAAGAAAATTTATATTGGCATAATGTTTGCATATGCTAAAATAGAGTTTTTAGGCACTCGCAGCCAAAACATTAATGCCAATGCGAGAGGGCTCTTATAGATTTCTCCCCTTACTTACAGAGAATACGAGAAATGTTAATGAAAGACCTCCAAACCTTTTTGGAGAAGGTAAGGAGGCTTTTCTATGTATAACGGTAGCTTGTAAATGCTACCATAGAACAAAAGGAGGTTTTATGATACCCTACAGAAATTTGAGAGGTAACTCACCTGTCATTGGCTATGAGATTGAACCTACACGTATTAACGTGATGTTCCAAGGGGGAAGGACCTATTCTTATAGTTATGCAAGTGCAGGTTCGTACAATGTAGAGCAAATGAAAAGACTAGCCCGTGAAGGCGCAGGATTAAGTGCCTACATTACGAGAAATGCTCGCTTTGATTACGAGAAGTAATTTACCTATCTGATTTATGGTTTGCCCTGATAGAGTTGCAGCTCTATTAGGGCGTTTCCTTTTTGTCCCTATTACATTTATTATAACGGCATATCCCTTCTTTTATTATGTTTACCACAAAAATAGCTCTTCCTGCTATTTAGTTAGCCTTTCTATATCTCCTCATACAACTTCTCTATGCTATCATTTACCATAACAGGAGCAAATCGGGAAACTTGTTATCGTTCAAAAAAGCAGCCATGATGAAACTTTTTTCTTTGATAGAATAATCCACGGCTAAATCGGAGCACAGGCATTATAAATAATTGCAAAAGGAATATCTACTCCCTCTTATAAACCCTAAACTTATCTCCATCCGCAACCAATTTGAGACCTTGTTTCAAGAGATAATCTTTATCAGAATAAGTAAAATCCACCAATACGGCATCCTTGTCAATTTTCACTGCATCGACAGCCTTACCCAATGCAACCTTCTCATTTTGGAGCATCCAGAATCCAGGATTGTACATCAATTTGCTATCCGTGTAGAAATACCAATAATGAGCCTCCAAACCATATAAAACCGTATGGTTCATCTTAAACCTGGGTTTCAAGCCCTGTTTAATTTCCTGATTGGATTCCAATTGCCATTTCGGTAATAAAACTCCTTGCAACTTAGCATCAGAAGACATCGAATTGTTAGCACAGATACCATCGTTATACATCAAGAGCGAAGTCACAATCATGATGCCAAGAGCCAACTTAACATTCGTCATTTGTTTAACCGTCTTCCTAACATACACCGCAGCGATAGGTAAGATAGCACTTGCCACCATCAGTGATTTCCGGAATCCTGTATCACTACCTGCGGAAGGAACATAAATGACCATTCCCTAGAACAAGCAAAGGCTTGATCTGCGATTGTTTTTCTCACGATAAGCCTTGTAGGCAACATAAAACAAAGGCAAGCTTACCAAAGGAGCCACACATACAGGCCAACTATGAAACTTCATGCCGATTCGACCCAAAATGCCATAACATATAATCGTTCCCAACAAGATGCTCACAGCAATTCTCAGTTTATGCTTTTTTTAGAAAATGAGTTAGGCAAAGATACCCTATCACAGAAAGGACAATTGTTATAAACAATACGCCCAATAATCGAGCCTCTGGTTCTATACAGTAAACATTAAGTATTTTAAAAACAAAAAGGTCTAAAATATAAATTACAGAAAACAGCCAAAAATCAAGAAATCTCATATGAGCCAGCTCCATATTATCAACCTTCATATTAATCACAGTTTCATTAAACTTAAGGATTTTTATCATAGATGAAATCATCTCTATATAATATTGCTTTCTATTTGCTATATTTTCCAAATCATTAGTAGCAAGCTTCCAATATGTACGTTTTTTCAACACTTTGACTGAATACCAAATTGTACTAGCTAATATGGCTACTAAAACCAACATTGATACCAATATGAATGTATTAACTATTTTTCCATCATCCGTTTCATCAAAAATAAGTTTAGAACATCCGACTAATATTGCCCCCATAATAGAAGTTGTACCTATAAAAATCGAAGCTTTGCCTTCAACTGTTTTACGTCTATCCCTTTCTTCTTCCAAGAAATAACACAATTTCTCATACTTCAACTTCAAAACTTCCAGTTGTTCATCTTCTTGATTCGTTTTACAATTACATAGAGAACAAATCAAATTACCCACACTTTTTTTCACATTCATAATCTACATAACTGATTTACGATTTCCTTTGATATTGGAAGCTCGACCAAATGCTCTATCCATGCCCATTGACCATTGGGATTAATTTCTAAAAACCAATAACGATTCTCTACATCTAAAACGAAATCAATAGCAGCAAATTGTAAATTTAACATTTTCATCAACTCCTGACATTTTTCGTATAAAGATTGAGGAAGTACTATTGACGTATGTTTTAAAACATGTTGACCTTTACGCCAGTCAGTTACAGTTTCGGGATTAGTTTGAGAATCAATTGCTACAGCGAAACACTCTTTCCCAACAAAAGTTGCCCTAACATCATATTTCTTTATTATTTCCCTTTGAAAATAATTTACACTGTATTCAATTTCATTTTTTTTTAAATGACCGATCAACCGTAGTTGTAAAAACAACTAGCGGTTTGGCAGCATCCATAATTCTTACGTTGTGTATTGGCTTTATAATGTTCTTACCAGACCGTAAAAAAGGATTCGCCACACTATATTTATTAGTGATTAAAGACTCTAGAATTTTAAATCCAACTTGTTTAGCCAATAACAGTTGATAAATTTTGTTCTCAGCATTTCTAATAGCAAATACAGAGTTGAACCATTGTTTCTTCTCTAAGATTCTATAAATACCTTCTAATGTGTAATAAACTTCTGTTTGCAAAAATGCGACTTCTCCTTTAGTCAGTTCACGTCTGTCGTATTGGGGAAGTTCTGGCCTTCTGTAATATATATTAGTAAAAGACAAGAGATTATATTCTTGTGCCTCATACTTATCATATAAAACATAATGCTCTTTTGCAAAATCAAGAACGACCTCTACATTTTTACATAATTCCTCTGTATTGAATCGATAGAATACAATATTCCTCCGTTGTAGCTCTCTTACAACGAAATCAGTCGTAACATCACCCTTATTGGTTATTAAGAGAACTTTCGTCATCAGATTCCATTTGATAAAGAGTCTTTGTTCCTATAAGAAGCATTTCATTAGCAGAGTCATCTGCCTCTCTCAAAGCCTCTGTTTTTGTCGTTATACATAATTCATCCAATTTTGATTCAACAAAGGGAAGAACAACACCGTCTTTGCCTCGAATCACATTTACTTTTTTGTCGTAGTCATAATGATAAGAATGTAGCATATTGCCATGCATCGGTTGAGAATAACTTAATAATATTGATTTCATTATATTTTTACTAAACTTTTTTATATAATTTATCTATTTCGCATTTTTTATCACTTACAGTTGAATCATTTGGAAACATCTTTACAAACATAGTGTTATAAAATATTTTTTTTCCAGATGTTGACATCGGAAACAACGTTACATTTTTAACGTCTATGTCTTTTATCTTTTCAACATAAGAATCAAAGCACCCACATGAAAATTCGCTTATCTTTTCTTTTACAATAATATCAGACATGATGTTCATCAAAGCATCATAACCAACTGTCGATTGAAGTATATTGGTAGGTTTTGAATACCCATCATAACTCCATTCTTCCTCAAAATACAGTTTTACAGAACTAAAGAAATAGAACATACAATCAGCTATTTTTGAATCCTCATCATTTGCATAATACAACCTAAAAGGAAGTGATTTAGCGGACTTACAGGTTCGCAATTCCTTGCGCTCTCTATACTTATCATTTTCAGATTCACGCAATGAGACACTTATTAAAGCCACGATTGACTTTACCATAGTAGCTTGAGACAATGGTGGAACCTCTGACTTATCATAATTTCCTCCATACAACTTAATTCTTTTATAGAATGGTGATTTTGGGTGACCATTCAACGCCAGAACTACCTCTAAAGCTGTCTTATAAGGAGAATCATCCGTTGACAAACCAAACAAACTATACACTAAATCTTGCGAAACACGTTTTTGCGTTCTGTTTATTGTAGAAAAGATCATAGCTTGATACTCCAAGGTCTTGTCTATAAAGCAAGAAATTACTAATTCTATATTAAGCAAATTATCCAATTTATCATTCCAATAATCTTTTTTCCCTTGATAATTTGTTTCAATATAATTCTTTAATCTATCTATTGCAACCTCAATGCCCCTAATTCGATGTTGCCCATCAATTATGGTCACAAAAATATCTGCATTTTTATCACCTTGCTTTGCTTTTTCAACTTCTTCTACAACTCTATCATCAAAGGCAATTGTTACTACATCCCCAGAAATTCGCTGACTATCTATCATACATTGGGGAATACCCAATACTATATTTGTAGGAAATGTAGCAGTATCATCATAGATTAAGAAATCTGCAATTTTCTCAACTCTGCCTTTATCAACTTTTCGTTGCACATGATTATTATAGATAGGTATCCCATCATCATAGCCTATAATCAATCTTTCTGTATATTTTGTATATTGCAAGACCTCCCCTATTTTTGCCTTACCTATAACCTGTTGGCGGAATTAAAAAACCGCCTGAAAATTAGTATATTTTTATGGCGAAAAAGTTGTGCATCTCGTTGATTTTTAGTAACTTTGTAGTGTCCAATTATAAAGTTATATATTTCACGCTATG
>ENA-OQEL01000421-OQEL01000421.1-human-gut-metagenome-genome-assembly--contig:-NODE-421-length-15409-cov-2.626423_pt1 | contig 15409 bp, 17 predicted proteins | sample MGYA00242796_ERZ504637 | MGnify/ENA primary metagenome ERZ504637 (study PRJEB26092, sample SAMD00036306) | human gut metagenome | host: Homo sapiens | study: EMG produced TPA metagenomics assembly of... | reverse complement strand
ATGGAGTCGCTTGATAAGCAGAATGTCCGTGTCGTATTTCAGGGTGTGGAAGGAGCTTATAGTCAGGCTGCCATGAAGAAATATTTTCCGGACAATGAGAACAATTTTCATGTGACGACTTTCCGGGAAGCCATGGAGGCAATCGAGGAGGGGGCGGCAGATTTTGCAGTTCTTCCGATTGAAAATTCTTCTGCTGGAGCAGTCAATGAAGTATATGATCTGTTGGTAGAGTTTGAAAATTATATTGTGGGAGAGACGTTTCTTCCAATCGAAAAATACGCTGGCAGGCCTTCCTGGAACCACACTCTCTCAGATTGAGCGTGTGTACTCTAAGGCAGAAGCTCTGATGCAGACAAGCCGTTTCCTGGAAAAGCATGGAGACTGGCAGCAGATCAGTGTGGCAAATACCGCACTGGCGGCAAAGAGATCCTGGAAGATCAAGATAAGCGTCATGCGGCAGTGTGCCAGTGCATATGCGGCATCTGTGTAATGGTCTGTCCGTGCTTGCAGATAATATCAATGATGAAAAGAACAATTCTACCAGATTTATCGTGATCACCAATCAGAAAGTATTCCTGAAGGATGCAACAAAGATCAGTATCTGCCTGGAACTTCCACATGAAAGCAGTTCTCTTATTCATCTGCTCGTCGCATTTTGCATACAATGATCTGAATATGACTAAGATTGAATCAAGACCAATGGAAGGAAAAAGCTGGGAATACCGCTTCTTCATTGATTTTGAGGGAAATCTTGCAGATCCGGCAGTAAAGAATGCAATCCGTGGTTTGCGTGAGGAAAGCAGAAACTTGAGAATTCTTGGAAATTATTAAAAGAAAAAACACAACGTCGAAGTCATCAGGCAGAGGCAGAATGGATATATATTGGAGGAAAGACGATGAGAACAAATGAACTGATGTTATATAAACATATGGAGAACGGACAGATTCTGCAGGATATCACATTCTTGATCGAGAATTATCAGAATGACTATTATAATATGGAAGATATGAAAGGACTGTTATATGATGCAGTCAACGAGATCCTGGAGATGGCAGTCAGCCATGGATTCGAGGGTGATCTCTGGCATAATTATCTGACTTACCTGATGGCAAGCCATGAGAATGCTTACAGTACATCCTGCGAAATTGTCGGATCGGTAGATGGAAGCATCAATCAGGTTGCACTGCACGATTTCGAAATATTCAAAGAATTATTTGATTATGACTTCGCAGATATGGAAAGTGTGATGGGCGTTGACTGTATTTCCATGCTGCATGATTATGTGGGAACAAGCGGACACGGAAGTGTGTTCAACCAAAGAATCCGGGATCGTATCTGCAATCTGAGCAAATCACTTGCAAAAGCAGAGACGGCAGAAGAATTTAAAGCTGTTATAACACAGTTTTACAAGGAATTCGGTGTCGGAAAACTTGGACTTCACAAAGCATTTCGTATTGCGCACACAGAAGAGGGGGCATTGATCGAACCGATCACAAAGATTGCGCACGTACATCTGGATGATCTGGTAGGATACGAGATCGCCAAGAAAAAAACTGATCGATAATACAAAAGCATTTGTTGAGGGAAAGAAAGCAAATAACTGTCTGATGTTCGGAGATGCCGGAACAGGAAAATCTTCCTCGATCAAGGCTATTTTAAATCAGTATTATGACCAGGGACTTCGTATGATCGAGGTGTATAAACACCAGTTCCAGGATCTGAATGATGTAATCGCTCAGATTAAGAATAGAAATTATAAATTCATTATTTACATGGATGACCTTTCCTTTGAAGAGTTTGAGATTGAGTACAAATACCTGAAAGCTGTCATTGAGGGAGGCCTGGAAAAACGTCCGGACAATATTCTTATTTATGCAACCTCCAATCGTCGCCATCTGATTAAAGAGGATTACAGTGATAAAGAAGGAACAAGACAGGATATGCATACTTCCGACACCGTACAGGAGAAACTATCCTTGGTATACCGTTTCGGCGTCAGCATCTATTTTGGTGCACCGGATAAGAAAGAATTCCAGAAGATTGTTTCCACACTGGCCGAACGATACGGCGTGACGCTGCGTGAGGAAGAGCTTTTGGCAGAAGCGAACAAATGGGAACTGTCCCACGGCGGTCTGTCCGGCCGTACCGCACAGCAGTTTATCGATTATCTGCTCGGAAAACAGTAAAAAGAAAAAGGTCAAAAAGTCCGCTTGGTATTGGGAGCGGGCTTTTTGGGATATCCTTTGAAAAAGAAGGAGGAAAAGCATATATGCAGTATTCCACATTTGCTGCCATTGATATCGGCAGCTACGACGTCATTCTGGAGATTTTCGAGATCTCCAAAAAACAGGGAATCCGAAGCGTGGATAAGATCTGCCATCGGATGGAGCTTGGAAAAGATACGTACACGCTGGGAAAAATTCGCCCGGAAATGGAAGAAGAGCTGTGCCGTGTACTCGCAGATTTTGTGCGGATTATGGAAGGCTATCGCGTGGACGATTACCGTGCAACGGCATCCAGTGCGATCAGTGAGGCGTCGAACAGTCTCTATGTCCTTGGAAAAATTCATCAGTTGACCGGTCTTTCTGTCACGGTTCTCTCCAACTCGGAGCAGCGTTTTCTTAGCTATAAAGCGCTCGCGGCGATGGAGGACAATTTTAACAAGATCATTGAAAAGGGAACTGCGATTCTCGATCTTGACGGTGGCAGTTTTCAGATTTCCCTGTTCGACAAGGATGCACTTGTCACAACACAGAACATCCGCATGGGAAGTCTTCGCATCCGCGAGCGTCTTGCCGGAATTCAGAGTGAGACGGAACATTACGAAGAGATGGTCGAAGAGCTGATTTGGAATGAAGTATCGAGCTTTAAAAAGATGTATCTGAAAGACCGTAAAATCGAAAACATTATGCTGATCGGCGATGTTTTCACCGACAGTGTTTATCAGAATATCGAAGAAAAAACGACAAAAATCATTTCCCGTGAAAACTTTAATACCTGGTATGAGAAAATTATCCGTCAGTCACCGATGGAGCTTGCTGTAAAACTTGGTATTCCGCTGGAAAACGCTTCACTGATGTACCCGTCTGCTGTGATTTATAAATGTCTGATTGATATGATGGGTGCGGAGCATATCTGGATTCCGGGCGTGCATATGACACGTGGTATTGCATACGAGTATGCGGAGCAGATGAAACTGCTGAAAGGCGGTCATAATTTCGAAAATGATATTCTGATGGCGGCAAAAAATATCGGAAAACGGTACGCCGTAAACCGGCCGCACGTCCAGAACCTGGAGATGACGGCCCTTGCCATGTTTGATGCGACGAAAAAGATGCACGGCATGAAAGAACGCGAGCGGCTGCTGCTTCGGATGGCGGTGATGCTGCACGATGTCGGAAAATACATCAGCCTTAATAATGTAGCGGATTCTTCCTATAATATTATCATGTCAAACGAAATCATCGGACTGTCCCATATTGAACGGGAGATGGTCGCACTGATTGCAAAATACAATACGGCAGTGCTTCCATCCTACGATGAGCTGGTGATGGAATCGTCGCTTAGTGCAGAACAGTATCTGACCGTATCGGAGCTGACAGCAATCGTCCGTCTGGCGAATGCACTAGATCGGAGTCACCTGCAGAAAATCCAGTCGATCCGCGCTGCCTTAAAGGAGAGAGAACTGCATCTGTCTCTGACGGTTGACCGTGATTTCACACTGGAGCAGGGACTGTGCCAGGATAAATTAGATTTTTTCAATGAGGTATTCAGCATACAGCCGATTATTAAGATGAAACGGCAGATGTAAGGAGGCGAACAAGATGGATATAACACCATATAAGAAACCGGAATATTTTCGAAACCGGGAATTGAGCTGGATCAGCTTCGACGAGCGTGTTTTAAACGAGGCGCGGGATAAGAGTATTCCGCTGTTTGAACGTCTGAAATTTATCAGCATTACCTCCTCCAACCTGGATGAGTTTTATATGGTTCGTGTGGCTTCACTAAAAGACCAGGTGCATGCAAACTATACGAAAAAGGATCTGTCCGGCATGGATGCGAAGGAGCAGCTTACCGAAATCAGCAAACGGACGCATGAGCTGGTGCAGCTGCAGTACAATACGTACAATCGCTCGGCGGTTCCGTCTCTGGAGCACGTTGGCCTTACGATTATCAGTGAGCACGAGAAGCTGACGAAGGAGCAGGCGGAGTATGTGGATTCCTATTTTGAGGAAAACATTTACCCGGTTCTGACCCCGATGGCCATGGATTCGGCCCGCCCGTTCCCGTTGATCCGGAACAAAACATTGAATATCGGTGCACTGGTGCAGAAGAAAGAGGATTCGCTTCTGAGCCGTGCGGAGGATAAGAAAGAGAAGAAAGGCAAGGAGAAGGAAAAAGAGAAAGAACTGGAATTTGCGACGGTTCAGGTTCCTTCGGTACTGCCGCGTTTTATTCTGCTTCCGCAGGATGAAAAGACGGGACAGCGGTATGTGATTCTTCTGGAGGAGATCATCGAGCGGAACATTGGAAAGCTGTTCTTAAGCTACGATGTGGTCTGCGCGCATCCGTACCGTGTTATGCGAAATGCAGATCTTTCGATCGATGAGGATGAGGCTTCCGACCTGTTAAAAGAGATCCAGAAGCAGCTTAAAAAACGTCAGTGGGGAGAAGTGATCCGTCTGGAAGTGGAAGATAAGATGGATAAGCGGCTCCTGAAGATGCTGGAAAAAGAGTTTGACATCGATGAAGACGATCTGTTCCGGATTCCGGGACCGCTCGATCTGACGTTTTTAATGAAAATGTATGGGCTCGACGGCTTTGATGAGTATAAAATTCCAAAATACATTCCAGCAGCAGTTCCGGCGCTGATGAATGAGGATGACATTTTTACAAACATCCGAAAAGGAGACATCTTACTGCATCATCCTTATATGACGTTTGATCCGGTCGTGCAATTTGTACAGCAGGCAGCAAAGGATCCGGATGTACTGGCGATCAAACAGACACTGTACCGTGTGAGCGGCAATTCTCCGATTATTGCAGCACTGGCTCAGGCGGCGGAAAATGGCAAACAGGTTTCCGTACTGGTGGAATTAAAGGCACGGTTCGACGAAGAAAACAATATTGTCTGGGCGAAGATGCTGGAAAAGGCGGGATGCCATGTGATTTATGGTCTTCTGGGACTGAAAACACACAGTAAGATTACACTGGTGGTTCGGCGCGAGGAGACAGGCATTCGCAGATATGTACATCTTGGCACGGGAAACTATAACGATTCTACGGCAAAGCTGTATACGGACTGTGGCCTGTTGACATGCAATGCAAAGATCGGTGAGGATGCAACAGCAGTATTTAACATGCTTTCGGGCTATTCGGAGCCGGATCACTGGAACAAACTGGTGGTTGCGCCACTCTGGATGAAAGACAGATTCCTGCATCTGATTGCTATGGAGGAGGAACACGCGAAGAAGGGACAGAAAGCGCATATTATTGCGAAGATGAACTCGTTATGCGACCGCGATATTATTGCGGCGCTTTACAGTGCTTCGGCAGCCGGAGTAAAGATTGACCTGATTATCCGGGGAATCTGTTGTCTGAAGGTTGGAATCCCGGGTGTCAGCGAGAATATTACCGTTCGCTCGATTGTCGGCAATTTCCTGGAACATGCCCGTATCTTCTATTTCTATAATGACGGGGCAGAAGAGTTGTATATGGGCAGTCGCGGACTGGATGCCGCGAAATCTGGAAAAAACGGGTGGAGATTGTGTTCCCGGTTGAGGATGAGCAGATCAAGAAAGAAGTAATGCATATTCGTTGAGTATCCAGATGAAAGGATAATGTGAAAGCCAGTATTTTACAGGCAGACGGAACGTATACAAAGCCGGATAAGCGCGGAAAGATGCTGGTGAATTCACAGGAGTATTTCTGTAGGGAGGCAACGGAAAGAGCGGAAAAACCGAAAGAACAGGAAAACAGCAGGGTGTTTGTGCCGGCGGAACCGGTGGAATAGGTTTGGACGGACGCCCCGTAACGCACACAAGGGTGATGCGCGGTTTCGGGAGCTAGTAATTCTAAGGCTCTGTCATTTTGCTAAAACCATGCGCCAAAAAGTCAAAACTCGCTGTCGCTCAGACAGTTGATTTTTGGCGCATAACGCAAAATGCCAGAACCTAAGAATTACACGCTCCCTGCAAATGCGCATCACCCTTGTGTGCGTTACGGGGCTGTGTGAAGGACGGACACGGATGTGGGAGCGGGAGCGCCCACTGCGTTGACATGAAAGAAGAATATGGTATGTTGTGATGAGAAAGAGCTGCAGCTTTGAGAGTTGCGGCGATTTTTTTGTGTCAAAAATAATCTGTTGGATATTGGGAAAAGGAATGGCTATTCAGAATTTGTTTTGAAAATTGGTTTTGCGGGTGATTTTCGGGGATTTTACAAAGAGTGATCTGGAAGAGTGGCTGGAAAAGAAGGGGATGGAGATAAGGGAAAATGTGGACATTTTTTGTAAAGTAGCCGGTTATTTTATTAACGGGTATTTTACAAAGCGGTGGTAGTGGGCTTTACGGAAGGAAAGGTATAATGAATCTCGACAAGACGAGGAGGAAGAAAAATCGAATGTCAAATATTGTGTTGAAGAATGTCTGTAAATCTTATGATAAGGAACATTATGCGGTTCAGGATTTTTCCGCTTGAAATACCGGATCGGGAGTTTGTGATTTTTCGTTGGACCTTCCGGCTGCGGAAAATCGACGACGCTTCGGATGATTGCCGGTCTTGAGGAGATTACGAGCGGGGAGCTTTGGATTGATGGACAGCTTTGTAATTATGTAGAAGCAAAGGATCGCGATCTTTCGATGGTATTTCAGAACTACGCGCTTTATCCGAATATGACGGTATATGAAAACATGGCGTTTTCTCTGAAAATCCGGAAACAGCCCAAGGATGAAGTTGATAAAAGGTACATGAGGCAGCTAAAATGCTTGGAATTGAGCATTTACTTGACCGGAGACCGGCAGCCCTTTCCGGCGGTCAGAAACAAAGAGTTGCGATTGGAAGCGCAATTATGAGACGGCCGAAAGCATTTTTAATGGATGAGCCGCTTTCGAATCTGGATGCGAAGCTGCGGGCACAGATGCGGGTGGAGCTGGCAAAATTACATAAGGAACTGAAAACGACGGTGATTTATGTTACACATGACCAGACGGAGGCGATGACGCTTGGTACAAAAATTATTGTTATGAAAGACGGTGTTGTGCAGCAGGCGGATACACCGGGGCAGATTTACCGCCATCCGGCAAACAAATTTGTGGCCGGTTTATCGGAGCTCCGAGTATGAATTTTATGGTAAACGATGGTGACGGAAAGAAACGGAGCGGTTTATCTGGAGGCAGACGGAGGAGTTACCCTTCGTGCAAAAGGAGAGAACGAAATGGTGCTTCGTCGCGCTTATCTCGGGAAAAAATGGTGATCTTAGGTCTGAGACCGGAGGATTTACAGGACGAAACAACCGCTTCCGCACATCGGATCTGTTACGAAGAGAATCAGTTGAAGGCATTTGTTGACCTGCGGGAGATGATCGGTGCAGAAGCGTATCTGCATATGAATACCGGAAAAAATCTGATTACAGCAAGAGTGCCTTCCGAGGTGCCGGTTACTGTAAAGGAAAGCATTACATTGTATGCAGATATGGAGAAAGCACAGATCTTTGATCCGTTTACAGAAGAAAATATTTTATCTCTGCCGGTTGAAAAAGAAGAACGTGCAACAGCATAAGAAGGAGCAAGAAGTGAAAAAAGTAATCGAAAAGTGTAAAAAAGGCAGAAGTTTATATGTATCTAATCCCGAGTATGGTGATCTTTAGCATCTTTCTGTTTTATCCGTTTTTTAAAACCATTTATCTGAGCCTGTATAAGACAAACAAGCTTGGAGAAGCGAAATTGTATGTGGGACTGGACAACTATAAAAGCTTATTATCGAATCCATCCTTTTACAACGGTCTCTGGGTTACACTGGAATTTGTGGCGATTGTTGTAGTCGGAAGTATGGCGCTTGGCCTTCTGGGAGCAGTTCTTTGCAGCAAGGCTTTCCCGGGAATCCGGGTATTCAGTACTTCCTATGCACTCCCAATGGCAGTAGCATCGAGCTCAGGCGCCATGATTTTCAAGATTATTTTAAATCCCACGATCGGTATCGTAAACAAATTGCTGCATGTGAGCATTAACTGGGTCAGTGATCCGAAATATGCGCTGATCTGTGTGGCTGTCCTTACGGCATGGCTGAACAGTGGCATCAATTTCCTGTATTTTTCGGCGGGACTTGGAAACATTGATGATTCGATTTATGAGCGTGCTTCTGTAGATGGAGCGAATGCAGTACAGAAATTTTTTAAGCTGACACTGCCGGGGCTTTCTCCGATCATGTTCTACACACTGGTTGTTAACATTATTCAGGCATTCCAGTCATTCGGACAGGTGAAAATCCTGACACAGGGAGGACCGGGAGAATCCACGAACCTGATTGTATATTCGATATACCGTGATGCGTTTTTTAATTACCGGTTTGGAAGCGCAGCCGCACAGTCCGTTGTTTTGTTTCTGATTGTCATGGCGCTTACCCTGGTTATGTTCCGCATGGAAAAGAGAGGAGTAAAATACTGATGTCTACAATAGCAACTACGATTGCCGGACCAAAAACTTATTCTGCAGAGGAGCTGCAGGCACTGCATCTGGCAATGAATGCAAAAGCAAAAAGAAAGAAAATGCTTCAGAAAACAGCGTTGGTTACCATGAACCTGATCGTTTGTCTGTTTATGCTGTTTCCGCTGCTTTATACCATCAGTGTAGCGTTTATGCCGTCCGGCGAGCTTTACACAATGGCAATGAACATCGTGCCAAAACATCCGACGCTGGAAAATTTCGTGGAAGCATTTCATAAAATTCCGCTGGTACGCTTTGTCCTGAATTCATTTTTGGTTGCGGGCAGCATTACGCTGGGTCAGATTGTAACGTGTTCTCTTGCGGCATTTGCCTTCTCTTTCCTGAACTTCAAAGGGAAAAAATGTTCTGTTTATGCTGGTCATGGCGACCATGATGGTGCCGGGTGAGGCAACCATTATTTCCAATTATCTGACAGTAGGAAGTCTCGGATTGCTCGATACCTATATTGTTCTGATCCTGCCTTCTCTTACCTCTGCAATGGGAATTTTCCTGTTCCGCCAGTTCTACATGACCTTTCCGATTTCGCTTTATGAATCGGCGAAGCTGGACGGCTGCGGTAATCTGCGGTTTATCGTAAAAATCCTGATGCCGCTGACAAAGTCAGCAATGGGAGCAATGGCGGTTTACACCTTTATCAATGCATGGAATATGTACATGTGGCCGCTGCTGGTCACCGGTTCGGACAGCAAGCGTACCGTACAGATTGGTATCAGTATGCTGAACAGCGTCGATGCACAGTCGATTACCCTGATGCTGGCGGGTGTGGTAATGATTATCATTCCATCCATTTCCATCTTTATCGTAGGCCAGAAGGCCTTAATCAAAGGAATGTTTTCAGGAGCAGTCAAGGGCTGATTCCTGTGACAGAAAAAAGAATAGAAAACTGTATGAAAAACGAGGAGAAAAAAATGAAGAAAAAAGTGATTGCATCGATTCTTGCGGCTTCTATGGCAGCTATGGCGCTTACCGGATGTGGAGGCGGAAAAACAACGAGTGAGGCACAGAGTGCAACAACGGATGAAACCACAGCCAGCGCAGAGGCAGGAAGTACGGCAGATGGCGCAGAAGCACCGGATTTAAACCAGGATACGAAGGGAACCACGATTACCTTCTGGCATTCCATGGGCGGTGTCAATGGCGAGGCAATGGATTATCTTGTCAATAAATTCAATGAAGAAAATACAGATGGCATTACCGTTGAGGCGGTTTACCAGGGAGAATATGATGATACGATTAACAAACTGAAAAGTGCACAGATCGGAAATATGGGAGCGGACCTGGTACAGATTTATGATATCGGAACCCGTTTTATGATTGATTCCGGCTGGGTCATCCCGATGCAGGAGCTGATTGATGCAGATGGCTATGACATTTCCCAGATCGAGCCGAATATCGCTGCTTATTATACGGTAAACAATGAGCTGTACTCCATGCCATTCAATTCGTCCACACCGATTCTGTATTACAACAAAGATATGTTTGAAAAAGCAGGGATCACCGAAGTTCCGACAAGCCTGGAAGGGATTCTCGCTATCGGTGATGATCTGAAAACAAAGGGTGGCGCTGGTGAACCGCTGGCACTCTCCATCTATGGATGGTATTTCGAACAGTGGCTCTGCAAACAGGGACTTTCCTATGCGGATAATGGAAACGGCCGTGATGCAGCTGCTACTGCAGTTGAATTTGATTCTAACGGCGGAGCACTCAATATCTTAAATGAGTGGAAAGCCCTGAATGATGCCGACGTTGCACCAAACGTAGGCCGTGCCGGAAGTGATACCGCAACAACAGACTTTACTTCCGGAAAAGCAGCGATCACCCTTGGCTCTACCGCATCCCTGAAACAGATTTTACAGGATATCAACGGAAGCTTCGAAGTTGGAACCGCATATTTCCCGACAATCAAGGACGGCGATGAGGGCGGTGTTTCCATCGGAGGAGCATCTCTCTGGGCATTGAACAACAACGATGATGCAAAAGCAGCAGCTACCTGGAAATTTATCAAATTCCTGATTTCCCCGGAGTCTCAGGCATACTGGAATGCCGAGACGGGTTACTTCCCGGTAACAACAGCTGCTGATGAGGAGCAGACCTTTAAAGATAATGTAGCACAGTATCCGCAGTTCCAGACCGCAATCGACCAGCTGCACGATTCCAAGCCGCAGTACGCCGGCGCACTTCTCTCTGTATTCCCGGAGGCAAGACAGATTGTGGAAACAGAAATCGAGAATATGATCAACGGAAACGAGACTCCGGAGAAAGCAGTAGAATCGATGGCTTCCCAGATCAACAGCTCCATCGAGGACTATAATCTGGTAAATGAATAAGAGACAGGCTTTACAAAAATAAGATTTCGTCCTATAGTGAAGAAAAACGAGTTCCCAAAAGCGTGTTTGAACGGTTTCTATGAAGGGGAAGATCCGAGTTACGGAAATGATTTTCAGATATGACTGGAAATGCGTCGGAGACAAAAATCCGGCGCGCTTCCGAATCTATAGCAATCCCGCAGAAGATGTAAAAAAATCAGCACCGCTTTTTTCGCTTGTTTTCAGGCTTACGATAAAAGGAAAAAAGCTGCAGTCGGGACAAAAGATAGAAAAGAGTGCAGATTTGGAAATGGGAACGGAAAATGGAGGACAGATACGAGATGAAAACAAAAGTATGGGCACACAGAGGAGCCAGTGCATATGCACCGGAAAATACACTGGAAGCGTTTCTTCTTGCAGCAGAGCAGGGAGCAGACGGTGTGGAACTGGATGTACAGCTGACAAAAGATGGCGAGATGGTTGTTGTCCACGATGAGGAAATCGACCGGGTCAGTGACGGAAGCGGATTTGTCAAAGATTATACGCTTGCGGAATTAAAGATCCTGAACTTTAATAAGACACATCCGGAGTATCAGGATGTAAAAATTCCGACGCTTCGCGAAGTATATGAAGCATTAAAACCAACGGGAATGACGATCAATGTAGAGCTGAAAACCGGTATTTTCTGGTATAAAGACCTGGAAAAAAAGGTACTCGAGCTGACAAAAGAGATGGAGATGGAAGATCGCGTGATTTATTCTTCCTTTAACCATTACAGCATTGCAAAAATTCTGGAACTGGATCCGAAAGCCAGCACAGGCATCCTCTACGCAGATATTATTTATGATGTCGTGAATTATGCGTAAAAAAATCGGAACAGGAGCTCTTCATCCTGGCAACCTTCATGTTGCAGATGGCAGATTTTCTTCAGCAGTATGTGGAAAGCGATCTTGCGGTGCATGTGTGGACGGTCAATGATAAGGCGGAGATCGAATGCCTGATGGATGCCGGTGTTGACGCAGTCATCACCAATTACCCGGATGTGGCCGTTTCCTGCCGCAACGCGAAGTGATACCGATTGGAGAAAAAAGGCTGTTCCTTTTGGATATCGACGGAACCATCTGCGTGGGGAACCGTCTGATTCCGGGAGCAGACCGGTTTTTAAACGGACTGTCCGAGTACGGTGGAGATTATGTGTTTATCACAAATAATACGACGATGAGCGTAGCAGATTACCGGAAAAAATTTGCAAAGCTGGGCATTCCGACAACAAGAGAGAACTTTCTGACAGCATCCGTTGCGACAGCTCATTACCTGAAACAGAAATATGGATCCCGTCCCGTCTATGTGCTGGGAACGGACTCTCTGATCCGGGAATTGGAGAGCTTCGGTGTGTGTACCACCCACGATCCGGAGAAAGAAGGAATTGCATGTGTGCTTGCAAGCTATGACAATGAACTGACGTATCAAAAACTGACGGATATCTGTCGGCTGTTGACAGAGCGCCCGGAGCTCGATTACGCTGCAACGAACCCGGACTATGTTTGTCCGATTGAATTCGGCTACGTGCCGGATTGCGGTTCCATCTGCGAGATGATCGGTCATGCGATCCAGCGTATGCCGACTTATATCGGAAAACCAGGCATACGGATGGTTGAGATGGCACTTGATATGACAGGCAGAACGCGCGATGAGGCTGTTCTTGTGGGAGATCGTCTCTATACGGACATTGCGTGCGCCAACATGGCGGGCATTTCTGCAGCACTTGTGCTTTCCGGCGAATCTACACGTGAAGAAATGCAGAACTCGCAGTATCTTGTGGAGTATATGTATCCATCCGTAAAAGAAATGTATTCGGAGTGGGTGTACGGACGAAAAAAAGAAATGTTCTTAAAATTCCGAAACGGTTATGGTTTTGGAACTAAAAAAACAGAAAGAAGAATTCTGAGAGGAGAACCTTTTTCCGAAGGAGTTCTTCATTTTTTGCTGCGGAAAAGGATACTTTCCGGATATGGGGTAAAAGCCTGGGACGGTATAGAAAAAGCTTGCCAAAAGAGGGAATTTCCCTATATAATGATTCAGACTATAATAGGAAAGTAACTATTCAGAGCCCCATCTCGATTCCGCTTACGCTGCATCTCGATGTTGCTTCTCGCCATATGAAAAGGAAGAAAACCGCTCATTCATGCAAGCATGATTCACGATTTTCTTCCATTTCGCATGGCTCTGAATCGTTACATATGAAAAAGAAAACGATCAGGAGATCGGAGAATTCCAATACAACAGAAGAAGGAGAATTTATGCATGAGTATTTTAAATGTAGAACATCTGTCCCACGGCTTCGGCGACCGTGCGATTTTTGAAGATGTATCGTTCCGCCTGTTAAAGGGGGAACACATCGGTCTGGTAGGCGCAAATGGCGAGGGAAAATCAACCTTTATGAACATCATCACCGGAAAGCTGATGCCGGATGAGGGAAAGGTTGAGTGGGCCAAAAACGTCCGTGTCGGCTATCTGGACCAGCATACCGTTCTGGAAAAAGGTATGACGATCCGTGATGTGTTAAAAAGCGCTTTTTCCTGGTTGTACGAGATGGAAGAGCGGATGAACACGATCTGCGATTCCATGGGCGATGCCTCCGAGGACGAGCTGAATCAGATGATGGAGGAACTTGGTGTGATCCAGGAAATGATGGATGCACATGACTTCTATATTTTGGATTCCAGAATAGAAGAGATTGGCCGCGCGCTTGGCCTTGAAGAGATCGGTCTCGAACGCGATGTCACCGAACTTTCCGGCGGACAGAGAACGAAAGTACTTCTGGCAAAATTACTTTTGGAAAAACCGGACATCCTTCTTTTGGATGAGCCGACCAACTACCTGGATGTGGAACATATCACCTGGCTGAAACGATACCTTGAAGAGTATGAAAATGCCTTCATTCTGATCTCTCACGATATTCCATTCCTGAACAGTGTTGTCAATCTGATCTATCATATGGAAAATAAAGAGCTGAATCGTTATGTTGGTGATTACGACCACTTCCAGGAGGTTTATGCAGTCAAAAAAGCGCAGAAGGAAGCTGCCTATAACCGCCAGCAGCAGGAGATCAGTGAGCTGAAGGATTTCGTGGCACGAAACAAAGCCCGTGTGGCAACCAGAAACATGGCTATGTCACGGCAGAAGAAGCTGGATAAGATGGATGTGATCGAGCTTGCGAAAGAAAAACCAAAGCCGGAATTTCATTTTCGCACTGCGCGCACTTCGGGCCGTTTCGTTGTGACTGCAAAAGAACTTGTGATCGGCTATGAAGAACCGCTCTCCAGACCGCTGACCTTTGCGATCGAGCGTGGCGAAAAAATCGTACTCACCGGTGCCAACGGCATTGGAAAAACAACACTTTTAAAGAGCATTCTAGGTCTGATCCCGTCCCTTGGCGGAGACGTGGAGCTTGGCGACTATCTGGAAATCGGATATTTCGAGCAGGAAATGCCAAAAGGCAACACCAACAGTTGTATCCAGGAAATCTGGGAAGAATTTCCATCCTATACCCAGTATGAAGTCCGCGCAGCGCTCGCCAAATGCGGTCTTACCACACAGCACATTGAAAGCCTGGTGCGTGTCCTTTCCGGCGGCGAGCAGGCAAAAGTGCGCCTCTGCAAACTCATCAACCGCGAAACTAACCTCCTTGTCCTCGACGAGCCGACGAACCATCTTGACGTGGACGCGAAAGAGGAGCTGAAAAACGCACTGAAAGAGTACAAAGGAACTGTTCTTATGGTCTGCCATGAGCCGGAATTTTATGATGGCCTGGCAACCAGCGTATGGGACTGCTCGGAGTGGACGACGAAAGTGATTTAATCGAATCAAGCAAGTTCCCTGCTTCCATTGCGTGGAGCAATAAGCAGTGGGTTGGGACTTGTTTGTATCAGGAGTGGTACAAGTCACTCCTGATAAGCTGCGAAGAAGTTATTCGGTTATGAGCAAGTAGCGAAGCGGATTGCGAATATCCGCTTGGCTAATATTAAGAAGAAAAGTCAGCAGAAAACGGACTTTATAGAAAGTGTTTCTGCTGATTTTTTGCATTTAACAAGTAGTTAGACAAAAAAATGAATATACAGAAATTGTGTGTATTTTTCTAAAAATAAGAAAATTCGAAAAAAAGGTGTTGACTTTTGCTTTTGGCGGTGTTATTATAACTAAGCTGTCAGCGAGAGCTGATGCGAATGAGTTTCTTTGAAACAGAAAAACCTAGTTCGGAGCCGGGTGGCTGCCGCGGGTTGCAAAAACTGCTTCAAAAAAACCTGAAAAAAGTTCTTGACAAAAGTAAACGAGTTTGATAAAATAAACGAGTTGCTGATCGAGAGAACAGCAAA
>ENA-OQEL01000419-OQEL01000419.1-human-gut-metagenome-genome-assembly--contig:-NODE-419-length-15424-cov-2.947898_pt1 | contig 15424 bp, 20 predicted proteins | sample MGYA00242796_ERZ504637 | MGnify/ENA primary metagenome ERZ504637 (study PRJEB26092, sample SAMD00036306) | human gut metagenome | host: Homo sapiens | study: EMG produced TPA metagenomics assembly of... | reverse complement strand
TCATCTCTTCGTCGGTGGAAGCACTCAGGGCTCAGCTTAAGAAAATGAAGCTTATGTCCGCCTTTTAATCGGGATGGATGCGGTCTCCCGATGGACCGGGCCTCTGTTCTGCTTTGCCGCTCTGATGATACTGATTCTGGTGGGAACTGTGTTTGCACACGTATGGTTTTAAAGCTCAGTAAGGCGTGATGATATGGAGAATACGAATAATACAGCCAGTGTGGTCATGAAAACCCGGGAGTGGCCGGAGCGTCTGCTGGTCTGGTCACCCGGACAGCGGGATATCATCAAAACGGTGGCACTGGTGCTGATGGTACTGGACCACATCAATCTGATATTCCAGCTGAAGCAGGAATGGATGTTTCTGGCCGGGCGAGGAGCCTTTCCGCTGTTTGCCCTGGTGTGGGGGCTGAATTTGTCCCGTCATGCGCATATCCGGCAACCGGCCATTAACCGGCTGTGGGGATGGGGAATTATTGCCCAGTTCGCATATTATCTGGCAGGCTTTCCCTGGTATGAGGGGAATATCCTGTTTGCCTTTGCAGTGGCGGCACAGGTGCTGACGTGGTGTGAAACGCGCAGTGGGTGGCGTACAGCAGCGGCCATTCTTCTGATGGCCCTGTGGGGGCCTTTGTCCGGCACCAGTTACGGCATTGCCGGGCTGCTGATGCTGGCAGTCAGCCACCGGCTGTACCGGGCAGAAGACAGAGCGGAACGTCTGGCGCTGGTCGCCTGCCTGCTGGCTGTTATTCCGGTGCTTAACCTTGCCACCAGTGATGCAGCGGCGGTGGCCGGTCTTGTGATGACGGTGCTGACCGTTGGTCTGGTGTCGTGTGCAGGAAAATCATTACCCCGTTTCTGGCCCGGGGATTTTTTCCCGGTATTCTACGCCTGTCATCTGGCTGTGCTGGGCGTTCTGGCGCTGTGACGGGTGTGGTATCTTTGGCCGCAAGAGGATGATTCGTCAGAGGCAGAACACAGCATGACAGAGCAGAAGCGACCGGTACTGACACTGAAGCGGAAAACGGAAGGAGAGACGCCTGTCCGCAGCCGGAAAACCATCATCAATGTCACCACGCCACCAAAGTGGAAGGTGAAAAAGCAGAAGCTGGCCGAAAAGGCGGCCCGGGAAGCTGAGCTGGCGGCAAAAAAAGCGCAGGCCAGACAGGCACTGTCCATTTATCTGAACCTGCCCACACTGGATGAGGCTGTGAACACCCTGAAGCCCTGGTGGCCGGGATTATTTGACGGTGACACGCCCCGGCTTCTGGCCTGCGGTATCCGGGACGTGTTACTGGAAGACGTGGCGCAGCGGAATATCCCGCTCTCGCATAAAAAACTGCGCAGGGCGCTGAAGGCCATCACCCGTTCAGAAAGCTATCTGTGTGCCATGAAAGCCGGTGCCTGCCGGTATGATACGGAAGGGTATGTGACGGAGCATATTTCTCAGGAGGAGGAAGCGTATGCGGCAGCGCGTCTGGATAAAATCCGCCGCCAGAACCGGATAAAGGCAGAACTTCAGGCCGTGCTTGATGAGAAATAAAAAAAAGCCTCCCTCAGGGAGGGGAGGCAGGGAAATAAGGCTTAAAAGGAAATAACTTCCGTACCCGAAAGAAAGCCATTCCACTGAACTATTTATCACAATAATACTGACAACTAAAGGGGGAAGGAAAATGAACGGAACAGGGCGTGATTCGCAAAACTCCGGGGTATGGCGCTACCGGCAGGTCGGATGCCGGGCTGTCCGGCTGGAAGTCAGGGGGGACTGGCCGGGAGCCGCTGAGGCATGGCTACGGGCTGCGCAGTCTGCTCCCCGGACAGACTGGCAACAGTTTGCACAACAGCGGGCTGAACGGTGCCGGAGGCGCTGCCGGGGAAAGGTGTAACGAAAAAACAGCCTTCGTTGCTCCAGGGAACCGGAAGGCTGAAGTATGCATGAGATTTTTCTTTTTTATATCTGGCCTGGCAGTATGACCAGTCAGCATTAATTATCACAGGATTATTGCGGTATTAAGTAATAGCGTGCTGTTTTGTGATTGATTTCATAAAACAAGACGTCGTTTAATATGCGCCTGAATATTCACGAGGGAAGTCTTTCTTTTTATATGGTGTTCCCGGAAATAAAATATTTTGTGTTATTGCTCACCCGGTTATGAATAAAAGGTAATAACATGGAAGAAAATAATACGAGTACAGATAAAAACACCCTGACAGCCCTTATTGATTATGAAAACTGTGGCAGCCTGAAAAATATTTCCTTTGAGCAGTATGGGGAACTGATTATTTTTGTCGGGCCACAGCAGAACGTCGTTGTTCTTCCTGCAGACTCTTTTCCTGAAGGTGCGAGAATCACTATCAGGCAGGTGAGTGGTGTGTCCAGGAATAATGTCGATTTTCATCTTGTTCTGGAGCTGGGGCGGATAAGCTGTTGTGCAGCAGGGAAAGATAAAACATACCACATCATTTCATCGGATAAGGGATATGACGGTGTTATCAGGACGCTGAAAGAAGCCGGTATTACCTGCATCCGTCGTGATGTACCGGAAAGTATTGCTGCTGCCGGTGAGTCTGGTGCAGACAAAAGTAACTGCCTGAAACAACCTTCTGTTCCTGAAAGTGATATCGTCAGCCGTTGGGCAGGGAAGCTGCAGCAGATAGCCGGCAGCGGAGCCGGTAATATGCCTGTGTCCGTCGAAACATTTAATAATTATTTAAAGTCACACATGCGTGTCGAATGGAACAAAACCCGGGCAGTGGCGATAAGGAATGAACTGGTTCGTCGGGGAGTCACAGAAGTCAGGGAGAAAAAGATAATCTGGAAAAAGGCGAAAAAGGAGAATAAAGCATGAGGTATCGCAGCTGTACTCAGATAAAAACAGCCCCCGTTGCGGTTGCGGAGCGAAGGGGGCTGAAAAGGGGAATTAAGGATGATTGTTATTATGGTGAACCAGAAGGTTATCCCTGTCTGTAAGCTGAATCGGACTAAACGACATAATACCTGTAACATATTTTCCTGGCAGGACAAGCAGGAACAAAAAATGTGTGATTTAATTCAAAAAATGTGCGCAGCAAAGAAAAACCGGGGAATTGCTTCCCCGGTCCGGTCCATTTAGCCAGTACCCTGAGCAGGATCTGATATGAGCATTATTCACTTTGCCAGACATGGTGAAAAAAGTGAATATATGGAGGAGAAAAACATCGCCTGAATCACAGATTCGGGTGCTCAGCGCGTAAGAAGACGGGAAAGAAAAGCGCCTTTCCGTTTCAGCATCGGGAATAATCACTGAAACATCAGCGGTATATGTGGTGTGTATGAATACCCCGGCAGCATTAATTCTTCTGTGAGGAAATGCATTGATAAGAAACAGAATAAGTCGGTGGTAAGGAAAATGAATTTATTAATTCAGTATCCGTTTATCAGATAAAAAAGGGAAAGAGTATGGTGAAACTGATTATTTTTATTATCACAATAATACTGACAACTAAAGGGGGGATAGGAAAATGAATGGATTCAGAAACAGTTCACGGAACGGTCAGGTCTGGCGTTACCAGAGTGCCGGAAGCCGGGCCGTTATTCTGGAAGTCAGTGGACGCTGGATGGAAGCGGCAGAAGCATGGCGACGGGCTGCCGGTGTTGCACCCCGGACAGACTGGCAGCAGTTTGCCCGAAAAAGGGATGAACACTGCCACCGGCGCTGCCGGGGAAGGGTGTAACGAAAAAGCAGCCTTCATTACTCCAGGGATTCAGAAGGCTGAATAATGCATGAGATTTGCTTTTTTTAATATCCGGTCGGGCAGTATGACCGGACAGTTCTGAGTAGCACAGAGTTTTTTCCGTATTAAGTCGTGATTTTATATTTTGTGATTAATTTCACAAAATAAGGTGTTATTCAGTGTGTGCTGCGATATTCAGGATTACCTGAAATACAGGTGCCATTTATCTGATATGGAGAATAACATGAGGAAATATATTCCACTGGTATTATTTATCTTTTCATGGCCGGTATTGTGTGCAGATATTCATGGACGGGTTGTTCGTGTACTGGACGGTGATACCATCGAGGTCATGGACTCACGGAAGGCAGTGCGGATCAGGCTGATAAATATTGATGCACCGGAAAAGAAACAGGATTATGGCCGGTGGTCAACAGACATGATGAAATCACTGGTCGCAGGAAAAAACGGTTACCGTCACATATTTTCAGAGAGATCGCTATGGTCGTATTCTCGGGCAGGTTTATGCACCAGACGGAATGAATATTAATCAGTTTATGGTCCGGGCCGGGGCTGCCTGGGTATATGAGCAGTACAACACAGATCCCGTGCTGCCTGTCCTTCAGAACGAAGCCAGACAACAAAAACGTGGGCTCTGGTCAGATGCTGATCCGGTTCCCCCCTGGATATGGAGGCACCGTAAATAAAGCGATGGCAATCCTATCATTCATTTGTTCTCAGCGGGAATAAAAATGGCGAAAACAAAACAGGAATGGCTGTATCAGTTACGGCGATGTTCATCAGTCAATACGCTGGAAAAAATTATTCATAAAAACAGAGACAGTTTATCAAACAGTGAACGTGAGTCATTTAATTCAGCAGCAGACCACCGGTTAGCGGAATTAATCACCGGAAAGTTATATGACAGGATACCAAAAGAGATATGGAAATATGTAAGGTAATAATTCAGCAATAATTAATTGCCAGGAGCAGATAAATAATGAAGCTGATTATTTTTATTCTCATTGTTCTGATTATTGCAGCGTTACTTATCCGGATTATCCTCAGAAGTGTAAATCAGCATTCTCCTTTGCTGATGCAGTTGCATGCGGCAGGTATACGGACCGGTGATGCAGAGCGAATACTGTCCGGCGGTGAATACTGGCAACGTCAGAAGACGCTGCTGACAGAAAGGGAAGTCAGTTTTATGAAAGGACTGTTCAGAATTATGGATATGAAGCGGTGGTATCTGTGTCCGCAGGTACGGGTCGCGGATATCGTCCAGCTGAACGGGAATATCCGGCCACGATCACGCCAGTGGTGGCAGTTATTCAGGATGGTGTCTCAGTGGCATGTTGATGTGGTTATCGTTGAGCGGCGTTCGTTCAGTATTGTTGCAGCAGTAGAGCTGGATGATGCCAGCCATTTACGACCGGAACGCAGACGCGGATATTCTCTGGAAGAGGTTCTGAGGCAGGCTGGTATTCCGTTGCTCAGAAGCCACGATGCCAGAAAACTGCTGCAGATGACCGGAGAATGGCTGAAAACAACAGGGGCTGATCAGCAGTCCCCGGAACATCGTAGCTGACGCCTTCGCGTTGCTCAGTTGTCCAACCCCTGGAAAACGGGAAAAAAGCAAGTTTTCCCAGCTCCCGGCGGTTTCCATAACTGAAAAACCATACTATTTCACAGTTTCAAATCACATTAAACGACAGTAATCCCCAGTTCGAATTTGTGCGCCAACACAGATCTTCAGTCACAATTCTCAAGTCGCTGATTTCAAAAAAACTGTAGTATCCTCTGCGAAACGATCCCTGTTTGAGTATTGAGGAGGCGAGATGTCGCAGACAGAAAATGCAGTGACTTCCTCATACTGGCGCAAAAACGAGCATACAGAAAGGGTAAACCTTTGAGTGAAGCAGAACGACAGAGAGCAGCTTCTGCGCGCAAACGATCTGTATGTAAAGAGATCAAGGTTTTCGTCAGACCAGAACTGAAAAACTACCTTACCAGTCTGTGTGCAGAGGAAGGGGTAACTCAGGCAGAGTTGATAGAAAGGCTTATCGAGAAAGAGGCCTGTCACAGGAACATGATGTGATGGGATCACATTCTTGCTAGTTTTTTCTGTCAGTGCTAGATTACTGATCGTTTAAGGAATTTTGTGGCTGGCCACGCCGTAAGGTGGCAGGGAACTGGTTCTGATGTGGATTTACAGGAGCCAGAAAAGTGAAAACCCCGATAATCTTCTTCAAGTTTGGCGACTAGAAAGATTACCGGGGCCTCATAAAACCGTATAGCCAACAATTCAGCTATGCGGGGAGTATAGTTATATGCCTGGAAAAGTTCAAGACTTCTTTCTGTGCTCACTCCTTCTGCGCATTGTAAGTGCAGTATGGTGTGACTGATCTTCAGCAAACTTATTACCGCCAGGTAAAGAACCCGAATCCGGTATTCACACCACGTGAAGGTGCCAGGACGCTGCCGTTCTGTGAGAAGCTAATGGGCAAAGCGGTGGGGTTTACCGAAACATTTGAATTCGATATAGCTTCTGCGTGCGCGCGCGCTAATGGTAAACGTAAACGCAAGCCTTCCGTTCTTCGTCGAAGAGCTATTGATGCACTGTTGCAAGGTATGTGCTTCTATTACGATCCTGTTTCAAATCAAGTGCATCGTTCTATAACCGAACTTGCACTTGATTGCGGATTAGCCAGAAAAAATGCTCATGGTCATTTAGCCATTGAGCGAGCTGTCAGAGCAATTAAATCACTGGAAGAAGATTTTGGATTTATAGTCTGTTCCCCGTCATCAGATTTTTACAATAAGCGCTGCACAATAACGTTGACGCCTCGTTTTTTTGAGTTTTTAGGGATATTTCCGTTGGCGCTAACTGAAGCACGTCTGGCTGTCTTACGGAGTGGGTATGGTGATTAAAAATACCCGTCCAGGCCACTGGGCTCAGTTGCCTCCCGAAGAACAAATCCGCTTCTGGGAAGACTATGAAGCGGGAAGGGCGACCTCTTTCCTGGTTGAACCGGAAAGGAAGCGCACGAAACGCCGTCGTGGTGAGCACTCCACCAAACCCAAATGCGAAAATCCGACCTGGTATCGTCCTGCGCGCTATAAGGCGCTGAGCGGGCAGCTCGGGTATGCCTATAATCGTCTGGTGAAAAAGGACCCGGTGACTGGCGAACAGAGCCTGCGTATGCGCATGTCGCGACATCCTTTTTACGTGCAGAAACGGACGTTCGCTGGTCGCAAATATGCTTTCCGTCCGGAAAAACAGCACCTCCTCGATGCCATCTGGCCGGTTCTGATCAGCTTCAGTGATGCGGGCACACACACCGTGGGGATGAGTGTTTCCCGTCTGGCCAGAGAAATCAGCCCGAAAGACAGCAAAGGAAAGGTTATTCCGGAACTGGAAGTGACGGTCCCCCGCCTTTCCCGTCTGCTGGCCGAACAGGTGCGTTTTGGTGTGCTGGGTGTTTCAGAGGAAACGATGTGGGATCGTGAAAATCGCCAGCGTCTGCCACGCTATGTCTGGATAACACCGGCTGGCTGGCAGATGCTGGGCGTCGACATGGTTAAACTTCACGAACAGCAGCAGAAGCGGCTGTGTGAAAGTGAAATCCGCCAGCAACTCATCCGGGAAGGCGTGTTGCGTGAGGATGAAGATATCTCCGTACATGCGGCCAGAAAACGCTGGTATCTGCAGCGCAGCCTGGATGCGCTGAAACACCGTCGTGCAAAAGCGGCAGCCAGTAAGCGCGCCAGAGGTCTGAAGAAATTACCTGCCGACCAGCAGATTTACGAAATGTCACAGCACATCCTGAAGCGTATGCCGCCGGATGAAGCCTACTGGTGCACGCCGGAACGCTTACAGCAGCTGGCCATCAGGGAGCTGTATCAGCTTGAACTGACGCTGGCTGCCCCCGCCTCCGCACTAAACAGCACCATCCCTTCAGCACTGAATCATCGCCAGCCCCTCAGGGGCTTCCGGCGCTGGTTCCGTTCAGCCCAAAATCCGCCACAATCACCTTAAATCTCTCTCAGAGGGGCACATCTGCCCATAAAACCACGCATCAGTCATCTGAACGTGTCCACGTTGTTTCAGTTACCCACATAAATCCGCAAACAAAGAACTTTAAGAAGCTGCAAACCAGAAACAGCAAACCTGCAATATAATCTTACCCCAGTTACTTAATCCCCTGCGTTGCTTCCCGCAGGGAAAGTCTTTATCTCTGAAACTTCTGTGAACAAATACAAAAAGGCGTTCGCTTGCAGCGGCTAAAGCCGCGCCGCTCAGAATTTAAAAGCACCTCCCACCGCAAGCGGCGGGCCCCAACCGGAGCCACTTTAGTTACAACACACAAAGACAATCACCAGAAAAACCCCTATCCTGCGCAGAACTGAAACCACAAAGCCCCTCCCTCATAACTGAAAAGCGCCGCCGCCCCGGCCCAAAGGGCCGGAACAGAGTCGCTTTTAATTATGAATGTTGTAACTATACTCCATCATCGCTGTCAGTTTTCTGGCTGGAAGTTCTCAGTACACGCTCGTAAGCGGCCCTGACGGCCCGCTAACGCGGAGATACGCCCCGACTGCGGGTAGACCCTTGTCGGGACCACTCCAACCGCGCACAGAAGCTCTCTCATAGCTGAAAACGGGTATAGTCTGGCAGGGCAAGGGATGGGTAAGGTGAAATCTATCAATCAGTACCGGCTTACGCCGGGCTTCGGCGGTTTTACTCCTGTGTCATATACAACAACGGAGTACCGCCTTCCATGCCGCTGACGCGGCATATTCTGGTGACGATATCTGAGTCGTTATATACTGTGTATATACGTAGTAATGACGAGGTGATAAATGGCACAGGTTAATATGAGTTTAAGAATTGACGCTGAACTGAAAGATGCTTTTATGGCCGCTGCAAAAAACATGGACCGTAATGGCTCTCAGTTAATCCGGGATTTTATGCGGCAGACCGTTGAACGGCAGCATAATACCTGGTTCCGTGACCAGGTTGAGGCAGGACGTCAGCAACTCAAGTGCGGTGATGTGCTTCCCCATGACATGGTCGAATCCTCCGCTGCTGCATGGCGGGATGAGATGAGCAGGAAGGTTGCCGGTAAATGATGGAGATATTCTGGACCATGCTGGCCAGCCAGGACAGAAAGCGCATTCATGAGTACATTGCGGAGTAGAACCTGATGGCCGCCATTGAACTGGATGAACGGATTGGTTATTCAGCCAGCAGCCTGGCCGGGCAGCCGTATAAAGGCCGCAATGGTCGTGTGGAAGGTACCCGGGAACTGGTCATTCATCCGCATTTTGTTCTGGTGTATGAAGTCGATAGCCAGTGGGGAAAAGTGTATATCCTGCGCGTCCTGCATACAGCACAGAAGTGGCCATAGAGGAGCTGTCATGAACCATGAATAATGATGAGATGGTCACCAGACTGGAACGCTCCCGGGGCTGGATTATATGATTTGGTAGTGCTTCCAATCAGTAGAACATGTGCTTTTTAATGAGGGAACCGATGACTTTTTCGTGGATTTCCACGGAACGCGAGAAGCAGGTTGTTAAGTTCAATACGTTGCGTGAAGATTTTGCCGGTCAGGTGTTTCTCCTTCGGCACTTCTCTGGCGTAGTTGCTCCGATCATCGCTGGTCACCATGCCGGTACATTCCGTGGCCTGAAAGTGTAAGCCAGCACACCGCCAGTTTTAGTGTTGTTCGCATACCAGAGCCTGTGTTGTTGCGCCTTGCTGCCAACGAAGCTCCACTGCTCATCAGATAAGGGCAACATCAGCGTGATGTTCTGGTGGTATCACGGCCCCCTGCGCCGTTATGTGCCATTTCAACGCTCTGTTCCTTAACGCCGGGTTTTCTGACTTCACAGGAGTAAGCGAGCTGGAAAACACGTTTACATGAGCGACAACGGAAACGCTCATGCCGGGAACAACTATGGCCATGTCGATAAACTTCATCGGAATTACAGCGCGGAAAATGAACAGTAACGGTAGCCATATAAAACCGACAAATATGCAACAGATGCAACTTCAGGACAGACAAGTCCAACTCTTCCTAACGATCTGTCGCTACTTCTCCACCTTCTGAAAAGCTTTACCGTTATTACTCACTCCTTCCGTCCTTGACTGGTAAAACAATGAGTCAAATAATTTCGTTTCCCAAACTTCCCCTATTTTTCCTGTAGGGAGTGGGAAAATATCAGAGTTCACAGAACTCATCTGTGCAGATATGAGTCCTGTAAAAAAAAAGGTCTTTTATCTGCTTTTATAAAATTATAACATATCAATAATATTAATGACTCCCTCTGGGCTGAAAAATTCAGCGATATTAGTAATGATATTCTTCACAATTTTGTATAGCTATGATTCCGCATAATGATTCGTATCTGAATTGGTATAAATCTTCTCAATTATCAGGCGATGTCTTACTGGTTGAACAATTTATACTTATTGGATAATATTATTCTCGCAGTTGTTAAAGGTTTTTGATGTTTCATGACTATCTTTGTATGTTATGGAGGGTGGAATGAAATGTAATGATTACCAGTCAATTAAAAAGGAATTGCGAGAATATGTTAATAAAATACGAGTGAATACTAATTATTTCCGAAGTGATTTTATTGCTGAATGGGCGTTGCTTACTACTATTGCTTGTTGGGGAGCTCCGGAAGGGAGGGTAAGGTTTATATCATTTATGATAACCCTTGCTTTCTTTTCTTCAAAAATATATATACCAAGAAGAAAACGTACAACGCCTGATTTTATATTTATGATGAAGGCGCGAATTATTAATGCTCATTTATTGGATGAACAAAGAATATTTTTAAACAAGAGACTTATTAAGATTCATAGAGTAACAAGAAATACAAATGTTATTTTTTATGTGAGGCGGTGCTGGAAATATATTCTTGGATATTTATTTTTAGCCTTTTCATCAATGTTTTCAATATTTTGGGATCTTAATATTCAGTGGTGATGTTTCTTATTTATAGAGCTGGTAATGACTCCAACTTATTGATAGTGTTTTATGTTCAGATAATGCCCGATGACTTTGTCATGCAGCTCCACCGATTTTGAGAACGACAGCGACTTCCGTCCCAGCCGTGCCAGGTGCTGCCTCAGATTCAGGTTATGCCGCTCAATTCGCTGCGTATATCGCTTGCTGATTACGTGCAGCTTTCCCTTCAGGCGGGATTCATACAGCGGCCAGCCATCCGTCATCCATATCACCACGTCAAAGGGTGACAGCAGGCTCATAAGACGCCCCAGCGTCGCCATAGTGCGTTCACCGAATACGTGCGCAACAACCGTCTTCCGGAGCCTGTCATACGCGTAAAACAGCCAGCGCTGGCGCGATTTAGCCCCGACGTATCCCCACTGTTCGTCCATTTCCGCGCAGACGATGACGTCACTGCCCGGCTGTATGCGCGAGGTTACCGACTGCGGCCTGAGTTTTTTAAGTGACGTAAAATCGTGTTGAGGCCAACGCCCATAATGCGGGCAGTTGCCCGGCATCCAACGCCATTCATGGCCATATCAATGATTTTCTGGTGCGTACCGGGTTGAGAAGCGGTGTAAGTGAACTGCAGTTGCCATGTTTTACGGCAGTGAGAGCAGAGATAGCGCTGATGTCCGGCGGTGCTTTTGCCGTTACGCACCACCCCGTCAGTAGCTGAACAGGAGGGACAGCTGATAAGAAACAGAAGCCACTGGAGCACCTCAAAAACACCATCATACACTAAATCAGTAAGTTGGCAGCATCACCGATGCCGTTTTAAGTGAGATTCTGATTTTCAAATTGTTCCGGACTGAGACCGCCACACCAACTGTACCATCGCCAGCGATTGTAATCGCACTCGATATAATTAAGTAAGTTTGCTGATTTTGCTGTTTACTGCGACAGATGTAAAGCTGTGGTGATTCATGCAGACTAAGTTCACGGACTCCGGCAGTAACACCGATGCATTCTGCAAGCTTCAGATCTTAACTACGAAATTCATGCGAATGGTGTTTACGTTTTTTTACTGGTTGAAACTGTTTTGTCTTGTGAGTCACCTCTGACTGAGAGTTTACTCACTTAGCCGCGTGTCCACTATTGCTGGGTAAGATCATTACCGAAATCCCCATCCTTTAGGGCAGTGAGGATGTCAATAATAGCAGACCACATCATGAGTCATTCTGACCGACACATGCCAGAAGCAGAGGCTCCATCCCATTTTATACCTACCTTATAACACTTAGAAAAACAACATGTTAAAAATGTCTATTGGAAACAATTTTATTTCCAATTGTAATGATAACCATTCTCATATTAATATGACTACGTGATAATTAACTTTTGATGCACTCCGCATGTCTGACCGCGCCACTACCACAGCTTCCTTAACGTTCGAGTCGCTTTATGGCACACATCACGGCTGGTTGAAAAGCTGGCTGACGCGCAAACTCCAGTCTGCTTTTGATGCAGATGACATTGCCCAGGACACTTTTTTGCGGGTAATGGTCAGCGAAACGCTCTCGACGATCCGCGATCCTCGCTCCTTCCTCTGCACTATCGCCAAACGCGTGATGGTGGACCTGTTTCGCCGAAACGCGCTGGAAAAAGCGTATCTGGAGATGCTGGCGCTTATGCCGGAGGGGGGAGCGCCTTCACCTGAGGAACGCGAAAGCCAACTCGAGACCCTACAACTCCTCGACAGCATGCTGGACGGGCTAAACGGCAAAACACGTGAAGCGTTTCTGCTTTCGCAACTGGATGGTCTGACATACAGCGAGATTGCGCACAAACTCGGTGTTTCCATCAGCTCCGTGAAAAAATACGTGGCGAAAGCCGTCGAGCACTGCCTGCTGTTCCGTCTGGAGTATGGGTTATGAATCCTTTGTTAACCGATTCCCGCCGTCAGGCGCTGCGTTCAGCTTCCCACTGGTATGCCGTGCTAAGCGGCGAGCGCGTCAGCCCACAACAGGAAGCGCGCTGGCAACAGTGGTATGAACAGGATCAGGATAACCAGTGGGCCTGGCAGCAGGTTGAAAACCTGCGCAACCAGCTTGGCGGTGTGCCTGGCGACGTTGCCAGCCGGGCGTTGCACGATACCCGCCTCACCCGCCGTCACGTGATGAAAGGATTACTGCTGTTGCTCGGCGCTGGCGGAGGCTGGCAGCTCTGGCAGTCGGAAACCGGCGAAGGTCTGCGGGCAGATTACCGCACCGCCAAAGGCACAGTCAGCCGTCAGCAACTGGAAGATGGCTCCCTGCTCACGCTGAATACCCAAAGCGCGGCGGATGTGCGTTTTGATGCGCATCAGCGCACCGTCCGGCTCTGGTACGGTGAAATCGCCATTACTACCGCGAAAGATGCCCTGCAACGCCCCTTCCGTGTCCTGACCCGTCAGGGCCAGCTCACTGCTTTAGGGACAGAATTTACCGTCCGCCAGCAGGATAATTTCACGCAGCTTGACGTTCAGCAGCTACGCTGTGGAAGTGCTTCTCGCCAGTGCCCCCGCGCAAAAACGCATCGTGAACGCTGGTGAAAGCCTGCAGTTCAGCGCCTCTGAGTTTGGCGCAGTGAAACCGCTGGATGACGAGAGTACAAGCTGGACGAAGGACATCCTGAGCTTCGCGATAAAACCGCTGGGTGAGGTGATAGCCACGCTAACCCGTTACCGCAACGGCGTGCTGCGCTGCGATCCCGCCGTTGCCGGGCTGCGCCTGAGCGGGACGTTCCCGCTGAAAAATACCCGATGCGATCCTGAACGTTATCGCGCAAACGCTTCCCGTTAAAATTCAGTCTATTACGCGGTACTGGATAAACATTTCACCACTGTAAGGAAAATAATTCTTATTTCGATTGTCCTTTTTACCCTTCTCGTTCGACTCATAGCTGAACACAACAAAAATGATGATGGGGGAAGGTATGACAGCCGTTGACGCGTTTTTTCGTAAAACAACACCTTTGGTTAACGCCATTCGCCTGAGCCTGCTGCCGCTGGCCGGTCTCTCGTTTTCCGCTTTTGCTGCACAGGTTAATATCGCACCGGGATCGCTCGATAAAGCGCTCAATCAGTATGCCGCACACAGCGGATTTACCCTCTCGGTTGACGCCAGCCTGACGCGCGGCAAGCAGAGCAACGGCCTGCACGGCGATTACGACGTCGAGAGCGGCCTGCAACAACTGCTGGACGGCAGCGGACTGCAGGTAAAACCGCTGGGAAATAACAGCTGGACGCTGGAGCCCGCGCCCGCACCAAAAGAAGATGCCCTGACCGTGGTCGGCGACTGGCTGGGTGATGCGCGTGAAAACGACGTATTTGAACATGCTGGCGCGCGTGACGTGATCCGCCGTGAGGATTTCGCCAAAACCGGCGCAACCACCATGCGTGAGGTACTTAACCGCATCCCTGGCGTCAGCGCGCCGGAAAACAACGGCACCGGCAGCCACGACCTGGCGATGAACTTTGGCATCCGGGGCCTGGAAACCCGCGCCTCGCCAGCCGCTCGACCGTCCTGATGGACGGCATCCCCGTCCCCTTCGCCCCTTACGGTCAGCCGCAGCTTTCACTGGCTCCCATTTCGCTCGGCAACATGGATGCCATTGACGTGGTACGCGGTGGTGGTGCGGTGCGTTACGGACCGCAGAGCGTGGGCGGCGTGGTGAACTTTGTTACCCGTGCCATTCCGCAGGACTTTGGTATCGAGGCGGGCGTGGAAGGTCAGCTCAGCCCAACCTCTTCACAAAACAACCCGAAAGAGACGCACAACCTGATGGTGGGCGGCACAGCGGACAACGGTTTTGGCACCGCGCTGCTCTACTCCGGCACGCGCGGCAGTGACTGGCGCGAGCACAGCGCCACCCGCATCGACGACCTGATGCTGAAAAGCAAATATGCGCCGGATGAGGTGCACACCTTCAACAGCCTGCTGCAATATTACGACGGTGAAGCCGACATGCCCGGTGGCCTGTCTCGCGCGGATTACGACGCCGATCGCTGGCAATCCACCCGCCGTATGACCGCCTTCTGGGGTACGTCGCAAGCTGGCGAGCCTGGGCTACCAGTTCCAGCCAGACAGCCAGCATAAATTCAACATTCAGGGGTTCTACACCCAAACCCTGCGCAGCGGCTACCTGGAGCAAGGCAAACGCATCACCCTCTCGCCGCGTAACTACTGGGTGCGCGGTATTGAGCCACGCTACAGCCAGATCTTTATGATCGGCCCTTCCGCGCACGAAGTGGGCGTGGGCTATCGCTATGTGAATGAATCAACGCATGAAATGCGTTACTACACCGCCACCAGCAGCGGGCAGTTGCCGTCCGGCTCAAGCCCTTACGACCGCGATACGCGTTCCGGCACCGAGGCGCACGCCTGGTATCTGGATGACAAAATCGACATCGGCAACTGGACCATCACGCCGGGTATGCGTTTCGAACATATCGAGTCATACCAGAACAACGCCATCACAGGCACGCACGAAGAAGTGAGCTATAACGCACCGCTTCCGGCGTTGAACGTGCTCTATCACCTGACTGACAGCTGGAATCTTTATGCAAACACTGAAGGCTCGTTCGGCACCGTACAGTACAGCCAGATTGGCAAGGCTGTGCAAAGCGGCAATGTGGAACCGGAAAAAGCGCGAACCTGGGAACTCGGTACCCGCTACGACGACGGCGCGCTGACGGCGGAAAT
>ENA-OQEL01000417-OQEL01000417.1-human-gut-metagenome-genome-assembly--contig:-NODE-417-length-15512-cov-3.371726_pt1 | contig 15512 bp, 16 predicted proteins | sample MGYA00242796_ERZ504637 | MGnify/ENA primary metagenome ERZ504637 (study PRJEB26092, sample SAMD00036306) | human gut metagenome | host: Homo sapiens | study: EMG produced TPA metagenomics assembly of... | reverse complement strand
TTCGCTCCGTTTCCGGCAGGCAGATTCCGCGGTCTTCTTACCGCATCGATTCCCTTCTTTTATATACAAACGCAGCCTTCGCTTTCGTTTCCCGTTGTTCCGTTCCCACACTTACGGAGCTTTTGAAAGCCTATGTTCTGCCAGACACCCAAACGACATCAATGAGGAGGTTTTAACATTCATGAAGAAAAATCCAATCGGTAAGTACCTGCTCCAGAACTGGTACTACTACGTTTTCGCTTTTGGTTCCATGGCCTTAAGTGTCTTTCTCGATATGCTCGCGCCGCTTGTCACGCTGCACATCGTGGATGACGTGCTGGTCAGTCACAAAATGGAACTGCTCTGGAAAATACCTTGCCGCCTTTCTTCTGATCGGTGCCGCAAAAGCCCTGTTTCAGTACATCAAAGAATTTTTATTCGATGTCAGCAGCGTCCGCGTCGCCAGCCAGATGAGGGACAACCTGTTCCGCCACGTCCAGCGGCTTTCGGTGGAATACTTTGACAAAAACAATACCGGCGAACTCCTCGCCCGCGTGCGCGATGACGTCGACCGGATCTGGGATATCCTCGGCTTTGCCGGCATGCTGATCTTAGAAGGCCTGATCTGTATCATGATGGCAATGGTCAGTATGGTCAAACTGGATCTGCCGCTGACACTCGTCTCCGTGGCGATCCTTCCTTTCGTCGCAGGCATCGCAATCCGCCTCGAAAAAGAACTCGACCGTGTCTACGATGCGATCAGCGAGGAAAACGCCGTCATGAATACCGTTGCACAGGAAAATCTCGCCGGTGTCCGCACCGTCAAATCCTTTGCACGGGAACCGTATGAGATCAAAAAATTCCGGAAACACAATCAGAAATACTGCGATCTCAACATGGATCAGGCGCGCGTCCTGATGAAATACGATCCCGCCATCTCGTTTCTTACGAAGCTGATGCGCGTGCTCGTCCTTCTCGCGGGCGGCTACGGTGTCATCCACGGACGCATTACGCTCGGTGTTTTAACGGCCTTTATGGAGTACACCTCCAAGATCACCTGGCCGATCGAAAACGTCGGCTGGCTCGGCAACTGCTTCGCTTCTGCGATTGCTTCCAACAAGAAGCTGAACAAAATTCTCGCAGAGGAGCCGCAGATCGCAGAACCGGAAAATCCGGTGGAGCTTTCAAAACTTCCGGGTGACCTGGAATTCCATCACGTCGATTTCTCCCTGCATGACACACCGATTCTGCAGGATATCGACTTTACCTTAAAGCAGGGCCACACACTCGGACATCATGGGTATGACGGGTTCCGGAAAAAGCAACCATCGTCAATCTGCTCGAGCGTTTTTACGATGTCACCAACGGTTACATCTGTCTCGACGGCCACGATATCCGCACCCTGCCGCTGCGCACCGTGCGCGATACTTCTTCCGTCGTCATGCAGGACGTCTTCCTGTTCTCAGATACCATTTCTGAGAATGTCCGCCTCGGCAGCCGCAGCACGATGAAATCCGAGGAGGTACATAACGCTGTCTCCGCTGCATGTGCTTCCGAGTTCGTCGACCATCTTTCGGATCAGTACGAAACCGTCATCGGCGAACGCGGCATGGGACTTTCCGGCGGTCAGAAGCAGCGTCTTTCCATCGCACGCGCCCTGGCAAAACAGGCTCCGATCCTTGTACTGGATGATTCCACCTCGGCGCTCGATATGGAGACCGAATACGAAATCCAGAGCCATCTCGCCGAGAAAAAAGATGTTTCCAAGATCATCATTGCCCACCGCATTTCTTCGGTGCAGAGTGCCGATGAGATCCTGTATCTCGATCACGGACGCATCGCCGAGCGCGGCACGCATGAGAGTCTGATGGCACAGAAAGGCCTGTACTACTCCACCTGGGAGGCTCAGTACGGTGATTACCATAAAGCAAAGGCAGCCCTCGAGCAGGCACTTCCTGCCAATGCTTAATTCAATTTAATCTGTTACCCGACAACTTCTGTATTTACTTACCCGTTAAGAGAGGAACAATACGATTATGGCTATCAATTCCAGTAAAGTAGATGAAGAGCAGAAAGAGGTCTTAAAGAGCGCGACCATCCGCCGCCTCTTCTCCTACTTAAAAAATTATAAACGCCAGGTTGCCGTCGTTCTCGTGGTTCTCGCCGTTACCATCGCGATTTCCACTGTGAACCCGCTGCTCCTGGAGTACGCCATCGACGTCAATATTGCGCAGAAAGACTGGCGCGGGCTTATTGCCCTCTGCGTATTCATGGTTGTGATCAACCTGGTTTACGCGGCCGGTGTCCGCCTGCGGATGCTTCTGATGGCGCGTATTACCAACAACATTCTTCTGGAAATCCGTGACGAGCTCTACACGCATATCCAGACCTTAAGCTTCAGCTTTTTCGATACCCGCCCGGCCGGAAAGATTCTGGCGCGCATCATCGGCGATGTCAACTCGTTAAAGGATGTGCTGAACGACGGTGTCACAAAGCTGATTCCGAACATTCTCACGATCATCGCCATTCTGGTGATCATGATGATCAAAAACATCTGGCTCTCCTTAAGTGCGATTCTCGTGCTGCCGCTGATCGCTATCGGCATGTATTTTATTCAGATCGTCGCACACAAGAGATGGCAGACGTTCCGGAAAAAATCTTCCAATGTTACGGCGTATATCCACGAGGACTTCTCCGGTATCCGCATCATCAAGAGCTTTACCGCAGAGCAGGAATCGCAGGGCGAGTTTGACCGGCTTCTTCTTGAGCATCAGAACTCCTTCATCCATGCGGTCCGCCTAGCGGATGGTTTTTCCGCTGTGATCGAGGTGACCTGGGGCATCGGAACGTTTCTTCTGTATTTTATCGGTATTTCCGTGCTCGGCGTGGATGCCGTTCCGATCGGTACGTTCACGGCATTTGCGATGTATCTGACGATGTTCTGGGATCCGATCCAGAACCTGGCCGGTTTTTACAACAAGCTGATCACGAACCTTTCCGCTGCGGAGCGAATCTTTGAGATCCTCGACACACCAGCGGAGGTTGCCGACAAGCCTGGCGTCACAGAACTGCCGCCGATCAAAGGAGAAGTAACGTTCGACCACGTCAGCTTTGCCTACTCCGATGATCCGGACACGCTGGTTTTAAAGGATGTCAGCTTTACAGCGGCTCCCGGTGAGACGATCGCACTCGTCGGCCCGACCGGCGCTGGAAAGACGACCATTGTCAATCTGATCAGCCGTTTCTACAATATTACTTCGGGAACGGTCCGCGTCGACGGCCACAGCCTGACGGATGTCTCCATCAACAGCCTGCGTGCCCAGATGGGCGTGATGACACAGGACAACTTTCTCTTCTCCGGCACGATCCGCGACAACATTGCGTATGGAAAGCTCGATGCCACGGAGGAAGAAATCATTGCCGCCGCAAAGGCCGTGCATGCCCATGACTTTATCATAGAGCTGCCGGACGGCTACGACACCGAGATCAGCGAGCGCGGTGCCCGTCTTTCCAACGGCCAGCGCCAGCTTCTCGCCTTTGCCAGAACGATGGTGTCCGATCCGCGGATTCTGATTCTCGACGAGGCGACGTCCAGCATCGACACACAGACAGAAATTCAGGTGCAGCAGGGAATCGAAAGCCTGTTGAAGGGCCGTACCTCGTTCATCATTGCGCACCGTCTTTCTACTATTAAAAATGCGGACCGGATTTTCGTGATCGACCACGGAAAGATTTTCGAACAGGGAACCCACGACGAACTGATGGCAAAACAGGGCGCGTACTACCAGCTCTACCAGGCACAGTTCCGCAGGGTATCCTAAAATCAAGAAATTTTCTCAAAACTGCCTTTCTTTTTTACAGGGAAAGGCAGTTTTTTTCCCTCTTTTCTATAACTGGTTTTCCTTTCCTTGACAAATGAATCCTCCCTGCTATATGATGATAACTGATCTTTTTTCGGGGACATTTGTTCCCGTCTGCCGCTTCCCACTCCTGCGGCATTTGTCACGAAACAGTCTGATACGGAGCTTTTTCGAATGCCTCCGTGTTTTCTTTCAGAAAGGAGTATCATGACAATTTTTTTCCAAAAAAAACGTTACGCCTTCTCCTCCTTCCTGCCCTCCTTCTTCTGACGGGCTGTGCGGGATCCTCAAAAGAGACGGCGGATTCCCAGGAGAACACGAAACTCTCCGCCGTGGCTACGATTTTTCCGCAGTATGATTTTCTGCGCGCCATCGGCGGCGATCATCTCGATCTCCACATGCTGCTTTCCCCGGGTGCGGAAAGTCACTCGTTTGAACCGACACCGGGCGATATGATTACGGTTTCCGAATGTGATCTCTTCGTCTACGTCGGCGGCGATTCCGATGCCTGGGTCGAGACAATCCTTGATTCTGTCGATACCTCGAACAAAGAGGTAGTGACGCTGATGGACTGCGTTGACACCGTTGCCGAGGAAACCGTCGAGGGAATGGAGACCCACGGCCACGCACACGATCATGAGGACGAGGATGCGCACGACCATGAGGACGAAGATGCAGATCACGAGGATGTACACGACCATGAGGACGAGGATACACACGACGAATCTTCCCATGATCATGCGCACGAATCCCACGGCGAACAGGACGAGCACGTCTGGACCTCGCCGAAAAATGCGATGCGGATTGTCCAGAAACTCTGCGATTCCCTCTGCCGCCTCGACCCGGAGCATGCGGATGAATACCAGGCAAACACCGCCTCGTATCTTGCTTCGCTTGCCTCCCTCGATGAGGAATTTTCCGATGTCACCGCAATTGCAAGCCGCCATACCATTGTTTTCGGCGACCGTTTCCCGTTCCGCTACTTTGCGGACACCTACGGCCTCGACTACTACGCGGCGTTTCCCGGCTGCTCCTCGGAATCCGAGGCAAGTGCCAAAACCCTTTCTTTTTTAATTGATAAAATCAAGGAAGAACAGATTCCCGTCGTTTTCCACACCGAGCTGTCCAATGAACAAATGACGGACTCCATCTGTGAGGCGACCGGCGCGAAAAAGCTGCTGCTTCATTCCTGTCACAATGTATCCAAAGATGATTTCGAAAGCGGCGCTACGTATCTCTCCCTCATGGAACAGAACGTTTCCGCATTAAAGGAGGCTTTAAACTAAATGGCTCTACTTACCTGCAGTGATGTCACCTTCTCCTACGAGGGCATCCCGGTCCTGACCGATGTCAACTTTGCCCTGGAAGCCGGCTCCTACCTCTGTATTGTGGGCGAGAACGGTTCCGGAAAAAGTACTCTGATCAAGGGACTGCTTCACTTAAAAAATCCGTCCACCGGCTCGATCACAACCGGCGACGGGCTTCATCCAAGCGAGATCGGCTATCTGCCGCAGCAGACCGCCGCACAAAAGGATTTCCCGGCGAGCGTCTGGGAAGTCGTGCTGTCCGGCCGGCAGAACCACCCGCATTTCCCGCCGTTTTACACAAAGGCAGACAAAGAGGACGCGCTCCGCAATATGGAGCTTCTCGACCTCCTTTCATTAAAGAAACGGTGCTACCGTGATCTCTCCGGCGGCCAGCAGCAGCGTGTGCTTCTCGCTCGTGCGCTTTGCGCCACAAAGAAACTGCTGCTCCTCGACGAGCCGGTCACTGGCCTTGACCCGGTCATGACAAACGAAATGTACCAGCTCATCCGCCGCATCAACCGCGAGCAGAACGTTACGATCATCATGGTTTCCCACGATATTCGCAATATTCTGCCGGACGCAACGCACATTCTCCAGCTCGACCAGAAGCAGGTCTTCTTCGGTCCGACGAACGAGTATCTGAAAACCGAGGCTGGAAAACAGTTTTTAGGAGGTGCCGACTTATGATTTCGAATCTGCTGAAAATGCTTTCTTATCCGTTTATGCAGCGTGCCCTTGTGGTCGGTATTCTCGTCTCGTTGTGCGCCGCACTGCTTGGCGTCAGCCTCGTGTTAAAGCGCTACTCCATGATCGGCGACGGCCTCTCCCATGTCGGATTCGGCTCTCTTGCGATTGCAACGGCACTCGGTTTTGCTCCGCTTGCCTTCACAATCCCTGTCGTCGTGCTTGCCGCCTTTCTGCTGCTCCGCATGAACGAATCCAGCAAGATCAAAGGCGACGCCGCCATCGGTCTGATTTCAAGCTCTGCGCTTGCGATCGGTGTCATCACGGTTTCGTGGTCGAGCGGCATGAACACCGATGTCAACAACTACATGTTCGGAAGCATCCTTGCGATGAGTGATGAGGACGTCGTTCTCTCCGTGGTGCTCTCCATCGTCGTGCTGCTCCTGTTCGTCCTGTATTACAACCGTATTTTTTGCCGTCACTTTCGACGAGACATTTGCCAAAGCAACCGGTGTCCGCGCAGAGGTTTACAACATGCTGCTGGCATTCTTAACCGCTATCACAACCGTGCTCGGCATGCGCATGATGGGCGCACTTCTGATCTCCAGCCTGCTGATTTTCCCGGCACTGACCTCGATGCGTCTCTGCCATACCTTCCAGAGCGTGGTAATCTGCTCTGCGGTTCTCTCGGTGGTGTGCTTCCTTCTTGGCATGTCCCTCTCGTTTTTCCTGTCCTCCCCTGCCGGAGCGACGGTCGTAATCGTGAACCTGCTGGCATTCCTGATCTTTTCTGCGATTGCCGGAATCCGCGAGCATACCGCATAAAAAGTTTCCGATCTGACCTGCTTTGTTTTACTGGAGGTATTTTATGAATCGAATTGTAATTGCACTGTTAAAACCGTTTTCCTTCATCCCGGCGATTCTGATGATGTCGCTGATTTTCTCCTTCTCTTCCCAGAACGGAACGGAATCCTCACAGCTCAGTGAAAAAGTGGCGCGCGGCATTTTCATCACGATCGATCACGTCATGGACCGCGGATGGGATGATGAGAAGATCCAGGAACTGGCTGACGAGTATCAGTACCCGGTGCGGAAGCTGGCTCATATGACAGAGTACTGTCTGCTTGCAATCTGTGTTTCGCTTCCGCTCTACGTCTACGGCCTGCGCGGCTTCGCGCTCACATTTCTTGCCGGCATCCTCTGTGTCGCCTTTGCCGCGAGCGATGAGTTCCACCAGACGATGGTCGCCAACCGCGGCCCGTCGGTAAAGGACGTCGGCATCGACAGCATCGGCGTTCTCTTCGGCATCACGTTTGTACGGCTGTTCTGCTGGATTGCACTCGGCGGAAATACGAAAAAAAGAAAGCGGCGCAGACGGCGTTACTATTACTAAAAAGTATTGGATAACAGAAAAATCCCCGTTGGAAAAATCATTTCTCCTGAAACTGATTTTTCCCAAACGGGGATTTTTTGCATTTTTCCTTAAAAACAAGCTCTTAGGAAAGTGAATCCGCATTATGCCTGAATAATCTGCCTTCATCTGAATCCAGGCATCCTCATGCTCCACGTAGTACAGAGGGCAGAGCTTTTCGGTTACATCATAGTGACGGATCACATCGTCCGAAGTCAGATTGAACCGCTTGCATAAGAAACCGGCGAGCTGGACCACAGAATTGTATGTCTCATCGGTAAATTCACCGCTGTCATCCGGGTGGCAGCATTCAATCGAGATCGTATCGAAATTACGCTGGTTCGATGCATACGACCATTCACTCGTCGGGATACACTGAACGACTTCTCCCTCGATGCCGACGACGAAATGGCTGCTGGCCTGCGCCTCCTGCGTCTCAGGCAGGTTTTCAAAGTAATCACGGTTCTGCATCGCCGTGCTTCCCGGGTTTGCCGTGTAGTGAATAACGATGCCGTCCACCTTTTTCAGCCTCGTCTGCGGTCTGGACCAGCTGTTCGGCGTCAGAAGCTCCACATCAATCGGCGGAGCGCCGGTCCAGTCGGTGATATCGTTGTCCTCATAATCAGAACCGGAATAGTCAACGGCCGTGATATCACTTGCCGTTTTTGCCACACGGCGGATGCCGCTGTAAATGCCGACGCAGATCAGCACCACCAGAACTCCCGTCAGAAACATTCTGCGGTGAAGCTGGCGCTGCCTCTGTTTTCTTGTCATTTTTCCCCGTCTCTTCTGTGCCATATGTTCTCTCCCCGCTGCAAATAAGCGCCCCCTCATTTGAAAAGGCAGAAGCTGAAAAGTTTCTGCCCTTTCCCCTTCTGCCTTTTGCGACTTTTTATTCTTATTTATCGTCCACGCTGTAGTTCGGAGCCTCTTTGGTGATGTGAATATCATGCGGATGGGACTCTTTTAAGGATGCTGCGGAAATCTTCACAAATTTTCCGGTCTCCTTTAAGGTCTCAACATCTTTCGCTCCGCAGTAGCCCATACCGGAACGAAGTCCGCCGATCAGCTGGAATACAGTGTCCTCTACGAGGCCTTTGTATGCTACACGGCCTTCCACACCTTCCGGAACCAGTTTCTTGGCGCCGGTCTGGAAGTAACGGTCTTTACTTCCGTTCTCCATGGCTGCGATGGATCCCATTCCACGGTATACTTTGTATTTTCTTCCCTGGAACAGTTCGAAATCTCCCGGGCTCTCATCGCATCCTGCGAAGATGCTTCCCATCATGCAGACATTGGCACCGGCTGCGATAGCCTTTGTCATGTCTCCGGAGTACTTGATACCGCCGTCGGCGATGATCGGAGTTCCGGTCTTCTTTGCTTCCTCATAGCAGTCCATAACGGCTGTGACCTGCGGTACACCGATACCTGCAACGACACGGGTCGTACAGATAGAACCAGGTCCGATACCGACTTTAACAGCGTCTGCTCCGGCTGCGATCAGGTCTCTTGTTGCCTCTGCGGTTGCCACGTTTCCGGCGATTACCTGCAGATCCGGATAATGCTCTTTGATGAGACGAAGTGTTTTGAAGATATTTGCGGAATGTCCGTGAGCGGAGTCGATGACGATCACGTCTACGTGTGCTTTTACCAGCGCATCGACACGATCGAGCACGTTTGCCGTGATGCCGACTGCGGCACCGCAGAGCAGACGTCCCTGCTCATCCTTGGCGGACAATGGGTACTTGATGGTTTTCTCGATATCTTTGATGGTGATCAGACCTTTGAGGTTGAAATCGTCATCGACAATCGGAAGTTTTTCTTTTCTGGATTTTGCAAGGATTGCTTTTGCCTCGTCCAGCGTAACGCCTACTTTTGCAGTGATCAGGTTTTCGCTGGTCATGGACTCTTTGATTTTCTTGGTGAAATCAGTTTCAAACTTCAGATCACGGTTTGTAATAATACCAACCAGTTTTCCGTTCTCGGTAATCGGGACACCGGAAATACGGAATTTTGCCATCAGATTATTGGCATCTTCCAGGGTGTGCTCCGGAGACAGATAGAACGGATCGGTGATAACACCGTTCTCAGAACGTTTTACTTTGTCTACTTCTTCTGCCTGCTGCTCAATCGACATATTCTTGTGAATAATACCGATTCCTCCCTGACGTGCCATGGCAATTGCCATACGGTGTTCTGTAACCGTATCCATGCCGGCGCTCATCATCGGGATGTTCAGCTTGATCTTCTTGGTCAGATGCGTAGTCAGATCTACCATGTTTGGGGTTACTTCAGAATACTGCGGAACCAGAAGCACATCATCGAAGGTAATACCATCACCAATAATTGTACCCATTTTCATTTCTTCCTTTCTTCTTAAGTCTTTTTGATTTATCACCTAATTTAACATAAAACAAAAAAGCTGTCAATCCATAAATACTTTTCTTGGTGCACGGTTGCGGATATCTTTTAACATCACTTCGTCCGGCTCGAAGATCATCCATCTGCATGGCATTGTCCTTGGAGATGACGAATGCGTACGGTTTGTGGCCCTGTCCTTCGATGCCGGAGGAATAGTTGTAACGTTTGATACTCTGGTTGTTTTTGTAGGAATCAAGCTGATGGGACTGGTACGGAGCCAGGATTTCCATGTTGGAAAGCTCATAGCTTGCGGCTCTTTTTCTTCTTGACTGCGAATAGATACGGTCGATGTCGAGCTCGCCGTTGACGTACAGATACTCAAACTCTACCGAAAGCTTCGGGATAAAAATATAGTCTACGATTCCAAGTACCAGCGCAAGAAGCAGAATCAGCGGATTCATCATAATTCCTGCGGCTGCAAAAAGAACGGTAAAGAAGATCAGAACTCCTTTGATCGCCTTGTCTTTTCCTGTCTGCTTTTTTTTCACCAGCACTTCTGTGTACAGATCACTCATTTACTCCATCCTCCTCAAGATATTCGATCAGTTTTGCTGCATTGTCCGTGTTCTTCGCGTTGACTACGACGGTCAGATAGCACGGCTCATAGTACGTAAGGCCCATATCCTGGTATTTCTTCAGCTTGGAAATATCGAGGCAGGTATCTCCCGCCTGGATGCCGTATTTTTCGCATGTCGCCTCGTCAAAACAGCGTGGACAGATCCAGGAAATAGTCGTCCCTGCTATAGTTGTCGTACACGGCCTGCGAACAGATCAGCACATCCATGCTCTGCGCGGCGATTACGGCTGTAAATTTCATCAGCGTGTTGTAATCTGCGCCAGAGAGGTCTTCACCGAAACTGTAGCTCGTATCGATGCTTACCTTTTCGTACTTGTCTCCTGTTCCGAGTGCTTCTTTTATGTCCTCCTCGATCGGACTTACATCCTGCAGTCCTGCGTAATCCACTACAGCAATGCTCACGAGATCGTAATACTTCGCGTTTTCATGGATATTCACAATCGTGCCGATGATGAAGATGACAGCGATGATGCCGAAAATAACAGCCTTATAATATTCCCAGATGTAGGCCATTTTTTCTTTGAAATTCATTTTCGACAGCTTTTCTTTTTCAAAGCTGCATCTTCTCCTTCCTTGTCATGTCGGATTCATAACGACTTGCCATGTGTATTTCTTCTCCTTTGTTGTATTTCCCCCAACATCCTAACGTCCAGTATAGCATAAAAGGCCGGAAGCGTCCATATACGCCGCCCAGCAAAAGAATGAAAACTTTCTGAACTTTTTACACTTTTGAGCCATGCAAAGAAAAAAGAACCAGCCGGCAAGACAGGACTTCGGAAGAAGCATCTCCCGCTACGGTCTTTGCCAGCCGGTTCTTTTTATTCTATTTCACCAGACTTTTTACGTCCCTGGAATTACATCATTCCCATTCCGCCGTCTGCGCCTGCCGGCATAGCCGGAGCCGGCTCTTTGATGGTGGAAACTACGGACTCGGTGGTCAGCAGCGTTGCGGAAACGCTGGTAGCGTTCTGCAGTGCGCTTCTGGTAACCTTAACCGGATCAAGGATACCAGCCTGGATCATGTCTACATACTCTTCGTTGTATGCATCAAATCCAACACCTACTTTGGACTCTTTTACTTTGTTGATAACAACAGCGCCTTCCAGACCTGCGTTTGTTACGATGTGGAACAGAGGAGCCTCGAGTGCTTTCTGTACGATTCTTGCACCGATCTTCTCGTCGCCGTCCAGGCTGTCAATCAGCTCTGCAAGCTGTGTTGTTACATGGATGTATGCAGAACCGCCGCCTGCGATGATACCCTCTTCTACGGCTGCTCTCGTTGCATTTAAAGCATCCTCCATACGGAGTTTTTCTTCTTTCATCTCGGTCTCGGTTGCTGCACCTACACGGATAACAGCTACGCCGCCTGCCATTTTTGCCAGTCTCTCCTGCAGTTTCTCTTTATCGAACTCAGAAGTGGTCTCCTCGATCTGGGATCTGATCTGGCCGATTCTTGCTGCGATGGCATCTTTTGCGCCGGCACCGTCAACGATAACGGTGTTCTCTTTCTGAACTTTAACAGATTTTGCACGTCCGAGCATTTCCAGAGTAGCGTCTTTTAATTCCAGACCAACTTCCTCGGAGATCACCTGGCCGCCGGTCAGGATTGCGATATCCTCAAGCATTGCTTTTCTTCTGTCGCCGTATCCCGGTGCTTTGACAGCTACTACGTTGAAGGTTCCGCGCAGTTTGTTGATCACGAGTGTCTGGAGAGCCTCGCCCTCTACGTCCTCAGCGATGATCAGCAGTCTTGCGCCGTTCTGTACGATCTGCTCCAGCAGCGGAAGAACTTCCTGAATGTTGGACAGTTTCTTATCGGTAATCAGGATATATGGATTGTCGAGAACGGCTTCCATTTTCTCCATATCGGTACACATGTAAGCGGAGATATATCCACGGTCGAACTGCATACCTTCTACCAGCTCCAGCTCGTTCTGCATGGTCTTGGACTCCTCGATGGTGATAACGCCGTCTTTGGAAACTTTTTCCATAGCGTCAGCTACCATCTGGCCTACTTCTTCGCTTCCGGAAGAAACAGCTGCAACTTTTGCAATCTGCTCTTTGCCTGCTACCGGCTGGCTCATCTCTGCAAGGATCTGAACAGCTTTATCGGTTGCTTTCTTCATTCCCTTACGAAGAACGATCGGGTTCGCACCTGCTGCCAGGTTTTTCATTCCTTCGTTTACCATAGCCTGTGCCAGAACGGTTGCGGTTGTGGTACCATCACCTGCTACGTCGTTGGTCTTTGCAGCAACTTCTTTGATGAGCTGTGCGCCCATGTTTTCAAAGCCGTCTGCCAGCTCGATCTCTTTTGCAATCGTAACACCATCGTTTGTGATGAGCGGAGCGCCGTACTGTTTGTCCAGAACAACGTTTCTTCCTTTCGGTCCAAGGGTTACACGTACGGTATCTGCAAGCTGGTTTACACCATTCTGAAGAGCGTTTCTTGCCTCTGCTCCATATTTAATCTCTTTTGCCATGATTGTCATGCCTCCTGATTTTTACTTGATTATTCTTTATTTTACAACTGCCAGAATGTCATCCTGTTTTACGATGATGTACTCTTCGTCTTCCAGTTTGACGTTGGTTCCTGCATATTTGGAATAGATTACCTGATCTCCGACTGCAACTTCCATTTTTACTTCTTTGCCGTCTTCTACTTTTCCAGGTCCTACTGCGATAACCTCAGCCTGCTGCGGTTTCTCCTGTGCCTGTCCCGGAAGTACGATACCGGATTTTGTGGTTTCCTCTGCTTTTAACTCTTTTAATACAACTCTGTCACCTAAAGGTACTAACTTCATTTATGTTTCCTCCTTCAAGATTTCATTCAGTTTTATTTATTAGCACTCAGTTCATTCGAGTGCTACTTGATGGTTCTTACTATAGTGTTTTCCACCTCATTTCGCAAATGTATGAATTTTGTAATTCTCTTTTTTTCTCTCGTAATAACTCTTAATTTCTCTTATTTCCTCGTTTTTTCTTATTTTGGCAATTTTTTCATATTTTATACTCTCTTTAGAATCTAATTATAGTTTATTCCTAAAAACGGAATGATACCATTTTTTTCCGCTCCCGAATGCTTTTTGCACAAAAAGAAACGGCGCCATTCTTAAACGGCTCCGATTCTTTTCTACATTCCACTTTTTTATTTTTTCGCCTCGTCCGGATGGGCATCGCCCTTTCCTTTCAGGTTCTTTCTTGCTTTGATCTCGTCGAGTTCATCAAAGATATAATCATTTAATACCTTGATATACGTTCCCTTCATACCGCTGGAACGGGACTCGATGACGCCTGCGCTCTCGAATTTGCGGAGGGCATTTACGATGACGGATCTTGTGATGCCGACGCGGTCTGCAATTTTGCTTGCAACCAGAATGCCCTCATCCCCGTTCAGTTCATCAAAGATATGGATGATGGCTTCCAGTTCGGAGAAGGACAACGTGTTGAATGCGGATTTAACCACCTGAACCTTGCGGTTTTCCTCCACATTTTCCTCGTTGACGGAACGCATCATTTCCAGTCCGACAACGGTTGTGCCGTACTCACTGACGATGATATCGTCGATATCGTACTGCGGGGTGCAGCGGTACATAAATACGGTACCAAGGCGTTCTCCGGCGATCTCGATCGGGCAGATAATTGCGGTGTAGCGCTCTACACCAGGCCGCTCAAAGCCGAGGGTCTGTAAATTGACGTTCTCTTTTGTGGAGAGTACGCCGAGGAGACGCTCGTTTAATGCGGCATCGACATAACCGCCCACCTTATCCTCGATCAGCTCCGTAATTTCTTCCACGCCCGGGCAAAGGCTGATGCCCAGCACTTTTCCTTTTTTACTGATCACCAGGATATTGGAACTTAACGTTTCCATCAGGACTTCACAGATATCGTTGAACACGACCTTCGTGGAGTGATTGTTATGAAGCAGTTTGTTGATTTTTCTGGTTTTATCCAGCAGTTGTACGCTCATGTTCTTCTCCTTTCTTTATTTTCTGCATTTTTTTGGCGTATCCGCCTGAAAAAATGCATCACTAATGCCTTTTTCAGACAACCCTTAAACTAAGCTCATTCTATCATGTAGTTTCCGGAAATCAATATATTTTTCAGTAAAACGGAGAAAAATCTGAATCGGTACTTCCGCCGATGCCGGATTGCTGGATACTGATCGGAAAACCAGGGAATCAGTGTATCTACAAAATATGTATATACAACACTTGATCTGAATACGGATACGGTACATCCGGATATCGACGGGATGAAAAGGCACTGGAAGACGGAAATCTGTATGGCATTACGGAACGGATGGGAAATGTCTTGCAGGATGTGACGATTCCCGCCTACCCGGAAGTGGAAAGAATCAAGGAACAGATGAAGACCTTGGGAGCGGTGAATGCGATGATGAGCGGAAGCGGTCCTACGGTATTTGGAATTTTTGACAATGAAGAAAAAGCACAGGAGGCGTGTCAGAAGCTGCGGGAGAGCGGATCATGCCAGCAGGTATTTCTGACGGTACCATTTAACAACTATGGAGGAAAAACAATCGATGGCGAGTGATTTGCACCTGGAGATGAATGAATATCTGCCACTGCGGGATGTGGTTTTTAATACGCTTCGTCAGGCAATTCTCCGAGGCGAACTGAAGCCCGGAGAACGTCTGATGGAAATCGCACTTTCTCAGCGACTGGGGGTCAGCCGTACGCCTGTACGGGAGGCTATCCGAATGCTGGAACAGGAAGGTCTGGTGATCATGATTCCCAGAAAAGGTGCACAGGTGGCTGAGATTTCCGAGAAGGATCTGAAAGATGTGCTGGAAGTCCGTCTGGGGCTGGAAGAACTGGCGGTACGGATCGCGTGCCAGAGGATCACAGAAGAAGAACTGGAAGAACTGGAACAGGCTGTGAAGGAATTCGAGGAAGCAATGAAAGAAGACAATCTGGGGGTGCTTGCGGCAGCGGATGTAAAGGTACATGAAGTGATCTATGGAAGTACCCATAACAAGCGACTGGTACAGATCATCAGCAATATCCGGGAACAGATGTATCGCTATCGTGTGGAATATCTGAAAGATGTGGAGAGCCGTAAGACCCTGGTGGAAGAACACTATGCTGTATACAGGGCACTCAAAGCCAGAAATCAGCAGCAGGCAGTAAAAGATATCTGCATTCATATTGTCAATCAGCAGAATGCGATTCTGCGAAGCCTGGAGCAGATGAATAAAGAAGAACAGTAAAATAAGGAAACAGAGAAGCAGAAAGATGGGAAGATCATTAGAGTCT
>ENA-OQEL01000415-OQEL01000415.1-human-gut-metagenome-genome-assembly--contig:-NODE-415-length-15551-cov-6.700791_pt1 | contig 15551 bp, 17 predicted proteins | sample MGYA00242796_ERZ504637 | MGnify/ENA primary metagenome ERZ504637 (study PRJEB26092, sample SAMD00036306) | human gut metagenome | host: Homo sapiens | study: EMG produced TPA metagenomics assembly of... | reverse complement strand
TCCTCCGTCTGACTGACGGTAAATGTTTTTCGGGATAATGCTGTCTTACTCTGTTCGCCCCTCAACACTGATTTTTTCCTTTTTGGTTCGGCATTTTCCTCAGACATAACAGCGTGGATTGCTTCGGTTGTAAGGTTGCCCTCGTTGAATAACTTTCGCATACGGATTGTCTGGTCGTGTGACGGGGTAGCGTCATTCAGGTCGATTTCGTCAACCACATCACGCTGGCAATCTTCATCAAGGTAGGAAAGCTCTACGGCAGGACGCATTTTAATACGCCCCTCGTCAACAAATTCAAGCAGCTCGGGAACAAGGTTTGTCAGGCGGACATAACGCTGTATTTGTGTGTTACTGTCCTGACTCTCAGAAGCTAAAATCTCTCTTGATTTACCCACAATAGAATTGTGTCCCACTGGGACTCCATTTTCTTTGCTCGGTCTGCCTGCTTGCCTTTTCATTGCTTCCAAACGCATTTTATAGGCAAAGGCTTTTTCACTTGGCAATATCTCTGACCTCTGAAAATTACTCTCAACCATTAAAATGGTCGCTTCATCTCTGTTCAGGTCTACAATCTCACTTCTCAGGGTTTCAAATCCTGCCAGTTCACAAGCTCGCTTTCGTCTGTGTCCTGAAACAAGTTCATATCTGCCGTCCTCTTTCTGCCTTACCGTTGCCGGAGTAATAACCCCTCTTTCCTTGACACTCTCCACAAGCTGCATCATATCTTCATCGTCCCTGACCTTAAACGGATGGTCTGGGAAATCATCAATCAGCTCTAACGGAATATCTCGGATTTTTGAAAGCTGTTCTTCATCTCTCTGTGCCTGAGTGGTAAATAAATCATCGAGCTTCGTGAGAGTGAAGTCGCTCTTTCTTCCTGCCATCGGCTAACACCTCCTTTGTAAATTCAGCGTATGCCTTAGACACTGTGCTATTTGGCTCATAAGCATAAATGCTTTTGCCTTTAGAAGAAGTTTCAGCGGCTTTTACGGCAATCGGGATTTGTGTTCGATACATTCTTATCTGATTACCAAAGTTTGCCCTGAGTGCTTCCACCGTACTCTTTGCAAGGTTTGTTCGGCTATCCACCAAAGTAAGCAGCATACCGTCTATCTTAATATCCGGATTGATATACTTCTTTACTTTTGAAATGGTCTGCACAAGCTGTGTCATACCCTTTGCAGGCAAATACTGAGCCTGAACCGGAATGATAACACTGTCTGCTGCCGATAAAGCATTGAGAGTAACCATACCAAGTGAAGGCATACAGTCTATAATTACATAATCATATCTGTTTTTCACTTGACTCAGATAGTTCTTGAGTGTAGTTTCTCTGCTCATTGCGTTCATAAGGTTAAATTCCATTGCTGAAAGCTCAAGGTTTGCCGGAACAAGGTCAACACCTTCTTCGTGGTGCAGGATACCAACCATAGGGTCTGTCATCGTTTCATTGATTACATCTGTGAGTTTCGTTGCAAGCGTGATACCCAAGCCGTCTGTATCCTGCCAACCAAGACAAGTCGTTAAATCTCCCTGCGGGTCTGCGTCTATGAGCAATACTTTCTTGCCCTGCATTGCAAGCCCGACTCCGAGATTAACTGTTGTGGTGGTTTTTCCGACTCCGCCTTTCTGGTTACATACGGAAATCGTTTTGCAGTTTGACACTTCTTTTTGCCCTCCTTTCTGAAAATTCATAGCCACCGCATTATGGCTATGTACCTGACCGACTCATTTCCTAATCGGTCATAGCAATATTTGTTCTCAACACCCCTTGCCAAGCAAAATGCTTATGGGAAGTCACTAAGGAACAGACTGCTTATCTGTATCATAGGATTCTAACCTCTGCCGGGTACTCCGCCAGCTCCGTAGAGAAGTATCATTATCATTCTGACTGTCATCGCCATATCAGGGGCAACCTGATACTCATAGCCGGAGTTCTCGCTATTCTGAAATACAGAAATCACGGCGTACCTGCTAAAGTGGCTATCATCAGAAATAAAGTCTTAGTGAATGACTTATTCAATTTTCAAGCGAAAAGGCTTCCGTTTTTGCTATCCGGAATGAACCCCTTCACTCATTTGGACAAAGGGGTATGAAATGCACACCCAAAATCTCCGCTTTTCCAAAAATATTTCAAAAAAATTTTTGGAAATTAAAAAAGCCGCCTGCTCCGGTTAGGAAACAGACGGCAAAACACGTTCTAAATGTATTCAATTTTCAATTTCTTTTTCTTTGCTTCAAGCACTTTGCAGAGGACATCATCTACTGCATCGGTGTATCGTCCCTGAGCTGCTAAATTGTTCTTCAGTTCAATGAGCGATTGTATCACTCGGCTTCGTTCTTCTTCATTTAAGTATAGATGATAGGTTTTCTCTCTCATTGGCTGTCCCTCCATCTTTCAAATGTATTTTTGATTATCTCCACATCTTCCTCTGTATCAGAAGAAATAAATATATGTACGTTCTGAAAAGCTCTTTTTAAGCTGTCGGCATAATCCAGTTCAGTACCTTTCATCGGCAGCTTAATCAGCCTTATTCCTCGTTGCTTACACATATATGCTTTCATTATTTCTATATTCTCATCAGCACTTCCTGACTCAATAGCCAACTTTTCTGAAGCTATGTATGTTTCAAGCGGAACTCCAAGCAATCGGTCAGAACCAAGTTCTGCTTTCAAGCCCTTCCTATTAGAATAATAACTGACAGCCAAAGCAGGAAATAAAGATAAATACTCCTGCTCACAAATTCGACAGCCTTTATTCAATATCGTTCTTTCATTTATCTTCATACTCCATGAATGACCGTGCCTGCACTTCCACCACGCTCTCTTTGCAGAATTTCGTGATACTTCTGTCGGCTTCCATTTATTCTTTTCATAATCCCATTCGCTAAGAAGCTGACTATCTGTTGTCGCCAAATCATTATATCCGGCAAGGACTTCTCTCTCCGCACAAACAGGGCATACCGTACCTTTCACACGGGCATTGATAACTGATTTCCACTCGTTACCGCATTTACTGCATCTCCACCAAACATTTTTCCTCGACTTTGCATTTACTTCATCAGGCTTCAATGACAAGTTCTTCTCCGACCACTCAGACGCAATTTCAGGGTGTGTTGTCTGCAAATCGTTAAACCCTTTCAGGAATATGTACCCACTGCAATACGGGCATTTGCTCCCACCGGAACGGGTAGAAATAAGGGTGTTCCACTCTCTGCCGCAATCCTTACACTTCCACCAAGCCTTACGATTGGCAAAGACCGTAACCTGAGTTGGAAGTAACGGATAATTTCTGTCCGACCACTCGGCTGCTATATCCGGCAGAAGTGTTGCAAGGTCATTAAATCCTGCCAACACTTTATTATGGGAGCAATACGGGCAACCTGTTTTATTTATTGTTCTGCTCTTAACGGCAACTTCCCACTCGTGTCCTTTCTCACATCTCCAAATCACTTTCTTATGAGAACCAATAGAAACCTCTGTCGGTTTTATCTTATTCTTTTTCGACCACTGCTTTTCCAGTAGCGGCTCTAATGTCGCCAAATCGTTAATGCCTGCAATCACTCTTGCACCGGAACATATCGGGCATTTTTCTCCATTGGAACGAGCCTTAACGCTTGTCTGCCATTCGTGACCGCAAGCACCTTTCCACCATACCTTTTTATTCGAGCCGAAAGTTATGCTGTCCGGTGTCAGTGGCAAATTCTTTTCCGACCACTCGGCAACCAATTCCGGATGTACTGCCGCTAAGCTGTTACTCATATCAAATCCTCTCCTTCCTTTGGCTTTATTATATGAAGAAAAGGTACTTGCCCCAAGTTTGCGAATATGCGGATAAATTAAAAAAGCCCTTTGAGAAAGGGTATTCCTCTCTCAAAGGGAGTTAATCAAACTGGAATTTGACTAATTATTGTGTTTTAATGATTCTATAAACTACCCCCAATTGAGCAGGGTATGTTTCTTGAATCATTCCATTAAACCATATTGTAACGATATCTCCCACCTGAACATCTTCCGCTAAATTTTCTGCCGATACATAATACTCTCCATCATTCATCTGACAAAAGCCTTCAGCTGTACTCACATGCGTTACAAGAAGTTCTCCATCATCGGTAATTTCTTTTACTTTTGCATTAAAATTGATAACCTCTATTGGAATAGACGTATCATCTTTTTCAATATCTCTAAATATGATTCGTTCGTCATCAATGACTACTATGAGCTGACCTTCAGAACTCCTTTGATAATGATATCCGCTTCCGAAATTTGATTGATTATTTTCAGATGGTAACTCTGTCCCTGCCACTGTTGACACAATTTCTCCATCCATTGTTCCGCAACCAGGCATTGACGCTACATATCCTGTGTCTTTATATATAACACCATCAACCATAACACATGGAGGATATGAGCCAGTATCTGCTGTTTGCTCATTTTGTACTACATCATCATTTTCTTTATTTTCTATTTCTACGGACACATTTCCAGACACAGGTTTTTTATTTTCTTGATTCGTTCCACATCCAGCCATTCCTAGCACCATACATAATACAAGCAGATAGATTACTTTTTTCATAATACATGCCTCCTTCACTTATATTTTTTAACTCTATAAACCGGAAGTTATCTTTTTCTTAATGGCAATGCTATTAAATTTCCCAATAATGCAATAACAGCATATCCAACTACATAAACCCATGCACTTGAGTTATAAAATATAAATATGGATGGCGCAAACATTATTGCTACAATCAAAATATACCAGAAGTTAAAACCATTCCTAATCCCATAAAAAACAGAGGTTATTAAACATATTAGAGGAATAATTACTAACATAACAATCATTGCACTTCCTGTGTCTTTTATAAACCAAGGAACGATATAAAAATCTATCAGCAACAGTAGGTAGAAAACCATGTTCTTTTTTAATTTATCCATCATATCATCATCCTTTTAAATTCAAATTTGTCGTTTTCTTTTATCCCCATTATAACTGTTCTCCATAACCACTGCAATGAAAACCTAATCGGTGATTTACATTTCTCTCTCTTCTAAAAATGGGCAATCCCATTAAGGACTGCCCATTCATTCTGCTTATTATGCGATTTTTTCTTGCTTGCACCGATTTCTGCATCAAATGATGTAAGTTTGATGTAAATCGCTGTTTTTTCAGTTTTTTATCAAATGAAGTACGTTCCGTTTATTTGGTAAAACGGTACATCTTTACATCATCTTAATAGAGCTTTGCACCTGCCGGAATGTGGTCATCAACCATCAGAAGATGAAGCTTTTCTTCGCCTTCTTCTTCGTGAATAGCACTGAGGAGCATACCGCAAGAGTCAATGCCCATCATAGCTCTCGGTGGAAGATTTGTGATAGCGATAAGAGTCTTTCCAACCAGTTCTTCCGGCTCGTAATAAGCGTGAATACCGCTTAAAATGGTTCTGTCTGTGCCTGTTCCGTCATCAAGAGTGAACTGTAACAGTTTCTTTGACTTCGGTACTGCAACACACTCTTTAACCTTTACTGCACGGAAATCTGACTTGCTGAATGTATCAAAGTCTACCATTTCCTCAAACAAAGGCTCAATCTTTACCTTAGAAAAATCAATCTTTTCAGGCTCTGCTTTCACTTCTTCAGTAGCCTTAGATTTTACATCATTTTTCTTATTTACATCATTCAGGGTCTTCATTGTCGGGAAGAGCAGCACGTCTCTGATTGCCTCCGCGCCTGTCAGAAGCATACACATACGGTCAATGCCGAATCCAATACCACCGGTCGGCGGCATACCGATCTCCAATGCGTTCATAAAGTCTTCATCTGTTGTATTGGCTTCATCATCGCCCTGTGCAAGCAGTTCTTCCTGGGCTTTAAAACGTTCTCTCTGGTCGATCGGATCGTTCAGCTCAGAATAAGCATTTGCCATCTCCCAACCATTCATGAAGAACTCGAAACGCTCTACATATTCCGGATTTTCTGGCTTTTTCTTCGTCAGCGGCGAGATCTCAACCGGGTGGTCCATAACGAACGTCGGCTGAAGCAGATGCTCCTCTACAAACTCCTCAAAGAAGAGATTCAGGATATCACCTTTTTTATGTCTCTCTTCAAACTCAATATGATGTTCTTTTGCAAGTTCTCTTGCCTGCTCCAGAGTCTCAACTTCATTCCAGTCAACGCCTGCGTACTTCTTCACTGCGTCAACCATTGTGATACGCTCGAACGGCTTACCGAGATCCATCGGGATTCCTTTGTATACGATCTGTGTCGTTCCGAGCACTTCCTGCGCAACAAAACGATACAGGTTCTCTGTCAGATCCATCATGCCGTGGTAATCTGTAAATGCCTGGTAAAGCTCCATCAGAGTGAACTCCGGGTTATGTCTTGTATCAAGACCCTCATTACGGAATACACGTCCGATCTCATATACCTTCTCGAGTCCTCCGACGATCAGTCTCTTCAGGTACAGCTCCAGGGAAATACGAAGCTTCAGATCTTCGTTCAGGGCATTGAAATGTGTCTCGAACGGTCTTGCTGCTGCTCCACCTGCGTTCTGTACAAGCATTGGAGTCTCAACTTCCATGAATCCTTCTCCGCTTAAGTACTTGCGGATCGCACTGAGAATCTTGGAACGCTTGATAAAGGTATCTTTAGACTCTGTGTTCATGATCAGGTCTACATATCTCTGACGGTAACGGGTATCTACATCTGTCAGACCGTGGAACTTCTCCGGGAGGATCTGTAAGCTCTTGGAGAGGAGTGTCACCTTCTCTGCATGGATAGAAATCTCACCTGTTCTTGTTCTGAAAGCAAATCCTTCCACTCCGAAGATATCACCGATATCAGATTTTTTAAAATCAGCGTAAGACTCTGTTCCGATCGCATCTCTTGCAACGTATACCTGGATGTTTCCCTGTAAATCCTGGATATTGCAGAAAGATGCCTTGCCCATGACTCTCTTAAACATCATACGTCCTGCAATTGCCACATGGATCGGGCTTGCGTCCATGATATTTCTTCTCTCTTCGTAATCCTTTTTAAGAGCTTCTTTCGCCTGCTCCTCATCCATTCCCTCTACGTTCGGCTCCTGGCGGTCTTTTAACAGCTCAGTCTCATGTGCCTCGTAAAGACCTTTCACCTCAAGCGAATGATGTGTCTGATCGAACTTTGTAATCTGGAACGGGTCTCTTCCGTTCTGCTGCAGCTCTGCAAGTTTCTCGCGGCGAACCTTCAGTAAGTGGTTAATATCCTGTTCCTGTGTCTGCTGTGCCAATCTCTTCACTCCCTTTTCTTTGTATTTTTTAGATATTTCTCTGGATAGAAAGTACTTTGTACTGCATAATTCCGGCCGGTGTTTCTACATCGACAATATCATCCTTGTGCGCGCCGATCAGAGCTTTTCCTACCGGAGACTCGTTGGAAATTTTTCCTTCCAGGCTGTTTGCCTCGGTGGAACCAACGATCTGGAACTCAATTTCTTCGTCATACTCCAGATCCAGTACGTCTACTTTACATCCAATATTGATCTTATCGGAATCTACTTCGTCCTCAACAACAACCTCTGCGTTTTTCAGGATTTTTTCGATCTCTTCAATTCTTGCCTCGATGTCACGCTGCTCATCTTTTGCTGCATCGTACTCGGCGTTCTCGGAAAGGTCTCCCTGCTCTCTTGCTTCTTTGATTTTACCGGCAATTTCTCTACGTTTGTTTACTTTGAGATCGTGAAGCTCGTCCTCCAGTTTTTTCAGGCCGGCATAGGTAAGAATCGTTTTTTTCTGTTCCATTTTATACACCCTTTCTATCGTTTCTGTATCCAGTCATATCTGATTTTATTCTGTAAACTCTCCGGAAATGCGCTGTATTTTCAGTATTCCCGGTTGAAATAAGGATAGACTCCGCCTATCCTAACAATTAAAGTAGTATAAAGGATTGCCCACGGAATGTCAAGAAAAAAGAAACGCAGGAAAGATTTTCTTTTTCACAAATCCTTCCTGCATCTTTCTCTTATTTTTCCTTTATTTTTCGGATGAGCTTCCTGTCAGTGCTTTCTTTTTCCAATTTCCTTTTTTATAGAAAATCAGCGTCAGAAGCGCACCCATGCACCAGCTTACCAGCATGGAAATCCAGAGTACCTGATATCGTCCGTTTGGCAGCTCCGGCGTTCTGGTCAGAAAGGCCAGACCGTATGCCAGCGGCACACGGATTACAACAGTAACAACCATCGAAATCCACATCGGGGTCATCGTATCGCCTGCTCCACGCATGACGCCGGAAAGCGACTGTGTTATTGCCATGGCAATATAGCCGACCGCAAGGATCTTCATCATATTGGCACTTAATGTTACGAGCTCTGTGGTATTCGTAAAGATTCCCATCAGATGATGGCCGAAAATAACAATTAAAAGGGTAATGGTCGTTGAGGTTCCGACTGCAATCAGTGTTCCCTGTTTTGCGCCCTGCTCTACGCGGTCCATACGGCGTGCACCGACATTCTGACCGGCATACGTTGTCATCGCGGTACCAAACGAAAAGTTCGGCATCATTGCAAAGCCATCGACACGCATGATGATAACATTCGCGGCGATAACCATTTCACCGAAGCTGTTGGTCAGCGACTGTACGATAACCATCGCCATGGAGAAGATCGCCTGGGTAATACCGGACGGCAGGCCAAGGCGGATAATTTCCATCGAATACTGTTTTTTCATTTTCAGGTATTTGGGTCTGAAATCAAAAATGTCGGTCATACGCATCAGACGCCACATGCAGAGTACTGCAGAAATTGCCTGCGCAATCACGGTCGCGTATGCAACTCCGGCAACGCCCATGTGGAACTGGGAAACGAATACAATATCCAATACAATGTTGATGACCGTTGCCACCAGCAGATAAATCAGCGCCGAAATCGAATCGCCGAGTCCGCGAAGGATACCACATAGAATGTTATAGTACGCACTGCCGGCACAACCCACCATCAGGATCACCAGATACGAGGTACACCAGTCGATGATAGAATCCGGTGTTTTCAGCATTTCCAGCAGCGGCCTTGAGAGGACGGCTCCCAGAATCATAATAATGATGGAAGAAATTGCTGTCAGCGTGACGCAGTTTCCGATCGTCATTGAAAGCTCTTTTCTTTGTTTTGCCCCAAAATACTGCGACACCATGACGCCGGCGCCGACGGAAATTCCGACGAACAGAACCAGAAGCAGGTTTAAGATCGGGCTGGCGCTTCCAACTGCCGCAAGCGCATTGTCCCCGACATATTTTCCGATCACAATACTGTCAACCGTGTTGTAGAGCTGCTGGGCAATGTTGCCGATCAGCATAGGGATTGTAAAAGCTACAATCTTTTCCCACGGCTTTCCCACCGTCATGTCGGACGGTGCGAAAAGTTCCTTCATAGTCATACACTCCCTCTTTAGTGTTTTTTGTCCCAATACCTCTGTTTATCAGTATAGCACAGAAAAAGCACCCATGATATATCAATATTGGCATATCATAGGTACTTTTTTGACTTATTTTTTATCCTCGTTCCCACTCATTCAGCATCTGTTCCAGCGCCTGCAGGCTCTCCACCTGATTGATCGCCGCGCGTAGCTTTGCCGAGTGCGGAAAGCCTGCCGTATACCATGCAACATGCTTGCGCATCTCGCGGATGCCGATCGCGCCGCCTTTGTATTCCACCTGCATCCGTGCATGGCGGAGCATCATTTCTTTTACCTCATGCTGGGTCGGCCTTGCAAGCGTTTCGCCTGTTTCCATATAATGAAGAATCTGTTTAAAAATCCACGGATTTCCTTCCGCGCCGCGTCCGATCATGATTCCGTCACAGCCGGTCTGCTCCACCAGTGCCTCGGCACTTGCCGCATCTGTCACATCGCCGTTTCCGATAACCGGAATCGATACTGCCTCTTTTACCCGGCGGATGATATCCCAGTCTGCTTTTCCGGAATAAAACTGCGCTCTCGTTCTTCCATGAACCGCAATTGCGGCCACTCCGCAGTCCTCGAGGATCTTCGCAATTTCCACAGCATTCGCCGATTCTTCGTTAAAGCCCTTTCGAATCTTTACGGTTACAGGCTTTTTCACTGCCTTTACCATGCTTGTCACGATTTCCCTCACCAGATGCGGATCCTTCATAAGGGCCGAGCCTTCGCCGTTATTGACAACCTTTGGCACCGGACAGCCCATGTTAAAATCCAGAATATCAAACGGCCTTTCTTCGATCTCCGCGGCAATCTGCCCCAAAATCTCCGGATCACTGCCGAAAAGCTGCAGGGACACCGGATGCTCACCCGGATCGATCGTCATCAGATCCTCGGTATTTTTATTCTTATATAAAATTGCCTTCGCGCTCACCATTTCCATACAGATCAGGCCCGCGCCCTGCTCCTTGCACAGAACACGAAACGGCAGATCCGTCACCCCCGCCATCGGTGCAAGCACGAGTGGGTTTGGCATCTCCACGTTTCCGATTTTCAGTGGCGGCATCTTTTGCAGTGTACGTTTCTTATTTTCCATTCGGCTTCTCTCCGTCCTCTTCCATCAGCGCCTCCTCCGGCACCTCCTCACCGAGGAAGAAGACACGGTAATACAGCTCCAGGGATTCCAGCAGCTCCTTTTTTTCTTCCTGATACTGCTTAATCCGAAGCGCGCCGCCGATCTCGTCGTACATCGCATCTGCGTCTACGGCCTCTGTTTCAAACTGCAGACTTCCGTCGCTGTCGAACCACATGGTAAAAATACCGCCGATTTCCACCGTAAACATAACACACATGACATGAAGCTCATCCTGCACAGACTGTGGCAGGGATGCAAAATCCTGGTTAAAATAATATTTCTGTTCGTATGCACTTGCTCCGCAGAGCACTACTTTTTCATTATCTGAATACATAATTTTTCCTTTCTCTTCCTTTTCCGGTCTCTCTATACGTAGCTGTATAAGCCTCGCACCGAAACCTCGCCGGAATGCACCTCAGTGATCGTTCCGTCCTCTTTTTGCACGCGCAGCTCACCGGTCGGCGTGATGCCAAGTGCAACGCCCTCGAACGGTTCCTTCGGATCGAGTACACGCACCGGCTGGTCTTTGTTTGCAAGCACAGCCTCATATGCTTCCTTCAGCCCGGAGAGATCCCCTGCTTCCAGGAATTTTTTCATAGTCCTCCTCAAATGCCTCCAGCACTGCTGCGACCACTTTCGCCCGGTTGACGGAATGACCCATTTCTATCGCCAGTGAGGTCGCAATCTCCGCGATTTCTTCCGGAAATTCCATCTGATTGACATTGATTCCGGTTCCGATGACAACATAATTGATATAATCAATCTGTGCACTCATCTCTGTCAGGATCCCACAGAGCTTTTTCCCATTCAGCACCGCGTCGTTCGGCCATTTGATTTTCGTATCGACACCGAGCGCTTTTTTGCACACCCTGCACTACGGCAAGTCCCATTACAATCGTCAGCATCGGTGCTTTGGCCGGCTCAAGATCCGGGTACAGCAGAATCGACATCGAAACAGAGGTTCCCTCCGGTGATTTCCAGACTCTGCCGCGGCGGCCTTTTCCGGCAGTCTGCGTCTCGGCTGTTGTCAGGGTACCGTTCGGCGCACCCTCTTCCGCCAGCCGCTTCGCCCACGTGTTTGTCGAATCCACCTCGCGGCTGTAATAAACCGTCTGTCCGACATATTTCGTATGCGTGCGGCTTTCCAGCTCATCCTTCGTTACGAGATCCGGCTCATTTAACAGACGGTATCCCTTATTCTGAACAGCCTCAATTTCGTATCCTTCTTCTTTCAACTGATTCATCATCTTCCATACTGCGGTGCGGGAAATCCCAAAATGTTCACACAGCTCCTGTCCGGAAACATTTTTTCCGGATTCCCGCAGAAGACGCAGCGTCTCGGCTCTCTTATTTTCCAGCATATCGTATCTTCACACTCCTCGTGTCGCTTTCTCACATAAGAAGCACGCTTTCTTCGTTTCGTAAAATCAACAGCAGCGCTGCGGAAGAGTTTTCCGCAGCGCTGCTGTGCGTGTTTCTTCGTTATTCTATTATACACAGTCTATTCCGGTTTTTCCACCCAAAACTTTATGCTCCGAGGGTCGCTGCCATAACTGCTTTGATCGTATGCATACGGTTCTCTGCTTCTTCGAATACTCTCGACTGCGCAGATTCAAACACCTCATCGGTTACTTCCATCTCGTTCAGGCCGTAGCGGTCGTGGATCTCTTTTCCGATCTTTGTTTTCAGATCGTGGAAGGACGGCAGGCAGTGCAGGAATACGGCGGTATCTTTTGCATTTGCCATTGCTTCTTTTGTGACACGGTACGGAGTCAGATCGTGGATTCTCTCCTCCCATACGCTGTCCGGCTCACCCATAGATACCCAGACATCGGTGTAGATAACATCGGCATCTTTTGTTCCCTCTTTTACGTCCTCGGTGAGGGTGATGGTTGCACCGCTCTCCTTTGCATACTCCTCACACTGAGCCACAAGCTCTGCGTTCGGGAAGTATTTCTTCGGTGCACAGGCCACAAAATCCATTCCCATCTTGGCAGATGCAATCATCAGGGAATTTCCCATATTGTAGCGGGCGTCGCCCATGTAAACGAGTTTGATGCCTTTTAAGTGGCCGAACTCTTCCTGGATTGTCAGCATATCGGCGAGCATCTGGGTCGGGTGGTACTCGTTCGTCAGTCCGTTCCATACCGGGACTTTGGAATATTTTGCCAGCTCTTCTACGATCTCCTGGCCGAATCCACGGTACTCGATTCCCTCATACATACCGGCAAGAACGCGGGCTGTATCTTTAATGCTCTCTTTTTGCCGATCTGGGAACCGGTCGGATCCAGATACGTTGTTCCCATACCGAGATCGTGTGCAGCTACCTCGAAGGAACAGCGGGTTCTGGTGCTGGTTTTCTCGAAGATCAGTGCAACGTTTTTACTGCGCAGGGTATCCACCGGAATGCCTTTCTTTTTCTTCTCCTTCAGCTCTGCGGACAGATCCAGCAGATAGGCAATCTCTTCCGGTGTAAAATCTTTCAATGTCAGAAAATCGCGTCCTTTTAAATCCATGGCTTGTTCCTCCTTATATCTGCATATGGTGTATTTTATTATTTCCTATACTGTGATGTTGGGTCAAAAAGTTTTTTGCCCCTTGGTTTCCTTGAATAGTCTCTATTATGAAACAGACCTGTTCATCTGTCAAGAGGAAAATGTATATTTTTACGTATTTTCTTTATATTATTCATATAATATGCATTTTTATGCACTTTAAAAACACTCTCTTTCCATTTTTCCCGTTATCACGGCTGTCACCGGGGGCTCTTGTAACTGCGGACTTTTGTTCGCTGTCCATGAAAAATCTCCCACATCCGGCATCACGCTTTCTGTGGGAGAATTCTCTTTTTCTTATCGATTTATCTCTATTTTACTTCTGCACTTCTTTTCCTGCCGGCACTTTCTGTTCCTCCACAATACCTTTGAATGTGGTGGCCAGACTTGCCAGTCCCTGCAGATCGGACGGAACAACAATCTTTGTTGCCTTTCCATTTGCCAGAACACCGAGTGCCTCGAGGCTCTTTAAGGTAAGAACAGCATCGTCTGCACCGGCTTCTTTGATCGCGCGGATACCATCGGCATTTGCCTGCTGTACTTTGAGGATTGCCTCTGCCTGGCCTTCTGCCTCACGGATCCGTTTCTCTTTTTCTGCCTCTGCGCGAAGAATAGCCGCCTGTTTTTCAGCCTCTGCATCGAGGATGGCCGACTGTTTTTTACCTTCGGCAACAAGGATGGTCGATTTTTTCTCTCCTTCTGCAATCAGGATTGCTTCACGGCGTTCACGCTCTGCCTTCATCTGTTTCTCCATTGCTTCCTGAATGGCTGCCGGAGGCATAATGTTTTTCAGCTCGACACGGTTTACTTTAATTCCCCACGGATCGGTCGCGATATCAAGCGCAGCCTGCATCTTCGTGTTGATGATCTCACGGGATGTCAGCGTTTCATCAAGCTCCAGATCTCCGATGATGTTTCGAAGCGTTGTTGCCGTCAGGTTTTCAATTGCCATCAGCGGATTGACAACACCGTATGCAAACAGCTTCGGATCGGTAATCTGGAAGAATACAACGGTATCAATCTGCATCGTAACATTATCTTTTGTGATAACCGGCTGCGGCGGGAAATCCACCACCTGCTCTTTTAAATTCACGCGGATGGCCACGCGCTCGATAAACGGAACTTTAAAATGAAGACCGGTTGCCCAGGTGCCTTTGTATTTTCCAAGGCTCTCAACAACGTAAGCACTGGCCTGCGGCACGATCTTCACACACGATGCTGCAATAAACAGTACAATCACAAGAAGCACAATCAATAAAATTCCTGCAACTCCTCCACCACTCATGTTTCATTTCCTCCTTCTTTTTCTTTGACCTTTACAATCAGCTTGACGCCTTCCACACGGAGCACTGCAACAACAGTGTCCACGGGAATCGTGCCTCCTTCGTTTTCTGTCCGCGCGGTCCAGATATTTCCGCCAAGCGAAACCTTTCCGGTTCCCGCAAGATTGGAGATTTCTTCCGTCACGACTCCTTCCATGCCAACCACACGGTCCACGTTCGTCTTCAGTGTATCCTTATTCAGAAAGCGAACGGCGAACGGACGTGTAAAAAACAGAAGTACCAGCGATACAACAAGAAACAGTACGATCTGAATCACAATCCCTGCTCCGCACATGGCAGCGATCAAAGCAACAAGCGCCCCACCTGCAAACCAGATCGTCGCAAGACCAAGTGTTGCTGCTTCAATCACTAAAAAACGACGAGTGCGATCAGCCAATAAACCGGCAGGTAAGCTGTAATACCCATGCGTTTTTCCCCCTTTCTGAAAAAATTGGCTGTTGTATTCATCATACTATAATGATGAAAAATAACAAGCAAAGTTAAAAACATTCAGAAAAAAGAAAGATTTGTCAGGAATCATCTACAGACTGTCAATTCCAAGCCGGGACATGAAAACGAGGATAGCTGACAAAAAACCATATGCGTGAATACGTAAAAATAATACGAGGGTGAAGCTCAATAGTTTCCAGAATACCGATTTGATTTGAACTGCGTAATGCAGGCAATTCCGTATCGTCAGGGTTTTTTCGAACAAACGGATCTGACCCATACTGTTTCAGCAGCTTTCTGACCACAGAAACATTTTTCCTTCATATGTCATCTCTTCCTTCGCCAGATACATTGCACCAATCACCAGGTGAAACAGCATCAGGTCGCCATAAATGTGTGTTGCTCTGGCCGGTATTTTGGGGAATCACTTTTTTCTGTTTTCTCTCCAATACCTACCGCTGTCCGCCATACAACACTACGTCAGACATTAGCAGACTTCCGCGCCGATAACCAGAAAACCAAAGCTGTTTGAAAATTTTTGAAAAATAACGATGTCCCGTAACTGGAAAATCCAACAACATTTCCTGTAAAACCCATAAGGATAGTCTGCACTTTTTGACTATCCGGTGTATTTGTTTCAGAGTAAAAAAAACGAGTAAGTGAA
>ENA-OQEL01000414-OQEL01000414.1-human-gut-metagenome-genome-assembly--contig:-NODE-414-length-15565-cov-2.838062_pt1 | contig 15565 bp, 22 predicted proteins | sample MGYA00242796_ERZ504637 | MGnify/ENA primary metagenome ERZ504637 (study PRJEB26092, sample SAMD00036306) | human gut metagenome | host: Homo sapiens | study: EMG produced TPA metagenomics assembly of... | reverse complement strand
CTTTGCTTGTAAGATCAAAGACAGCAAAACGACATGGAGCCATTCTGGGCGCAGGAATTTTATCCGAGACCACTGGAAAAAACACATTGAAAGCTGCATCTTGTCCGTATTCCGGTGTGCTTTCAGTTGTTTCGGAAATTCTGCTCAGAAGCAAAAAAAAGGAGATTATTTATGTACAAGAGTTTTTCTATGGAACTGGCAGGCAGAACCCTGACCGTAGACGTAGGCCGTGTAGCAAAACAGGCAAACGGCGCAGCATTTATGCATTATGGCGATACTGTAGTTCTTTCTACAGCAACCGCATCTGAGAAACCGCGTGATGGCATCGACTTCTTCCCATTAAGCGTTGAGTACGAAGAGAAGATGTACGCCGTTGGAAAAATCCCGGGCGGATTCAACAAAAGAGAAGGAAAAGCAAGCGAGCACGCAATTCTGACCAGCCGTGTCATTGACCGTCCGATGCGTCCGCTGTTCCCAAAAGATTACCGCAACGATGTTACCTTAAACAACATGGTAATGTCCGTAGATCCGGAGTGTGATCCGGAAGTAGTCGCAATGCTGGGTTCCGCAATCGCAACCTGCATTTCCGACATCCCGTTTGACGGTCCGTGTGCCATGACTCAGATCGGTATGATCGACGGCGAGTTCATCGTAAACCCGACTCTCGCACAGAAAGCAGTATCCGACCTGAAACTGACCGTAGCTTCCACCAGAGAGAAAGTCATCATGATCGAAGCCGGAGCAAAAGAGATTCCGGAAGCAAAAATGATCGACGCCATCTACAAAGCACACGAAGTAAACCAGGAAATCATCAAATTCATCGACAGCATCGTAGCAGAGGTTGGAAAACCGAAACACGCTTATGAGAGCTGCGCTATTCCGGAAGAGCTGTTTGCAGCGATCAAAGAGATCGTTCCTCCGGCCGAGATGGAAGAGGCTGTTTTCAGCGATGACAAACAGACAAGAGAAGAAAAACATCCGTGTCATCACCGAGAAACTCGAGGAGGCATTTGCCGACAACGAAGAGTGGCTGGCAGTATTAGGCGAGGCTGTTTACCAGTATCAGAAAAAGACTGTTCGTAAGATGATCTTAAAAGACCACAAACGTCCGGACGGCCGTGCGATCACAGAAATCCGTCCTCTGGCAGCAGAGGTTGACATTATCCCGCGTGTTCATGGTTCCGCTATGTTCACCCGTGGACAGACTCAGATCTGCAACGTAACAACACTGGCTCCGCTTTCCGAAGCACAGAAACTGGACGGACTGGATGAGTTCGAGACCTCCAAACGTTACATGCATCAGTACAACTTCCCGTCCTACTCTGTAGGTGAGACAAAACCGTCCCGCGGACCGGGACGCCGTGAGATCGGCCATGGTGCTCTGGCAGAACGTGCCCTGGTTCCGGTACTTCCGACCGAGGAAGAGTTCCCGTACGCAATCCGTACCGTATCCGAGACCTTCGAGTCCAACGGTTCTACTTCCCAGGCAAGTATCTGTGCATCCACCATGTCTCTGATGGCTGCCGGTGTACCGATCAAAAAACCGGTTGCAGGTATCTCCTGCGGTCTGGTAACAGGCGAGACCGATGATGATTACCTCGTACTGACCGATATCCAGGGTCTCGAAGACTTCTTCGGCGACATGGACTTTAAGGTAGCTGGTACCCACGACGGAATCACTGCAATCCAGATGGATATCAAGATCCATGGACTGACCCGTCAGATCGTAGAAGAGGCGATTGCCAGAACGAAACAGGCAAGAGAGTACATCCTGACCGAGGTTATGGAGAAAGCGATCGCAGAGCCGCGTAAGACGGTCGGCGAGTTCGCTCCGAAGATCATCCAGATGATGATCGACCCGCAGAAGATCGGTGAAGTTGTCGGCCAGAGAGGAAAGACCATCAACGCCATCATCGATGAGACCGGCGTAAAGATCGACATCACAGATGACGGTGCAGTTTCCATCTGCGGAACCGAGCAGGCTATGATGGATCAGGCAAAGAAATATATCGAGATCATCGCAAGCGACTTTACCGAGGGACAGATCCTGACCGGAAAAGTTGTCAGCATCAAAGACTTCGGTGCTTTCCTTGAGTTCGCACCTGGAAAAGAAGGTCTGGTACACATCTCCAAGCTCGCCAAACAGCGTGTTGAGAAAGTAGAAGACGTTGTCAGCCTTGGCGATGTTGTAAAAGTAGTCTGCATGGGCAAAGATAAGATGGGCCGTGTAAGCTTCAGTATCAAGGATGTTCCGGCAGACGCGAAATAAATAGATCTGCCAGACGATAAAGAGCGGGGAACACAGAAAAAGGGATCTGCAAAACGGTTCGTTTTTCTGTGTTTTCTTATGTCCAATAGGAGTGAAAGCTATGAGATACCATAATATAACGAAAGACGATATGCTGAACGGAGACGGCCTGCGCGTCGTGCTCTGGGTCGCCGGATGCGGTCATCACTGCAAGGGATGTCAGAATCCGATTACCTGGGATCCAAATGGCGGCATCCCGTTTGATGACGCGGCAAAGGCAGAAATTTTTGAACAGCTGGACAAGGACTACATTTCCGGCATCACCTTTTCCGGCGGAGATCCGCTGCATGAGGCAAACCGGGCGGATGTGACGGCTCTGGCAAAAGAGATCAAGGAAAGATATCCGAAAAAAGATATCTGGGTTTACACCGGATATGAGTGGGAATCCGTCTGTGATCTGGAACTGATGGATTACACGGACGTGGTTGTGGACGGCCGCTTTATTCTTGCCCAGAGGGACGTTACCTTGGAATGGAAGGGCAGCCCGAATCAGAGAGTCATTGATGTGAAAAAGACGAGAGCACGCGGCGAAGTCGTACTGTTCGGCGAAAAGTAGTCACGCAAAAAGAAAAGGAGACGCTTTATGGAAACCATTAAAATTCAGTATTTAAACGATGAAATTGAGCGCCTGCGCTATATCGACGGAAAGTCCGACTGGATCGACCTGCGCGCGGCAGAAGAAGTAGAGTTAAAGGCCGGAGAATTCAAGCTGATCCACCTCGGCGTTGCCATGCAGCTGCCGGAGGGCTACGAGGCGCATATTGTGCCGAGAAGCAGCACCTTCAAGAACTTCGGTATTATCCAGACGAACCACTGCGGTATCATCGATGAGAGCTACTGCGGACCGAACGACTGGTTCTACATGCCGGCGTATGCCCTGCGCGACACCGTGATTCATGTGAATGACCGCATCTGCCAGTTCCGCATCGAGAAACACCAGCCGACCATCGGCTTTGAAGAAGTTGACCACTTAAACGGCGAGGACCGCGGCGGAATTGGAAGTACAGGAAAAAGATAACAACAGACGAAATAAAAAGAGCCTCCGGGTGTCAGAAAATCTGACATTTCCGGGGGCTTTTTGTTGCGGGCACACCAAACATGTACATGGTATATCAAGCACGATCCGGATCCGGCGAATCTGGTTTATGTTTTAAATGCTATTGTTTCATCTGTACCGTATTGTTTGTGATTTGAATTTTTGAAATCTGTTGATAAACTTGAAATCCTGCTATATCCATACTGCTTCACATCGAAGCCCGGGAAACGGATTCCGCAGGGCATCGTGAATAATGCTGAGGTTGTCGATATGGCCTCCGTTGGAGCAGATCAGATCCGTGATACATTTTCAATCTGCTGGCGCGATACGGTGTTCTGGCGTTCCTTTACGAGGTAATTATGACCGGTTTTCAGCACTTCGATATCGTTCATGCTTTCTAGAAACGTGGAAAGTTTGGAATAACCGTAATTTCGAACGTCAAACTCTGAGAATTTCTTCTGCAGGATACTGCCGATCTCACTAAGTGTCGTATTTTTTCCGTGATCATTGTTCTCTGTCAGTACACGGGAAACCGTCCGCTCGATTTCTGCCTTGCTTGTAATGGAAGGGGGTTCGTCCTGAGAAGTGCCGTAGCGCGCCGGATTTTCCGAGACAGCGGTAATCGCAGGGGAGATATCGTCCTCGTTCTGGGAAATGATTTCGAGAATTTTAAAGGCATCGCACGCAACGCGGAAGGAAGAAGGGGTTTTTCTGCTCGCCCATGCCGAGCACAAACATGCCGGATTCACGCAGACGCTGCGCCAGCTTGGTAAAATCAGAGTCCGAAGAAACCAGGCAGAAGCCCTCCACATTTCCGGAGTAGAGGATGTCCATGGCATCGATGATCATCGCGGAGTCAGTTGAATTTTTTCCGTTCGTATTGCTGTACTGCTGGATCGGATTGATCGAGTAGCGCAAAAGCTGCTCTTTCCAGCTCTTTTTCGAGATATCGGTCCAGTCCCCGTAGATCCGTTTGTACGTGGCAACACCCTGGTCGGAAACCTCGTCCAGGATATATTTGATGTATTTCGGGGAAACATTGTCCGCATCGATCAATACGGCAAACCGGCTGTCTTTCTGTTCCATAGATTCTGTCCTTTCTGCGGCTTGAATAGTTACGAAAATAGATATCTCTAGTTTAGTACATTTCGGCCTACAAATCAACCGGGAGTTTAACCGAATCAAGTAAGTCCCCTGCTTCCATTGCGAATATCTGCTTGACAATGACAAAAAAACTTGTCAAAACTATTGACAAATAAAGTTGTCAATAGTAGAGTAGTAGATGACAAGAAAAGTTGTCAAATAGAGAACTCATCTAAAAATAAAGTGAAAGGAGATACTGCGATGCCGCTGTACAATCAGTTAAAAGAGTACCGTTCGAAGCTTGGCATCAACCAAACCGACCTTGGAAAAATGGCGGGAGTATCGAGACAGACCATCAGCCTGATTGAGCGGGGAGACTATTCACCGTCGGTGACACTGGCATTAAAACTTGCAAAAATCTGTGAAGTAAAAGTAGAAGATATTTTTCAATATGAGGAGGATGAACCATGAAAGAAAAACAGGGGAACAAACCAAATTCCTACGGAAAGCTGACGAAGCGGATGCTGATTTATCTGGGAATCGGCGGAGTCTGCGGTTTTTTTGTCGGAATTTTTATGACGTTCGGTGTGAAAAATGGCATGAGTGATCTGAGCGATCTGGTCCGCCCGCTGGCACTGCCGATCATTGCGGTAATTTTCGTTGTAAGCATTGTCCTGATGGAATTTTACAGCCGGAAATTAAAGGATACGATGAAGCATCTCGAAGAAGCAGAGGATGAACAGTACGAAGTCTTAAGCTATGAAGAAGAGAAATACGGCGCGATGCTGATGAACTGCAATGTGATTTCGCAGGTCTGCGATATCATCGTGCTGACATTTACCTTTTCCCGTTCTTGGCTGGAAGAAGCATCGGGAAAAGAGCTCGCCGGATTCCTGGCAACCTGTGCTCTGTTTTGTATCAACTTCTTTCTCTATGGCTATTATCAGATGCGTTATGTAAAAATGGTTCAGGCAGCTCACCCGGAGAAGAGAGGCGATATGAACTCAAAAAACTTCCAGAAAGACTGGATGGCAAGTTGCGATGAGGCAGAAAAAGAGATGGTATATCAGAGTGCCTATAAGGCCTATATGGCGCTGGGCAAGATGATTCAGATCCTGCTGTGTGCGACGATGATCCTGCATCTGGTGTTCCATACCGGTATTCTCGCAGTCATTGTCGTGGGCGTCATTTATCTGACGATGACACTCACATATCATCGTTCCTGTGTAAGTCTGCAGAAAGCAAAACTGAATCTGTAATCCTGTAAATACAAAAAACTGCGTGGAATGCATTTCAGAATCGTGCATTCCGCGCAGTTTTGCGTTTGGTATGAAAAATGTCAGCTGATCGGAGCCGTCGGTATCTTTGAATTATACTTTTTGTCGATATCCTTCATGACAAACAGATACGAAACACCGGTAAAGACAGCTGCCGTCACCCAGGCTGCCGGGTCACAGAAGCAGGCGAGCGGATAGCTGATGACTTTTATGGCAATCACAGCTACAATAAGGCGCGCAAAGAGTTCAGAAACACCGCCCATCATAGGTAGAAAGCCGTAGCCGCAACCCTGCATTGCATTTCGGAAAATAAAGATGGTGCAGAGCGGTACATAAAAAAGAGCACACATATAGGAATAAGTCTTTGCCCATGGCATCATGGCGGCCATATCGACATCACCCGAGAAGAAGAGGGAAAGACATGGCTTCAGAAGAAGGAAGACGAGAACAGCGGCTGCGATCGAATATGTGATGGAAGTCAGAAGTGCAGCGCGAACTCCCTTTTTAATCCGTGGAATATCGCCCTTTCCGAAATTTTGCCCGCTGTAGGTTGCCATCGTCTGTCCCATTGCGGAAAAGCCCTGTGTGACCAGATTCTGCAGCTTACAGGCCGCCGTAAAAGCGGCAACTGCCTCCGAGCCGAACAGGTTAATGGCAGCCTGCATAATCATTGTACCGGATGCGGTGATGGCAAACTGGAGTGCCATCGGAATGCCCATCGAGAGCTGATGGCGGGAATCTGCCGCATGAAGCTTCCAGTGGTGTTTTTCCGGCCACATATCCGGCATGGAGCGATAAATATAAAAAAGACAGAGCACAGCAGAAATTCCCTGGGAGAAAACGGTTGCATATCCGGCTCCCGCAACGCCCATTTTAAAACGAATGATGAGAAGCAGATCCAGAAGAACATTTAATACAGCCGAAAAATCAGGAACATCAGCGGAGTCTGGCTGTTTCCTACTGCACGCAGATAGGAGGAAAGCAGATTGTAAAAATCGTAGCGATCAGGCCACCGCAGATAATCATAATATAGGTATAAGCATCCTGAAAAATATTCTCCGGTGTGTTCATGAGATGCAGCAGCGGCCGCATGGAGATCATGCTGAAGAATGTCAGGACAACCGTGAAAAGGAGAGCCAGTAGAATGCCGTTTGCCACACTTCGCTTTACTCCGCGCGTATCCTTTGCACCGAACCGCTGCGACGTCAGAACCGTAAAGCCTGCTGTGATGCCCTGCGCAAATCCAAGCACCAGGAACATAATCGTTCCCGTAGAACCAACTGCAGCCAGTGCATCCGCTCCGACATATCGGCCAACGATAATCGTGTCTGCCATGTTGTAGAGCTGCTGGAAAATATTTCCGATAATCAGCGGCAGCGTAAACCGCAGAATGACCGGCAGCGGACTGCCCTTTGTCATATCTCTTTCCATGAAAAAACCTCCTCAGAATGATGGTAAAATTAGTTTTATCTTCGTTTCAAACGAAAGCTATTTTATCACATTCCAAAGAGGTTGTCACACCTTATTTTGACATTTTTCCGGTAATTTTTGATTGATTGAAATCAGAAATTTTCCAGTCTGTTTTTATAGAAGTTTTTCATACACAGTTTTGATTTTTTCCGCCGTCTGCTGCAGCTTCTGCGCACGGTGTCCGAAAATCCGAACAGCAAGATCGCCGCCGGAGAGCGTCGTTGCGCCGCCGTCGATTTCCGGATCGCCGTCAAGAATTTCCCGGATTTCATTGAGAAGCGTATCCGCGTATTCTGTCCGTGAGAGAAAAAGGTTCGCCATATGCGTGTATCCCTCGTACATACCAATCTCTTCCATCGGCATCTGATCGGGCAGATAGCAGGTGTTGTCGCGGTAGATCAGCTTTTGACCGCGGAAAATCTGTACCTTTGAGGCAAAGCGGCGGTACTGGAACCGCTCTTCGTGCGCATTCCGTCCGCAGGAGATGATTTCCAGCAGAAACAGGCGGGATGTCTCGTCTGCCAGATGAATCGTCATTGTACTCGTAAAAGAAGACTGTGCAAACGGAATGACGGGCTGCGGATAGTAGTAAAGTACCGCGTGCGGATCAACCTGAACGGAAATTGTGCGGGATGCCGATCCCTCGTCCATTTTGTGGATCTTCTCAAACGACTGCGACAGGACCTCGAGATCCGCCCCCTCTTTTACATGGTAAGAAAATTCCTGTGAATCCCCTTCCATAATACCCGCGGAGGCACAGAGAGGCATGATCTGGATTCCGCCGTTCTCTTTTTCAAACGGAGCCATAATCTTGTACGGCGCCGTAAAGGAGAGGTCCTCGAGAATCGTCTTTCCGTTTTTTCAACGCCGCGCAGGCCGTGATGCGGGAAATTTTTCCGAATTTGTTTTCCATAAGCATCACATTCCCTCTAAGAGCACATTTTCTTTGATCCAGGAAACAACATCATCCACATGGACATCGCCGCGGATGTTGGTGAACAGAAACGGCCGCTCGCCGCGCATCTTTTTCCGAATCGCGCTCCATGACTTCCAGGCTTGCACCGACATACGGAGCCAGATCAATCTTGTTGATGACGAGAAGATCGGACCGTGTAATGCCAGGGCCGCCTTTCCGCGGAATCTTATCGCCCTCAGCGACATCGATAACAAAGATCGTGGCGTCCACAAGCTCCGGACTGAACGTAGCGGAGAGGTTGTCACCGCCGCTCTCGATAAAGAGAAGCTCGATGTCCGGGAACCGCTCCATCATCTCGTCGACGGCCTCGAGGTTCATCGAAGCATCCTCGCGGATCGCGGTGTGCGGGCAGCCGCCGGTCTCCACGCCGATGATGCGTTCCACCGGAAGGACGCTGTTCTTCGCGAGAAACTGTGCGTCCTCCTTTGTATAAATATCGTTGGTAATAACGCCAATACTGTAATCGTTTGCCATTTTCCGGGACAGCGCCTCAATCAGTGCCGTTTTTCCGGAGCCGACCGGTCCTGCTACTCCAATTTTTACGTAAAACATAACACATACCTCTTTTCCTGAAAATAATGATTGCGCGAAACAAACACATTACGACATATAAAGACGGGAATACAGTGTTTCATGCTGGATCCCGCGGATATCAAAGCCCGGCGCAGAAAGACAGAGATCTTCCGCACTCCGGTGTTCCAGATCTTTTAAAATCTCGGCAAATTCCGCATAGCATCCGCCGAGAAGCTGCTGTCCGGCGCTCTGGCTTAACGGTATCGTTTTGACGCAGTTTGTCACGATCGCGGAAGTCTGCGCATAGAGATAATGCGACAGCGCATCGGCAAGCGGAATGTTCATGGCAACGCAGAAAACACCGTAGATACAGCAGTGGTTTATCGCCTGCCCTTTCCTGGCAGTAAGATAACGGCGGAAGATCCCGTTTTCCTCTTTTGTCACGGGCAGCTCCAGCTTTTCGATCGTCTTTGCAAAACGGGACCCCATTTTCCGTGCGGCCTCCCTTTGTTCCATCGGAATCCGCGACGCTTCCAGAATTTCTTCAATCGAAAGAAGCTGTTCCAGATCCCCGTCTGCGGCAGCAAGATAGGAGAGTCTTGCGGCGAGAAGTTCCGTGAAGGCAAGATTCCATCGGATTTTGTGGTGGATATATTCCTTTGCCGTCGCCTCATCGTGCACAATTCCCCGCTGAATATACGTCTCGAGTCCCTGCGAGTGCGAGTACGCGCCGATCGGAAACAGGGCGTCGTTGATCTGAAGAAGATAAAAATTAAGTTCGGACATAAAAGTCTCCTGAAAAATCATAAGATATCGAATGAGCCTGCCTGCGAAAAGGGGCCGGCCCATTCTTTTCTGCGTGCGGACAGACCGCATCAGTGATGATGATTGTGGATCGATGCGGAAATCCGCTGGTCGAAGTCGAGCTTTTTCAGTTCTTTTTCGGCCGTAACGCCGTGGAGTTTCTGAAGCATCAGAAGCATCGGCTCATTGTAAATCGTGATAAAAGTATCGTTTTCGCCCCAGAACAGCGGTGCATGGCGGTTGCCGATCTCGTAGCAGACCTTTGCCGCCTGCTTTTCGTGACCCGGAGTAAGGGAAACGCGGATCACCTCGCATCGGAGGCGTATTGACGGCGATGATTTTTTCATCGTCTGCATAGAGCACATCACCCTGATACAGACCCCTTGTGAGAATGGAATCGTCCATGCGGATGCCGAGCTCCTGTTCCGTGGTCGGTTCGTCTTTTTATGAATCTTTTGAAGGCTCATGCCATTCGATATCGACGTATTCGATCGTTTTTCCGGAAGTGTCAAATTCCGAAAGTTTTCCTAAAATCTGTTCGCAACCATTGAAAAAAGTTCCTCCTTACCGAATTACCAGATCTGAAGCAGCATCATGACGCCCGGGATCCACGCGGTGACAACGCCCTCAAATACCTGAAGGCACGGCACAAATTTTCCGAGCTTCTTTCCGCAGATATCCTCCACAAAAGAAGTACCCCAGAGAATGGCCCACAGATACCAGATGCCCGCCCAGCGGAGATCCGGCGTGATGCCAAGCGCCGCGCTTCCAATGAAGCCTTCGATCGTTCCGAAGATGACAGCGTTGACGGCAACAAAGGTCGAAAACCACGCAAAAGGGATCGGGTTGGCGTTTAAAAATTTATTGACGGCCACAAAGAGGTAAGTGAAGCAGAACAGCAGTCCCGTTCCGGCAGCGTAATAATTTCCCTGCACGAGATTCACGAAGTTGATGAAAAGGGAAAGTCCGCCGGTAAAGATATTCATTACAGCGGCCGAGCGTCCATCCACATGGTACAGGGTGCACATGCCGTTGTTGATCAGTACAATTCCTACAAATAAAAGACACACTCCAAGCATAATAAAATTCTCCTCGTATGGTTTTACAGAATGCAGAGCCGTTTAGAACAGGCTGTAAAGCTGGGTCAGCGGCAGTTTTTCTGCTGGCTTGGAAGTGATCTCCTCGCCGTCAACAGTGACCTTATATGTCTCCGGATCTACGGTAAGCACCGGCGTGCGGTCGTTCCATACCATATCCTTCTTGCTGATACTGCGGCAGCCGTGTACCGGGACAACCGTTTTTTCCAGTCCGTATGCGTCTTTGATACCGGCATCGAAAGCAGCCTGGGAAACGAAGGTTAGGCATGCCTCCTGTTTTGATTTTCCGTGAGCGGCAAACATCGGCTGATAGCAGACCGGCTGTGTCGTCGGGATCGAAGCGTTGGCGTCTCCCATTTTCGAAGCGACGATCATACCGCCTTTGATGATCATATCCGGTTTGGAGCCGAAGAAAGCAGGATTCCAGAGCACGAGATCAGCAAATTTTCCCTTTTCGACCGAGCCGACATACTCGGAGATACCGTGGGTGATGGCCGGGTTGATCGTATATTTTGCGATATAACGTTTCACGCGGAAGTTATCGTTTTCATGACCGGCATCCTGCGGCAGAGCGCCGCGCTCATCCTTCATTTTGCTTGCGGTCTGCCACGTACGGGTGATGACCTCACCGACACGGCCCATCGCCTGGGAGTCGGAACTCATCATACTGAAAATACCCATATCGTGCAGAACATCCTCTGCGGCGATCGTCTCCGGGCGGATACGGGAATCCGCGAACGCAACGTCCTCCGGGATGTGCTTGTCGAGGTGGTGGCATACCATCAGCATGTCAAGATGCTCATCAAGTGTGTTGACAGTGTAAGGCATTGTCGGATTCGTGGAGGAAGGCAGAACGTTCGGTGCAGCAGCAGCGCGGATGATGTCCGGTGCGTGGCCGCCGCCGGCTCCCTCGGTGTGGTACGTATGGATGGTTCTTCCGCCGATGGCCGCAAGCGTATCTTCGACGCATCCGCCTTCGTTCAAAGTATCGGTGTGGATGGCAACCTGGACATCGAACTCATCGGCAACGTTGAGGCAGTGGTTAATGACCGCCGGCGTTGCGCCCCAGTCCTCGTGGATTTTCAGGCCCATCGCACCGGCTTTGACCTGCTCAATCAACGGAGTCTCGTCGGAGCAGTTGCCCTTGCCGAGAAAACCAAGGTTCATCGGATATTCCTCTGCGGCTTTCAGCATCATGCGCAGATTCCACGGTCCCGGGGTACACGTCGTTGCGTTCGTGCCGTCCGCCGGGCCGGTGCCGCCGCCGATCATCGTGGTCACGCCGCTGTAGAGGGAGCAGTCAATCTGCTGCGGGCTGATAAAGTGGATGTGAGTATCGATGCCGCCTGCCGTAACGATCATACCCTCGCCGGCCAGAGCTTCGGTCGATGCGCCGACCGTCATGCCAGGAGTCACGCCGTCCATGACATCCGGGTTTCCGGCTTTTCCGATGCCGGCGATTTTTCCGTCTTTGATTCCGATGTCTGCTTTTACAATGCCTGTAGCATCCATGATCAGAGCGTTTGTGATGACAAGATCAAGGTCTCCGTCTCTGCTGCAGGTCTTAACGGACTGTCCCATACCGTCGCGGATGGATTTGCCGCCGCCGAATTTTACTTCATCGCCGTATGTGGTGTAGTCTTTTTCGACTTCAATCACAAGGCTGGTGTCGGCAAGGCGGACCTTATCGCCGACGGTCGGACCGTACATAGCGGCATATTTACTTCCGGAAATTTTTACACTCATTTTTGCTGTCCCTCCTTACAGAAATCCTTTTAACTTCGCGTTTTCCAGTGATGCGGCTTTCGTGTCAGCGGTAGCCTGTGCGCGGGTCAGGTCATTCAGACCGAAGACACGTTTTCTGCCGCCCATCTCGACGAGCTGCACCTCTTTTTCCTCGCCCGGCTCAAAACGGACCGAAGTTCCGGAAGGAATATCGAGGTGATAACCGTACGCCGTTTCCCGGTCAAAAGAGAGGCACCGGTTGACCTCAAAGAAATGAAAATGGGAGCCGACCTGAACGGGACGGTCGCCCTTATTTGCTACCATGACAGTGACTGTCTTTTTGCCTTCGTTTAATGTGATCTCGCGATCGGAAGCCATGATTTCACCGATTTTCATATGATGTCTCCTCCTTACTGAATAGGATTATGTACAGTTACCAGTTTGGTTCCATCCGGGAACGTCGCCTCGACCTGAACCTCGCCGATCATATCGGCAACGCCGTCCATGACATCGTCGCGGGTTAGAATCTTTGTGCCGAGCTGCATCAGCTCCACAACGGTCTTTCCGTCCCTTGCCAGTTCCAGAAGCTCGGAACTGATGTAGGCGAGTGCTTCCGGGTAATTCAGTTTCAGGCCGCGTGCTCTCCGCTCTTTGGCGAGATTACCGGCCATATGAAGCATCAGTTTTTCCTGTTCCTTGGGATTTAATCTCATGGTGTTCCTCCTTTTTTGCATAGAAAAAGAGCAGACCAGGGAGAAAACATTTCTGTTCAGACTCCTTTGTCTGCTCTTTCATATTTTATATCACGCATTATAACGGGTGTTTTTTATTTGGTCAAGAACTTTTTGCTATTTTTTTGATTGCTTTTTTCATGTACCGCAGAGGAAAAACCATAGAAAGCAAAGAAAAGAGGGGAAAATGCAGAAGAAAACAAAGAAAATTCTCTGAAATAAACAGTATATAACAGTTGACAACAGTAGCTGACTGTTATATACTGTTTATTGTAAAGGAGAAGAGAAACGATATGCATATTATTTTGAATCATTCCTCCATGGTGCCGATCTACGAGCAGCTCATGGAGCAGATCAAATCAGAAATTATCAATACAGCATTGAAAAGAAGGAGAGGCGCTCCCATCCGTCCGTTCTCTGGCCGGGGAACTGCGGATCAGTGCGCTGACCGTCAAAAAGGCGTATGACAAGCTGGAAGAGGAAGGATTTGTTACAACGATTCACGGAAAGGGAACGTATGTAACGGCTTCCGACAAACAGCTCGCGCTGGAGGCAAGGCAGAGAGAAGCAGAGGCGGATTTTGAAAAAGCCATCGACCGTGCCCTTGCGATGGGAATGAGCCGGGAGGATATTCTGGAGACAGTAACCCTTCTTCTGGAGGAAAAATAAGGAATGCCGGAGCAGCGGCAGAAAGGAAGAGACAGACATGATAAAAATGCAGAATGTCAGAAAGGTGTATCCGGGATTTGATTTTGAGCTTTCTATGGAGATTCCGGAGGGAAGAATCACCGGACTGATTGGAAAAAACGGAGCCGGAAAAAGCACGGCGATCCGGCTGATGCTCGGCCTTGCAAAAGCAGATGGCGGAATAATCGAACTCTTTGGAAAACCGATCACAGAAATTAGGCAGAGGACCGGCAGAATATCGGCGTTTCGCTGGCAGAATCTGGATTTAACGGACAGTTTACCATCGTGGAAGTGGAGAAAATTCTGGCGAAAATGTATCCAAAGTTTGAGGAAAGCTGGTTCACCAGAGAGTGCCAGAAGCTGCATCTTCCGGAAGGAAAACAGTTCAAGGAATTTTCCAATGGAATGAAGGCGAAGCTGCGTGTACTTACCGCCCTGTCACACAAGGCACAGCTTCTGATCCTCGACGAGCCGACCGCAGGACTCGATGTGGAAGCGAGAAATGAGATTCTCGACCTGCTGCGCGAATACGCGGCCGAAGATGAGAGCCGGACGATCCTCATTACGTCCCACATCGCCTCCGATCTCGAGCATCTCTGCGATGACATTTATCTGATTCACGGGGGAAAACAGCTCCTGCACGAGGAGACGGATGTGATTCTCGAGCAATACGGTCTCATCAAGGCAGACGAGGCGCAGTATGCGGCGCTCGACAAAGAATATCTGCTCGATACCCAGAAAGAACCGTATGGCTATGCATGCCTTACCAACGACAGAAAATATTACGAAGAAAACGTTCCCGACCTTGTAGTAGAGCGGGCCGGAATTGATGATGTAATTTTGATGATGACAGGAGGAGAAAAAGATGAGTGGATTATTAGAGAAAGATATCTGTCTGCTGTTAAAAGGCCATCGCAACACGATGATCCTTTTCCTTATGATCTGTGTATTCCTCGGACTTAGCCAGACGGACACCTTTATTCTGGGCTATTTTCCGTTTCTGATGATCGTTCTGCTGATCGGAACGCTTTCCTGCGATGAAGCGGATAACGGACTGCCGTTCCTGTTCACACTCCCGATTGACCGGAAACTGTATATCCGCGAAAAAGTACCTGTTCTGCGTGGCCGGAACCGTAGTATCGTTTGTCCTCGCCTGGGCGTTATACCTGGTATCCCTGCTGGTGCACGGCGTTTCGAATGTATCTGGTGTTCTCTCGGAAAATGCGGGAGTGATACCGGTCTTTCTGGCGGTATTTTTCATCACCATTTCCATCATGATTCCGGTGCAGATCAAATGCGGAGCAGAAAGCGCACGGGTCATGATGGCAGGAATCTGTTTTCTGTTTGCCGGTGTGATTCTGTTTGTGCAGAAAGTCGCAGGAGAAGCGACACTGGATCAAATCACGGAGCTGATTGGCACCATTACGGGCACAATTCCGGGCCAGGCAGGAATTTTTACTGCAGGCATCGTGGTTTTGCTGATTTCGTACCGGATCAGTGTAGGATTTATGGAGAAACAGGAATTTTAGAAAAAACGAAAGACGTCAGATTTCATTTTAAAACGTGAAATCTGGCGTTTTTGCTGTGATAAAATTTGCAGAAACTTGAAAAAAATGGCATTGTATGGTATTCTTTACAGGATGTTGCTTAAAAATTATATAAGAAGAAACAGAGGAAAAAATGAAAAAATTATTTGCACAGATTGTGAAATTCGGTATCGTCGGCTTCACCAGCTTTGGTATTGATTACGTGACCGGACTGATCGTTCTGAACCTTGTTATGGCGCTGACCTCCAGTTCATATTTTGAAATGGCATCGTCTTGTCGGTTCTTGTAGCCGGATTTACTGTGTCCGTCAT
>ENA-OQEL01000413-OQEL01000413.1-human-gut-metagenome-genome-assembly--contig:-NODE-413-length-15578-cov-4.192803_pt1 | contig 15578 bp, 13 predicted proteins | sample MGYA00242796_ERZ504637 | MGnify/ENA primary metagenome ERZ504637 (study PRJEB26092, sample SAMD00036306) | human gut metagenome | host: Homo sapiens | study: EMG produced TPA metagenomics assembly of... | reverse complement strand
TTTGTCTCCAGATCGATCGTGTCTTTGTCGAGCCACTGATATCCCGTATCGATCTTCTGATCTACCGGAAGTCCCTGAATCGCGCGGACGGCCGCCACGATTGCCGCATAGCCAAGACCGTACGGATTCTGCGTTACGGTACCGTACTCGCGTCCCTCCTGGATCGCTTTCTGCTGATTTTTCACCGGAATCAAAACCGACAATCTGAATCTGCTCAGTATTTTCCATATCTGCCAGCGCATCCAGCGTCTGGTCTGCCATGTCTTCGTTCGTACAGAAGATGCCCTTCAGAGCCGGGTAGGTTTCAAGTGTATTTTTCAGCATGTCCGCGATGGATTCTTCTCCATCTCCGTAATTCACCTGAACCACTTTCACATCGGTATATTTTTCTTCGATCTCTTTTTTAAATGCTTCCACGCGCTCTACGCTGCTCTCGGTGTTGTACTGATGTGCAACAATCGCAACCTCTCCGCTGTTGCCGATGGCCTCACAGAGATGATCTGCCGCAAGCTTTGCTGCCGCTGCGTGATCAGTCGCACATGTCGAGGTGATCAGATCACTCTCGATACCGGAATCCGCGATGACGACCGGAATCTGGCTGTCGGAAGCCTCTTCCATCTGTGCCTGTCCCGACTGCTGGTCAATGATACCAAGGATCAGCGCGTCCGGATTTTCCGAAATGACAGAGTCGATGATATTGATCTGAGAGTTGGTGTCACTTTCATTTTCCGGGCCTTCAAATGTCATATAAACTTTGTCGTTTCCGGTGTAGCCAAGCGAGGCGTTCAGATCGTCAAGTGCCTGCTGCGCACCGGCTTTTACGGCTTTCCAAAAACCGGCACTTAAGTCTTTTGCAACCACGGCGATGTAAGAGCCTTTTTCAACGTTAAGTCCATCCACGGTGTCGTACAATGCTTCCATGCCGTCTTTGTGCGGAACGGTGATTTCTATTCGTTTTTTGTCTGCTTCTTTTCCTTCATCTCCAGAGCTTTCAGAAGATGTGGATGCACTGGCTGACTCTGCTGTAGAATCTGCGCTGGACGATGAGGCCTCCGGGCTTTCTTCTGCCGCCGGAGTTTCTGTCACTTCCTGAGACGACGATGCTGCGGTGCTCTTGTCTGTCACTGCTTCTTTTCCGCATCCAGCTGCCGAGCACAGCAGGATTCCGGAAAGCAGTACTGCAATCATTCTGCGTTTCATAATTCTCCCTTTCTGCTTTGCCTGATGAATCATTTTCCATTACTTTTTACAGTTTTATTACATAACCTTTCTCTATTATACACAAACCGTAAAAATAGTCCAGCCCTGTTTTCTTATGATTTTCTGAACTTTTTTGCAATTTCACATAGCTCTGAATAGTTACACAAAGCTGTGGAAGATTTCACCTTCTGGTTTTACGGTAAACGAAAGCCGTTTGCCTGTCCGCGGATGCTTCAGCTCGAGATGATGCGCGCACAGCGCCAGAGATCCTTTCTCCTTCGCCCCATATTTTGCATCACCCGCCAGCGGATATCCCGCATGGGAAAACTGGACGCGGATCTGGTGGTGGCGGCCCGTTCCGAGGTGGATCTGCGCCAGGGTTCGGTTCTCCTGTGTCCTTATCACTTCATATTCCAGCACCGCTTTTTTCGCTCCGGCGGTGCCTGGCTGTACGACGCGGGATGTGTTGCTCCGTCCGTCTTTTACAAGGAAATCCTCAAACTTCTGCACGCCCTGTTTTTCGATTTTTCCCTCACAGACGGCGAGATACTCTTTCTTCATCGTCCCGTCCTTCACCTGCCGTCCCAGTTTTCCTGCGGCGTCTTTGTTTTTTTGCAAACACCAGCACGCCCTCAACCGGCTGATCGAGCCGGTGAACGACCGCCAGATATGGAATCTGAGTCCGCGCCTGACCCGGTGTTTCCGCCCTTGCCTGCTTCGCCAAATAATTCAGCAGCGCATGCTCCAGATCCATCTGTCCCATCCGCGCATTCTGCACTGCCATACCCGCGTGCTTGTGAACAACAAGAATATCGTTATCTTCCATTAAAATATCTTCTCTGCAAAATCCAGCCACTTTCTTCTCCTGTCCTGACTTCTTATTTTCGATACACGGATTTCTCCGCTGTTATGCTTTAAGAAGTATGCACCATTTCCGCCGCATCTGTCAAGAAAAACATGCCCGACGGACGAATTACACAACACAGAAAGCGATCGCCATACCAATCATTTTTTCTGATACAGCGACCGCTTTTTCTTTATTTTCCATATTCAGTTTTTTCTCTACTTTCAAGGATTTTCACTGGTTTTCTTTCTTTACCGATCTGTGATCTTTGTTTTCGCTTTCGTTTGATATTTCAAAGATCGTTTCTCTTCCATTTCCCTGTTGTAGATTTTCGTTTTTTTCGGGAAGATGTTCTTTTTCAGAGGCTTTTCCTTTGTGGTTAAGATTTCCACTCCGAAAATCTTTTCCTTAGGATTTCCTAAGATCTGCTCTGATCTCATGTTTATCAAAAGGTTTTCTTTCGAACTTCTTTTGTATGGATCTTTATCTCAGGTTTTCTTTCCTTTCGGAAGTCTCTCATCTTAAGAACATCTTCCTTTTCCCTTTTTTTCCATTCTTCTATAGAAGATTTCTCGTCTCTTTCTATGAAAATGGTTTGTTCTCTTGAAAAGGGGGTCCCAAGTCTTTCTCTTTGTACCTCTTGGTTAGGTTTTTGTTTTCTTGTTTCTTTGTGATTTTAATATAACAGATCCGTCAGCATTTGTCAACACATTTTTAAAATATTTTTACTGTTTTTTTATATCACTTTTCCTTTTCTTAATTATTGTGTTTATTTTCTGAATTTTATATTGTTTTCTGATATTTTATTTCAAATAAGTGCGCAGAAAAAGAGCTATGAAACAGACTTTTCTCCTGCCACACAGCTCTTTCTCAAATACTTATCCTCTATAATAGTTGATCAGGCATCCCTTGCGGATGATTTCTCTCTCATCATCGGTCAGCGCGCCTAACGTCATCTCGAACGGAACAAGTGCTCCGTCTTTTACAACGTACGCTTTGATCACATCGGCTTTCTCTTCCACTGCCTTGCGGATCTCCGGTACAAAGATGTAATCTCCGTTTGTAAACGGCAGATCTCCCTCCGGAATCAGGAATGGAAGCATGCCCCAGTTGATCAGGTTGGAGCGGTAGCGCTTCGTTGCATACTCGTTGGCGATGTTTGCCCAGCCGCCTAATACCTTCTGGCAGGAAGCTGCCTGCTCACGCGCAGAGCCGTCGCCCGGTTTTACAGCGAAGATGGTGGATCCGACACCGACGTTTGTCTTGTCGATATCCGGGTACTGGGTATGGATGGCTGCGAAGACCGGTTTCAGTTCCGGAAGTGCCTCTGCCGGGCAGTTTCCTTCCTGGATGGCTTTCTCTGCGACCTGTACTTCTTTTGCACGTCCCACGTAAGCCGGATCTTTTCTTGACAGGGTGAACTCTGCCAGTCCGAGCGGGTTGGAACGGAAGGAAGAAGTCTCGCCGGATGGAATCAGCTCGTCGGTTGTCGTAACCGGATCGTGGATCTCGGAAACAACCTTCAGAATCAGGTTCTCGGCAAGCTGCGGCATAGCCGGCCAGTCTTTGATGTTCGGTCCGAACTGGATTTCTACAGACGGATCTGCCACACCCTTGCTGTCGAAGACACGGTTCTCGTAAATCTTCTTATCGAAGTGGTATGCCGGTTTCGTGTATGTTCCGGTGAACTCGTCTGCTGCGGTCAGGAATCCCTTGTTTGCTGCGGTTGCTGCAATGGAACGTGCATCCATCAGGGCAACGGAAGAAATCTGGCCGTTCTGGATCTTGGATCCCTCGCGGTTCGGGAAGTTTCTGGTGGAGTGACGGATTGAGAACGCATTGTTTGCCGGAGTATCGCCTGCGCCGAAGCACGGTCCGCAGAATGCGGTTTTTACGATCGCACCGGTTTCCAAAAGGTCTGCCAGTTTTCCGTTTCTTGCCAGCTCCATATAGATCGGGGTACTTGCCGGGTAAACACTTAAGGTGAACGCATCGTCGCCAATGCTGTGGCCTTTCAGAATATCGGCTGCGTCACAGATGTTTTCAAATCCGCCGCCGGCGCATCCTGCGATGATTCCCTGGTCTACCAGGAGTTTTCCGTCGTGTACTTTATTTTTCAGAGTGAACGGAACTTTTCCGTCGAGGATGATGGCTGCTTTCTTCTCTACATCGTTCAGGATGTCATCGAGGTTTGCTTTCAGCTCTTCAATGGTATAAACATTGCTCGGATGGAACGGCATCGCGATCATCGGTTTGATCTTGTCGAGTTCTACTTTTACAACGCCGTCATAGTAAGCAACCGCGCCAGGATTCAGCTCTTTGTAATCTGCGCTTCTGCCGTGGATCTGATAGAACTCGCTGATCTTCTCATCGGTTCTCCAGATGGAGGACAGACACGTTGTCTCGGTTGTCATAACGTCCACACCGATCCGGTAATCTGCGCTTAAGGAAGATACGCCAGGTCCTACGAACTCCATAACTTTGTTCTTTACGTAACCATTTGCAAAGACTGCGCCGATGATGGCAAGTGCAATATCCTGCGGTCCTACGCCCGGCTGCGGTGCGCCTGTCATGTAAATTGCGATCACTCCCGGCATAGCGATATCATATGTTTTGGAGAGAAGCTGTTTTACCAGCTCCGGTCCGCCCTCGCCCATGGCCATGGTTCCGAGTGCACCGTAACGGGTGTGGGAGTCGGATCCGAGGATCATTTTTCCGCCGCCGGCAAGCATCTCGCGGGCAAACTGATGAATTACTGCCTGATGAGGCGGTACATAGACGCCGCCGTACTTTTTCGCACAGGTAAGACCAAACATGTGGTCATCTTCGTTGATGGTTCCGCCGACTGCGCAAAGGGAGTTGTGGCAGTTGGTCAGCACGTACGGTACCGGGAATTTTTCCAGTCCTGACGCGCGCGCGGTCTGAATGATTCCAACAAAAGTAATGTCATGCGATGTAAGTTTGTCAAATTTGATCTGCAGATTTTCCATGTTGCCGGAAACATTGTGGTCTTTTAAGATTCCATAGGCAATGGTTTCTTTTGCAGCATCCGCCGGACACGGCACAGCGCCGGTACGCGCTTTGAGTTCCGCGCGGCCTTCTTCTGTATCCGGGATGATATCGATTCCGTTGACAAGGTATGCACCTGTGTTCAGTAATTCAATCATGTCGTTCCTCTCCTCTTGTTGTTGATAAAATGTCAGGGTCAAAAAGTCTTTTGACCCCTTCGATACCCGGATTGCTCCGTGCTTTGCACTCCCGCAATCCTGTACGGCTCTGAACGGTTTTACAGATTTTCGCTGTTGTTCATATACGTCATGTAGCTTACGACCATCATGGCAATTTTAAAGGTCAGCGCATCGTCAAATTTACGAATGTCGAGTCCTGTGCTCTTCTCGAGCTTCTCCAGACGGTACACCAGAGTATTTCTGTGTACATAGAGCTGACGGGATGTCTCGGACACATTCAGGTTATTTTCAAAAAATTTATTGATTGTGGTCAGTGTTTCCTCATCGAACGTATCCGGCAGATTTTCGCCGAAGACTTCGGTCATAAACATTTCGCACAGCGGAATCGGGAGCTGATAGATCAGACGGCCGATGCCGAGGTTGTTGTATGGTACCACGTTTTTGTCTGCGTAGAAAATTTTTCCTACCTCAAGCGCCATCTTCGCTTCTTTGTAGGAACGCGAAACACTCTTAATCTCGCTGACCGGATTTCCGTAAGAAACACGTACCTGGGACATTGCCTCTGCATTCAGCATATCAACCAGCATTCTTGCGGTCTGGTTCATATCCTCGAAGGTGTCGGTATCCTTCAGTTCTTTTACAATGATAATGCTCTTCTCATCGACTGCGGTGATGAAATCTCTCGGTCTTGAAGCAAAGAGGCTCTTTACTGTCTCCTGTGCGCTGATGTCTTTTTCCAGCTTCGTCTCTACCATGTAAACAACGCGGCGCACATCTGTGTCGATGCGAAGCTTTTTCGCGCGGTTGTAGACATCCACCAGAAGAAGATTGTCGAGAAGAAGGTTCTGGATAAAGTTGTTTTTGTCCAGACGCTCTTTGTATGCAATGATAAGATTCTGAATCTCACATACGGCAACCTTTCCGATCATATATGCATCGTCGCTGCTTCCTTTAGAAATCAGAATATACTCCACATTCTGGTTGTCATATACTTTAAAATAATGATATTCCTGTACAATCTGGCTGTCCGCAGCGGATAATACAAAAGAACGGATGCTTTCTGCATCAATCGCGGTTTCCGGGAATGTGGTCACCAGCAGAACACCATCCGTATTCGTCACACATAAATCAATTCTTGTAATATTTCTTAATTCATCAAGGGTTTTCTGTAATACCTGACTTGATACCAAATCTGCCACTTCCTTTCTCCTGGCGTATTTTACTCCAGGGTGCGTCTTATCTATAACTATAGCTTAATTTTTTCTCATTGGCAACTATTTTTTGCTTCGCAAAAGGAGGGCGGTGCATATGCAAAAAGGACCGGCATCCGAACGGATGTCGATCCTTTTCTCTATGTTTGCGCATACGCGCTGATGTTCATATGGATTAGTTGGTAATGGTGATCTCTGTCTCTTTGTCGAACAGATGAACTTTCTCCATATCCAGAGCAAATTTAACGGTATCACCGCTTCTTGCAGTTGTACGAGGATCTACGCGGGCTGTCATTGGGAAGCCTTCGCAATCGAAGTACAGGTAAACTTCTGCACCTAACAGCTCGTATACGTTGATCTTGCACTCAACTACGCTGTCTTTGGAAGTTTCGATGAACATCTGAGAATCATGTACGTTCTCAGGACGGATACCCATAACAACGGTCTTTCCGTCATATCCGCCGTCAATAACAGCTTTTGCTTTGGAAGCCGGCAGTTTCATGTTGTATTTACCAACAGTAAGAGTTACATCGTTTCCGTTAACTTTTACTTTTGCATCCAGGAAGTTCATCTGCGGAGATCCGATGAATCCTGCAACGAACAGGTTGCCCGGTGCGTTGTACAGGTTCTGCGGGGTATCTACCTGCTGAACAACTCCGTCTTTCATAACAACGATTCTGGTACCAAGTGTCATAGCCTCGGTCTGGTCATGTGTTACGTAGATGATGGTAGCGCCCAGTCTCTCATGCAGTTTGGAAATCTCGGTACGCATCTGTACACGAAGTTTTGCATCCAGGTTTGACAGAGGCTCGTCCATAAGGAATACTTTAGGATCACGTACGATTGCACGTCCCATAGCAACACGCTGTCTCTGACCACCGGAAAGAGCTTTCGGTTTACGATCAAGCAGTTTCTCCAGGTCAAGGATTTAGCTGCTTCTTTAACCTGTTTGTCGATCTGATCTTTCGGAACTTTTCTCAGTTTCAGACCGAATGCCATGTTATCATATACGGTCATGTGCGGATACAGAGCGTAGTTCTGGAATACCATTGCGATATCACGGTCTTTCGGCTCTACATCGTTTACTACTTTATCGTCAATTTTCAGAGTACCATCGGAGATCTCCTCAAGACCTGCGATCATACGAAGTGTTGTAGATTTACCACATCCAGATGGTCCTACGAAGATGATAAACTCTTTGTCAGCGATTTCCAGGTTGAAGTCTTTTACTGCTTCAAAACCGTTCGGATATCTTTTTGTAATGTGCTGTAAAGATAAACTTGCCATTTTTGAATCCTCCCTAAATGAACATCATGCGTTTTATTATGAGTTTTGCATTTGCATCTCTCTTGCTTATGGGACTAGTATACCTTTTCTACCCGCATTCGACCATGCCACAATTACACAAACTTTCCTCCGGCAGATTGGCAATTCTGCTTTCGGATTTTCTCGAACCGTTCTCTTCTGTCCACTTTGCACAAACAAAATGTTCACTCTTATACAAAATGACGAAACGAAAAGTTTATATTCTCTTCATTGCATTTTTCTGAAAAATTCGCTATACTTTTCTATGATATCTGCCAGCCGGAACGTTAATCGGCGGCACACTTAATTCAACAGAAAAGAGGAACAAATTATGAGGTTTTTTCAGCCTGGACAGTAAGTTCTCGCAGATTATGGGCCGTGTCTTCGACCTGATGATGCTGAACATTATTTTCCTTATTATGTGTATCCCGATTGTGACAATCGGCGCCAATTTCACAGCAATGTACTACGTCACGCTGAAGATGATCAAAAATGAGGAGACGTATATCTTCCGTACCTACTGGAAATCCTTCCGCGAAAACTTCAAGCAGGCAACTGCCATCTGGCTCATCCTGCTGGCGGTTCTGATTGTTCTGATTCTTGATCTTCTGCTGGTCATGAGAATGCCGGGTACCATCACCTACCTGCGTTTTGTTTTCCTGGTACTGATCTTTTTCGAGGCCATGGTACTTTCTTATGTATTTCCGGTACTGAGCCGCTTTGACAATACTGTAAAAACACGATCAAGAACTCCATCCTGATGGCAATCCGCCACCTGCCGTGGACCATCATGATCCTGCTCGTCAATCTCTGTCCACTGCTGATCTATGTATTCTCCACGACAAAGATTGTCAGCTATCTGATTCTTCTGATGTTCCTTCTGGGCTTTTCCACGGTAGCGCTTGGATGCTCCTGGTTCTTTGTAAACAAAATCTTCCCATTCTATATGCCTGAGGAAGAAAAAGAGGTTCTGACACCGGAAGAAGAATCCTTGCGGGCACTGGAAGCAATGGACAGACCAAGCCCGCTGACTGAACGTTCCGATGACGCTGCTCCGGCTGAAACTACCGATGCTGCAGAAACTGCTTCGGAAGAGGAATCTGCAAGCCCGGCTGAACAGACAGAAACAGACGAAACAAACGAATAAATAAACTGCATTTCATAAACAACTCCCCGCCGGGAACCGCATCTGCTGCGTGTTTCCCGGCGGGGAGTTGTCGTTTTCTATTCTCTTTTATTTTTCAACACTTCTCAGGCATCCTGCTGTGCTTCCTCCTGTACCGCTTCCGGTACGATCATCGGAGGCATCGGTTTTTTCTCCTTTACAGCTTCATCAAACGTAATCGTAACCTTGAACAGGTCGCCGTCCAGATAAATGTTGAAGCTTCCATGCTGCAATACCGTCAGGTTCTTTGCGATTGAAAGACCCAGGCCGCTGCCCGCGGTGCTCCGGCTGACATCGCCGCGGATAAAACGCTCCGTCAGTTCATCTGCCTGGAAGTTCAGCGGGTTCTCGGAAATGTTCTTAATCGAGAGCTGAATCTTTCCGTCTTTTTTGATGGCATCCACATAAACCCGTGTTCCCGGCATGGCATATTTGCAGACATTTACGTACAGGTTCTCAAGCACGCGCCAGATGCGGCGGCTGTCCGCACGGATCAGAAGCGGTTCCGGCTGGAGAATACAGATCAGGTCGAGATTGCGGCCTTCGAACCGCTCCGCAAATTCTCCGTTCACCTGCTGTACCAGTTCATTCAGGTTCAGGTTCATGAATTCCAGTTTAATATTTCCGGAACTGATCTTCGATGCCTCGACAAGGTCCTCCGTCAGCTGTTTCAGGCGCTGTGATTTTTCGTCGAGTACGCGGATATAATCTTTCGCTTTCTCGTTTTCAATATTTTCCCGTTTCAGCAGATCGACATAATTAATAATAGAAGTAAGCGGTGTCTTGATATCGTGGGATACGTTGGTGATCAGATCCGCTTTTAAGCGCTCGCTCTTCATCTGCTCCTGCACTGCCGCTTTCATTCCCTCTCCGAGCGAATTGACAATTCCGGCAAGCTGAAGGTTGTCTTCCCCCTGCAGCTCCGTCAGGTCAATCTTGTAATCCAGATCGCCCGCAGCAATCTCTTTTAAGCCATGTTCAATCTGTTTTCTTCCAGATGCCTCGCGCAGCAGAAGAAGCAGCACTGCGGCATCCATCACCAGGGTAAGGAATACGCCGAACATTCCGAAGCCGCAGCAGAGAATGATCTGCACGCCGCAGAAAACGCAGAACATAAGGATCGTTCGCTCCGACTCCTGTCTGCCTTCATAGAAGGTTCTTCCGGCAGACACGATCCGGTGGCCGACGCAGTACAAAAACGACTGTTTCCAGACGTTGCGTGCTTTGATCCGGCGCACCAGTGAGCAGTACGGAATCAGTGTGATCAGAAATCCGGCGAGGATGCCCGATGCGGCCACCAGGCTTCGCCATGTATCTGCTTCATTTCCATAGGATCCGCTGTAGATGTAGTTTCCGTCAAAATTCTGGATATAATGAACGCCGCCGTAGGAAAGTTCGATGCAGACAGCAACGATTCCAACTGCTCCCATCACAATCAGGATGGCGGCTGCAGCTGCGATTTCCGTGTACCACTGATCGAAAAAGTAAAGGCGGATTTCTTTGTTTTTTCCATTTCTTCCTGCCTGCAGTGTGAACAGGACCAGGCAGACCAGCGTTCCGATTCCGCCAACTGCAATCATCAGAAGAAGGAGCTGCATTTTCGGAAGCCACTGGCTGTAGATCTCACTGTACTGGGAGAAATAGTCGCTTGCTGCCAGATCCGGATCCAGTGCAACAAAGATCTTCTGATAATTATCTGCAATCTGATTGTTCAGTAGATAGCTTCTCGCTGCTTCCACGGCCGGGCTGTTTTTTCTTGTTGCATAAGAACGGACTTTGTCGGCACCGCCGGTCCGGTCAACAGCAAAGGCGAACGGATAGGGCGATTTCTGCGCAATGGCTGTTGTGTAACCATTTTTCCAGGAATCCACATTCGTATAGATATTTCCTTCTTTATCCTCCAGACAGTACCAGAGATTGGCATCGTCCGCATCGACGCTGATGCCGCTCTCCTGGTTTTTAAAAGCAGCAACTTCTTCCGTGACCCCGGAAAGTGTCATATACAGATCGCGGATGGATACCTTTTTCAGATTTGCCGCCGCGTACTCATAGAGGTACGTTCCCGCTTTCGTTTTCTGCGTTTCCAGGCTCATTCCCTGATCGTATAGATACAAAAAGCTGGGAGGAAACATCAGCAGGATCAATTTTTTTCTCTTTCAGGCTTTTCACTGCATTATCGGTAAGGAAAGTAGACCTCGCCGTCCGGGGAAAACTGCTGTCAAAAGCGTCTCTGCATCTGCCGGCGCTCACTTCTTCGGTGAGTGCGGCTACATCCGTCTCTTCTGTTTCCTGGCTCACGTCAGTTCCATCTTCGTATGCAAGATAGGCTTCTTTGTCAATTCCGGCATCGTTCGTCGCATAATTGTCCGCAGTATACGCTGCCACCTCATTGAGGTCTGCGCTGCTGCCGTCATCGTACATCTTGACAAGCTGGTCAATGGTGTACGTTGTACTTATCCCGCCGCTTCCCTCTCCATCGGTTGCAAAGGCACGGTAATCAATCTCTTTTGTTCCGTCGTATCGACCGTTTGTGCCGAATTTACTCATATCATTATAGTAGCTCATGACGTTATGAAGCTGCCGCTGCACCAGTGTGCCGCATGCGGTGGTTTCTTCAAACGCATACTTTTTTGCTGCCGCATTCGGCGTCAGGCCGACGCTGGAAAGCATCAGTGTCTGAATGCCCCCGAACAGCGCACTGGCGGCAAAAACGATCAGCAGAAGAAAAACGATCAGCTTCCCCGTCAGGCTGTAGAGTTTTCGTTCTTTCACAATTATTCACTCCTTATTATTGTTTCTCAATCTTATACCCAATTCCCCATACAACTTTCAGATAGCGCGGCTCCTTCGGGTTGATTTCGATTTTCTCACGGATGTGACGGATGTGGACCGCAACGGTGTTGTCCGCACCGATCGCCTCCTCGTTCCAGATGCTCTCGTAGATCTGTTCAATCGAAAATACCTTGCCTGGATTTTTTACCAGCAGCAGGAGAATATTGTATTCGATCGGGGTCAGTTTGACTGGTTCGCCCTCGACGCTGACTTCTTTTAAATCGTCGTTGACGAGAAGACCCCCGACCTGATACACATTTTCTCCGTCGTCCGCCGGAAGATTTCCAAGTTTCGTGTAGCGCCGCAGCTGAGATTTCACCCTCGCCACCAGCTCGAGCGGATTGAACGGCTTCGTCACGTAATCATCCGCGCCGATGTTCAGTCCCAGAATTTTGTCCACATCCTCTGATTTTGCGGACAGAATAATGATCGGAATACTGCTCTTTTCCCTGATTTTCAGCGTCGCACGGATGCCGTCCAGTTTCGGCATCATGACGTCGATAATCAGCAGCTGAATCTCCTCCCTCTCGAGCATCTGGATGGCCTGCATGCCGTCATATGCTTTCAGCACATGATAGCCCTCCTGGGTCAGATAAATCTCAATGGCGTCTACAATCTCTCTATCATCATCACATACTAAAATGTTGTACATTTCTTCTTTCTCCACCTTTCATTTTTTCTTTTCCGGCACTTTTTTTCCGCGCCGGACCTCCCACATGATTCAAAGATGATTGTACCGCAAATTCCCTCAAGTTGCCAGATGTCTTTTGTTTTCATCCTTACTGTACCAAAGGAATCTTTAGGTCCGCAAAGGAAAATCTTAAGTTTCTATAAAGTTTTGTCTGTGAATTCAGAGCTCAAACATTTTTTAGACAATTGCAATTATTTTCTTAGCACATCCTGCTTGCCGTCTATGCGGATCTCAATAATTTAAAGATCATCAACGACCGGTACGGGCATGAAGAAGGGGACTTCTCCATCCGCCTTGTCGGACAGTTTCTGCAGGATTCCATCGGCAAACGCGGTGTCTGCGGACGCATCGGCGGCGATGAATTCGCATATCTTGTTCCGTGTTCCGACGAAACAATGTCCAGGGATCTGTACCGGACGCTGCACTCCGCATTCGACATTTTTAATAGAACGAACGAAAAAGCATATAATATTACCGTTTCCACCGGCTTTTATCTGCTTCCGAAAGACATGGATTCCACACTTCCGGAGATGCTCGCGCATGCGGATGCAATGCTTTACGAGGAGAAACAGAAACGAGATAAGAATGTTGCGAAAATTTTACCAAAATAGGAATTGATTTTTTTCTGGAAAGCAGTTAGAATACTTGAGGGATGATTTTTGAATCCCGTATTTCAAGCGAAACAGACCGGCAAAAACGGCTGTTTGATCAAAAAATTTCTAAAAAAAGGCAGGTGAACAGAATGGATAGTTGTGATTCTCATGGGCGAAGTACCAGCATAGGACGGGAACCGGAAAATATGCAGGATGACGGCCATCCTTCTGTCCTGCTTTAATCTTAAATATTTTCCCTTCTTATCCTATGAAAACCCGAAGTAAGACACATGATCCAAACCAGTTTTGAAACGTAATTCTCTGGTTCTTTTTTCGTGTGCTTTTACTGCCCTGTGAGGGTTCCAACATGCTTTTTCGCACCGACAGCACGCATGTTTTTTTCTGCTGTCAAAAAAAGAATGGAGGATAACGAAAAAATGGAAAAACGAGTACAGGATTATACCCAGGAGATCCTGGATACAATCCGCAGTAACTCTTCTCCGGCTGTCATGGGCAGCCGCCTGGAAGATTACCACGAAAATGACCTGGCAGATGTTCTGCCGCTTTTAACGGTTCCGGAGCGATGCAAACTGTACCGCATTCTGGACACGGACATGCTGTCCGATATTTTTGAGTATGCTGAATCCGACAACGTAGCCGAGTACCTCGAAGAGATGGATGTCAAAAAAGCCGCTTCCATCCTCTCCAAAATGGAGACCGATGCACTGGCCGAGGTTCTGCAGAAACTCGACAAAGCAAAGAAAAAAACTTCTGATCGAACTGCTCGATCCGGAAGTACGCCACGATATTGAGATGATCGCCTCCTTCGATGAAGATGAAATCGGTAGCCGTATGACAACAAATTATATTGTCATCCACGAGAATCTTACTGTCAAAGAAGCCATGACCGAACTGGTTTCTCAGGCTGCTAAAAATGACAATATTTCTACTATTTTTGTTATTACTGCATCTGAAGAGTTTTATGGTGCCATTGATCTGAAAGATCTGATCATTGCGAGAAGAGAATCCCCGCTGGAGGATCTGATCGCAACATCGTATCCATATGTATATGGTAATGAGCTGATCGATGACTGTATTGAGAGACTGAAAGATTATTCCGAGGATTCGATCCCGGTACTGGATAATGACAACAAGCTCCTCGGAGTCATCACATCCCAGAGCATGGTAGATCTGGTCGATGACGAGATGGGTGAAGACTATGCGAAGTTCGCCGGTCTGACCGCAGAGGAAGATTTGAAGGAGCCGTTAAAGGAGAGTATCAAGAAGAGACTTCCATGGCTGCTGGTATTATTAGGTCTTGGAATGATCGTTTCATCTGTAGTTGGTCTGTTTGAAGAAGTGGTAAGCCAGCTTACGATTATCATGTGCTTCCAGTCACTGATCCTGGATATGGCAGGTAACGTAGGTACCCAGTCACTGGCTGTAACAATCCGTGTACTGATGGATGAGACGCTGACGGGAAGACAGAAAGCAGAGCTTGTGCTGAAGGAAATGCGGATCGGTCTCTGCAACGGTGGTCTGCTCGGTATTCTGTCTTTTGTACTGATCGGATTGTATATTTTCTTATTCAAAGGAAAAACACTCGTATTTGCCTATGCGGTATCCGGCTGTATCGGATTATCCCTGCTGGTGGCCATGCTGGTATCCAGTGCAGTGGGAACCTGCATACCGCTGTTTTTCAAAAAGGTTGGTGTGGACCCGGCAGTAGCCTCAGGTCCTCTGATCACTACGGTAAATGACCTTGTAGCCGTGATAACATACTATGGAATGAGCTGGATATTCCTGATTGAGATGTTCCACCTGGCTGGCTGAGAGTAAAATGCAGCTATGCTCATAAAAAGAGACAGATATCAGAAATCTGTCGAATAACAGAAAAGTTACCAATATAAAAAAATTCCGGATCGAAAGATTCGGGATTTTTCTTTACATACGAACAGAAAGCTACTATAATAAAAGATACACTTTGCCCGTTTAAAACGTTGCAGAAATAAATACAAATAACGGGCAGAAAAAGAGAACAAAACGATCACATGGGGTGATTGGGGAAAGGAAACAGTAACATGATAGTAACAATGATCGAAAAGGTCTATTCATTTCTGTGGGGAGATCTGATAAGGATCCCGCTTCCGGGAGGAAGTACGCTGGGAATCTCACTTCTGATCCTGCTTCTGATTCCGACTGGTATTTATTTTACCATCCGGACAAAGCTTCTGCCGATCCGTCTTTTCCGGATATGGTGCGAGCCCTGTCAGAAAAGAAAAGTGACAAAAAAATCTTTCAGCATTTCAGACGCTGATCGTATCTACAGCTACCCGTGTGGGAATGGGAAACCTGGTCGGTGTGGTAGCTGCAATCTCAGCAGGAGGTGCAGGAGCGGTATTCTGGATGTGGATCACGGCGCTGATCGGTTCCTCCACTGCTTTTATCGAAGCGACCCTGGCACAGCTCTATAAAGAAAAGGATCCTCTTTATGGTGGCTACAGGGGCGGTCCTGCCTACTATATCCACCGCTATTGGGAAGAAAAACA
>ENA-OQEL01000411-OQEL01000411.1-human-gut-metagenome-genome-assembly--contig:-NODE-411-length-15612-cov-4.777397_pt1 | contig 15612 bp, 16 predicted proteins | sample MGYA00242796_ERZ504637 | MGnify/ENA primary metagenome ERZ504637 (study PRJEB26092, sample SAMD00036306) | human gut metagenome | host: Homo sapiens | study: EMG produced TPA metagenomics assembly of... | reverse complement strand
CTGTATCTATGATATACACGATTCAAAAGGTTAAACAATATTCTTTCTGATTCGAAATTTTTTAATTATACCCTCATACCTTTTCTCACCAAATGGTATTTTCTATGATATAAAAAAAAGACAGCTTCGATCGCTGCCTTTTAGGAGAAGGTATTTTTACTATGGGGTATAGCAAAAACTATATATTAATGTATTGGGGGTTTTTACGGCTATTATAATACCATGCTTTCTGACGAAAGTGTGCACAAAGTTCACTAAAACTTTATGTCGTGTTTTTGGTTATTTTGTATATTCATGGTGAATAACTTATAACAATAAAAAAGACAGCTTCGATCGCTGCCTTTTTAGGAGAAGGTATTTTTACTATGGGGTATAGCAAAAACTATATATAATGTATTGGGGGGTTTTTACGGTTATTATAATATCACGGTTATAACGATAAGTGTTCACAAATTGCATAAAAATCGTAGTTTGTTTTTATGCAATTTGTATAGTACTTTAGTTATATTTAATATTTTTCATATAGTGATTCTGCACAAAAGTATAGTTATTTTTTAAATATTATGTCCAACTGTTGTTTTGCTGTCCTCGTCAAACAGTGCTTCAAACTCATCTCTTGTGATTTTCTCCTTCTCAAGAAGAAGTGCTGCACATCTGTCAAGCACATCGCGGTACTCTGCTATCATGCTCTTTGCCTTGTCGTACGACTCGTCGATGATACGCTTTACCTCGACATCGATTGCCGATGCTATGCCCTCGCTGTAGTTCTTTGCATGGGCGAGGTCTCGTCCGATGAAGACCTCCTCCTCATCATCAGCATAGCAGATAAGGCCGATATTGTCTGACATACCGTATTTGGTAACCATCTCGCGCGCAAGCTTTGTAGCCTGCTTGATGTCCTGTGATGCACCTGTTGTGATATCGTCAAACACAAGCTCCTCTGCGACACGACCGCCTAAGTCTACTACGATTTCCTGAAGCATACGTCCCTTTGTGTTGAACATCTCATCCTTCTCAGGCAGAGGCATGGTGTAGCCTGCTGCGCCTGCTCCTGTAGGGATGATTGAAACTGTGTATACAGGTCCCACATCCGGAAGCAGATGGAAAAGGATTGCATGTCCTGCCTCGTGGTAGGCTGTGATGCGCTTTTCCTTGTCAGAGATGATACGGCTCTTCTTCTCAGCTCCGATACCAACCTTGACGAAGGATTTTCTGATATCATCCTGTGTGATATATTCTCTGTTTTCGCCCGCTGCACGGATTGCTGCCTCATTCATCAGATTCTCAAGGTCTGCACCTGTGAAGCCTGCGGTAGTCTGTGCAATCTGCTTTAAGTCTACATCCTCTGCAAGAGGTTTTTTCTTGGCATGGACACCTAAAATTTCTTCTCTGCCGCCCACATCCGGTCTGCCTACTACAACCTTTCTGTCGAAACGTCCCGGACGCATGATAGCAGGGTCAAGTATATCCACACGGTTTGTGGCTGCCATGACGATAATGCCCTCATTGACACCAAAGCCATCCATCTCGACAAGCATCTGGTTCAATGTCTGCTCACGCTCGTCGTGTCCGCCGCCCATTCCTGTGCCACGGCGTCTGGCTACTGCATCAATCTCATCAATAAATACGATACAAGGCGCATTTTTCTTGGCATCCTCAAACAAATCTCTCACTCGTGAGGCTCCGACTCCGACAAACATCTCCACGAAATCAGATCCTGAAATGGTGAAAAACGGTACCCCTGCCTCTCCGGCTACTGCCTTGGCAAGGAGAGTCTTACCTGTTCCCGGAGGTCCTACAAGAAGGACACCCTTTGGGATTCTTGCTCCAAGTCTGGTGTATTTTCCCGGATCACGAAGGAAATCAACTATCTCTGCAATCTCCTCCTTTTCCTCCTTTAAGCCTGCTACATCGGAAAACTTGATATGGTTCTCCTCCTGTGTGGTGAGCTTCGCACGGTTCTTGCCGAAGTTCATCATCTTGCCACCGCCGCCCTGTGCTGCTGCGTTGTTGTTCATCACTGCAAAGAGTATGAACATGGCTCCGAATACCAAAAGATACGGAAGCAGTGTCATAATCCAGCTCTCAGCCGGAACATCCGCAACTGTATAGTCGGTGTACCCTGCTTTTGTCATGGTCTTTTCGATATTGTTCACATCTGATACATAAAGCACCTTTGATGTGCCATCCTTGAACTTCACCTCCAGACTTCCTGTCGGTATCTCCCTGTTTTGCACTACCTTTACGCTCTTCACCTGATTCTTGTCAAGATCCTTCTCGAACTGACTCTGTGTGTAAGAGTTTGATGTAGCCCCGGCGCTCAGCCAGTACCAGATGCAGATTACTGCAAATACAATGATAATGTATACGCCTATTCCGCGCATACCGCTTTTTTGTTTATTCAATTTACTTCTCCTTTTTATTTTATTTCGCCCTCGACGAAGCCGATGTAAGGCAGATTTCTGAACCTCTGATCATAGTCAAGGCCATAGCCTACCACAAACTTATCAGGAATCACAAAGCCCACGTAGTCTACATTTACATCATCAACCACACGGCGCTCAGGCTTGTCCAAAAGTGTACAGATTGTGAGACTCTTCGGGTTTCTTTTGGCAAGAAGCTTTGAAAGCCTGCTAAGAGTATTTCCCGAATCAATGATGTCTTCTATGATGATGACATTCTCTCCCTCGATAGAATGCTCAAGGTCCTTTTTAATCTTGACATCGCCTGATGACTCTGTGCCTGAGCCATAGCTGGATACCGACATGAAATCCATAGTCATAGGCAAATCAATTCTCTTTGCAAGCTCAGTGGTAAAGAATATTGAGCCCTTGAGTATGCAAATGAGATATACTGACTGTCCCCTGTATTTTTCTGTGATTTGCGCTCCAATCTCTGCGATACGCTTATTGAGCTGCTCCTCTGTCAGGTAAACCGAAATATCATATTTTTTTGAAAAATCCATTTTGTTTTCCTCCGTAAAATGTGATCTTAAGTACTTTTCCTGTCTGTTGTGTGACAAGTGCGCCACAGCCGGATCTGTATCCGATAATGGCATGCACCAGTGATTCATGGGCTATGAGCCACAGCCCCGCTCTCTGCTGTGCAGGAATTTTATCACCTGTAAATACCTGCTTCAGCTTCTTATGATGGCCCTCGTCATCCACAATTATATAGTCACCGGCTTTTCTTGTTCTTATTTCAAAGCCTTTCTTCATCTTATCATAATCAAACCATTTCGTATATGGTTTTTTGGGAATTTCGTCCATTTTACCATTAAAATCTTGTATACAAAGTGTGACATACGAGCCATCTGCCGAAAGCCTGATGTTTTTTTGCTCTCCCGTGGCACTCAATGCCTCAAGCTCTTTTTGCGTAATGTGAATTTCTTCTTTTTCATCGTCACACCTTTCGGCGAAGAGTATCACCTCGCCAAATGATTTTTCCGCAATAATGCCATACGGCAGATTGATTTTTCTGCCCGACTGCTGCCCTGCAAGCTTCACAAGTGCACTGATATGTGTGCTCGTGATGTCCTTGAGCCACCCTGATGCCAGATGTATACACTCGCGCGCCACTCCGCTTTTTAATGCCGGATGCAGACTCTCAAAGCGACTGATTTCAAGTATCACCCTGCCTTCTTTTTTTGAAACCATGCTGTCACACGCCTCTTTTAGCTGCTGCTCGTAAAAATCATTCATCACCGCAAGCTGTCCTGCGCTCTCATTGATATGCTCTATCGCCCTGTCATTAATCTGCAAAAGCAAAGGAAACACATCATGGCGCAGCTTGTTTCTGGAGTATGCTGTGTCAGCGTTTGTGGCATCGGTGACAAAAGCCTGTCCGTTTTCCTTCAGATATTCCTCTATCTGTGCGCGTGTTGCTGATAAAAGCGGCCTGATATAGGTGACACCGTTCTTCACGGAAACCGGATGCATGCCGGCGAGTCCTTTCGCTCCGCTTCCGCGAAGCATCTGAAAAAGAACTGTCTCTGCGTTGTCCTCCATATGGTGCGCAACCGCAACGACTGCCTGCCTGCTGTTACCCTGTTTTTGGTCTGATGCATTGGCAGTTTCGCAAGGATATCTGCCGGCCTCCTCTTCAAACGCCTCATAGCGCAATATCCTGGCGGCCTCCTCCAGTCCGAGTCCATGACTTGCCGCATATTGCGGTACATCCACGGAATGCACATGGCACGGTATGTTAAGCCTCTCGCAGAGATCTGACGCAAACCTCGCATCCTCCCTGCTCTCGGCTCCTCTGATGCCATGCTCCACATGTACTGCCTCCAGCGCAAAATCAAGCTCATCTGTGCACTGTCTTTTTATCTCATTTAACAACAGCAGAAGGCAGACCGAATCCGCACCGCCCGACAGCGCAACAAGCACCGTGCTGTGATTTTTTATCATTTTGTTTTCCAGAATATATTCTTTTGTCCGTCTAATCATTATTTTTCCCAGATTCCTATTGCAACTACAGTCATATCATCCATGGCGTATCCACCTGTGTCAAGCAGCACCCTGTCCAGAATTTCCTGCGCCATCACGCCTGCATTGTCACTTTTGACGCCTGCGATGATATCCATAAGCTTCCCCTGTCTGTCCTTTACATGCAGATATTCTAGCACACCATCCGTCACCATGACAAGGAAATCGCCACTTTGAAGTGTATTTTTTGAATGTTTTGCTCTCCTGCCAGACATCGACCCCTGCCGGGAGTGATTCATTTTCTATAACACTTACTTTTTTCCCTGATTTGATAAATGACGGTGCAGCGCCTGTTTTGGCCAGCTCAAGCTCACCTGTGTACATGTCTATCGTGGCAAAATCAACCGTGGAATAGGACTCCTCGCCCGCCGATATGACCATGGCAGAGTTCATCAGCTTTAGGGTACTTTCCCTGCTAAAGCCGGCCTCCAAAAGCTTTTCAAGCAAATCCACCACCAGTGTGCTCTCGGCCTGCGCCTGCTTGCCCGAGCCCATGCCATCGGATACACATACATGATACATGCCATCATCCAGCTGAAACATACTGCAGCTGTCGCCATTTGCCTGAGAGCCGGTCTTCTTTTTGGTCGCCACCCCCGAAAGTGCATAGAACTGATTCTCCTCGTAAAGCACAATAGATGTCCTCTCATCGGATATTATTGAAACTGTCCCATGTGCCTGCCTGAGCTTCACTCCCATGGCGCGTGAAACCGCCTGCACATACTTTGAAATTTCAATCCCACCATCTATCCTGGTGCAGACATCTGCCTTTATACATACCTGCTGCCTTGCGTTCTCATAAATATGGGCATTTTCCACCTGTATACCAGCCTCTTTTGTATATACATAAACTCTTGAAAGACGCAGCCTTCTTTTTTTATCAATACATTTTTCAGCCCTGCACCAGCTATCCATGAGCTCTGCCATAGCGTCAAGCTGTGTGGCTATGACGCGTCTGTTTTCCGTGAGACGCCTGTACCAGGCTTCATTTAGCTCAATACGGGCAAATGCCTCTGTGGCGGCTTCCACCATGCGCGTATAGTGCGGGCAGCCATCCACATATCTGTTTTGCACAATTTCCTCTGTTTTCATACGTTTGCGCACTGCATCAGCAAGCATTTTTATACTGTCGGAAATCGAAGCCCCGCTTGTCCAGCACACACTGCAGCCCTCACAGCATGCACAAAGTCTCCCTGTCACCTCAAGCTGTATTTTCTCACTCTCATCAGGGATTTTATCTGCCGTACATTTTACAGCCATGACATTTGCAGTCGAAATAATGCCTGAAAGTCCAGAAACTGCTGTGGCAAATGCCTCCTCCCTGTCGGGCAGAAGTCCTGCTATGACCGGGTTTTCATTGTGCTCAAGGGTCCTTAAATATTCGCATGCTCTGCAAAGCACAAAGGCGATTGAAAACACAACAAGGCTCTCTGCTACCGACAACACTATCTCATCCGTATCCGGCTTTCCCAGAAATGTTACCGACAGATTCATCACCGCCGTGGCACAAGCTGCTACAACGGCTGTTGTCAGACATCCGTTTTTACTGCTTTTTCTCACAAATAGCCTTTCCCCAAAGTAAATCACCGCAATAATAAAGAGATACTTACATATCGACGGTATCGATATAAAGTATCCCATTCCAATAATTAATCCTATGTAAAAAATAATCGTATGTCCACTGCTCAGACAATAAACTCCATACACTGCAGGTATCAGCGGATAACAATCCATCACACACACCAGTGTGGATGCAAATGCCATAAGCCCCCACACAGCCTTTTTTAAATTTGCAATCCTCATCTTTTTGCCTCCATCTTTTTTCAACGATTATATGTGGTCAAAAATGAAGGTTTTGACGAAAAAGCGCAACTATCTGTACAAAAATTATTTGTCCTTTTCCTTGAAGATTATTTCATTGTCATACGCAAGCCCCAGCTTGCTCTTTGCTATATCCTCTATGTACTGGTCACTCTGCATATACTGCTGCATGCTTTCTATCTCATCAGCACGCTCCGATTCTTTAGTGTACTGCTTTTCAAGCTCCGCTTTTTGTGCGGCATATGTAGATTCCTTCTGCTTTAGCTGCACAACCTGGACTACCATAACCACAAGAAATGCTATAACTATGATGGAAACACTTAAAGTTCCGCCCCTTCTCTTTGCACGACGTTTACTCATTATTCCTCCTTAGGTGCTTATCTGAATATCCTGCCAAACATTTTATCTTTCTTTCCGGTCACCTCCGGTACCTTCGAATACGTAATCATGTCTATCTCACCTTCTATATCGGCTTCTCCCTTCTCAAGGTTTAGCCTGTTTACGTGAAGATCCTTGCCCTTTAGGTCAAGCATGCCCAGCTCCGTCTCCAAAAGTATCTCTCCCACATCAAAGGAGAGCACATCCAAAATGCCTGTAAAGCTGCCTGTTCTGCGATTATTCAAGATAAGCTTATGACTCTTTGTGCCTGATATTTCTTCCATTTCCTGTCCCTCACATATTTTTTATATGTCCCAAAAAACAGCCTCACATATGGCTGCCATCTGTGGAATCACATATGTAAATATATGCCGGGATTTATGAAAATATAACCTATATATACTCAAAAAGGATCTTTTGCTTCTTCCTTCTTTGTTGTGTCAAGGAGATTTAACACCTTAACCTTGACTGTCTTTTGTCCAAACGCTATCTCTATTATGTCTCCGACCTTGACATTTACAGATGCCTTTGCCGGTCTGCCGTTTACTGTGACACGGCCTGCGTCACATGCCTCATTTGCCACTGTACGCCTCTTTATCAGACGTGATACCTTCAAAAATTTGTCTAATCTCATTGTTACCTCTGTGTCTTACCTATAATAAATCAATTCATAACTATTACCCTGATTTCAGTGGATATAGCCAAAAATGGGCGGAGCCTTAAAGGCTTCACCCATTCTTCTACTCCGTGATAGTCTAACTTATTAGTTAAGAGAATCTTTTAAAGCCTTTCCAGCCTTGAACTTAGGAGCCTTAGATGCTGCAATTGTCATCTCAGCGCCAGTCTGTGGATTTCTTCCTGTTCTTGCTGCTCTCTCAGATACCTCGAAAGTACCGAATCCAACTAACTGGATCTTCTCACCTTTCTTTAACTCCTCTGCAACAACATCTGTGAATGCCTTTAAAGATGCCTCTGCGTCCTTCTTTGATACTCCGGCCTTCTCTGCCATAGCTGCAACTAAATCTGCTTTGTTCATGATAAAATTCCTCCTCTGGATTTTCATAATTTATATAATTCGAGCTGTATTCCCAAATTACCTACAAGAATATATATACTTGTTTTTATGGGGTTTGTCAAGGAAAATGCGCTATTTCCTAGGCTTTATGTACTTTTACCATTCTTAAAACCTTACTTTGAACTTAATAAAGAGGTTAATGTTGAAAGATAATCTGATATATCCTTATTTGTCAGACTATTTCTCGAGCTGTCAGAGGATTTATTGTCTGTCTGCTGTGATGAATTTGTGCTCTGCGAGCTGCCGGTGGTTCTTTTAGATGTACTTTGATTGTCCTTCTCATCTGCCCTCTCTGAGGCAGTCTCTGAAGGAGTCTGTGCGGCGGCCTGCGAGCTGTCCGTGCTGCCGGTTCCTTTGCCTGATGAATCACTGCCCAAGCTGTCCTTATTGTCGTTTATCGTAATCTGTATGGTGGCTTCCTTCGAGTTCACGTAAAGCGTCCTCGTCCAGGTGTCATAGCCATCGGCTGTTACCTTAAGCGTGTGTTTTCCGTATGTTATCTCAACCGGGCTCGTATAGTCGATTTCACTGCCATCGACATATATTTTTGCTCCCTGCACTGTCAACCTCGAAAAGGATGCTGCTCTTTTAGGACCCTCACCCTTTAAATCATTTAAATTTACCTTTGTAGTCTCTCCTCTTTTTATCTCAATATCCGTGCTGCCTCCCCAGCCATTGTTGGCCACAGCGAGCGTATAGCTGCCCTCCGGCACATCAAGCGACATATCCTTAGTGATTTCTGCAAATATCCTGTCTCCGAGCTGCAAAAAGCTGCCCTCAAACAGCGATGTATTGCTAAGCTGCAGTGTGCCGTGCCCTGTCGTGACAGAAATCGACACTATATCCTTATCAATCCCGACAACAGCCAGCTTATCCTGCGCCGTTAGGCTGTCAGTATCTATGACATCCGAGCCTGAAAATATCATGGTGCGCTCCCCCAGCCTGTAGCTGCTATTTCCGATTTCAAGCACGCTCTTATTCTTATCCACAGAAAAATTGGTCACTGCGTCGTTTGTCCACACCTTATCGGATTTTTGTATCCGCTTTGCCTTGCCGTCTGAATCTGCCCCTGATATGTCAACCACATCACCCTGATGTATGTCTGAAACTGACATGTGATTGCCATATTTGTCGAAAAAGCCGGTGGTCAGCCCATAGTAATACTGATACTGCACTCCTGTCGAGTAATTGTATACCCTGATTGTCTCGTTGGCACTGTTTATGTCCGATACTATGAGAATATCTGAACTTTTCTTAACGGACTTTCCGTTTTCCTCCGCAGCAGCTTTCAAACCGGACTGCGTGCTTTCTCCCACGGCCTCCGTCGTATCATTCATGCTGTTATAGAATTTTTTTACACCATCATCCGTGTCCTGTTTTCCACATGCTGCAAGTGACAGCACAAGCATGCATACTATGCAAAATAATCTTTTGAATTTCTTCATATGTATTTCCTTTAATAGCTGTCTTTAAACGTTTTTCTACAATAATAATATATCGTATAGTCATTTACTTTTCAATTAAATTCACTATATATATGCATTACTGCTTACACTATGGCATGCAGATACTCCTCGCGCTCCCCGCTTAGCTGTATGAGCTGTGCAAGCTTATCCACATCACGGTCGCATACCCATGACTTGCGCGAGTTGCTATAGTGATTGCAGAGCTTACAAAATTTTTCAGGAAACAAAAGCAGTGCTTGAAGCAACCTCATTGATGTATCATCAAGACTTCTTACGCTGCAATAGCTGTCAAGAATTTGCATCTGCAACCGATGTATCCCAGTGATTTTTTTCGAGCATCTTGCGCATGTACTCCGCAAGATCAGTTTCCGGATATCCCGGATGCATGGTCTCGAAATTGACAGGGAGCCATCTTCCGGACTGTGTATACACGACATTGTGTTGGTTGAAGGCTCCGTGACAGTATATCGGAACCGACGTTTTACTATTTTCCAGCTCACACAATATTTCCGCCGATTTCTGCCCCTGCTCTAAGAATCTCTCATAGCATTCATAAAACAGATGTTCAAAGGCATTTGTCTTGCTGCGACGCAGTATGTAGTTTTTAAGCTTTACTATCTGCGCACATTTGCGCTGAGCTTTTTCGTGCAGGCTTTCTACCTCAATATCCAAAGGCAGAGGATACTTTTCCAATATATTGTGCAGCTGCGCTAATGCCCTGCTGCCGCCACGCATATCATCTATGCTGTCCGTGCTGCACTCTCTGCCTGCTCTGTAATCCTTCAATATGTATGCATCCTCACAGTTATCTCGCGATATGATACACTGCTCCTTTGTCTGTGATATCTGCTCCACATCCATACCGTTTCTCTGGATAAATGCCAGCGTATCCCGCAGGGTGCATGCCCTTTGCTCATGCCCTCTGTACGGCACGAGCAGCTTCTGCCCGATGCCTGTGTCACATATATATGCTCCTCTGCCTTTTATTATCCTGCTTACTGTAAGCTCATATTTTTCCAAAGCCACTTCCGGCTGATTATACAAAAAAATCCCCCCTCATATGATTAATACACCATAACTATTCAGATGCTTTTTAATCATATGAGAGAGGTTATTATTTTATTCGCAAGCTCTTTAAGTTTTTGTGCTTCATTGAGCGATGGGTCATCAAGCACCTGCTCATAAAGTCTGTCCAGGATATCGCCAAGCTTCGGTCCAGGCTCTACTCCCATTTTAATCAGGTCGCTGCCATTTATTTTCATTTCCTTTTTGATACACACTGGTGGTCTGCGAGGATTTTCCTGTATACACGCTCATATTCTGCGATGTATTCAAGCTTTTCTGCGCGCTTATACATGCTCTGTCCGAGTGTATCGGCTCTTTTCACCTCAAACAACAGCGGAAAAAGCTCTGTTCCTATGCGGCTCATGGCACGCCTTACATTGCGCTCCGTGATGGCCGGACGGTCATCATGCTCTTTTACGAGCTTACAGCAGCAGTCTGTAGTCCTGTTATCAAACTTAAGGCGCCTGAGTATCTTTCTTGTCATATCAGCTCCCACAACAGGATGCTTCTTGAAATGATTCTGGCCTTCCTCGTCTGTCGTAATGCACACAGGCTTTGCCACATCATGAAGCAGCATGGTAAGCCTTAGGATTTTGTCCGCTCGCACATGCTCCAAGGTATGAAGCGTATGCTCGCCGACACTGTACATATGGTGCTTATTGTGCTGAGGTGTCTGCATCATCACATCAAACTCCGGCATGAATACCGCTGTGAGTCCAAGCTCATACAGATCTCTCATCATCTGCGGATGGTCTGATGTCAGAAGCTTCACAAGCTCCACCTGGATTCGCTCTGCGCTGACCTTTGACAATGCAGGGGCAAGCTCTTTTATGGCTGCTTTAGTCTGTGCCTCTATATCAAAGCCAAGCTGGGCTGCAAATCGCACCGCACGAAACATCCTGAGTGCATCCTCACTGAACCTGTCGTGCGCACAGCCCACACATCTGATCACATGTGCTTTTAAATCTCCTATGCCGTCAAATTCATCGACAAGCCCTGCCCTGTGATTATATGCCATAGCATTGATTGTGAAGTCGCGTCTCTCCAGATCAAGCTTCAGATTGGAGGTAAAGGTGACCTCCTTTGGATGGCGTGCATCCTCGTACTCTCCGTCTATCCTGTAGGTGGTAACCTCATAGCCCACATGCTCCAGCATGACCGTGACTGTGCCATGCTGGATTCCTGTGTCTATCGTATGGTCAAATATCGCTTTGACCTGCGCAGGCTTTGCAGATGTGGTGATATCCCAGTCCTGCGGTGTCCTGCCAAGGAGACTGTCACGCACGCATCCACCTACCGCATATGCCTCAAAGCCATGCTCGTAGAGCGTGTCTATTATGAAGTTGACATTCTGCGGTAAATCTATGCGCATCTGTATTTTCTCCTTTTAATATGCCTTACCCCAGTATACGAGCTTATGCGCCGGCTTTCCACAGCATACGCATACGTCGGAAATCTGCTCCTGGTCACCAAATGGCATACAACGGCTTGTAACTGTTGTGTCCTCTTTGATTTTGTTCTCGCAGGCCTCGTCTCCACACCACATAGCACGGATAAAGCCAGGCTTTGTCTCTGCGATTGCCTTGAACTCATTGTAGTCGTGTGCATCGTTTATATGGCTTGCAAGGAATGCCTTTGCCTTCTCGAGCATGTCATTCTGCATTGTCTCAAGTACCTCTGCGAGCTTCTCATTGACCTCATCGAGTGAGACAACGATTTTCTCTCTTGTGTCTCGGCGGACGATAACGCACTGGTTTTTCTCGATATCCTTTGGTCCAATCTCGATACGTGTTGAGATTCCCTGAACCTCCTGTGCTGCGAACTTCCAGCCAGGTGTCTTGTCGGTTGCATCGATTTTCACGCGGAAATCCTTTGAGAGCTTGTCCTTGAGGTCGTATGCCTTGTCAAGTACGCCATCCTTCTGCTGCTGGATTGGAATAACCATAACCTGTGTTGGTGCAATCTTTGGTGGAAGCACGAGTCCTGAGTCATCTCCATGAACCATGATGATAGCTCCGATAAGACGTGTTGAAACGCCCCATGATGTCTCATGACAGTACTGTAATTTATTGTCCTTGTCTGTGTACTGGATGCCGAAGGCCTTAGGGAAGCCGTCACCAAAGTTGTGTGAGGTTCCTGACTGGAGCGCCTTTCCGTCATGCATGAGTGCCTCTATTGTGTATGTAGCCTCTGCTCCGGCGAACTTCTCCTTGTCTGTCTTTCTTCCCTTTACCATAGGGATTGCAAGATATTTCTCACAGAAATCCGCATAGATGTTTAACATCTGTACTGTACGTGCCTCTGCCTCCTCGGCTGTTGCATGAACAGTATGTCCCTCCTGCCATAAGAACTCTGATGAGCGGAGGAATGGACGTGTTGTCTTCTCCCAGCGCACTACTGAGCACCACTGGTTATATACCTTTGGAAGGTCTCTGTGTGACTGTACTGTTTTGCTGAAAAGCTCGCAGAAAAGTGTCTCTGATGTAGGTCTTACTGCAAGTCTCTCCTGAAGTGTCTCAAGTCCGCCCTGTGTGACCCACGCAACCTCAGGTGCAAAGCCCTCTACGTGATCCTTTTCTTTCTGAAGCAGGCTCTCCGGAATGAACATTGGCATGTATACATTCTCTACACCTGTCTCTTTGAACATTGCATCGAGATTTTTCTGTATATTCTCCCAGATGGCATAACCATTGGGCTTAAAGATCATACATCCCTTTACAGATGAATAATCCATCAACTCTGCTTTCTTCACAACGTCTGTATACCATTGTGTGAAATCTTCCTCCATGGAAGTGATGGCCTCTACTAATTTTTTCTCCTTAGCCATTGCTTTTCTCCTTTTTTATTTAAATATTCTATGATATACGGGGCTTTTATATCTCATCCGGCCCCTGCACCACGCACAATTTTACTAACATATATTATTCCATAAGCGAGCTGATGTCAATAAGCCTGAAAACTTGTTCTGCAGTGTTTTTCATATTTTTTTGAGCATTTTTGATATCCATAGCCTCATTAAGCGTTGTTGCCCCTCTTATAATAGGGAAAAACGCATCTATGCCTTCTTTATTACATGCCACTGCATCGTCAGTGACACTCCCTGCTAGTGCGATTACTTTACAGCCGTTTTTTCTGCCTGCTTTTGCCACTCCGACAGGCACCTTTCCCATGGCGCTCTGTCCATCAAGCCTGCCCTCTCCGGTCACTACGATATCGGCATTTTTCAGTTCCTTGTCAAGCTGTATTGCGTTTAGCACTATATCTATGCCGGATTTAAGCTCCACGTTCTCAAGTCCAAAAAGAAACGCAAAGCCAAGACCTCCCGCAGCGCCTGCTCCCGGTGTCTCGCTAAATCTTTTTCCCGCATACTCCTCAACACAGTCTGCATACTGTCTCATCATTTTATCCATCTGTGCCTTTTCATGCTCCTGTACGCCCTTTTGCTTTCCAAAAATGTATACGCAGCCCTGCTCTGTGCACAGTGGATTAGTAACATCACATGCTATTTTGAAATGACACTGCTTTAATTCTGCAGGAACCTTGTCAGCCTTGATCTTTTTTACCCTTGCAAGCGAGCCAAATACCGGTGGAAGAATATTGTCATCCTCATCATAAAACTCATAGCCGAGCGCCGACAGCATTCCTATGCCACCCTCAGTGGTTGCGCTTCCGCCTATTCCGATTATGAAATTCCGACAGCCCTTGTGAACAGCATCCAATATCATCTCTCCCACACCCAATGAGGTTGCTTTCCACGGATCAGGTTTACCTTCAACAAGTGTGATTCCCGACGCTTCTGCCATTTCCATAACAGCCGTATCATCCTCAAGTACTCCATATGTCGCGTGCACCTTTTGTCCCATCGGTCCTGTTACATCAACATGTTCATATGTGCCATTCATGCCCTCTACCAAAGCGGTTACAGTTCCCTCACCGCCATCTGCAAGCGGTCTGACCACCACGTCCGCTTTCGGTATTGCCGCCAATATGCCTTCTTTACATGCCATCCCGGCCTGCATGCTTGTCATGCTTCCTTTAAATGAATCAATTGCTACTACAACCTTCATTTTACCATTCCTCTATTTTTGTTTATATTCTTCTATTCTATATTTCATTTTTCTTCACCTACAGACTCTGTTACATTTGCAGAATAGCCACTCGGATCCTCATACATCACCGGATTACTGCTACAGTGAGCATACAGATTCAGTCCATCATTATAGATCACATCTTCCTGCGTGAACCGTCCGATACCCGTATTGTAATAACGTGCACGCAGATAGTAAAGTCCCGTCAGGTCATCCTCAATCTGTGCATTATACCTTAGACGATTCGGGATGTTTTCCTGTCCTGCAATCCTTTGACCAAACGCATCATACTGGTAATCATTCTGTATGCTTCCGGCTGCATCCAATACGATGGAACATTATTAAATATAGTCTTTCATAATGTTCCAAGCCCTTTTTACTTCGTCATTATATTTCTCATTCAACTGATTTCTTAATTGAACATCTGCATCATAAATAATGAAATCGCTTAACCCGCCTCTCGAAGCAAACAGTTTACTATAGCTTTCTATCAGATATTTCATTTTTTCACCATCGCTCTCATCCGAGTCAATACAATTAACTTGTCCCATAAGAATTCTTAATATCCCGTTATATTGTCCATATCCATATTTTTGTACCATTTTGCCAATCTCTATATACGCCTCTCGCAACTGCAAAAGCGCTTCATTTCTTATCATTCTTCTATCTCCAATCTATTGTAACGGTGTTTTTCCTACAACTTCAAAAGTCCATGGTGCATCTATATAGGTTTGCATAACATTACATCCTCCCACATATACTCCACCTTGCGGTCCGACTGGTCCTGTATAAATAGTAGTACCCTTTGGTATTTTAATCGCATATACATTATCTATATAAGAGCTTGGCTCACTCGTAAACCATCTTCCATACGGATTTTGAGCATTACCTGCTCAATACATTATTCTATCTTCCTGTAATACTTCCATATTGTATCTGCCACCATAGAAATTCTTTGCAGGTTGATTTGGCATTTCTGCTAACGGTCCTGGATTTTCAATCATATTATATTGATAATTAGCTATATCATCTGACCCATATATAACAGTTGTTCTACCACTCTGGTCTCAACAACCTTCCCAACATCTTCCGCTACATTTCCGGTTCCCTCGGTTACTCCATCAATCCCTTTTGGGGCTTTCGCCAGCTTGTTCGCCTCTGCTTCAATTCCATTCAGCCCCTTTGCTGTCACTCCACTTGCAACCATACCGGCAACCATTCCTGCTGTATCA
>ENA-OQEL01000410-OQEL01000410.1-human-gut-metagenome-genome-assembly--contig:-NODE-410-length-15630-cov-3.456428_pt1 | contig 15630 bp, 21 predicted proteins | sample MGYA00242796_ERZ504637 | MGnify/ENA primary metagenome ERZ504637 (study PRJEB26092, sample SAMD00036306) | human gut metagenome | host: Homo sapiens | study: EMG produced TPA metagenomics assembly of... | reverse complement strand
GGGGAGGAGCAGTCTATGAAACCGACCGAGGAGAAGATCCAGAGCAATGCATCGGACCTGCCGGTGTATTTGTTCAAACAGGGCAATAACTGTGAAGCATACCGCTACTTTGGCGCACACATGGAAACACGTGCCGGTGAAGCAGGTGTGGTGTTCCGCGTGTGGGCACCCCATGCTGTAGCCATCAGCGTGGTGGGCGACTTTAACAGCTGGAAGCCGGGCAGCCACCCGATGCGCAAGGTGGATGGCGATTCCGTATGGGAATGTTCATCCCGGGCATGAAGGAATATGATGTTTATAAATACTGCGTGACCACCCGTGCAGGTGATCTGGTCTATAAGGCCGATCCCTATGCATTCCACGCCGAGACCCGCCCGTCCAACGGCAGCAAGGTCTACGATATCAGTGGTTTTGCGTGGCACGATGATGCATGGCAGGCAGCACAGAAAAAGGCTGATGTGATCAACAGCCCGATGAATATTTACGAGATGCACGCCGGCAGCTGGAAGATGAAGGAGGGCGGCAAGCCCTACAATTATTCCGAGCTGGCAGACGAGCTGATCCCGTATATCACAGAGATGGGCTATACCCATGTGGAACTGCTGCCGGTCATGGAATATCCGTTTGACGGCAGCTGGGGCTATCAGGTCACCGGCTATTTTGCACCCACCAGCCGCTACGGCACCCCCAAGGACCTGATGGCCTTTGTGGATAAGCTCCATGCCGCCGGCATTGGTGTGATCATGGACTGGGTGCCTGCTCACTTTCCGAAGGATCAGTTCGGCCTGTACAACTTTGATGGCGAAGCCTGCTACGAGGACCCGAATCCGAAGCGCGGCGAACATAAGGAGTGGGGCACCATGGTGTTCGACTTCGGCCGCAGCGAGGTGCAGAGCTTCCTGATCTCCAGCGCACTGTATTGGCTGGAGCAGTACCATATCGACGGTCTGCGCGTGGACGCGGTGGCATCCATGCTGTATCTGGACTATAACCGCAAGCAGGGCGAGTGGGAGCCGAACAAGGACGGCGGCAAGGAAAATCTGGAGGCTGTTGCTTTCCTGCGCAAGCTGAACGACACCGTGCTGGGCCGTCACCCCACAAGTACATGATCGCGGAAGAATCCACTGCATGGCCCATGGTCACAAAGCCTGCATCGGACGGCGGCCTTGGTTTCAACTTCAAGTGGAACATGGGCTGGATGAACGATATGCTCAGCTACATGAAGACTGACCCGCTCTTCCGTTCCGGCAACCACAACAAGGTCACCTTCAGCTTCTTCTACGCGTTCAGCGAGAACTTTGTGTTGCCCATCAGCCACGATGAGGTGGTGCACGGCAAGGGCAGCCTGATCAACAAGATGCCCGGCGAGTACGACGCCAAGTTTGCAAACCTGCGCACCTTCTTTGGCTACATGATGGCCCACCCGGGCAAGAAGCTGCTGTTCATGGGTCAGGAGTTCGGCCAGTTCGCCGAGTGGAACGAGACAAAGCCGCTGGACTGGATGCTGCTGGGCTACGATAAGCACACCGAGCTGCAGACCTACGTCAAGACCCTGAACGCCTTCTACAAGGAGCATCCCGCCTTCTGGCAGGTGGATTACAGCTGGGAGGGCTTCCAGTGGATCGTGCCGGATGACTCGCAGCAGAGCGTCATCGCCTTCCTGCGCAAGGACACTTCCGGCAAGCAGATCCTTGTGGTGTGCAACTTCAACCCCGTCCTGCGCGAGGGCTACACTCTGGGCGCACCGGTGGCAGGCTCCTACAAGGAGATCCTGAACAGCGACGATGCAGAGTTCGGCGGTTCCGGCGCAGTCCACAACAAGGCCGTGCGCACCCACAAAAAGCCGATGCACGGCTTTGAGCAGAGCATCACGATCACCCTGCCGCCCATGAGCACCCTGTATTTTGAAGTGCCCACCAAGCGCACCCGCAAGGCCGCAGCGGACAAGACCGATAAGGCGGGAAAAAAAGACTGCAGCCAAAAAGGACAAAGACCGTTGCGGAGAAAGCTGCAGCAAAAGGTGGTAAAGAAGCCGGGCCGCAAGCCCAAGGCAGAAGCTGCCGCTGCAGAGGAAAAGTCGGTGAAAAAGACCGCCCGCAAGGCAAAGGCTGAGCGGAAAAGGCCGAGGAGCACCAAAAAGTGCGCCGCAAGCCCAAGGCAGAGGCAGAACCCAAGGCGGAAAAAGCACCCGCAAAACGCACCCGCAAACCGAAGGAGCCCAAGGAATGACCCGGCTCTTCGGCCGACCCATACCGCACATGTTGACGCTCATTTCCGAACAACGGAAATGTTAATGTTAAAGGGGAGAATAAAGCTATGGCAAAAGAAATTGTGGCAATGATCCTTGCCGGTGGACGTGGCTCGCGCTTGTACGCGCTGACACAGAAAACGGCAAAACCCGCAGTGTCCTTCGGCGGTAAGTACCGCATCGTGGACTTCCCGCTGTCCAACTGCGTGAACTCCAACATCGACACCGTTGGCATCGCGACCCAGTATCAGCCCCAGAAGCTGAACGAGTACATCGGCAACGGCCAGCCCTGGGATCTGGATCGTCTGCACGGCGGCGTGCACACCCTGCCGCCCTACGAGCAGGCAAAGGGCACCGACTGGTACAAGGGCACTGCAAACGCCATCTACCAGAACATCGGCTTCATCGACAGCTACGATCCCGAGTATGTGATCATCCTGTCCGGCGACCAGATCTGCAAGCAGGACTATGCCGACTTCCTGCGCTTCCACAAGGAAAAGGGCGCAGAGTTCTCTGTGGCTGTTATGGAAGTGGACTGGAAGGAAGCCTCCCGCTTCGGCCTGATGGTGGCTGACGAGAACGACCGCATCACCGAGTTCCAGGAGAAGCCCCCGGTACCCAAGTCCAATCTGGCTTCCATGGGCATCTACATCTTCAACTGGGATGTGCTGAAGAAGTATCTGGAAGAGGACGAAGCAGACCCCAACTCCAAGAACGACTTTGGCATGAACATCATCCCCGCCCTGCTGCGCGATGGCCGCAAGATGTACGCCTACCGCTTTGCCGGCTACTGGCGTGACGTGGGCACGATCGACAGCCTGTGGGAAGCCAACATGGAAGTGCTGGATCCCGAAAACTCCGGCATCGATATCTTCGACGAGAAGTGGAAGATCTACAGCCGCAACCCGGTCCTGCCTCCGCAGAAGATCGGCCCCCGCGCTGTGGTGCAGGATTCCCTCGTCACGGAGGGCTGCAAGATCTACGGCAATGTGCATCACTCTGTGCTGAGCGCAGGCGTTGTTGTGGAAGAGGGCGCTACCGTTGAGGACGCAGTCCTGATGGACGGCGTTGTGGTCAAGGCTGGTGCTGTTGTCAAGCGCTGCATCCTGGCGGAGGATGTTGTGGTCGGTGCAGGTGCACGAGTGGGCGGCGATGGCCCCATTGCCCATGTGGGCACCGGCCTGACCGTCGGCGCAGGCGCAACCGTCAAGGAAGGTGCCAAAGTCTTTGAATCCGTCAAGGAGGGTATGGAAGTATGCTGAGCCAGAACACCAATGCGTTGGGTATTATTTTCCCCAACAGTTATGATAATACCGTCCCCGAGCTGGTGACCGAGCGCGCAATGGCTTCGATCCCCTTCGCGGGCCGCTACCGTATGGTGGACTTTGTTCTGTCCAGCATGGCAAACTGCGGTATCTCCAATGTCTCCATCGTGGTGCGCAAGAACTACCACTCCCTGATGGATCATCTGGGCACCGGCCGTGAGTGGGATATGGCCCGCCGTCACGGCGGCCTGAACATCGTGCCGCCTTTCGCTGAGAAGGGCGTGCGCATCTATTCCGGCCGTGTGGAAGCTCTGGGCTCCATCATGAACTTCCTGGAGAACCAGAAGGAAAAGTACGTGGTCATGAGCGATGCCAACGTTGCCCTGAACTACGACTTCAACGCTCTGCTGGCTGCTCATCAGGCAAGCGGTGCCGATGTGACCGTCGCTTACCAGAAGACCGAGATCCCCGAGGGCCGCAAGAATGACAACTACACCCTGACCGTCGATGCCGATGGCCGTGTGACGGAGCTGCTGTTCAACGATTACGCCCCGGCGTGCAGAACCTTGACCTGAACATCTATGTTCTGGAGCGCGAGACCCTGCTCAAGCTGGTCCGGGATGCGACCTCCCGAGGCCTGATCTACTTCGAGCGCGATATTCTGGCCCACAATGTCAACATCCTGAACATCCACGCTCTGGAGTACACCGGCTATGTGGCACATGTCTGTGACATGAAGAGCTACTTCGACGAGAACCTCAAGCTGACCGATGACGAGAATCTGGAAAAGCTGTTCCCCAAGAAGAGCCCGGTCTACACCAAAATCCGCGACGACAACCCCACCCGCTATGTGCCGGGCTGCAAGGTGACCGACTCCATTCTGGCCGACGGCTGCGTGATCGAAGGCACAGTGGAGAACTGCGTGCTGTTCCGCGGCGTCAAGGTCAAGAAGGGTGCCGTCGTCAAGAACTGCGTGCTGATGCAGGATACGGTGGTGGAAGCCAATGCCGAGCTGGACTGCGTTGTTACCGATAAGAACGTGAAGATCACTGCCGGCAAGAAGCTGTCCGGCACCGAGAGCTTCCCGGTGTACGTGCAGAAGAAGCACACCGTCTGATTTTACTGAGTTATCCATAGGGGCGGCTTCCTCCCCGGTAGCCCCTCTTGAGAGGGGCGGGGGCATCTGTGTGCCCCCGCCTGCTCTTTTGTAAAAATGGTTCGTGCTGCCTGCAAGGGGCGGTGGGGGAGAACGAAAATATCCCCACTACTATGAAAGGAGCGATCCTATGAGAATCCTGTATGCTGCTCGGAAGCTGCCCCTTTTGCAAAGTCTGGCGGTCTGGCCGACGTTGCGGGTGCCCTGCCCAAGGTCTCTGGTCAGGACGGCGTGGATGCCCGCGTCATTATGCCCCCTGTACGGCGATTTGAAGTTCCGTGATACGCTGGAGTACGTGACCAATTATTCCGTCCCCGTGGGCTGGCGCAGCCAGTACTGCGGCCTGTTCAAGACCGAGCGGAACGGCGTGACCTACTACTTCCTGGACAACGAGTATTACTTCAAGCGCCGTGGCCTGTACGGCTTCTACGATGACGGCGAGCGTTTCGCCTTCTTCTCCCGCGCCGTTTAGAGACCCTGTTCTACATCGATTTCACCCCCGATATCATCAACTGCAACGACTGGCAGACCGCTCTGGTGCCGGTGTACCTGAACCTGTACTATCGCCATCTGGATAAGTTCAACCGCATCAAGACCATCTTCACCATCCATAATATCGCTTATCAGGGCAAGTACGGCACCGACATTCTGGAGGACACCTGCGGCATCGGCCGCCGCGACCAGCACATCGTAGAGTACGACGGCTGCGCAAACTTCATGAAAGGTGCTTTCGAGACTGCCGATAAGATCACCACTGTCAGCCCCACCTATGCCATGGAGATCCTCGACCCGTGGTTCAGCTACGGTCTGGATGCTCTGCTGCGCGAGAAGCAGTACAAGCTGTGCGGCATCCTGAACGGCATCGATACCGATTCCAACGATCCCGCTACAGATAAGAACATCCCCTTCAACTACGACATCACCAATTTTGAAGAGGGCAAGGCAAAGTGCAAGGAAGCCCTGCAGGATAAGTTCGGCCTGAACAAGGATGGCAGCCCCGTCTTTGCCATGGTCAGCCGCATGGTCGGCATGAAGGGCTTTGATCTGGTGCAGAGCATCGCCGATGGTCTGGTGGATCGCGGCATCGAGCTGGTCATTCTGGGCAGCGGCGAGAGCCAGTACGAGAACTTCTTCTCCGACCTGTGCGCACGCCATCCGGGCCGCGTTGGCACCTACATCGGCTTCGAGCCGGCCCTGTCGCAGGAGATCTACGCAGGTGCAGATGCCTTCATCATGCCTTCCAAGAGCGAGCCCTGCGGTCTGGCACAGATGGTGGCCTGCCGCTACGGCACGCCTCCCATCGTCCGCGAGACCGGCGGTCTGCGCGACTCCATCCACGACAGCACCATGGGTGAGGGCAACGGCTTCACCTTTGCGGGCTACAATGCCCACGAGCTGTATGTGGCTTGCTGCAATGCACAGAATGCTTACTATGACAAGGAGAACTGGAAGAACCTCGTGCATCACTGCATGGAGTGCGATTTCAGCTGGGATGTCTCCGCCAAGAGCTACGAGGGCCTGTACAACGAGACCGCAAACCTCTGGTAATGTCCTGAAAACTGCATAACGGCTGCCGCCCGGTTCCCAAAGAGCCGGGCGGCTTTTTTGTGTGACCCTCTCAGCTTCGCTTCGCTCAGCAGCTCCCCCGGAAGGGGGAGCTTTATTTGTGCTGCCCGAAAGATGCATAGAAGCTCGCCCTTCGGGAGAGCTGGCGCGTCAGCGCCTGAGAGGGTTCGCCCGTTTTTTTTTCGCATTCTGCACAATAGATCCATCAAACTTTTGGTATTGATGTGCCCGCAGACGCACAAACTCCATACAGGGCGTACAGTTACGGCATTAGTGTAAACAAACTATGAAATTTTACTAGAAAACAGTGGAAAATTGATTGAAAAAACGGCCGGTTTGAATTATACTATCGTTATAAGATTTTTTTGCTGATTGCAAATCCTTGGCAAAGAATCCAGAATCTGGCTTTTGCAAAGGCACATCACACAGGGAGGAAACGCAGGTTGAAGGGCTGGTATAAGGCACTGGAGGATCTTGTCTGGCTGACCCAGCTGGGCCTGAATATGCTGCTGCCGCTGGTCATGTGTCTGGGCGGTGCATGGTGGGCGGTGAACAACTGGAGCTGGCCGGAATGGGTGTTCCTGCCGGCCATCCTGCTGGGGCTTGCTGCCGGGGCACAGAACTTCTGGTATTTTGCAAAAGGAACACATGGACCGCACCAAAAAGGAAAAACCAAAGCGGGTGGGGTTCAACTCGCATCAGTAAACTTAACAGGAGGTTTCCCTTTATGAAATTGCAGCCGGAAATCCAAAAAAGGAGCTGACCCGCATCGCCTGCGGCACGGCCATCTGTACCGCCGTCATGTAGGGTGATCTTTGCAGCTCTGCACCTGGTTGGCTGGGTGAAATTTGATTACACTGTTGTTCTGGGCAGTCTCAATCGGCGCGGCCGTGGCCATCGGCAACTTTGCGGGCATCTGCCTCGTGTGCCAGAAGGTCATCGACGAGCAGGATGAGAAACGGCGCAAAGCGACATTGCAGGCTTCCTACAATGTCCGGATGCTTTTGCAGGCGGTGTGGATCATCGTTGCCATCGGGGCACCCGGTGTTCCAGCCGTTTGCCGGTGTTCTGCCCCTGCTTTTCCCGCGCGTTACGATCTACTACCTGCAAATAACCGGCAAGTACAAGCCTCTTGCACCGGCCGGGCCTTCGGTGGACGTCTCTGTGGAGGACGACCCCGAACCCGCACCGGAGCCGGAAGCTGAACCCCGTGACGAAGGGGGTGAAACGTAACAAATGGAACTGAACGGCGCAAAGATCCTGTATACCATCCATACGGACATCCCCTGCTGGGTGATTTCAAGATCTCCCAGACCTTAGTCAGCACCTGGATCGTCATGGCGCTGCTTTCGGGTCTTGCCATCTGGCTGGGCAGCAACCTCAAGCTGGAAAATGTCTCAAAGCGGCAGGCCGCCGCCGAGTTCATCGTAGAACGGCTGGACCAGTTCGTGCACGACAACATGGGGCTATCACTTTGATAAAGTATATCCCGCTCATCGGCGCGATCTTCGCTCTGAGCATCGGCTGCAACCTCATCAGTGTCATCGGCCCTGTGGAGCCCCACAGCCGACCTGAACACCGAGGCGGCGTGGGCCCATTGTGGTGTTCGTGCTGATCATGTACTACAAGATCAAGACCAACGGCATCCTTTCCTACCTGAAAGGTCTTTTGGATCCCATCTTCATCATGGCACCCATCAATGTGCTGTCGGAGGTTTCCACCCCCGTCAGTATGGCGTTCCGTCACTTTGGCAACATCTTGTCCGGTACGGTCATTTCCACACTGCTGTACTGGGCGCTGGCAAGCCTGAGCCACGTCATTTTCGGCTGGCTGCCGGGTGCCTTGAGCCAGATCCAGCTGTTCCAGATCGGCATCCCGGCCTTTACGGGCCTGTATTTCGACTGGTTCGGCGGCTGCATTCAGGCGTTCATCTTCTGCACCCTGACCGCAATTTTCATCAAACGTGCTGCCGGTGAGGACTAAGCCCTCACAACGGCATCTCCCAAAACAAAAAACTTTTTTGGAGGACAAATCTTATGACTGACTTTCAGTACCTCGCTCGTGGTATCGCTCTGGCAGGCTGCGGCATCGGCGCAGGCTGCGCACTGATCGCAGGTATCGGCCCCGGTATCGGCGAAGGCAACGCAGCAGCTGCTGCCTGTGAAGCTGTGGGCCGTCAGCCCGAGTGCAAGAGCGACGTTACCAGCACCCTGATCCTGGGCGTTGCACTTTCCGAGACCACCGGTATTTACGGCTTCGTCACCGGCCTGCTGCTGATCTTCCTGGCACCCGGTATGTTCATGAAGTTCCTGGCATAAGCGGAACCTTTTACAAAATAACGAAAGGAGACGCTTATGGAACTGTACCAGGCGTTGATCACGCTGGACGGCTGGACCTTTCTGGCCCAGATCTGCAACCTGATGATCCAGCTGTTCATCTTCAAAAAGTTCCTGCTGAATCCGGTCAAAAACGTGATCGCAGAGCGCAAGGCGAAGGCAGACAGCCAGATCGCCGATGCCACCAAGCTGCGCACTGAAGCCGAAGCCATGAAGGCAGAGTACGAGCAGAACCTGCAGAATGCCCGCACCGAGGCCAACGAGATCGTTGCCAATGCGCAGAAGACGGCCACCGCCCGCGGCGAAGAGATCGTGGGCGAGGCCCGCGCGCAGGCTGCTGCCCTCAAGCAGAAGGCCGAAGCCGACATTGCGCAGGAGCGCAAGAAGGCCGTGAACGAGGTCAAGGACGAGATCGGCGGCATCGCCATGGAGATCGCCTCCAAGGTGGTGGAGCGTGAGATCAGCGAGAAGGACCACAAGGATCTGATCGACGAATTTATCAAAAATGTGGGTGAAGCATCATGACCGAGACTGCAAGGATGTACGGCGGAAGCCTGTACGATCTGGCGGCGGAGGAAGGGCTGGAGGCCCGCATTCTGGGTGAGCTGGACGAAGCCGTGGCGCTTTTTAAGGCAAACCCGGACTACCTGCATCTGCTCAGCACCCCAGCATCCCGAAAAGAGAGCGCTGCGGCCTGCTGGATGAAGCACTGCGGGATCAGGTCCACCTCTATGTGCTGAACTTTTTGAAGATCCTGTGCGAGAAGGGCACCCTGCGAGAGCTGTCCGGCTGTGCACGGGCTTACCGTGTGCGCTACAATCAGGCACACGGCATTCTGGAAGCAACGGCGACCACTGCAGTGGCAATGACGGAGCAGCAGGCAAAGAGCCTGCACGAAAAGCTGGAAAAGCTCACCGGCAAGACCATCGACCTGAAAACAAAGGTCGATCCGGCAGTGCTGGGCGGCATCCGGCTGGATATCGAAGGCACCGAGCTGGACGGCACGGTGCAGAACCGTCTGGCGGCCCTGCGCAGGGACATTGCTTCCGTGACACTGTGATCGAATTTCCACCCGAAAGATTTTTAAGAATTGAGTGGTGAACAAACAAAGATGCAACTGAAACCTGAAGAGATCTCCAAGATCATCCGTGCGCAGATCAAGCATTACGAAAATGCCATCGAGCAGAGCGAGACCGGCACGGTCATTATGGTGGGCGACGGCATCGCCCGCGCCAGTGGTCTGGAAAAGTGCATGGCAGGTGAGCTGCTTCAGTTTGATAACGGCGAATACGGCATGGCCCAGAATCTGGAGGAGAACACCGTCTCCATCGTTCTGCTGGGCTCCGACGTCGGCATCAAGGAAGGCAGCACTGTCAAGCGCACCGGCAAGGTGGTGTCCGTGCCGGTGGGCGAAGCCATGATCGGCCGCGTGGTCAACGCGCTGGGCCAGCCCATCGACGGCGCAGGCCCCATCGAGACCACCGAGTTCCGCGCCATTGAAAGCCGCGCTCCCGGCATCATCGACCGTCAGCCGGTCAAGGAGCCGCTGCAGACCGGCATCAAGGCCATCGACTCCATGATCCCCATCGGCCGCGGCCAGCGTGAGCTGATCATCGGCGACCGCCAGACCGGCAAGACCACCATCGCCTCCGATACCATCATCAACCAGAAGGGCAAGGACGTCATCTGCATTTACGTTGCCATCGGTCAGAAGCGCTCTACCGTGGCAAACCTTGTGCAGAGCCTGACCGAGGCCGGTGCTATGGGCTACACCATCGTGGTGTCCGCAACGGCATCCGAGCTTTCGCCCCTGCAGTATATCGCACCCTACTCCGGCTGTGCCATGGGCGAATATTTCATGCATCAGGGCAAGCATGTCCTCATCATCTACGACGATCTGTCCAAGCACGCCGTGGCCTACCGTGCACTGTCGCTGCTGATCCGCCGTCCCCCGGGACGTGAGGCCTACCCCGGCGACGTGTTCTATCTGCACTCCCGTCTGCTGGAACGCGCGGCCAAGCTCTCCGATGAGCTGGGCGGCGGCAGCCTGACGGCTCTGCCCATCATCGAGACGCAGGCGGGCGATGTTTCCGCCTACATCCCCACGAATGTCATTTCCATCACCGATGGTCAGATCTTCCTGGAGACGGAGCTGTTCCACTCCGGTGTCATGCCGGCAGTCAACCCCGGCATCTCGGTGTCCCGCGTGGGCGGCAATGCCCAGATCAAGGCCATGAAGAAGGTCGCCGGCACCCTGAAGCTGATCTACTCCCAGTACCGCGAGCTGCAGAGCTTTGCACAGTTCGGTTCCGATCTGGATGCCGACACCAAGGCCCGCCTTGCACAAGGCGAGCGCATCGTGGAAGTGCTCAAGCAGAACCGCTCCGCTCCCGTGCCTGTAGAAAAGCAGGTGGCCATCCTGTATGCGACCATTCACGATCACCTTGTGAAGGTCAAGGTGCCGGACGTGGCCGAGTATGAAAAGGGACTGTACGAATATCTGGACAACAATGCTGCGGGTGCCGCCGTCATGGAGACCATCCGTACCACCGGCAATCTGGATAAGGACACTGAGGAGCAGCTTAAGAGCGTGCTCACAGCCTATACCGACAGCTTCGTCAAGGCGCACTAAGGAAGGAGGCGTAACGCATGGCTGGTTCCATGAAGGACATCAAGCTGCGCATCAAAAGCGTAGAGAGCACCATGCAGATCACCAAGGCAATGGAACTGGTGGCTTCCTCCAAAATGCGCCGCGCCAAGGAACGGGTGGAGCACAGCCGCCCCTACTTTGAAACGCTGCATGAGACTTTGACCAAGATCGCCGCGGCCGACCCCCGCGCCCGCAACCCCTACCTGCGCCGTGACGAAGTGAAGCGCACCCTGCTCATCGTGATCGCAGGCGACCGCGGCCTTGCCGGTGGATACAATTCCAACGTGCTCAAGCAGGCCGGGGCCGAAGAAGGCGAAGTGCTGGTGCTGCCCATCGGCAAGCGCTCGGCAGAGTATTTCGTCCACCACGAGGTGCCCCTGTTCACGCAGGAGGTGCTGCTGGCGGCAGATGTCTCGGTGGGCGAGTGCTTCCAGCTGTCCCGCCAGATCACGGAAGGATATCTCAAGGGCGAGTACGATGCGGTAAAGATCTGCTACACCCGGTTCGATTCCATGATGACCCAGACCGCAGCCACCATGGAGGTGCTGCCGCTGTCCATCGAACCTACCGAGCAGCAGAAGGCGGATGCCCGCCGCAGCCAGATCCTGTACAAGCCCAGCAGCGAGGAAGTATTCAGCGCGATCATCCCGGAGTATGTGGCAGGCATCGTCTACGGTGCCGTGTGCGAGAGCGTAGCCAGTGAGTTGGCAGCCCGCCGCACTGCCATGGATGCCGCCACCAAGAACGCCGGTGAGATGATCGACCATTTGAACCTGTATTATAACCGTGCCCGTCAGGCTGCCATCACGCAGGAGATCACCGAGATCGTGGCCGGCGCGGAGATTTAAAACCTATCAAAAAGGAGTTGTAGCCTATGTCCGAAAAACATATCGGCAAGGTGCTCCAGGTCATCGGCCCGGTGCTGGACATCCAGTTTGAGGATGGCCAGCTGCCGGAGCTGCTCAACGCCATCGAGATCGACAACCACGGCGAAAAGCTGGTGGTCGAGGTGGCACAGCACACCGGCGATAACGTGGTGCGCTGCATTGCAATGAACAGCACCGATGGTCTGGTGCGCGGCACCGAAGCCGTGGATACCGGCGAACCCATCAAAGTGCCCGTGGGCGACCAGTGTCTGGGCCGCGTGTTCAACCTGCTGGGTGAGCCCGTGGACAACAAGCCCGCCCCGGCCCCGGAGGCCTACTGGCCCATCCACCGCCCTGCTCCCAGCTACGAGGAGCAGCAGTCCACCACCGAGATCCTCGAGACCGGCATCAAGGTCGTGGACCTGATCTGCCCCTACGCAAAGGGCGGCAAGATCGGCCTGTTCGGCGGTGCAGGCGTCGGCAAGACGGTCCTGATCCAGGAGCTGATCTATAACATTGCCACCGAGCACAACGGCTACTCGGTGTTCACCGGCGTTGGCGAGCGCACCCGTGAGGGCAACGACCTGTACGGCGAAATGACCGAGAGCGGCGTTATCAACAAGACTGCGCTGGTCTACGGCCAGATGAACGAACCCCCAGGAGCCCGTATGCGCGTGGCACTGTCCGGCCTGACCATGGCGGAGTATTTCCGCGATGTGAAGAATCAGGATGTGCTGCTCTTCATCGATAACATCTTCCGCTTCACCCAGGCAGGCTCTGAGGTGTCCGCACTGCTGGGCCGTATGCCCTCTGCCGTCGGCTACCAGCCCACGCTGGCCACCGAGATGGGTGCTCTGCAGGAGCGCATCACCTCCACCCGCAAGGGTTCCATCACCTCGGTGCAGGCCGTCTACGTGCCCGCCGATGACCTGACTGACCCGGCCCCTGCCACCACCTTTACCCATCTGGATGCCACCACGGTCCTGAGCCGTGACATTGCTTCGCAGGGCATCTATCCCGCTGTGGACCCGCTGGATTCCACCAGCCGCATCCTCAGCCCGGAGGTCGTGGGTCAGGAGCACTACGAGATCGCCCGCGCCGTCCAGAAGGTGCTGCAGCGCTACAAGGAGCTGCAGGACATCATTGCCATCATGGGCATGGACGAGCTGAGCGAGGAAGACAAGCGCACGGTCAGCCGCGCCCGCAAGGTGCAGCGCTTCCTGAGCCAGAGCTTCCACGTGGCAGAGCAGTTCACCGGTATGCCCGGCCAGTATGTGCCGCTCAAGGAGACCCTGCGCGGCTTCAAGATGATCCTGAACGGCGAGTGCGACGAGCTGCCCGAGAGCGCATTCCTGTTCGCGGGCACCATCGATGACGTGTTCGCAAAAGCGAAGAAAGGGTAAACCATGACGACCTTTCATCTGACGGTGGTCACGCCGGACGGCTGCGCCTTTGACGGGCAGGCCGAGCGCATCGTCTGCCGCGCCATTGACGGCGATCTGGCCATCCTTGCCAAACACGGGGATTACTGCACCGCGCTGGGCATGGGCGAAGCCCATATCGTGGATGCCGAGGGCCAGCGCCGCCGCGCCGCCTGCATGGGCGGGCTGCTGAGCGTGCTGGATGGCGAAGTGCGTCTGGTCGCCACCACATGGGAGTGGGCCGAGGAGATCGATCAGGCCCGCGCCGAGGCTTCCAAGAAGCGCGCGGAGGAGATCCTTGCGCAGAAGAACCTCGACAAGCGGGACTACGAGCTGGCTCAGGCGCGTCTCAAGCGCGCACTGGTGCGTACCTCTATCCACTGAGATAAGAAAAAAGGAGCCATTGCACAAACTGTGCGGTGGCTCCTTTTGCGTGCATGATGAAATTAAAAATAAGATTTCCGCTGAACATGCCCAGAGCGAATGCGGAGGGCATTTAAATCGTAAAGACGTTACATCATATTTGCCTTCTCGATCAGGTTACGGATGTGATGGGCCAGCATCTCCACCGCAGCGGTGTTCTCGCCGCCGTTGGGCACAATGATGTCTGCGTTGCGCTTGCTGGGCTCCACAAAGGCCTCGTGCATGGGCTTGACGGTGGTCAGGTACTGATTGATGACGCTGTCCAGACTGCGGCCCCGCTCCTTCACATCCTGCACCAGACGGCGCAGGATGCGCTCGTCGGCGTCGGTGTCCACATAGATCTTGTAGTCGAACAGGGCGCACAGCTCCGGCTCCACAAAGGGCAGGATGCCTTCCACGATCAGCACCGGTGCGGGCTCGATGTGCTGTACCTTGTCGCTGCGGTTGTGGTTGGAGTAGTCATACACCGGGCAGTCGATGGCGCGGCCTGCCTTCAGCTCCTGCAGATGGTAGATCAGCAAAGCGTTGTCAAAAGCATCCGGGTGGTCGTAGTTCAGCTTGCAGCGCTCCTCAAAGGGCAGCTCGTCGTGGCGCTTGTAGTAGCTGTCGTGGGAGATGAGGCGCACCTCGTCCTCCCCGAAAAGCGCTTTGAGCCGACAGGCCAGTGTGGTCTTGCCGCTGCCGGAGCCGCCTGCGATGCCGATGATCAGATTGTTCATGTTCCAAAACCTCCGCGTGCCGATTGTTGTAGAAAAAATCCCCAGAGTAGGGTATAATATTCTTATCCTACATAATAACACACTTCGCTCTGTTTTGACAGGGCCGAATCTCTGCTGGGAGGCATTTTGATGAAAAAAATCGTTCCTTCCCCGTACATCGACCAGACTGAGCGCTGGGTCAACGGCTGCGAGAGCATCAGCAGCGTCATGCTGCTCCAGGCCGTGGGCATCGACATCGACCCGGATACCTTCATTGCCCGCGACCTGCCCCACGCTCCTTACTGGGAGCAGGACGGAAAACTCTACGGCCCGGACCCGTGGCAGGTCTACCCCGGCGACCCCCACGACCACACCGGCTACGGCTGCTATTCGCCCTGCATCGTCAAGGCCCTGAACAGCGCTCTGGAACACGAGGGCGCAGCCGACAAGTTCGAAGTCGTGGACGAGAGCGGCAAGACGGCGGCAGAGCTTTGCTCTTATATCGACGCCGGGATGCCGGTGGTGTTCTGGGCGACGCTGGATTTTCAGCCCGTGCCGGAAAAGCGCGACCACTGGCTGCTGGCCGATGGCACCGACTTTGCGTGGAAGTGCAACGAGCACTGCCTGCTGCTGGTGGGCTACGATGACGAAAACTACTGGTTCAACGACCCGTGGCATGACCACGGCGTCTGCCCGCAGCCGAAACAGCTGGTGGAGGACTGCCACGCGGCCCAGGGGCTGTTCGCCGTCACCCTCCGCCCGAAAGGAGAAGTATGAAAAAAGAAGAATTTCAGCAGAACATGAAAGACAGGATGCAGCAGTTCGAGGACGGCGGCCTCGGCTCCTGAAAAGGGTCAGAAGGCATCGTCCATGCGATCTTCAGCCGTTTCGGGCTGGTGCTGCTGCTCATGCTGTTGCAGGTCGGTGTACTGTGGAGCGTGTTCCGGTGGTTCGGCGGACTGCTGCCCCATTACTTCGGCGGCAGTGTGGCCATGTCGGCC
>ENA-OQEL01000408-OQEL01000408.1-human-gut-metagenome-genome-assembly--contig:-NODE-408-length-15664-cov-1.912789_pt1 | contig 15664 bp, 17 predicted proteins | sample MGYA00242796_ERZ504637 | MGnify/ENA primary metagenome ERZ504637 (study PRJEB26092, sample SAMD00036306) | human gut metagenome | host: Homo sapiens | study: EMG produced TPA metagenomics assembly of... | reverse complement strand
CTCATCAACAGTAGCCACCTCTCGGATATATTCTAGAATCTCTGAATAAGTCATCATCGTCGCTCAAATCCCTTATCCTCAATTCTGTCCAAGCACTTTTTTCCAATCACAATTTTCCTTCATATTCCCCTACTATTTCACCATTACTAACTTCTATTATCTTATCATCGCCAAAGCTTCCGACCCCGTACCTGTAAGGAGAGTTCGCTTCAACGTTCTTCTCCAAAAACTCCGGTCCATTTAAAGTAAAAATGAAAGGGGCAAAAAATGTAAATAATATAGCAAATCCTATAAGAAAATTACTCTTCTTCATTTTATCAATAGAGTTTTAGAGGATATAATTTAAACTAGTTACGCATACCTTTTAAATAATCAATAATTTCTATCTAAAACATAAATCAAATTCATAAATTACGTAAGTAGACTTACTTTCTTATTGTAACACTATCCAAAAAGGAATTTGATAACAATATAATTAGTATCTAATACTATATTAATCATAATAAGGAGTTCTCAAATGTTCCTTCAATATTACCTCATTCCACATCCCTTCATCACACCGCTTTTCACTCTTCGAGCATAGTAGTAGGCTATCAAAGATTTATGATTTCTTCCAAGGCAGGCCTTCTTTAACATAAGAAAGCATCTTTAAAAATGTAACTGAACTGGGTTTAAAAGGTTCTGACTTCATATTCTTTAGTTTTTATGATAGACTAAGAATATAACGATAAACAGTCACAAAAGCCAACACCACATACTATTCCGGCTTCTGACTAAACAATAAAACTGTTTCGGTAAATTATACAATGACAGAGGTTAGTCTAGATTATCAAGGCAGACAATAATCGCTGCATAATTCAGCCTTCTTTCAAGATCCCGAACACCAACGGGCATAAAAATAATTAGACTTATACAATGAAAATGAAAGAATAAGAATTAATATAGTCAAGATTAAAATTTACCATACTTCAAAATAGGTAGCATCCTGACCTGTACGTTTCTTAAAGTCCTCCTTCATCTTCTTTTCCAGCTCCTTAACATATTCACGCTTTAATCTTCTTGCTTCTTCCAGCCGACGCAAAGCATCTTCGCATGTCATTTTCTTAGTACCTTTATCTCTCATATTCTCTTGAATATTCATATTACCCACATGCAATAGCAGAAAGAAGGACTATCTTTCCACCCAATTTTCAACCATCAGCCCTTTTATATTTTTAAAATGCTTCAAATTGTCCGTCACCAATATAAGATTTCTAGAACAAGCTGCAGAAGCTATCAGCAAATCAAAATCTTCGACAGGAGTGCCTAATGAGCGGAGGCGATTCTTCTCTTGAGCAAAGAAATCTACAGATTCTGCAAAAAGCACAATATTTATCTTTGATATAAAACGATCTATCAGATCCAAATTCTCTTTTAAACGATTACTTTTGTAAGCGCCATATTTCAATTCTACAATGGTTACTTCTGATACAAAACACTGTGAAGCACCTATTCCTACTAATTTTTCAGCTATTTCAAACTTCTGCCGGAATAGAAATACACAGATACAAGTATCAAGAAGATATTGTTTCATAATTCAATCTCCCTATTTGAAGTCCTTGCACCACGTATATCCTCGATAACCTCATCTGCCGTACGATCATCTTCCCATCGCCCGACAAATTCTGAAGTCCAATTTGAAGTATCGGACGTATTATCCTTGGCAACTAAGGAAGCAGACAACTTGGCTATCAGTTCCAACTTAATGTCGGAACTTAGGTCTTTCAACATCTCCCAATAGATATTTGAAATTGAAGTTTTTGAATTTGAAATATTCATTGTCGGCATAATCGTCTTTTCTATCATTATATACAAAAGAACAAATTATTTTTCATTCTTCCTAGTGAAATATTCTTTTTAACTCACTGCACCACCCTCATGCATGCACCCTATTTCCATTTCAATGCCTCAGCCACCGATCATAATCAGCCAACCGGCTGATCAGCTGCTGCTTACTCTTTTTCGGCTTTTCCTCTTTCTTCCACGGATCAATCGCCTCATGTGCCAAATGATAATAAATACTGCTATCCGTACAACCATAAAGTGTAACCACAGCAAGCGCACGCGACTGCTCCGCCTTGACGAGAGGAAGCATCGTCTGCATAACGCCAACCAACTTTGCCGCCTCTTCTTCCATACCCAATATAGTATAAGCCGGCAGCAAAATGGCATAAAGCTTGCAACGCATCACATCCGTATCCATCTGGAGATTGCCATATTCTTTCAACGCCTTGGCAGCCAGGGAACGATCTTCCTCACTCACCCCCTCCGCACTGTGATAACGCTGAAGAGCACTGTGCAAACCATTCAACATACAGTCATTGTCCAGACGGGTATATACATGCTTGTCCTTATCATTCAGGGCAATTACCTCATACTCACCCGGCATCACACGCAGCAGCGGAACCCACATCCAGTTCTCCACACATACCATCACATCCTTTCGCCCGGCTCCCGGCTGAATGACAACAGTCGCCTCCACCCCCTTAAACCGTCCCTCGGTAATGCGTATCCGGTCGCCCTTGCGCAAACCATCCGGCTGGGGTATATAAACAGGAAGTGTATTGGAATAAGAACGGGCCACCCACTGCAAATTCTCCATTGCCGCATCGGAAAGGTAGGGGAAATACTCCCGCTTCCGCTCCCTCACCCGAGGCAGGAAACTGAGCACAGGAAAACGTTGCATCAGTTGGAAAACATCACGCTCGGAGGCACGGACAAATACATAGTTGAAGAGTAAGGGACGCTGGGTATTGACGAATTTGCCGTCTATACGCTTCACTTCCTGATAGGAAGGAGCAAAAAAGCCGAATGAGGGCTCGCCTGCCTGTATGCGGCGGTCCTGTTCCCGTTGCAAACCGCGCACTCCTCCCCTATGACAGTCGGGAAGCGACAACACATACCAACGCACGGCATTGTTATTCCGCAAAGCCTCCAACGCTTCGGGAGATGCCACAGAACGCTTCGGTTTATCAAACTGATGGGATAGCTTTTTCATGAGATTTATCGTCAGAAATCCACGCTGACCGATACTGGAAGACCATATCAGCACAGTGTTTATAACTGGCTGATAAATAGCTTTTTACACAGATTTCATTTTGTATTTCTGAAATCTTTTATTTGTTGTTTCTTTCGTCCGAAGACGTCTTTTCTGTCTGCATTTTTTATAGACATGTTTATACCCTCAAAAAAGGTTCTTTACCCTTTATATAAAAGGAATTTAGAAACTTTTTGAGGGCACAAAGATACACTATAATTGTGTATTACACAATAAAAGCGCTTAAAAAATAGGAAAACTTACTTTTGATAAGAAAAATAAGAGATGGGTATATTTCGTAATCACAATAAAAGATTCAAGTTTTACAAATATTTATTCAATAGGACTGTAATAACCTTATCCAATTCTATAAGGTCATTCTTTATAGTAGTAAATACTATCTGCTCGTCTACATTACTATATTCATGCGAAATAAGATTGCGCATATCATAAATAGCCAACCAAGGAATTTCCTTATATTCAGAAAGCGGTGATGGTTGTAAAAACAACAACTTTCCTACCTGTTCACCTATTACTTGAAGGCGCATAACACATGCATTGAACACCATCACTTTATCCATGGAGGCTAAAAAATCATCAGCACAATTTATTTCTTTACTCCATTGCTGTATATAGTAAATGGATTCTTTTATCTGGGTTAACCTGTCGCAAATGGTTAGTCGTCCTCCTTTATACATAAATGGCTTCTTTTTCAATATTCTGTTTCAAAAATGGAGACAGTGAGGAACGGAAACGCACTAAATCAATTTCACAATGAAACATTTCCGTCAAAACAGTCTTCAAAGTGTACATAGTGGATAAAGTAGGATTATCAATATCTACAACAATATCCAAATCACTATCTTCCCTGTTCTCTTGACGTGCAACCGAACCGAAGATACCAATTGATTTAATTCCAAACTCATGCCCAAAACATTGTTTTGAAACTAACTAACTTTGCCTTACATTCATTTAAGCATAACATACTTTTCACCAACTTTAGGTACTGGAACAAAGATAAACCTTTTATTTGAACGATACAAGTTCTTACCTCGGTTTCTTCATTCCACACACCATCGGAGCTCTCCCTGCATCAGAATGTCATCATCACCATAAACCGAACGCCCCATTTGTTCGCATCGGGATGATCCAGATAATTCAGACGGCGGACATAGTCTATGTGCAATATCTTGAAAATATTGTGAATACCCACAGAGCATTCCATGTACGGGGTCTTCGGGTCCATCACAAAGCTGGTAGGACGTCCGTCACGGGTCGGGAACAGGAAGAGTTCGCTGTCACCCGGATGTTTCATCGGATTGTTCTTGTCGGTTAAATGACCATACAGCATCTTGAAGCCGATCGCCTCACGCCACTTCAGTTTCTTCAGCAAAGGAATACGGTTGAAAATCTTACCGTTCAAATCCCACGATACATCCAGAGAGGCGTAACGGTCGTTCAGGAACTCCATATTATTAATCAAGTTGAAAGTCTCGCGCTGCAGGATATAAGACAAGTTGGCCGCCGGCATAATCAGCAACGGGAACGGAACTTTATTCCACTGCGCACCGCCTTTCACGAACATATCAATCTTACCCCATGACGAGAACCAGAAACGCTTGTACAGCCCTACTTCCGTCAGATTGAAGTTATACTCTCCGCCCAGCACACCCTTGAAACCGGTCGTGTGCGACAGCGTGAATACCGGAGCGTCAAAAGAAACCGGTATACGGCGTTGCTTGGTATTGACAAATGTCTCACCCGGAGCGTAACGGAAAGCCAAGGAGGCTTCCATGGTCTGAATCTCAGGAACCAACGTTTTCTGGTCATCATTGGTTATATAGGCCAGACCGCCGGTAGGCTCGTCCGTGCTGTGTTTCACTTCCACCGTGGTCTTCAAACCAAACTGCGTCTCGTTCTCATACTTCAAGGCGATATTCCGCACGTAGGACATCTGGTCCACCGTAGAAGTCTTGAAAGAAACGAACACATTATCCTTGTCCGTCTTCAGGAACTTATCCGTGGGCGACATCACATCATACTGATAGCTGAACGTGATAGAGTTCTTCGGGAACTCGCGCGGCAGGTATTCCTTCTTGTTGAAAGAGTATTCCACCTCACCCATATACTTGGAACGATGGTCCTTGAACCCGTAAGCATAATATCCCTTGAGGAACAGATGCGGATTCAGGTTGGCCGTGGTCTGCGCGCTCATACGCAAACGCAATCCGTCGATATAGTTATTGGAGATCATGGTGTTTACCGGACCGATATCCACCTTGCTGGGGTTGTCCTTGGTTCCGGTTTCCACAAAGTTCTCGATAAACGCTTTCAATACAAAAATCACATATTTGAATCCCGGCATCTGTTCCAGACGCTTCACCAGCATATCCATAGAACTCTCGGTCTGCGTAAGCGGAACCGGCCGGTATTGATTCCAGAAATCGTCTCCGCGCATCATGGCGTCCGCCTCTTTGATCTCGGGCCCCCTTACGCTTGAAAAGTTGCTGCGGAAGCTCATCGAAGGCATAATCGGAATAACGGGTAGTCCTTCGTATCTGGAATCCTTGCATGATCTTCATCAAGGTCATCTCCACAATCATGTCATCGGTCTTCAACACCCACTCCCCATTAGGCAATTGCTCGAACTCCTGAATAATATCCATATTGTCCACAAAGTTCACTCCCGATTTCTTGGGCAGATTCATCGTACATTTCTTCACCGTATAAGATGAATCGGCCAGTACATACAGATGTCCCGTGAAACCGAAATCCTGCGAGTTATTGGGGACAAAGGTGAGATGGAAGCACTTGTCCTTGTCCACGAATGTGGTGTCCATAATGTAAAACTTATAAAACGAAATGGCGTCACTGGACGAAATAGGACTGATGAAAGGATACTGCAACAGACGGATATCGTTATCATAAATATTCACATCCGTAAACACATCCTTCAGAACCGTGCTCAGCATATCTCCTGTGGCAAACAGCTCGTTCACCCCCGTAGAGCTCATCCCTTTGATAATGGTCTTCTCACTCTTGGGATGTTTACGGTAAATTTTCTGCGAAGCGGTCTCGTCCACCGAGATAGGAAGGATAAATTTATTGGTTTCCTCACAAAGTTCGATCTGGTCTTTCAGGAAAGGCATCTTTTTTATACATACCTTTTTTCCAGCATTTCGGGGGTCACATCATTCAGTGACATTGTGATCTTCTGATACTTGTTGTACTGATAATAGTCATTCTCACTCAGCTTGTTATTGTTCTTATGAGCAATCACTTTCTTCATCAGTTCCACAGCCGGGTTATTCTTACGGGAGTACTTCTCTCGTTTGGGCTTCACCACCACTTCGTCCAGCATGATATCGTCCGGCCTCATCCTCACATTCAGGTTCTTGGTGACACCGGGGATTATATTCACTACTTTTGTTACATACCCCACTGCCGAAAAGGTGAGTTTATTCCAGCCTTTACGGGTTTCGACCTTATAATGTCCATCATTATCGGTAATGCTTCCTACGCCTTTTCCTTCATAAAAGACTGACAAGTATGGTATGGGATCATTCGTCAATGAGTCTGTTACAACGCCTTGTATATTTTGAGCTGACACCGAGATGCAGCATCCTAATAACAAAAATAGTAAAAACGACTTGATGTATTTTGTCTTCATTCTTTTTACCGCTATTCTTATGAGCCAGCAAAGTTAAGCATTAACTTAAAAGAAAGTTGCTAATATAAGCTAATAATTACAGAAATCTTACATATTGACCAATAAATAGGTGAAATTTAACACTGACAGAGCCTTTATATAGAAAAATAAAAAAGGGGTCTTTTCACAAAGCCCCCTTTTTAAGTTTCAATAGGTATTAGTTTTTTTTAAGGTAAAAAGATTGTTTTCAGGATAACGATGCAAATATGGAGCCTTTTTTTAAACCAGCCAAATAAAAACTATGCCATACAACATGTTTTTAGAAATTTCTGTCTTTTTTGGCAGATTATTATTCAAAATGCTCTTTATCGGCCTCATTACATATACAAAGATAGCAAAAGTTTAATTTGAAACAGCATTTTAATGAGTTTTTTCTTTTCCCAAGAAATGTTCGTCCACTTTATCGCGGTGTTTCAGTACCTTTGCATCTATAAAGAAAACAATCTCTTCAGCGATATTAGTTATATGATCTCCGGCACGTTCCAGCTTACGGATAACGGTGCCGAGTTCCAGGCAAGTCAGGAAATTATCGGGATGTGTTTCCAGATATTTTGTAAGCACGGCAGGGGCAGCCGCATTTATCTCATCCAGAAAGTTGTCCTTACTGAATACATTGAGGGCTAATTCCAAATTTTCTTCATTCAACGCGTTCTTGGTCATTTCGAGCATACTGAGCACTTGTCTCAACATCTCTTCTATACGCAGACTGTGGAGCAGTTCACTATCCAGCACTGTTTCCTCGCTTCTTACCACAAAACGGGCTATGCCTTCGGCAAAATCTCCCAAACGCTCCAAATCACTGTTTATTTTGAACATGGCCAGCACAAAACGCAGGTCAATGGCTACCGGATTGTATAGAGCGATAGTGTCCTCTACATCACTGTCAATTTTCAACTCGAACGCATTCACCCTTTTCTCACGGACAATGACTTGCTGTGCCTGGTCACGGTTAAAGGTCAGCACGGCCTCTCCTGCCCTGTCCAGCTGATTGTAAACCAATGTCCACATCTCGTTCACTTCCTTCTTCAGTGATACAAGTTCTGATTCTATAAATTTCACCATATTCTTAATTCTTGTTTTGTTTATTATTATTTCTTTCACCGCAGATTGCGCAGATTCACACTGATTTTAATTTTCCGGACAGAAGAATAAAAAGGCAAATCCGTACCCATTACATCTGAAAAGCAAACAAGCCTGCATCGAGCTGTGGTACATAAATTCCATTTTTATCTTATCTCCCATTGTGCAACGCTGTGATGAATGCTTTATCCGAAACGTCCCGTAATATAATTCTGGGTTGCTTCTTTGCCCGGATTCGTAAATATCTTCTTCGTATCATCATATTCCACCATATTGCCCATATAGAAGAAGGCTGTTTTGTCACTGACACGCGCGGCCTGCTGCATGTTGTGAGTGACAATAACGATGGTATATTCTTTTTTCAGCTCATGAATCAACTCTTCTACCTTGGCTGTAGAGATAGGATCCAATGCCGAAGCCGGTTCGTCCATAAGCAGCACCGAAGGAGATACGGCCATGGCACGGGCTATACACAACCGTTGCTGCTGACCGCCGGACAGAGCAAACGCAGACTCTTTCAACTTATTCTTCACCTCATCCCACAACGCGGCTCCTTTCAAGGTTTCCTCCACCCTGTGGCGGATAAACTCATTATCTTTCACCCCATTTACCCGAAGCCCATAGGCCACATTCTCGAAAATGCTCTTCGGAAACGGATTGGGACGCTGGAATACCATTCCCACATTCTTGCGCAACTCATCCACCTGCACAGACTTGTCGTATATATTTCTCCCGTCAATCAAAATCTCCCCTTCCAGACGAGAGCCGGGAATGAGATCGTTCATGCGGTTGAACAGGCGGAGGAAGGTGGACTTGCCACAACCGGACGGACCTATGAAAGCCACCACCTCTTTCTCTTCAATCGTCATGCTTATATCTTTCAGCGCCTGAAAATCACCATAGAAAAAATTTACATGTTTTGCATCTATCTTATTCATATTCTTAATGTTTTAATAATTTGCTGATTTGTCAATGTGCTAATGTACCAATACCCGTGCGGTACACAGTGCAGCCAATCGGCACATTGACAAATTATTAATTCGTTTTTACTTTGTTGGAAAAATACCGGCGGAGTGCATTTGCCAACAGGTTTATAATTAAAATAATAAGGATCAGTACCAACGCCGTACCGTATGCCAAAGGAAGCTGTGACTCCATATCCGTTCCGCTGGTAGAAATCACATAAAGGTGATAAGGCAATGCCATGCATTGGTCCAGAATGCTATGCGGCAGTTGCGGCAGGAAGTAAGCGGCACACGTAAACAAGATAGGCGCCGTTTCACCCGATACACGTCCCAAAGCCAGAATCAGTCCGGTAATGATGTTGGGCATCCCCATAGGCAGAATCACATGCCAGATGGTTTGCAGCTTGGTCGCGCCCAAAGCCAGACTCCCTTCACGGAAGCTGTCGGGAATCGCCTTCAAGGCTTCTTCGGTGGTGCGTATCACCAAAGGTACACAAAGCAATCCCAACGTCAAAGAACCGGCTAGGATGCTGTCGCCGAACCCATGTATTTCACAAACAGTGCCATACCAAACAAACCGAACACAATGGACGGAATACCGCTCAAGTTATTGGTCATCATCCGGATAAAGCGGACCAGCTTGCCTTTCGGCGCATACTCGTTCATATAAATGCCACTCATCACTCCCACCGGAAAAGCAAACAAGGCACTGCCCGCCATCAAGCAGAACGTACCTACAATGGCAGGAAGGATTCCGCCGGCAGTCATACCGTTGGCAGGAGCCGTTGTGAGGAACTCCCAATCGATGACTCCTATACCTTTATATATAATAAAACCGAGAATGGCGAACAGAATGAGGACAATGCTATAACTCAGCAGTTTGAAAATACCGAATGCCAGCCATTGCGAACGTCTTTTACGCGCCCCTTGCCGGGCAGGGAAAACATCTTGCTTCATATTTTAAATACTTAATTAATCTTTTGTCAATCTATCAATATACCCACTGGCTGCGCTGTGTGCCGCATGATCATTAGCACACCGGCAAATTAGTACATTATTTATTTGTTCTTGATGAAATATATTCTACACTAAAGTTGATAAGCATCGTGATGAAAAACAACACTACTCCCAGCAGGAACAGAGCTTCATAGTGCGCGCCGCCGGCGGGTGCCTCTCCCAGTTCCGCTGCAATAGTCGCCGGAATGGTACGAAGCGGTTCCAGAATAGTGGTAGGTATCACAGCCGCATTTCCTGTAACCATCAGCACCGCCATCGTCTCGCCTATGGCACGTCCGATGCCCAGGACAACGCCCGAAGTGATTCCGGAAATGGAAAACGGAATCACCACCTTATATATAGTCTGCCAACGAGTGGCGCCCAATGCCAGACTGGCCTCGCGCATGGCACGGGGACAATTCCGCATCGCATCCTCACTTACGGTAATGATAGTAGGGAGTGCCATGATCGCCAAAACAATACTTCCGGCCAATCCGGTCTCGCCCACAGGCAGATTAAAGACTTTCTGAATAAGCGGTACGATAACAATCAATCCAAAGAAACCGTAGACCACGGACGGAATGCCACTGAGCAATTCAATAACCGGCTTCAGAAAACTACGGGTCCGATGGTCGGCCACCTCGGACATATACACCGCCACCGACAAGCCGAAAGGCAAAGCGAACAGGATGGCAAAGAAACTCACCCAAAGCGTACCCGTAATCAAAGGAAGAAATCCGAACTGAGGGGCGGGAGTAGCCGTAGGGAACCATTCCTTTCCGGCAAAAACCTCGTCAAAAGAAATAGACTCGTCTTTCAGCAGATGCCCCGGAAAATCCTTTTCTATAAACTTGGAGGGAACAAAGGCGATGATGCCTGGATTACCGGCAACGATCTCGCCGATGCACCGGGGAGCCTTCTCGTATTCGGCTCCCAGCTCTTCCTCCGAGAAATAGGAGGTGATATCCTCCAACCGGAAAACTTTAACCTCCGCGTCCGGTCCTCCCAACTCTTTCCAGTTGGTAATCTCTTCGTCAAAAACATCTTTTATTTGTGCCGCACTCAGTTCCTGTACCGGATTGGCTTTATTCACCGCCAGTACATACCCCTCTTCTATGACTTTTTTATTAAAAAGTCCCAGAGCCTCCGCAAATAAGAATACGACAATCAGCAAAATTAGTCAATGCTCGTTATAAAGCCGCTGCAAGTCAATATCCCTTCTACAATCTTTTCCCAAACTCGTTTCATACAGTTTTAGTCTTCTATTTTAATAACTGATGCAAAAAAAGCCTCTTTATATTAAGGTGATATGAAAGAAGCTTGAAGTATTTGCTACAATTATATTACAAACTTGTTACAGATAAAGAAAAACCTGATCTTATTACCATTTTCCCGCAGGAACAGATTCAATCCACCCTTGCCGGTGAATATTACCCGTAACAGAATCGTAACACACCAGTAAAACAAATGACACAAGAAAACGTTTCTTTTGCACACGAATTAATATAAGAACTTATGAATCAAGTAAAAGCTCTATTTCTTTTTATTCTATTGGCTTGTAGTCTGAATATTACCGCGCAACGCATAAAAGGTAGTGACACGGTGTTGCCCGTATCACAAGAAACAGCCGAGATTTTCATGAAAGATGATCCCGACCGACGGGTAACCGTCACCGGCGGAGGAACCGGAGTGGGGATTTCCGCCCTGATGGACAACACAACAGATATCGCTATGGCTTCCCGTCCCATCAAATTCAGCGAAAAGATGAAACTGAAAGCCGCCAAACAGGAAGTGGAGGAGGTAATTATAGCGTATGACGCCCTGGCCGTCATTGTAAACCCGTCCAACCCTGTCAGCCAACTGACACGCCAGCAACTGGAAGCCATATTCCGCGGCAAGATAACCAATTGGAAACAGCTGGGGGGACCCGATATGAAAATCATTGTCTATTCTCGCGAAACCTCTTCGGGAACTTACGAATTTTTCAAAGAAAGCGCCCTGAAGAACAAGAACTACATGAGCAGCAGCTTGTCCATGCCCGCCACCGGAGCCGTGATCCAGTCTGTAAGCCAGACCAAAGGCGCTATCGGCTATGTGGGACTGGCCTACTTGTCTCCCCGGGTGAAAGCCATTGCCGTTTCCTACGATGACGGCAAGCATTATGTACTGCCCAGCCTTGAAAACGGAAAGAAGAAACTTTACCCCGTAGTACGCCCTCTTTATTACTATTACAATGTAGCCAATAAGGAAAAAGTGACCCCGTTCATTGACTACATCCTGTCACCCGAGGGGCAAAATATTATAAAAAACGGTGGATATATTCCTGTGAAATAAAGGATATCCCAAAAAGAATGCGTACTTTTGCAGCAAAAGTGTAAAATTGATATCACAATGACTGAAATGAACGCTACAGAAGCTACAGAGAAGAAAAGTCTGAACTTCATTGAACAGGCAGTTGAGAACGACCTGAAAGAAGGTAAAAACGGAGGGAAAGTACAAACCCGCTTTCCGCCCGAGCCGAACGGCTACCTGCACATCGGTCATGCCAAAGCCATCTGTCTGGATTTCGGGATAGCTGCACGCTATGGTGGCGTATGTAACCTGCGTTTTGACGACACCAACCCGACCAAAGAAGATATGGAATACGTGGAAGCCATCAAGGAGGACATCCAATGGCTCGGATTCCAGTGGGGAAACGAATATTATGCATCCGACTACTTCCAGCAATTATGGGATTTCGCCGTCAATCTGATAAAGGAAGGAAAGGCTTATATAGACGAACAGAACTCCGAACAAATCGCGGCACAGAAGGGAACTCCCACCCAACCCGGAACCGAGAGCCCTTACCGCAACCGTCCCATCGAGGAAAGTCTGGAACTGTTCAACAAAATGAACAGCGGTGAAATAGAAGAAGGCAAAATGGTGCTCCGCGCCAAAATAGACATGGCAAGCCCCAACATGCACTTCCGCGACCCTATTATTTATCGTGTGGTAAAGACTCCGCACCACCGCACAGGCGAAACCTGGAAAGCATACCCTATGTATGACTTCGCACACGGACAGAGCGACTACTTTGAAGGAGTAACTCATTCACTGTGTACCCTGGAGTTCGTACCCCACCGTCCGTTGTACGACCTGTTCGTGGACTGGGTAAAAGAAGGTAAAGATCTGGACGACAACCGTCCTCATCAGTATGAGTTCAACAAACTGAACTTGAACTACACCTTGATGAGCAAGCGTAACCTGCTGATTCTGGTAAAAGAACATCTGGTAAACGGTTGGGACGACCCCCGTATGCCGACTCTCTGCGGTTTCCGCCGTCGCGGCTACTCGCCCGAGTCCATCCGCAAATTTGTAGACAAGATAGGTTATACCACTTACGATGCCCTGAATGACTTCGCCCTGCTGGAAAGCGCTGTCCGCGAGGACTTGAACAGCCGTGCCACCCGTGTATCGGCAGTCATCAATCCGGTGAAGACTGATCATTACCAACCTATCCCGAAGGACAGGTGGAGGAAATGGAAGCTGTCAACAACCCGGAAGATCCGTCGGCAGGCACACACACCATCGAATTCAGCCGCGAGTTGTGGATAGAACGCGACGACTTCATGGAAGATGCCCCGAAGAAATATTTCCGTATGACTCCGGGACAGGAAGTGCGTCTGAAAAGCGGATACATCGTGAAATGTACAGGCTGCAAGAAAGACGACAACGGCAACGTGGTGGAGGTATATTGCGAATACGATCCCGACAGCAAAACAGGAATGCCGGGCAGCAACCGCAAAATCAAAGGTACGATCCACTGGGTAAGCTGTGCACACTGTCTGCCTGCCGAAGTACGCCTGTATGACCGCCTGTGGAAAGTGGAGAACCCGCGTGATGAGATGGCCGCTATCCGCGAAGCAAAGAACTGCGACGCACTGGAAGCCATGAAAGAAATGATCAACCCCGATTCGTTGAATGTATTAACCAACTGCTATGTAGAAAAATATCTGGCCGATGCCAAACCGCTGGATTACTTGCAGTTCCAACGCATCGGTTATTTCAATGTGGACAAAGACTCTACACCAGAAAATCTGGTGTTCAACCGCACCGTATCTTTAAAAGATACCTGGAGCAAAATTAATAAATAAAAACAAGCTTATGAACTATGACATGTCTTCTTACTTTGAAGACCCGGAATTTAAAGAAGCATTAGCAAGATACGAGGGTATGGTGGAAAACCATACCCCCGCTTATTTTGAAGCTGATGAACTGACCGATATCGCCGAATATTACGCCTCAAAAGGAAGACATAAAGACGCTGACAAGGCCATAAATCTTGCAATCCAATTGCACCCTGATAACATAGACGCCCTGATTTTCCAGGCACGTTCCTTGATGCTGCTAGGAAAAAAAGAAGAAGCCCAAATGGTGATGCAGCTCATCAACAACCCTGCCGACCGTGAATTCAGATTCCTGCAAGCCGACCTGCTGATAGAGGAGGAACACATGGAAGAGGCCGATAAGATATTACAACAACTGGCCATGGACGAGGAGTATGAACTGGATACGCTGCTAGACATCATTCTGGACTACGTTGACGTCAACCAGAAAGAATACGCCAAGAAGTGGATCGACTGCCTGTTTGCCCATTTCGACATGCAAACCCTGCCGGAAACCAACCAACGTCTTCGCGACGTGCTGTGCGATTATTACAGTACTTTCAACAAACCGAAGTTGGCTATCCCTTACCTGAACATGACTCTGAACGAGTTTCCCTATTCCGTTCAGCATTGGAACGAACTGGGTAAATGCTATCTGCAACAAGAGCAATACGAAAAGGCGCACGAAGCTTTCGATTTCGCATTAGCCATTGATGAAAACAACACAGAGACATTGACCTTGAAAGCATTCCTTTACAGCCAGACAGCAAATATCAAGGAATCTATCAACTATTATCTCCGTCTGGAAAAGGCGACAGAGAAGAAACCTCCCGTTTATATGGCATTGGCTGGTCTCCACTTCGAGATGAAGGATTACGAAACCGCCATGAAGTATACACAAAAGCTGCTAAAACAGAAACAGGAGATAACTGCATTCGAGCTAACCGATATATATAGTATCGCAGCCCTCTGTCATGTAGCCCTGGGACATCCTGAAGAGGGATATATGTATCTGGACCAAGTGCTGAAGCAGAACGGGAACGATGCGGAAACACGTATCTATGCCGGACAGTTTTTCACGATAATGGCAGGCAGCAAGGACATCAGCGAGGAGGAAAGAAAGAATAATATCGACAAGGCGGAGGAACAATTCAACCTCGCCCTGGAATTCACCCCGAAAGAGGAACGGATGGATATTTTGTTCAAAATCGGATCCAAATACTTCGATGAACATCTCTTTGAATATGCCAACCGGTATTTTGAGCAAATAAACAAAGAATTCCCCCACAACGCCCATAGCACTTATTTCTTTCTGATTTATGGCTATCTTTATTTACAGCAACCAGGTCCGTTCATACACTATCTGGCTAAAATCAATAAAGAACTTCCTGATACGTATGCAGCTCTGGGAGTTGATGAAAACGCACAGTTTCCCGACCAGTTATTCAACGAAGCGATACGCGTAATCAAGGACGATATCAGCAAAGGCAAGCTAAACTTAAACAATTATTTATAATTATTTTATGGAATCAGTTGCATTTATTCAATGGTGTCTGGACCACCTGAATTATTGGACAATTACGTTATTAATGGCCATCGAGAGCTCTTTTATCCCCTTCCCCTCGGAAGTGGTAGTGCCTCCTGCCGCTTACAAGGCAGCCGGAGGCAACAGTGACCTGAATGTATTTCTGGT
>ENA-OQEL01000406-OQEL01000406.1-human-gut-metagenome-genome-assembly--contig:-NODE-406-length-15738-cov-2.482288_pt1 | contig 15738 bp, 14 predicted proteins | sample MGYA00242796_ERZ504637 | MGnify/ENA primary metagenome ERZ504637 (study PRJEB26092, sample SAMD00036306) | human gut metagenome | host: Homo sapiens | study: EMG produced TPA metagenomics assembly of... | reverse complement strand
CCAGCAGAGCAGGGCGCAGAAGGCGTCGGTGAAGACGCGGCAGCCGAAGTACTGGAAGTGCGTGTAGTCCCGCAGACCCAGCGAGAGGTAATCGTAGGGCGCAATGCCGAGGTCAGCCGTCTGGTAGAGGGACGCGCCCAGCGCCGTCACAAGGACGGCCAGCACCACCCACACCAGCTGTTCCGGCAGGGACGCTGCCGGGCCGAAGGCCGCGGCAATGGGGTCGTAGAAGAAGGTTATGATGAACCCCATGCCGATGCCGTTGACGAAGGTGCCAAGGCCGATGTACTTGCGCCCGAACCAGAATTCCAGCAGAAAAAACAGGATGTTCGTGCACAGGTTCTGGGTGCCCAGCGAGATGCCGAGCAGCTCCGCCAGCCGCATGGTTCAGGGCGCTGATGGAGTCGTTGCCGAGGTGGGACTGCTTGAAAAGCGCAATGCCGAGGGCGATGATGACGATGCCCGCCACATGCCCACCACCCGTCCGGGCAGTCGGTTTTGCGCAATGCGGTGCCGTTCATAGGGGATCTCCTTTAGCGTTTCTTTTCCCCTATTATACGCCTACTTTGGGCGGGAGACAAACTATTTATGGAAAGATACAACGATATATGGGGGATCCGCCCTTTACCCCTTTAATCTCACCTCAATCCGTTCTTTCTCCAGCCCCTCCCCGATCACGATGAGCACTTCCTGCCCCTTGGGGATAGCGTTTGCCGTCAGGCCGTCGGCGGTGGCGTTCAGCTCCACCCAGCCGTTCTCGTCCTGTACGAAGCCTTTCGCCCGCAGCACATTGGCCGCACGCGGGGTCGGTGAAGAGGGCCGGGATATTCTGTTCGAGCTGCTGGCACGAGAGGCCCAGCTCCAAAAGTAGGCCGAACCAAAGGCCCTATGCGGTTGGCGTTACAATAGCCGCATCTACGGCCACCGGACAACAGGAAAGGAGTATCTTATGGCCAAAACTGCCGACACCATTGCCATCTATTCCCGCAAATCCCGCTACACCGGCAAGGGCGAAAGTATCGGAAATCAGATTGACCTCTGCCGCGAATATATCCACACTCACTACGGCGATGCCGCCGCGGAACATGCCGTTGTCTTTGAGGACGAGGGCTTTTCCGGCGGCAACCTGAACCGCCCGGACTTCAAAAAGATGATGACCGCTGCCAAAGAGCGGAAGATCCGTGCCATCGTGGTCTACCGTCTGGACCGCATCAGCCGCAACATCAGCGACTTTTCCAGCCTGATTGAAGAACTGGGACGGCTGGGCATCAAAAACAAAAACCGGGCGTTCGTTCACCGGTTTTCCATCAAGTCGATTTTGCAGAATCCTGTCTACCTGATTGCAGACAAGGACGCCTATCAGTATTTTGTGGACAATGAGGCAGAACTGTTCGCCCCGGAGTCCGGTAAAAAAGGCAAGCCCTACCTTCATAAATTACAGTAAACGTTTATGATACTATGGGGAGGGGTCGGCATGTTTTTATCTCTTCTGCAATTTTTGCCACAAAGTTTCTGGTTCTGGCGCTTCATCTGGAAAGCGGCAGCTTTCCGCGGCCCCTCTCTGCCCGGGAGGAAACCGAAGCCTTTTCCGCACTGCGTGCCGGTGACCCTGCCGCACGGGAAAAACTGATCCGGCACAATCTGCGTCTGGTGGCACACATCGTAAAAAAATACTACGCCCTGCCCGGCGATCAGGACGACCTTATTTCCATCGGCACCATCGGCCTGATGAAAGCAGTGGATACTTTCGACTCTGACCGTCGGGCACGCTTTTCCACCTACGCCAGCCGATGCATTGAAAATGAGATCCGGATGCAGTTCCGCCGGAACCGCAAAACCGGCGGGACCGTCTCGCTGCAGGAAGCGCTGGAATCAGATGGTGACTCTGCGCTGACGCTGGCCGATGTGCTGCAGGACAGCTTCTGCATGGAGGACACCTGCGAAACACAGGACGATATCCGCCGGATGCGGCAGCTGCTGGACGGCCTGCCCGCCAGGGAGCGACAGATTATTCTGCTGCGGTATGGTCTTTCCGGCCAGCCGCCGCTGACCCAGCTGGAAACTGCAAAACTGCTGGACATCAGCCGCAGCTATGTTTCCCGTCTGGAAACTCATGCGCTGGAACTTCTGCGCCAGCGGTGGGATGTTCCGAGCACAAAAACAGCGCAGAGGTGAACGGTGTGCTCACCCCTGCGCCATGCAGTCAGCTATCCAGAATTTTCAACTGCAGTTCGTTCAATTGTTCAAAAGTATACAGTCGATTCAGCGCTTCCACCAGCTCCTTTTTGGAAAGACGCGGCGGCAGGCCCAGCGCGTTCAGAAGCTTTGCCTTGCGCTCGGCGCTGCCCGGCCTGCCGGAAAGCCCCCACTCGTAGAGGTCGGTATAGGTGATCTGCCGTCCTTCCGGGCGGGCCGCTGCGGCACCCGCCTCAGCGCCAAGGGCATCCCGCAGCGCCTGTAGAACGATGGCATCGTCCACGCCCTCGACCCCCAGCAGGCCCTCCTTGCCGGGCTGCTCCTTGCGCTTTTCCTTGCCGTGGATCGCGGGCACGTAAGCCTGCACCACATTCTTTTCTCCCACCAGATTGGTGATGTAGGTGCGGATGCGGAAGCCTGCTGCGTCCGAATCCGTGAGCAGGATCAGGCCGTTTTTCTGCGCCAGCGCTTTGAACAGCTGCTGGCGCTTTTTGTCGCTGTAAATGCCAAAGCCATCCGTCAGCAGGATCATGGCATCGGTCAGATGGGAAAGCCGGGCCGCATCGTACTTGCCCTCCACAATGAGCACCCGGCCTGTATGGATCATTTCGTTTTCCTTCACGTCCGCTCCCCGCCATTGCCAACCGGCACAGCGCTGTTTCCAGCAGGATCTGGTCATCGGTAGGCTGGCTTTTCAGGCTCTGGTCCAGTTCCAGCAGCACCTGCATACAGTTTTCGATCTGGCCCAGCGTATAATGCGAGGCTGTTTCGGCCGACCGCTTGAGCCGGTAATCACTGCCCTTATAGCCAAAATCCTTGAATACCGTGCTGTAATTTTTCCGTTTTGCTGCCCCCAGCTTGACCCGGTACAGATCCACATAGCTGCCGATCATGGCCGCTGTAATGGCAATGGGCTCCTGCTGCAGGCGCAGCAAAGTCTGCAGCTTTTTGCAGGCACCTGTGGCGTTTTTGGCCGTGATCATGCGGATCATCTCGAACACGTCTGCTTCCAGACTGACCGTGCCCATTTCCGCCACCATCGCTGCCGTGACCGTCTGATACCCGGACAATGCACAGAGCTTGTCCACCTCATTTTCCAAAAGGAACGGATCCTCGCCGCAGCGCTCCAGCAGCGCCGCCGCTGCGCCGTCCGGCAGGGTGGTTTTCTGCTCCTTTGCGCGATCGATCATCATCATTTTCAGTTCAAAGGGCTTGGGCTTAGCCAATTCTTCGGTGTAGCCAAGCGCCTTGCACTGCGCGATCAGCTTTTGTGCGCGCTTGCCTGTTTTGAGCTTGCTGCGCTCCAGTTCAAACACGCTGCCCAGCACCACCACAGCATTTTCCAGACTGGAAAGGGTGCTGTCAACTCTTCCAGATCCTTGTCACTGTAAGCTGCAGGGTCGATCTCCGGCAGCACCACCACACGCCGGGTGCCAAAAAATGAGATGGTGCCCGCCGCCATGATGAGCTGTTCGATCTCCGGCGCAGCTCCATCCAGAACCGTGGCATCCTCGTCGCTGTCTGCGGTCAGGATGCGGGTGGCCGCTGCCACGGCCTGCCGCACCAGATACCGCTCACTGGAATAAAATAGTAAAACCGGGCAGCCCTTGTCCGCCAACTGCCGGAGTTTTGTCTCGGTCGCCATGCAGGCACCTCCCTTCTCTTATGGTGTTGTTCTATTGTACCACACTCTGCCCGGATTGCAAAGCATCACTCCGTTTTCAGCCCGCCGTGCCGCCGCAGGCTGATGGATGCCGCCAGTTCTTTTCTGTTGTCCATCCAGTCATAGCTGCGCAGGGGCCAGAACAGTTTTTATACTGCACAGCATCCGGCTTTGCATGGGGATGCCAGCAGCCACTGCACTGTGACCTGATTTTGCCAGTTCTACAGTTCCATTGACCACGGCAAACTGCCGGTTGCCCACAGTCAGCCGCACAAGACAGCCATTCCGGGTGCGCAGCATTTCCACCAGAGCCGGTGTGCACCGCAGCTTTTGTGCTGTGTTCACCGCCATTTCTGCTGCCGGAAGTGTCCGCTCTGCTTCCAGTGTACAGGCCGTTTTAGGGTTTGTGCGCAGGTCTGCCACAAGCTCCACAGTCTGCACGCCCCGCCGGGCAAGCTGGTTTTCCACTGCGTTCTGGGCAGAAGCTCCGCCCCGGAACAGCACCACGGCGGTATCGTTCTGGGTGACGACCACTGCCGGCGCGTTGGCGCTGCCTACAAGGTCGATGTGCACCACATCCCGGCTGAGAGCATTGCCCAGCCCGATGGAAACAGCTGCCGCCAGCAGGATGCATGGCCCTGCCACCCGCAGCCGTACCCGCCAGTGGAACGCCAGCCAGCACAACAGGATCAGCACCAGACACACGATGGCTGCATAGGCCGTATCGAAGTAGATTCCCGCGCCCGGTTTTGCAGAGATCCAGACGGCCCAGCGGTCGAGCAGGCCGGTCAACGCCGCAGACGCTGCGGACAGCACCCCATACAGCGGAGCAAGAGCGGGTACCAGGCCGGCAAAGGCCGTGCCAAGGCCCAGCAGCATCATGGGCTGGATGAGCCACAGAACCGCCACACTGGATGCCACCGCATAAATGCTCACACTCAGCCCGCGCAGCACCAGCACCGGGAATGTGGCCACCGAAGCACAAAACGAGATGCAAATGCTTTCCGCAAGGCCCCAAAGACGTTCCGGCAGTTTGAAATACCATGGGCGCTTCACCGGATTTTTCGCATTTTTCCAGAACTGGCGGTACCACGCATCCCGGGCGCGGCGGATGCACACACCGCCTGCCACCGTGCCCACCACCGCCGCAAACGAAAGTTCAAAGCCGATATCGCACACTGCATAGCTGTTGCCTGCGGTCATAACGATACCTGCCACCGCCAGAGAGGTAAGGGTATCCGGCGGGCCGTACAGCCACACACCCAGTGCACCGACCCAGACCGCCACTGCGGCGCGGCATACCGAGGGTGTGAAGCCGGTCACGCCCATCAGCAAAAAGGCCAGCAGACTTCGGAATACCGCCCGGCGTCTGCGCCTGCGGTAGCTCTGCTCCCACTCGTAGGGCAGGAGTGTACTGAGGATATCACCGCACAAAATGGACACATGCATTCCGCTTACCACCAGCACATGGGCAAGACCCGCGCCCCGGTAGGCGCTGCGCATGGCCGAAGACAGATAACTCCGGTCGCCGGTAGTCATGGCAGCCAGCACACCGCCGGTCTTGCCGTCCATACGGCGGCGCAGCGACGCACTGAGCCTTTGCTGCAGGCGGTGGGTGCGGGCGCGGAAGCTGCCGCCTTCGCCCAGAACTGTAAGCTCCGGCCCGTCCTCGTCCATTTCCGCCTGCAGAGCGATGCCGTCCGCATACAGGCTGACCCGGCTGCCAGATGCCGGGGCCGACAGTATAAATCTTCCCTGCACCCTTTCCCCGGCTTTGCACTCCGGCAAAGCACTGCACTCCACCCGGAAGGATGCCGCGCTGCCGTTCACTTTCTCTACATGCAAAACCGCATCCACGATACCGGGATCGTAGGAATCCGCCGTGCTTTCCACCTCTGCGGTCAGCACCAGTGGACGGCCTGCATATTGCACCCGGATGCGCTCCAGCCGGTTTGCCGTGTGCAACACCGATGCCATACCCACAGCAGCACCCAGCAGGATGCAGAGCGCTAGCTTTGCGGGCAGCATCAAAGATGCACAGCACCAGACAAACGGCAACAAAAATGCCGCAAACGGCACAAAAAGTTCCGTTTGCGGCAAAAAAAACGCACACTAACTCCACACCCAGCATTCCAGCGCAGAAAACGCAGAGCGGGCGTCGCATTGCAGCTTAGTGGAAGAACAGAGGCAGCGGCTCCAGGAAGATGATATCCTTGCGCTCAGCTGCATCGCCCTCGGCCAGAACAGCGGCCTGGCCCACAATGGTGCACTGGGTCTGCTCAGCCAGCGCGTCCAGAGCCTTGAGCGAACCGCCAGTGGAAATGACATCGTCCACCACCAGAACGCGCTTGCCGCTCATCTTGTCCAGCTCCTTGCGGTCGATGACCAGCTTCTGCTTGCCTGCGGTGGTAATGGACTGATCCTCCACCACCACGGGGTCGGTCATATACAGCTTTTCGCCTTTGCGTGCGCAGACGTAGGGCTTGCCGCTCTGGCGGCTCATCTCGTGTGCCAGAGGGATGCCCTTGGCCTCGGCGGTCAGCAGGATATCAAAATCCGGGCACTTCTTCAGCAGTTCAGCGGCAGCAGCCACGGTCAGCTCGGCATCACCCAGCATGATAAAAGCAGCAATGTCCATGTGGTCATTCACCTTGCAGATGGTCAGCTCACGGGTCAGGCCTGCAACGTGCAGAGTATAGGTCTCAGCCATAATTCAACGCTCCCTTTTTATTGGAATCAGACAGGCAGCTTTTCGCCGCCCAGAACATGGAAATGCAGATGTTTCACGGTCTGGCCTGCGTCCTCGCCAACATTGGAGATGACGCGGTAGCCGTTGTTCAGGCCCTGCTCCGCAGCCAGCTTTGCGATCACTGCAAAGATATGGCCCAGCAGTGCGCCGTCCTCTTCGGTCAGCGCAGCGGCAGAGACAATGTGCTTTTTGGGCACCACCAGAAAGTGCACCTTGGCCTGCGGGTTGATGTCGTAAAACGCCACCACCTGCTCGTCCTCGTACAGCTTCTTGGAGGGATTTTCCCCTCCGCGATCATACAGAACAGACAATCTTCCATGGAAACAACTCCTTCCTGATATTTTATAAACGTCCCCGCCCTCTCAGGCCGCTTTGCGTCCAGCTCTCCCAAAGAGAGAGCCCTTAGCAAAACCATAAACTTTGGCAGCGCGTCAGCGCTGACGGAGAGGCGAACCCGTTTTCTTATTCGCCCAGAGCCTTCTTGACGATGGTGCCGACAGCAGCCAGAGCTTCGTCGATCTTGGTCTCGTCCTTCAGGCCGGCCATTGCAAAGTCCGGCTTGCCGCCGCCCTTGCCGCCGGCAATGGCAGCGATCTCCTTGACCAGAGCACCGGCCTTCAGGCCCTTTTCCTGTGCCTGTTTGGTCACAGTGACAGCCATGGTGATCTTATCCTCAGCCTTGCCCACCAGAACCGCCACAGCGGGCTTCACAGCCTTGTCGCGGATGGTATCGCACATGCCGCGCAGGGTGTCGCCGGTGGTGCCGGTGAAGTATGCAGAAGCGATCTTCACGCCGCCGATCTCTTCGGCATTGTCAAACAGGCTGGTCACCTTGGAAGCGGCGACCTGTGCCTTGATCTCTTCCAGTTCCTTGGCCAGAGCCTTGTTCTCAGCCATCACGGCCTCGGCACGGACGGGCAGAGCGGTCACGTTGTTTGCCTTCAGGGTGTTTGCCACGGTATGCAGCATAGCCTCCTGCAGGTTTGCACGGATCAGCAGGTTGCGGCCGGTGACAGCCTCGATACGGCGGATGCCCGCAGCAACGGAAGCCTCGCTCACGATCTTGAAGCCGCCGATCTGGGCGGTGTTCTTCACGTGGGTGCCGCCGCAGAACTCGGTAGACCAACCCTCGATGTCCACAACACGCACGACCTTGCCGTACTTTTCGCCGAACAGAGCCATTGCACCCAGCTTCTTGGCTTCCTCAATGGGCATCTCCTTGACGGTGACGTTCATGGACTCGTAGATCTTATCATTCACGATCTTCTGCACGCGTGCCAGCTCCTCGGGAGTGACAGCGCTGAAGTGGGTAAAGTCGAAGTGAGTGATCTCTGCATCCTGATAGGAGCCTGCCTGATGGACGTGGTCGCCCAGCACTTCACGCAGAGCTGCCTGCAGCAGATGGGTGGCGGTGTGGTTGCGGGCAATGGCCATGCGGTATTCCTTATCCACCTGAGCGGTCAGGTGGTCGCCCACCTTCACGATGCCGCTCTCCAGCACGCAGGTGTGGACGTAGTAGCCCTTGGGGGTCTTCTTCACATCCAGCACGCGCAGGCTGCAGTCGGCGCTGTTCAGCATGCCGTGGTCCGCAGCCTGACCGCCCATCTCAGCGTAGAAGGGGGTCTTATCCAGAACCACCAGCACGCCGTCCTTTGCTTCCTCATCAGTAGCAATGGCGTCGGTCAGGGTCTCCTCGTCGCTCAGGGCGACCACGACACCGGTGTCGTTCAGGGTCTCGTAGCCGGTAAAGACGGTGGGCTCTGCATTCAGCGCACCGAACAGATCCTCGCTCCAGCCGGAGATGTTCTTCTTCAGGCGCTCCGCACGGGCACGCTCCTTCTGCTTGGTCATTTCGGCGTGGAAGCCTTCCTCGTCGACCTCAATGCCCTGCTCCGCAGCGATCTCCTTGGTCAGATCCAGCGGGAAGCCGAAGGTATCATTCAGCTTGAACACGTCCAGGCCCTTCAGCAGATGCTCATGTGCCTTTTCCAGACCGTCGATCATGTTGTTCAGGATGTTCATGCCGGCATCAATGGTACGGGCAAAGTTTGCCTCCTCGGTGCCGATGACCTTCTTGATATAAGCATCGTGCTCGCGCAGCTCGGGGTATGCGCTCTCGCTGGACTGGATGACAGTCTCCACCAGCTCCACCAGGAACGGGCGGGTGATGCCCAGCATACGGCCATGGCGGGCAGCACGGCGCAGCAGGCGGCGCAGCACATAGCCGCGGCCCTCGTTGGAAGGCAGGATGCCATCGGACACCATGAAGGTGCAGCTGCGGATGTGGTCGGTGATGACACGGATGGAGATATCGGTCTTGTCGTCCTCGCCGTAGGTCTTGTTGGCAATGTGCTCTACATGGTGCAGCACGCTCTGCACGGTGTCAACCTCAAACAGGTTACCCACGCCCTGCATCACGCAGGCCAGACGCTCCAGACCCATGCCGGTATCAATGTTGGGGCGTGCCAGACGCTCGTAGTGGCCCTTGCCGTCGGCATCGAACTGACTGAACACCAGATTCCAGATTTCCATATAGCGGTCGCAGTCGCAGCCCACGCCGCAGGTCGGCTTGCCGCAGCCGTACTCGGGGCCGCGGTCAAAGTAGATCTCGGAGCAGGGGCCGCACGGGCCGGAGCCATGCTCCCAGAAGTTGTCTTCCTTGCCCAGACGCACCATGTGGTCGGGGGCGATGCCCACCTTCTTGGTCCAGATATCGTAAGCCTCGTCGTCCTCTTCGTACACAGAGATGTGCAGGCGGTCCTTCGGAATGGCCATCCACTCGTCAGAAGTCAGGAACTCCCATGCCCAGGGAATGACCTCCTCTTTGAAGTAATCCTGGAAGGAGAAGTTGCCCAGCATTTCAAAGAAGGTGCCGTGGCGGGCAGTGATGCCAACACGCTCGATATCCGGGGTGCGGATGCACTTCTGGCAGGTGGTCACGCGGTGACGGGGCGGCTCTTCCTGAGCCAGAAACCACTTTTTCATGGGGGCCATGCCGCTGTTGATGAGCAGCAGGCTGGGGTCGTTCTTGGGCACCAGCGGGAAGCTGTCCAGACGCAGGTGGCCCTTGCTCTCAAAGAAGCTCAGGTACTTTTCACGCAGTTCATTCAAACCGGTCCATTGCATAGGTTTTCTCTCCTCGATTGTCCTTGGCGTTTGCACGTCAGATTTATGATTATGGCAGACGGGGCGGGTGGGCGCAGAAAACAAAAAACAGCCCCATCCCAAAAGGGACGAGGCTGCCTGTAAACTGCTCCGTGGTACCACCCAAATTGCAAAGGATAAAATGTGTCCCCTGCCGCTTTCGGCGCGTTAACGCTGCGCTGCGTCCGACTTGTGTCGCCGGAAGCTCCGGGGCGGCGCAAAATGGAACCGGCCGGAACGCCTTGCAGCTGGAAGCGCTCTCTCTGAACGGCGGTGTGCATTTCTGACCCCATCATTGCCATCTGTCATAATTTCACATTCCGCAAAGCAGACACAATGCCCCTTTGCGTACAGCTAAATTATAGCATACGCAAAACGTTTGTCAACGGTTTTGAGCAAAATTCACGGCACCCAGATGCGGACGATGCTGCTGATGGTGCCATCCTCGGTAAAGACCAGGGTGTTGTTGGGCATCCAGCCGTCCGGCTCGGCGTTGACGGCCTTGGCCACGGCATCGGCGCCGTCCGTCTCCACGGCGGAAGCCTGCGGGTCGGCCGAGCTGTCGCTCAGGGTCACGCCCCCGGCCAGAGGCAGGGTCACCTCGCCCATCTCATAGTAGACGGGGTAATCGTCAAAGGTCACGGTGCGGTACACATCGTGGTCCAGCGTCAGCTCCACGCCGCCCGCTTCGATGCCGCCGTTGATGGTCACATAGCCGTTGTCGGCATCCCTGTCGATGCTGGTCACAGTCAGCTTGGTCACGGTGGTGTCGCCCTGGTCGTGGATCCGAAGCACGCTGCCCTCCTGCAAGGCGTCGATGTCCTCGGGCAGGTAGCTGTCGTAGCCGTATACGCTCAGGGTCGCCTGGCCGTCGGCCACCTTGGTGATGCTGGCTGCAAACTTGTAGGAACCCGTCTTGATCTCGTTCAGATCCCCGGCATCGATGGGCAGCACATCGCCCATCTCACCGGCTGCTTTGGACGAAGCCGCACTGCTTTCCACGCCGGAAGCCGGTGCGCTTGCCGCGCTGCCTGCGGTGCTGTTGCTGCTGCCGCAGCCTGCCAGAATGCCCACTGCCAGAATGGCCGTAACGGCCAGCACCTTTTTGTTCAGTTTCATATTCTATACCTTCTTCTGTTGTTGTCGGGGCGGTGTTTTCCGCACCTGTCTCGGTATCATACGTCACCCGCGCGGAAAAGTCAACATTTCCTTTTCTCTGCGCTTGACGCGCGGTTTTTGTTCCGCTACAATAAAAACGAATCAAGAACCCATTCTATTGTAACTGATTTTAAGATAGAGAGGAATTTCCCGTGAAAATTTTAAAAGTAAAATGTCTTGCCCCTACCCGGCTGGACAACTACCTGATGCAGCAGTACCCGGCACTGAACCCGGGCCGCCTGAACAAGGCCCTGCGGGAGAACAAGATCAAGCTGAACGGCAAAAAGCAGCCGCTTTCCACCCGCGTGATGGCCGGTGACGAGATCAAGCTGTTCATTCTGGATGAAGTTCTGGATGCGGACCGCCGTGTGGACGGCCCGGCGTGGAAGAACGCCCGCGGCCCGGCACAGGTGGTCTACGACTGCCCGCAGATCGTCGTTGTGAACAAGCCCGCCGGTCTTGCCGTGGATGGTCCGGAGGACGATACCCTGCTGAACCGCACCCTGCTCTACCTAAACCAGCAGGGCGAGTACAAGGAGAACGACCTGTACACCCCGGCGCTGTGCCACCGGCTGGACACCGGCACCAGCGGCCTTGTCATCGTTGCCAAGACCCCGGAGGCCGAAGAGCTGTTCCTTGCAGCCATCAAGAACCGCGAAGTGAAAAAGACCTACCTCTGCGTCACCTTCGGCCGTCCGATGCCGCCGGATGCCACTCTGGGCGGCTATCTGCTCAAGGACGCGGACCGCGGCATCGTGAAGATCGTGGAGGAAAAGCAGCCCGGTGCCAAGGAAGTGGAGACCCGGTACGAGACCATCGCCGTCTCCGGCCGTCTGGCCCTGCTGAAGGTGCAGCTGATCACCGGCCGCACCCATCAGATCCGCGCACACATGGCCAGCATCGGCTGTCCCATTCTGGGCGACAGCAAATACGGCAACAACACCGCCAACCGCGAGCTGAAACTCAAGTATCAGGCCCTGTGCGCATGGGAACTCACCATGCCCCACTTCAACCAGCCGGATTTCGAGTTCCTCAGCGGCAAGACCTTCCGCGCACCAAAGCCCTGGTATTACAGTCAGGTACTGGACGGAACCCTGAAATAAGCTTTTTTTTACAACAAATTACAGCAAAAAAAAGAAATCCCGGAAGTGTATTCCGGGACTTCTTTTTTGTCGTTTATGATTTTACTGGAATAGACCGCCAAACCAGCCCAGAGTGGACTCAGTTGCATTTGCAAAGGCATCCTGAACTTCCTGAATGCTGTCCAGCAGCTTGGTGCCCTCGGTATCCTTCACCGACCAGTAAACGCCGCTGCTTGCCGAGCCATCCGAAACCGTGAAGTCACTGGTAAAGCAGAGGTTATCGCCCTGAGAATCGGTCACGACCACCATGTAGGTGTAATTGCCTGCGGGCAGTTCACCAAAGCGGATGGAGCTGTCCAGCGTCTTGAAGGAGAAGATCGCCGTATTGGGTGCTGCCTGTGCAGTGAACACCGTCTGGTCGTTCTCGTCCAGCACTGCCACCTGCACATTGGTCAGGGTGGTGCCCAGCGCAGCATTTGCAGTGCCGGTCAGCGCCATGCCCTTGCCCGCACGGACATTGATGGGGTAGCTCATGCCTTCCAGACGCAGGCCGTCAGCCTCTGCAGCAATGGAGTTGTGATCCGATGCCACATACCAGTAGCAGGAGGACCTATTGACCGAAACGCTGGAGTTTTCCAGCGGGATGCGTCCGGAAGAGATGTTGCCTGCCGGATCGGAGCAATAGAAGGTGCCGTTGGTGTAGTCGGTGAGCAGCACTGCATGGGGCTGGCTGCGGTCATACAGCACGACGCCCTCCGGGTGCTGCGAAAGCAGGGTGATCAGGGTCTGCACTTTTTCCTGTTTGCGGGAGGGCAGTGTGCCGTAGCCCACCTGCATCTCCTTATATGTAAAGCTGTGGGAAAGCCCGTTGGACCATGCTGTGGAACGGACACTGTTCTCGGTCACAGTGGACCAGTCGGTCAGGCCGTCAAAATAGGCACGGCGGCGCAGCATCATGGCTGCGGATGCCAGTGTGCAGGTGCCGCCGCGGCTCTGCTTGAAGTAGAAGCCTGCGTCCACGTTCAGATCAACCGCCAAGGCCTGCCGGCAGGCAGGTGAGCATAAACACCAGTGTCAGCACAAGGCTCAGCAGCTTTTTTACCGGGACGGTGCATGCGGTATTCACGGGTAGATTCTCCTTTCAGCTTCCATGGCTTGTTACGTTTACCACCATAAAGTATACCAACCTGTTACCCTTTTGTAAACGTTTGTGAAGCTTTTTTCTCAATATCAACACGTTTGGGCAGTTTTTGTTGGAGAGAATGCACAGTTTCCGGCAAGATATTCTACATTTTTTACAAAAATCCCGTCCTGACATTTTTCAAGCGCACCACATTTTGCATTCTTTTTTCATTTTCTGACCACGCTGTGGGCAAACAAAAAATGCTCCACAGACGAACAAAATTCGTCTGTGGAGCTTTTGGTCCAGCAGAGCTGGACAAATCCGAACTTTTTTCCTCCGCCGAATCAGCGGTCAAAGTGTCCTCAAAACGGACGGTTTGGGTGCCATCCTTGTAGTTGAACGTAATCAGCATCCGATCATCGTACAGGAAAATGGCATTTACAAAAATTTCAATCAGTGTTTTCCGCTGTTTTTTCTGCGAAATATCGAACTTTCTAAATTTCATCAGCCAGAATCGGATGAAATCCTCATTGAAGCTGGGCTTCTTCAATTTTTCATCTGCGATTTTTACAGTCAGCTCATCTTTCTGGCTTTCCAGCGCTTCCAGACGCTCTTTCGTTGTCCGGGTGTACAAGCCGTCCTCGATCGCCTTCATCAGGTTGTCCAGCTTTTTGTTGACCTCTCGCAGTTTGCTTTTTCCAGCAGCGGCATCGTGGTGTTCTCCTGATTCTGGACATCCATGACCAATTGAACGATCTTGTCGATCACCGCATCGTCCTGAATCAGCTTCATGGTCTCCCGGACGACTAGATCTTCCAGTCAGTCCTTCTGCACGGTCTTTTTGTTGCAGCCCTTGCGCCGCTTGACGTTGGCGCATACTTATATTTTTTCAGCAAGTGCTTCACCATCTTACGCATACTCGCACGGGCAGTTTCTTTTTCTGCAGGTCTATTACGCTTGCATTACTGAATTTCTGCGTTTCCAGCCATCTCCATTGCAGCGTTCGATTGACACAGGTTGAGTTATCGGCAGATACAGCAAACACAACGGGCGGCTCTGGTAACAGAGCTGCCCGTTGTGTTCGTTTATGAAAAGGAGAACTTAGATCTCATACCACTTGATCTCGTTGGCATCCAGATGCAGAGCAAAGCTGCTGCCGTCTGTGGTGTAAACGGTGGTGTCCTGCGGCTCGTACGTATTGTTCACCACGCAGTACTTGCCGTTTTTGACGTAGGCGTGCACCTCCACGTTGTAGTTGGAGCTGAACCATGTATGCAGCTCCTCCTCGCTGTGGGCGCTCCACAGGATAGCGCGGTACAGGGTGCGGCTGTTGGCAAAGCTGTACGGCACGCCGCTGATGTACACGGCACGACCCTTGCCGAAGTCGTGTGCCGCCATCTGCACTTCTTTGTTTCGCTGCACCAGCACTTCGGTGCCTTCAAGGGCGTAGATGTTCTTTTTGCCCTCGCCAAAGTCCACGGGTTGGTCGGCATCCTGCAGAATGAAATGGTCCGGGTGTTCTTCCCAGTTGTACTTGTCGTAGTTGAGGGTGAAGCCGTTTTCTTCCTCCACGCCCAGCACGCTGGCAAGCTGGAGAATGTGGCCCTGATACGGGTGACCGGAAGGCTCACCCACGCCGATAAAGCCGCCGCCGTTCCAGACGAACTTGCGGATAGCGGAGGAGATCTCCGGATCTTCCCACCAGATGCCGCCGGTGTGTGCGGTGTCGGCATCGCCGACATTGATAATGACATCCAACGAATCCAGCAGATGCGGGTCGTTCTTGATATCCTCAAAGCTGATAAACTTCACATCAAAGGGCGCACCGGACAGCATCTCAATGACACCGGCATAGCTATAGTTCTGCTTGTAATAGAGGGCGTGATGCACCATGTGACAGCCCCAAGCCCGCATTTTACCCCAACAGTTCAGCACGGCCACTCGCTTGACACAGTAGGGTGTGGTGTCCTTGATGTTCTCGTACAGTTCGCGGAACTCGTTGCAGACGCTCTCCACGTAGTCCACGAACTCCGGGAACTGCAAGGCCAGTTTCAGATAGCCGCCATAGCCGATGCGGTCAATGGGCTTGCGCAGGATAGCGCGGCGGGCTGTAACCCAGTTCTCCTTGGCTTCCCGCACCGGGTCGCCGCCCTCGTGGAAGGTGTCGGGGAAGAAGTACGGCAGGAAACGGCCCTCGGTGTACTTCACGCCCTCAATGTCAGAGATCAGGCGCAGGGTGGAGCCGTTGCCCACGCTGCCCACCACGGCATCCAGACCAATGGTCTTGAACTCCGGCATAAAATGGCTCGGTGCCGATCCAGTGATCGCCCAGGAACATCATCGCCTCGCAGCCGCACTCGTGCGTGATGTCCACCATTTCTTTGGCCAGCTTTGCTACTTCGCGCCGCTGGAACGCCTGAAAATCACGGTATTCCTTGCTGGGCACACGATACTGGTTGTTGTAGTAGCCCTGGTCGATGATATATTCCGGGTCGGAACTTGTAACCCACTTCCTGCTCAAACTGATTGAGGATATAGGGGCTGACGGAAGCAGAATAGCCATACCAGTCCACGAATTTTTACCCGCTTGAGTTCATCGGAAGATCAGGGTGAACTGATGGAA
>ENA-OQEL01000405-OQEL01000405.1-human-gut-metagenome-genome-assembly--contig:-NODE-405-length-15783-cov-2.762264_pt1 | contig 15783 bp, 15 predicted proteins | sample MGYA00242796_ERZ504637 | MGnify/ENA primary metagenome ERZ504637 (study PRJEB26092, sample SAMD00036306) | human gut metagenome | host: Homo sapiens | study: EMG produced TPA metagenomics assembly of... | reverse complement strand
GATCCCTGCTTTTCTTAGTACATCGGCAATGGTTTCCCAGACGTTCCGGAGCCACACCCTGTTGGGGACGTGCGCCGAAAACCAGTCGGAATATTTTGCCCATTTGTGTGATTTCACCCGGTCCGGAGACGAAACCTACGATGTAGATGCATCCGTCTAGTACTGTTACATGTGAAACAAGTTGCCCGATACGGGGACCTGTACCGTAAACATTCAGGATGGGGATAATCAAGGTATCTTTATCCGAGGCTTTTTCCAACAGATCTTTGATGGAATCTAGGGAGTAGCCCTTTACGCATACAAAAATTACGTTGGCTTTCTCGTTGTATTCCTCGGCTGTGCAGGCTTGTACAGGCAGAAAGTGATTACCTTTCAAGTCTGATCTTAGGTGAAGTCCTTTTTCACGAATGGCTTCCAGATGCTTGCCACGGGCAATGCATGTTACATCTTTTCCTGCTAAAGCAAGGAAACCGGCGATGCTTCCTCCAACGCCGCCGGTTCCCACGATTAAATATTTTTCCATGTTAGTTGTATTTTGTTTTAGGAAACAAAACACTGACTTATCAGTCTGCCATTAGTTTTGCTGGTTCCCTGATGTTTTTTCATTCATAGCATGGCTGTGATAAGTCTTTTGCGTTTTGATTTACCTACGGTTTATACATTGAAGCGGAAGTGCATGATGTCACCGTCCTGCACTACGTATTCTTTACCTTCCACGCCCATTTTTCCAGCCTCTTTCACGGCGGCTTCCGAACCATATTTAATGTAGTCCTCGTACTTGATCACCTCGGCGCGGATAAATCCTTTCTCGAAATCGGTGTGGATGACCCCTGCGCATTGGGGTGCTTTCCATCCTTTGCGGTAGGTCCAGGCTTTTACCTCCATTTCTCCGGCGGTGATGAAGGTTTCCAGTTCCAGCAGGTGGTAAGCCGATTTGATCAGACGATTTACACCTGATTCTTCCAGACCGACTTCCTGAAGGAACATTTGGCGGTCTTCATAGGTTTCGAGTTCTGCGATATCGGCTTCGGTTTTGGCGGCTACGACTAGAATTTCTGCATTCTCTTCTTTTACGGCTTCGCGTACTTGTTCTACATATTTATTGCCGGTAGCAGCGCTTGCTTCGTCCACGTTGCATACGTACATCACTGGTTTGCTGGTTAGCAAGAACAGTTCTTTTGCGATTTTCTGTTCGTCTTTGCTGTCAAATTGTACGGTACGCGCAGATTTGCCTTGTTCCAATGCGTCTTTGTATTTAACAAGGATGTCGTACATTTGTTTAGCTTGTTTGTCACCGCCCGTCTGTGCCTGTTTTTGTACTTTTTGGATACGGCTTTCAATGGTCTCCAAATCTTTCAGCTGGAGTTCGGTGTCAATGATTTCTTTGTCACGGACCGGATCTACACTACCGTCTACATGAGTCACATTTTCATCATCAAAACAGCGGAGTACGTGCAGAATAGCATCTGTTTCACGGATATTTGCCAGAAACTTGTTTCCCAACCCTTCACCTTTGCTAGCTCCTTTTACAAGTCCTGCAATGTCAACAATTTCTACAGTAGTGGGAACGATACGTCCCGGATGAACCAGTTCGGCAAGTTTGGTCAGGCGTTCATCAGGAACGGTGATGACACCTACATTCGGTTCGATGGTACAGAAAGGGAAGTTGGCTGCTTGAGCCTTTGCATTCGATAAACAATTAAAAAGTGTCGACTTTCCTACGTTTGGAAGACCGACAATGCCACATTGTAAAGCCATTATCTATTTGTTTTTTTGATTATTATCTATCTATTTGTTTGCAAAGATAACCATTCTTTTTGTATCAGGCTTCATATTGAAGTCAGATTTGGCTTTTTTATATGCGAAAAGACTGCCCGTCACGAAACAAAAAGGGCAACCGTCACGGTTGCCCTTTCGTAGAGTTTTTATGAAAAGTGTTAGATTGTTAGAATAGATTTATTTGTCCATAGTTACGGTCATTTCGGGTACTAATATATATTCTTTCTTTTTAGAGTTCCATTTGTAATATTCAGTAGTCATACTTTTGTTGCCATAAGTATAACGAATGCAGAGGTCATTTTCCCAGCGATTTTTGTTACTGTTCCATTTTTGCGCCTCGTCCTCTGTGCGTTGGTTGTTGGCATCATACTTGTAATTGTGCTTCATATAATTAGTAAGCATGGTGCCTTCCATTTTAAAAATCGTTTCCGAAACAATTACTCCATTTACTTCTTCTGCATTGTAAATCAGGTTGTCACCCGGATTTCCTGCAAAAACTGTAAGGTTAGCAATAAATAAAATTGCTACAACGAGCATTCCTTTCAAAAAATTGATCTTCTTCATGATATTGATATGTTAGATTGTTACTTTCATATTGTTTTTAAAAAACGGTGCAAATGTACGAAAGAAAATTGAATCTCCTAACATTTCTGCTAAAAAAATGATTATATTTTTTCGCAAAATGTCACTGATTGAACAAATATTAATAATTGTATAAGATCTATTTATTACAATTATCTTGTGTTTGTGTTTTTCATTTACGTTCGGGATGGCAAATGAAAAGCTCAATGGATTGGAAAAGACCATTGAGCTTTTATGATATAAATACCTTATATATAGTACTATATATCTTGCGAATAGTTGGTTTCTATATGCTTTAATGCGCTTCAAGCCAGTTGCTTCCCCAACCGCAGTCTGCGCGTAAAAGGTACTTGCATATGGTAGGCATTTTCCATCTCTTCAATCACAATTTTCTGTACTTTTTCCTTTTCTTCGGGTAGAACGCTGAAATTTAACTCATCATGTACCTGAAGTATCATTTTGGACTTTATATTTTCAGATTGAAAGCGCTGGTATATGCGTACCATAGCTGCCTTGATAATATCGGCTGCACTTCCCTGGATAGGAGCATTGATGGCATTTCGTTCGGCATATCCGCGCACAACCGAATTTCTGGAATTGATATCCGGAAGATATCGTTTACGGCCGAATATGGTTTCAATATATCCTTGCCTGCGGGCAAGGTCGATGCTTTTGTCCATATATTCCTTTATTTGGGGATAAGTTTCGAAATAGCCGTCTATTAGTTCTTTTGCCTCTTTGCGGTCTACATTCATACGTTCTGCCAGTCCGAATACGCTGATGCCGTAGATGATACCGAAATTAGCTGTTTTTGCTTTACTGCGTTGTTCGCGGGTAACTTTGTCTATACTTATCTTATATACTTTTGCTGCGGTGGCGGCATGAATGTCATCTCCTTCCTTGAAAGCCTCTATCATATTGGCGTCTCCGCTAAGGTGTGCCATAATGCGTAACTCAATCTGTGAATAGTCGGCGGAGAAAAATTCGCAACCATCATCGGGAATGAAGGCCTTACGGATTTCCTTGCCGTCTTCGTTGCGGATGGGGATGTTCTGAAGGTTCGGGTTGCTGGAACTGAGCCGGCCGGTAGCAGTGACCGTTTGATTGAACGAAGTATGAATTTTACCTGTTTCTTTATTAATCAATAGGGGCAGAGCATCAATATAAGTACCGAGAAGCTTCTTCAGACCGCGGTGTTCCAATATCTTGCCTACTATTTCGTGTTTCCCTCGCAGGCTTTCCAATACTTCTTCACTGGTGACATATTGTCCGGTTTTGGTTTTCTTGGCTTTCTCCACGATACGCAGCTTGTCAAACAGCACTTCACCTACCTGTTTGGGTGAAGCTATGTTGAAATCCGCACCTGCCAGTTGGTGCACTTCTTCTTCTATTTGGTTCATGCGGGCGGTGAAATGTTCCGAGGTCTGTTTTAAGGCTTCAGTGTCTACACGTACACCGTTGCGTTCCATATAAGCAAGTACGGGTACCAGGGGCATTTCTATTTCGTAGAAGAGTTTTTCCGCATCGTTGGTTTTCAATTCCTGTTCCAAGATGTTTTTCAATTTCAGTGTGACATCAGCATCCTCGCACGCGTACTTATAGATAGCTTCGGGGGAGAGATCGCGCATATTCTTCTGACCTTTGCCTTTGGGACCAATCAGTTCTTCGATGTGGATAGTCTGATAATGCAGGTAGATTTCGGCAAGGTAGTCCATATTGTGGCGCAATTCCGGTTGTAGTACATAATGTGCCACCATGGTATCGAACAGGGGACCGCGCACTTCAGTTCCGTAGTTGCCCAATACCAGCATATCGTATTTTATATTTTGTCCTACTTTCAACGCTCCTTCTTTTTCGAAAGCCGGCCGGAACTCATTAACTATTTTTTGCGCTTCGGTCCGATCGGCAGGTACAGGGACATAAAATGCTTGATTTTCGGCATAGCTGAAGCTCATTCCCACGAGTTCTGCGGTGATGGGATCGGTTCCTGTTGTTTCTGTGTCTAGACTGAAAATTTCTTTTGTAAGTAAGTTTTGTAATAATTCAGATCTTTTCTCTTCTGTATCAATGAGTTGATAGTCGTATTTTAAATTATCTAAACATGCTAGATTCGAATATTTCTCACTTTCCGTCCCTCCGTTGGTAAATTCTGCAAAGAGATTGCCTTGAGGCGAAGACGGAGAAGCGGGCGATTTGCCATTCGAAGCCGGTTCACCGAAAAGGGAGAGTTGTCCCGAACCGTCCGGCATGTTTCCCTGCCGGGCGCTTCCTTCCGGTGTGCGGTTTCGTCCTTGCAGATCGTTTCCGGTCGCATCGGTGTATGTTCCGGCGAAGGCGGATTTCTTGTTTCGGTTGAAAACGCGGTCGATGAGGGTACGGAACTCCATCTCTTCAAAAATCTTCCGTAGTTCCTCTTCATTTGGTTCTTCTCTTTTCAGTTCGTCCATGTTCAATGTGATGGGGACATCAATTTTGATAGTTGCCAGAAACTTGGAGAACTCAATCATTTTCCGGTTGGCTTCCACTTTGGTTTTCAAGGCTCCTTTCAGTTCGGCAGAGTGGGAGAGAAGATTCTCGATGCTGCCATATTGCGCGATTAACTTTTGTGCTGTTTTCTCGCCCACTCCCGGACAACCGGGAATGTTGTCGGAACTATCGCCCATCAGTCCCAGCATATCAATGATTTGTGCGGGTGACTGGATATCGAACTTTGCCTTTACCTCTTCTATGCCCATCACTTCAAAACCGCCTGTATGCTTGGGACGGTACATGAAGACATTTCCGCCCACCAGTTGACCATAGTCTTTGTCTGGTGTCATCATATAAGTAGTGATCCCTCGTTTGCCGGCTTCGGTGGCCAGTGTACCGATCACGTCGTCAGCCTCGTATCCCGGTACTTCCAGAATAGGAATACGATAGGCCCGGATAATATCCTTTATAATGGGTACGGACAAACGGATTACTTCGGGTGTTTCTTCACGTTGTGCCTTATACTGTTCATAGGCCTCGTGCCGGAAGGTGGGACCGGAGGGATCAAATGCCACACCGATGTGCGTAGGATTTTCTTTCTTCAAGACCTCTTCCAGTGTATTGACAAATCCCAGTACGGCTGAAGTGTTGAAACCCTTGGAGTTAATGCGCGGGCTTTTGATGAAAGCGTAATACGCGCGGTATATTAATGCATAAGCATCTAATAGAAAAAGTTTGTCCATTCTTAAAAATCTTTAGTTTTTTCATTGTAAAAGTACAAAAAAATACCGTATTCCGTCTTTTATTACTACTTTTGTGCACAAATTAACCTGCATGGACAAATTACAGCAAATCAAATTGCCTATTGACAAGGAGTTTGAGGAATTTAGAAGGTTGTTTGACTCTTCGCTCCAAAGTTCCAATTCTTTACTTAGTGAGGTGTTATCCTATATTAAGCAGAGAAATGGCAAGATGATGCGTCCCATATTGGCGTTGTTGATTGCTAAACTATTCGGTGAAATCAATGATTCTACGCTTCATGCGGCCCTTTCATTGGAGTTGCTCCATACGGCCAGCCTGGTGCACGATGATGTGGTGGATGAGAGTGACAAGCGCCGTGGGCAGTCTTCGGTAAATGCTATCTATAATAATAAGGTGTCGGTTCTGGTAGGCGACTATATGCTGGCAACCAGCCTGAAGCATTCTGCCATGACCCGCGAGATTACAATTGTAGATTTGGTGGCTTGTTTGGGACAGAACTTATCTGAAGGCGAGATTATTCAATTGGCGAATATTAATGCTTCTGAGTTCTCGGAAGAAGTGTATTATGATGTCATTCGTAAAAAGACGGCTGCATTGTTTACTGCCAGTGCGGAAGCGGGGGCTATTTCGGTTCATGCATCCGATGAAATGGTGAAAAATGCTCGTCTGTTTGGCGAAATGATTGGTATTGCTTTCCAGATAAAGGATGATATCTTTGACTATTATTCTTCTGATGAGATAGGTAAACCTACCGGAAACGATATGCGTGAAGGGAAGCTGACATTGCCGGCTTTGTATGTGTTAAATACGTTTGATGATGAGGAGATGCGGAAACTGGCGTTATGTATCCGGTCATTAGACGCTTCGGATGAAGATATTGCCCGTTTCATCGAATATACTAAGGTGAAGGGAGGGATAGAGTATGCCAGACAGGCAATGGTGGATTATCGTAATAAAGCGTTGGCTTTACTTCCACAATCAGCCGGTCAAGCTGTAAAAGATGCTTTGACTGCTTATATTGATTATGTGATTGAAAGAGATAAATAGTACGATTGTTGAAGATATGTACCTCAAAAATGTTCGGGCGTGATCCTTTATACGATAAGGACCACGCCCGAGCTTTTTGAGGTACGCCTTTCTTTGGTAGTTTAAAATAACCGGAATAGATAAGGCTCATTCCGGTCACTTTAAAATGTGGTTGTTATTTAAATAGTGAAACGGTTCTTTGTTTAGAAGAACTTGGTTTCCTGACCTACAATTTCTGAGAGAAGCAGATTGGCCAGGCGGCTTGTTCCTAAGCGGAATAGCTCGTTTGTCAGCCATTCTTCACCTAACACTTCTTTTACAATGGTATAGTAAACCAAAGCATCGTGTACGGTATTAATTCCTCCGGCGGGTTTGAATCCTACTTTGCGGCCTGTTGTCATATAGTATTCTTTGATAGCCTCGCACATCACCAAGGCGGCTTCAGGAGTAGCGGCGGGGTTTTCCTTTCCGGTAGAGGTCTTGATGAAATCGGCTCCGGAATACATCGATAGAATGGACGCTTTTTTGATGTTGGATGCGCTTCCCAGTGCTCCAGTTTCTAGAATTACTTTCAGGTGGTGCTCACCACATACAGCTTTTAATTCTTCTATTTCATCGCACATTCCTTCGTAATCCCCACTCAGGAACTTGCCTACCGGGATAACGATATCTATTTCATCAGCTCCGGTATGGAGAGCCATGGCTGTTTCGGCTACCTTTACTTCAGTAAATGTTTGTGATGAAGGGAAACCACCCGATACACAGGCTATGTTTACATGGTCTGCCTCCAAGGTGTCGTTGACTACTTCTGCCATATTAGGATATACACAGATTGCGGCTACATTGTCCAGATCAGGGTACTTGTCAACAAATTCATTTACTTTTCCGGTGAATTTCATTACACTTTCATCCGAATCAGTGCACTTTAAAGTGGTCAGGTCAATGCAATGGAACAGGAATTTCTTTACGTCCGGTGTATTGTTTTCTGCTACATGTTTTTCGATGAGTAGGGCAGTTTTCGCTTTTACATCCTCATCGCGCAAACGGATGTTATACTTGGCAAGTGCTTCCTCGTACTTACTGTGCTCGGGTCCATGATCGTGGTCATGACGATGTTCATGTCCACCTTCGAATTCGTGATTATGTTCCATAATTCTTTATAATTTGGGGTTGTTTTTATGTCTGTCTTTATCTCTATTTGTTTTCTTCTCCAAGTTTTGACGGAAGGCTTCGGTCAGGTTTACTCCGGTCTGGTTGGCCAGACAGATAAGGACCCACAATACGTCTGCCATTTCATCGGCAAGGTTGTCTTTCTCTCCTTGTTTGAAAGATTGGTCTCCATATTTACGTGCCATCACACGTGCCAGTTCGCCTACTTCCTCGGTCAGGACGGTCATATTGGTCAGTTCGCTGAAGTAACGTACACCATACGTTTTAATCCAGCTGTCCACCTCTTTTTGTGCTTCTTCCAGTGTCATTATTCTTTGTTTTTAGTGTCCATACATATAGTAACAGGCCCGTTGTTCAGAAGTTCAACTTTCATGTCTGCTCCGAATTCTCCGGTTCCTACTTCTTTGCCTAAACCGATGCTTAGTTCCCGGCAGAAATAATCGTAGAGAGGAATGGCTATATCGTGTTTTGCGGCACGGATGTAGGAGGGACGGTTCCCTTTCTTTGTAGATGCGTGCAATGTGAACTGGCTGATAACCAGAATGTTGCCTTCTACCTCCCGAATGGATTTATTCATCACTCCGTTTTCATCGTCAAAGACTCTCAATCCTATTATCTTTTTGCATAACCAGTCAGCATCTTCTTGTGTATCAGCTTCTTCGATACCAACCAATATCATGAATCCTTCTTTTATCGCCGATTTGCATACACCTTCTATGGTAACAGAGGCGTGGCTTACTCGTTGAATAACTACTCTCATATTTATATCCTTTATTTATTATTAGAAAATGCTTGCCGTTTACCGGTATTATGTCCGCCTACTATGGTGGGTGGAAACATTGCCGACCTCTTGGCTTGACAGTTATGAGGGCGGCATATCCTTGCAATGGATGTATGCAAAGGTAGGAAATCCCTTTTATTCTGTGAGGTTTTCTTTGATATTTTTAGCGGCTGCTTCACCTACCACGGCTGCAATCTCTTCCAGTGAGGCTTGCTTGATGCGGCTGACGCTTTTGAATGTTTTCAGCAGGGCGGTCTTTCTTTTCTCACCTATTCCCTTGATGTTGTCTAAAGCGGATGCCACCTGGCTCTTGCTGCGCTTGTCCCGATGGAAGGTGATGGCGAAGCGGTGTACTTCGTTCTGTATATTCTCCAACAGATGGAACAAGGGAGTGCTTTGTTTTACACCGATGGTCAGCGGAGGAAAACCGTATAGCAATTCCGAGGTGCGGTGCTTGCGGTCTTTGGCCAGTCCGGCTATGGGGATATCCAAATGGAGTTCGTCTTCTATCACTTCTCTCACTACTTCCATTTGCCCCTTTCCACCGTCGGTAATGATGAGGTCGGGCAGGGGGGAACCTTCCTCTATGGCGCGGCTATACCGGCGGCGTACCACCTCTTTCATAGAGGCGTAATCGTCGGGCCCGGTCACTGTCTTGATGATGTATTTCCGGTAATCCTTCTTGCTTGGTTTTGCCTTTTTGAAGACTACACAGGCGGCCACTGCGTCCGAACCCTGAATGTTGGAGTTGTCGAAACATTCAATGTGGTTCGGCATCTTCTTCATATGTAGCTGCTCTTGGATTTCTTTCATCAGACGGACGCTTCTTTGTTCTGGATTTAACTTTTCCGCCTGTTTCAAACGGTCTACTTTATACTGCTTCACGTTCATTACGGAGAGGTCCAGCAAATGCTTCTTTTCTCCTCGTTGGGGAACGGTGAAGGTGACGTTGTTCATTTCCATATCCACTTCAAAAGGTACGATGATTTCGCGGGAAGTGCTCTTATATCGTTCACGCATCTCAATAATGCCCAATTGTAGAAGTTCTTCTTTCGTTTCGTTCAGACGTTTCTTGTATTCGAAGGTGAAGGCTTGGTTGATGCATCCGTTAGTGATATGCAGATAGTTGATATAGGCTGAATTTTCTTCCATTTCAATGGAGAATACATCCACATTATGGATGATGGAGTTGACCACTTCGCTCTTGGAGCGATAGTTTTCTATCAAGTCGTATTTCTCTTTTATTTTCTGTGCTTCCTCAAATTTCATTTCGGCGGCAAGCGCTTGCATTTCCTCCATCAGCAGGTCACTTACAATTTGTGTATCTCCTTTCAGGATATCTTTGATTTCACCGATATTCTTCATGTATTCCTCATGCGATTGTTGTCCGATACATGGCCCTTTACAATTTTTTCATATGGTATTCCAGGCACACGTTGAACTTGCCGGCACGAATGTTCTCTGGACTCAGGTTGAGTTTGCAAGTGCGGATGGGATAGAGCTTTTTTATCAGGTCCATGACGGCAAGCATGGAGGGCATGTGGCTGTACGGACCATAGTAGGAGGAGCCGTTACGGATGATTTTCCGGGTCTTGAAGATGCGTGGAAAATACTCATTGCTTACACAAATGGAAGGGTAGGTCTTATCATCTTTCAGCAATACGTTGTAGCGCGGTTTGTATTTCTTTATCAGATTATTCTCTAACAAAAGGGCGTCTTCCTCTGTCTTTACCACGATATAACGGATGTCTGCAATCTTGCTGACCAGCAGGCGTGTCTTGCCGTTGGGGTGCTCTCTGTTGAAGTAAGAAGAGACTCTTCGTTTCAAGTTTTTGCTTTTCCAACGTAGATAATGGTTCCTTCGGAGTTTAGGTATTGGTAAATGCCCGGGCTGTCGGGCAGGTTTAGTACGATTCCTTTCAGATAGTCATGGTTGTAATCTTTTCTTTTTCCATAAGTGTATATTGGTATTACCTGATTATATGTTAACGTAAGCTCGATATAAAAATACCTCGTTGCTGAATTTTGAGTTAAATGACAAACGATTGTTTTCCGGACAAATGAGCGCTTCCGTAGGGGTGGCCCCATGTGTTCGCCCCTACGGTGGAAACATCTCAAAATAGCATTTCGTGGTATGATTGTGGGTAATCATCTTATAAATCTTCAAGCTGTAAGATATATAATGTTACAGCTTGAAGATATATATCTTTCGGCTTCATCGTCCATATCTTTTCGTTGTCCATCCATTGTTGTCTTTCTATAGTGACTCGGGACGGACTTCGCTTTTTACGGGCAGATTGTGCGGCGTTATAAAGTAAGCAGTGTATCCACTGTGATGTCTTCGGGGAATGCCTTTCTGCCGTTCAGACCTCCCAACTCGATAATGAAGTTGATGAAGATCTTTTTGGCACCACATCTTTGTACTAACCGATGAGTGGCCGCCATGGTTCCACCGGTAGCCAATAAATCATCGTGCAGCAGAACTACATCGTTTTCATTGATGGCATCCTTATGTATTTGAATGGTATCGGTTCCGTACTCTTTAGCATACGTTTCTTCTACAACCTCTGCAGGGAGTTTGCCCGGCTTACGCGCCATTACGAATCCGGCTCCTAAACGTGCCGCCAGAGCACCGCCCATAATGAAGCCGCGCGACTCTATACCTACTACTTTGGTGATACCTTTGTCCTTGTACATTTCATATAAAGTGTCCAGCATTTCCTGCAAGCACTCGGCATTCTTAAACAAGGTTGTCACATCATAAAACAGAATTCCCGGAATGGGGAAATCTGGAATTTCTCTTAAGTTTGCTTTAAGCGTTTCTTTGCTCATAACCAGTGTTTTATTGTTAGTCTATTAAATTACTTGTTTCACGTGAAACATACCTTGTTTCACCGCCCCAGCAGAACTAGTAGGACGTTGATGTCGCTAGGAGAGATACCCGGTATGCGGCTGGCTTGGGCCAATGTTTCGGGATCTATCTTCATCAGTTTCTGCCGGGCTTCGGTAGAGAGCGAATTCAATGAGTTGTAGTCGAACTTGCCTTTGATGCGGATGGCTTCCAAGCGATGTATCTTTTCTGCGATCATTCGTTCGCGGTCAATGTACCCCTGATATTTGATCAGTACTTCGGCGGCTTCAATCACTTCTTCTTTACGGTCGGTAATTTGGTCCAGCATGGCTTTGAAAGCCGGAATGTGCCCGGCTATATTTTCGATGGTAATCTGCGGACGGTTCAGCAGGTCGATTAGTTTGCAGCCGTGTGTCAGACGGGCAGTACCCAAACTTTCCAAAGCATCATTGATTAATGCGGCTTTAATGGAGAAGGTCTTGGCAAAGTCGATGATTTGGTTCACGGCTTCCCGTTTGCTGCAAAGATGTTCGTAACGGTCTTGTTTTACCAGACCTAGTTTGTAGGCACGTTCAGTGAGGCGCATATCTGCATCGTCTTGTCGGAGCAGGATGCGGTATTCGGCACGGGAGGTGAACATACGATAAGGTTCGTCCACACCTTTTGTAACCAGATCGTCAATCAAGACACCGATGTAGGCCTCGTCCCGTCCCAGTGTGAACGGTTCGCCACCGTGGCAGTTGATGTGTGCGTTGATACCGGCAATGATTCCCTGTCCGCCTGCTTCTTCGTAACCGGTGGTCCCGTTTACTTGTCCGGCAAGGAACAGGTTCTTTATTATTTTCGATTCCAACGTATGTTTCAGTTGGGTGGGGTCGAAGTAATCGTATTCGATAGCGTATCCCGGACGATAAACTACCAAGTCCTTAAATGCGGGTACTTTCTTCAATGCCGCCAACTGTATGTCCATGGGCAGTGAAGAAGAGAACCCGTTCAGGTAAAGTTCTTGTGTGGTTTCTCCTTCGGGTTCCAGGAAAAGCTGATGTTGCGGCTTGTCGGGAAGTTACGATTTTGGTTCTATGCTGGGACAATAACGCGGTCCGATGCTTTGGATTTGTCCGTTGAAAAGGGGAGAGTCGGGCAGACCTTTGCGCAGTACCTCGTGCACCTCTTCGTTGGTAAAGCAGGTCCAGCATTGCAGTTGTTTCAGCTTGCGCGGTTCGCTCATGAACGAAAAGCGGTGGAAGTCGTTTTCGCCGTCCTGTGTTTCCATCAGCTCATAGTGTACGCTGCGTCCGTCTATGCGGACAGGCGTACCGGTCTTCATACGTCCGGCAGTGATTCCGTGGCGGGTGATTGATTCGGTCAGATGGTAGGAAGCTGGTTCGGCCATGCGTCCTCCTGCCAGTTGTTTATGCCCGATGTGCATCAGTCCGTTCAGGAAGGTTCCTGCGGTGAGCACGATACATTTTGCATGGAAAGTCACTCCCCAGCAAGTCATGACTCCGGTCGCTTCACCGTTTTCCACGATTAGTTCTTCTACAGTATCTTGCCAAATGTGCAGATTAGGAGTGTTCTCCAGAATCTCGCGCCATGCCCAGATAAACTTGCCGCGGTCACACTGGGCACGGGGGCTCCACATAGCGGGACCTTTGGAACGGTTGAGCATACGGAACTGTATGGCTGTACGGTCTGTAACCAGTCCCATATAGCCACCTAATGCGTCTATCTCTCTTACGATTTGTCCCTTGGCAATTCCACCTACGGCAGGGTTACAACTCATTTGCCCGATTTTGTTCATATCCATGGTAATCAGGCAGGTCTTCGAACCCATGTTGGCTGCGGCCGCAGCTGCCTCACAGCCTGCGTGTCCGGCGCCTATTACAATAACGTCGTACTTAAAATCCATTGATTTATTTCTTTTTACCGATTGCAAAATTACGAATTTTACTCTGTAAAGCGGTGATAATACGGCTAAAAAGAATGTGTGGCGACAGAAATCTGCTTCTGCCGCCACATCATACAAACACTATTTCTAAAGTAAACTATTTCCTGTTATTTCTTGTCCGGAGCAGGAGGGGTGTCGGACGGGCGTTTCTTTCCGTCCTTGTCTACCGGTTCAAACTCCTCTTTCTCCGGCTCATTCTGTGCGTTTTCTTTCGAGGAAGGATTGACAATGTTCTGATAGGTATCATGAATGGGAAGCTTGTCTAGGATACCCAGTGCAGGAGCTACTTTGCTGACGACGTTCTGCAAGAAATTAGATGTCGTGCCGTTGCCGCCGTCAAAAACAGTAATATTCCCCAGTTGAATATGTTCAAATGCCTTAACTTGTTCCGAAGCGATTTCCTTCCATTGGTCAACCATCTTGTATTGGATGGCGATTTCGGGATTGCGTTCGGCAGCTTTCACCATGGCCTCGAAGCCTTCTGCTTCGGCCAGCAAGGACTTCTTCTTACCTTCCGCTTCTGCCTCCAGCTTCATCTGGATGGCCTTGGCTTCCGCCTGTGCTTTGGCCAGGATAGCTTCCGCTTCTGCATTTGCCTTACGTTTTATTTGCTCAGCCAATGCGTCCGCATCCAAGATAGCTTGCTGTTTGGCTATTTCGGCAGGAACAATCTTATCCGCTTTTAAGGCCTGTTCTACTTTGCGGGCTTTCGCTTCTTCTATCTCACGCTGTGCGTTTTCCTGTGCAGTGAGGACAGCAGCTTGCGTTCTGGCCTGTGCTTCACCGGCTTTTCTAGAGGCTTCCGCCTTGGTAACTTCCAGCTCCGCATTACTTTCGGCAACCTCTTTGGCAGCGTTATTTTGCCCGATGGCCGATTTCTTTTGTGCTTCCGCCTGCTTTATCTCCATATCGGACTGGAGCTCTGCAGTACGACTCTCCTGTTCGGTACGCGCCTGTTCCTTGTTCACTTCCATAGAGGCGCTGGCTTTGGCGATACGTGATTCTTTTTCGGCGTTTTCTTCCGCTACTTTCGATTCACGTTCCTTGTCGGCTATGGCTACTTTAATCTCCTCGTCACGTTGCGTATCGGCCAGTTGAGTGTTCTTGTCGCGGTTGGTTTCCGCTACTTTGGTGGCGCGCTCTTTTTGCTGTTCTGCAATCTTGATGGCCCCCAGTTTCTGCTGTTCTTCAATGTTGGCTAAGGCTTCATTCTTGGCTTTCGCTTCGGCTTCTTTTCCCAGATTGACGATATAGTCGGCTTCATCACGGATGTCGCTGATGTTGATGTTCATCAGGTAAAGGCCGAATTTCTTCAATTCGGAATCGATGTTTTTGCGGCAGTTCTCAAGGAATGTATCACGGTCGCTGTTCAGTTGTTCGATAGTCATATCGGCGATGACCAAACGCATTTGTCCGTAAACAACGTCTTTAATCAGTTCCTGTTGTGCCTCGATGTTCAGTCCCAGCAAGCGTTCGGCCGCATTCTGCATGACTTCGGGCTCTGTGCTTACGGCCACAGTGATGGTAGTGGGCACATCTACGCGGATGTTTTGTTTGGAGATGGCGCCGGTCAGTTTGCAGTCAATCTGCATGGGTTTCATGTTCAGGAAAGAGTATCCCTGAATGATGGGCCATACAAAAGCGGCTCCTCCGTGATACAGTTTAGCCGATTTCTTATCGCCGGTCTTACCATATACTACCAATACCTCGTCGCTCTTGCACTTGCGGTAACGACTTAAAATCCCGACGATGGTCAGGACGATGACAGCTACCAGAATAGCTGCATAAATGAGAATCTGCTCATCCATAAATGATTGCGTTTTTAGGGTTTATTTAATCAATATAATAGATTCCTTCCTTGTAATCCTTCAGTGTGAGGATATCGCCTTCCTGATAGCTTTTACCCTGTATGCTCCGCACGGTAAGTTCTCTTTGTGCACCATTGATGGCGATATAGACCACGTATTCTGTTCCTGCCTGTCCTTGTTCCTGACAGCGGGTATATATTTCGCATTTCCTGCCTATTAATTCTTCTCCCTGTTCGGGCTTATTTTCTTGTTTCAGCTTATAGCAGAGTTTATAAATCCAAGCTAGGACGAAAACAAAAAAGCTGCCGCTTATCACGGCGCCCAGATAATGCAAGACAATGTAGGGAGGCTGGCATAAATACATGAACCAACCGAAACCCATGCAGAAATGAATCAGCCCTTTGAAGGAGAGTACGCTGCTCATGTCTATATCGGCGTTGCCGTCGGCATTGACGTCTATGTCGGTGTCCATATTGCCGAAAAAGATGGATAAGATGAATTGCAGAAGAAAGATTCCGTACTTACTAATGCAGCGAAAAAATATACGTTAAGCTTCCAATTTGAGTGATATATTTTGTGTTTATCTGTTTTTTCAATTCACAAAAAT
>ENA-OQEL01000403-OQEL01000403.1-human-gut-metagenome-genome-assembly--contig:-NODE-403-length-15791-cov-3.815820_pt1 | contig 15791 bp, 18 predicted proteins | sample MGYA00242796_ERZ504637 | MGnify/ENA primary metagenome ERZ504637 (study PRJEB26092, sample SAMD00036306) | human gut metagenome | host: Homo sapiens | study: EMG produced TPA metagenomics assembly of... | reverse complement strand
AAAGAGAAAGAAAAAGCAGAAATAAAGAACAAAAAAGAAAAGACTCTTATGTTCGAAGAAGTATTCCGGGAGAGATAATGAGGTTCTTTTTATTGTGCTGCCCGGCATTCGGAGGGAACTGCCGGTAGAAGGCTCTGCAGGTAAAATGTCTGAAAATACGAGGAATATACAAAATGACGGAAAAAGCACAAAAAATCCGTCAATAGATAAAAGAATAACGAAAAAGAAAAAGTCAAGATTGACTATAAATTTTAAAATAGTGTACAAAATCGACAATATGAATTAAAAAAAAGCGAAATAAATTGTGAAAAATACATAAAAATGCTTGTCAAAACGGGTGGAGAAGAGGTGTAATCATTGCATAAAAAGTGTGACGAAAATGTGAAAGTTTTAGGCAAAACGTATGATTAAAAACAATGGATTCTTCGTAAGCCTGGACAAAAGCAACAACGGAGCACGCAAAAAGAACGTAAATCACAAGGAGGACACCAAATGAAAAAGAAAGTAATTTCTGCATTACTGGCAAGCACCATGATCGTAAGCCTGGTAGCATGTGGCAGCACTGGAGGAGACAGTTCTGACGCAAACAGCAAGAGCAGCGGCACAACAGCATCAAGTACGGCAGGCGGCGATGAAGCAAAGGATACCTCATCGGACAGCGGCTCCGGCGATGCAGCAGGTTCTGGTGACTGGGTTGCAGCAGCTGATGAAGCAGACGATGCAGTACCGGGTGAAAATGACGATCGTGCGTTTGCAAAATTTGATCATGTCGTAGAAGTACATTATGGATATCAGATCGACCCGAAGGATACCACACTTCCGGACGGCGATTCCGTAGATAACAACCAGTACACCAGATACCTTCTGGATAACTACAACATCAAAGTTGTCTGCGACTGGACTGCAGGTAATGCATCTGACTTCCAGCAGAAAGTATCTCTGGCGATCGCATCTGCTTCCCTTCCGGATGCAGTCGTTGCACCAACCCGTAACTACCTGGTACAGGCAGCAAGAGCAGATCTTCTTGCAGACCTCTGGCCGGAGTTCAACCAGTACGCATCCAAACAGGTAAAAGAAATCATCGAGACTACCGAAGGACGTGCGATCAACAATGCAGCCGTAGACGGAACCTTCTGTGCACTGCCAAACATATCGGTAGATACCGATGGTGTTTACCTGTACTTTATCCGTCAGGACTGGCTGGATCAGTTAGGACTGGAAGTTCCGAAGACCGTAGATGAACTCGGCGAAGTAGCTCAGAAATTTAAAGACGCAGGTCTCAGCCCGGATTATGCAATCGCAGGTATTGATAACGGCGGAAGAACCTACTCCAACTTCCTGAACTCCTCCAACAACGGATACGGTTTCGATGCTGTATATCAGGCATTCAATGCAACACCGGGTTATTTCCTGAAAGATGATTCCGGCGAACTGTACTGGGGAACTACAACAGATGAAATGAAAGAAGCTCTTACCACCTTACATGACTGGTATGAAAAAGGCCTCATCAACCCGGAGGTTGGAACCACAACCAACGGTGACAATGCAAACAATGTTAAGAACGGAACCTGCGGTATCTTCATGGGACCATGGTGGAGCCTTGGATACGGAAACCCGGATTCCTTCCGTAACGACAACAACGCAAACTGGCAGGCATATCCGCTGTACACCAACGATGGTGAGTGGAATGTCCATATGAAAGACGTTGGAACCACTTACACAATGGTAAACAAAAATGCATCGGATGATGTGAAGAAAGCCATTGTTATCATGAACAACGTACTCGTTCGTGATGAGTCTACCTTCGATACTTCTGTAGCAATCGGCTGGTATCCGCTGCGTAACACCATGGCAGCTACCGACGAGTGCGAGTATGAGTATGATGCACTGATGGGAATCATCAAAGGCGAAGCAACTGCAGATGATTATCAGCAGGGCGGAAGCAAATTCAACGGTCTGTACAAGAACCTTGCAAACGATGCTGCAACCTTAAGCGAAGTTATTTCTTCTGATTATGATGGATCCAGAGACCTGGCTGTAACCGATATGGATGTTAATACCAACAACGGACAGTTCAACAGATTCTATGCACTGCTGATCGGTGACCGTCCATATGCAACACTTGAGCCGGATCACAAGATCTACTCTGAGCTGTACTACACCATCGATGGAATGGATACCTACTGGACCCAGATCTCTGACCTGGAAGACAAGAGCATCCTTCAGTTCATCACAGGTGCTAAGAGCCTTGACGAGTGGGATCAGTTCTGCACTGACTGGCATGTACAGGGCGGTGATCAGATCCTTGAACTGGTAAAAGATTACCTGGCTGAGTAACTTATGTAAATATATGATGTGGATGGTGGGGTACAGGAAAACCTGTACCCCATCACTTTAAAAAAATGACATCAAAGGAGGATCTTGCCGTGAAGAAGAAAAAGGCCATCTTGGGCTGTCAAATTCCTTTCACTATACGTTAATGGTTCTGCCGGGTTATATCTGGCTGTTCATGTTTTCCATCGTCCCGATGGTCGGTATTGTAATGGCATTCCAGGATTACAATCCGAGTAAAGGATGGTTCGGCTCTCCGTGGGTAGGCATGAAATGGTTTAAATACCTGACGGTTATCCCGGATGCAAAACGGGCACTTGTCAACACACTGATCATTGCAATTGCAAAGGTTATCCTGAATATCATCATTCCGCTGGTGTTCGCACTGCTGCTGAATGAGGTAAAGAATATGAAGTTCAAAAAGACGGTTCAGACGATCGTATATCTGCCGCACTTCGTATCCTGGGTTATCCTGGCAAACATCATTACCAATATCCTTGGTGCAAACGGAATATTCAATACCGTCCGCAGTGCATTCGGTGCAACGGATACGGTTCTTCCAATGACGATTCCTGGCATCTTCCGTCAGTTACTGATCGGAACCGATGTATGGAAAGAGTTCGGTTACAACGCAGTTATTTATCTGGCAGCCCTGACCGGCATCAGCCCGAGTCTTTATGAGGCAGCTGCTATCGACGGTGCAAGCCGCTGGAAACGAGTATGGCACATCACCATCCCGGGTCTGGTTCCGACCATCGTCCTTCTGACCACACTGGCAATGGGCAACGTTCTGAATGCTGGTTTCGACCAGGTATTCAACATGTACAACCAGCTGGTTATTGAAACTGGTGATATCATTGATACATATGTATACCGTGTTGGTATTACAAACATGCAGTTCTCGCTGGCTACTGCAGCAGGTCTCTTTAAATCTGTTGTCAGCTTCGTGCTGGTTGTTACTTCTTATGTTTGTGCTTACAAGTTGCTGATTACAAGATTTTCTAAGGAGGGCAGAAATTATGATAGAAAGCAAGAGTTTTGGCAGCAAAGCGTTTAAAGTCATAAATGCTATCATCCTGATTCTCCTGGCATTCAGCTGTTTTTATCCGTTATGGTATACGTTCTGCGTATCTATTTCTTCAAAAGCAGCCGCTGAGGGTGGTCTTGTAACGATTTACCCGATCGGATCAAACGTAAAATCCTACAGCCTGATTATGGGTGATTCCGCATTCTGGAATTCCTTCTGGATTTCCATCAAGCGAGTTGTGATTGGAACCATATGGACCATGGTTGTCCTGATTATGATGTCCTATCCGCTGGCAAAGAGCAAAACAGAGTACAAACCGAGAAATGTCCTGATGTGGATCCTGGTATTCTGTATGCTGTTCAATGGTGGTACCATTCCGTGGTTCATCACCGTTAAAAATTATGGTATGATCGATACGATGGCAGCACTGGTTCTGGCTGGTTCTGTTCCGGTATTCAACGTACTCCTGATGATGAACTTCTTCCGCGGCATCCCGGGAGACCTCGAGGAGGCAGCCCGTGTAGACGGCGCCGGCCCGTGGCGTATCCTGTGGCAGATTGTAGTTCCGTGTTCCAAACCGGTTATCGCAACCATCGTCCTGTTTACATCCGTTGGTTACTGGAACGAGTATTTCCAGGGCCTGGTATTAATGAACAAAGAGACGAACTATCCGTTACAGACCTACATCCGTCAGATCTCCGTTCAGATCCCGGTAGGCGTAACCCTGACCGCAGAGCAGTATCAGCAGTTAGCACAGAAACTCCAACAAATCTCTAGGAGGCAGCAAAGGTATTCATCGCCCTTGTTCCTATGCTGATTGTATATCCATTCCTGCAGAAATACTTTGTAACCGGTATTACACTGGGAGACAGTAAAAGAATAAGAGAAAACGCAGAAAAAGCGGCTTCTGAATCGAAACAGGAAGCCGCTTTTTTGACGCTTTTTTTCTTGCGTCCGGGGAGAAAACAGCGTAAGATAAAAGGTATTGAGGTGAAAAACAAAATGTTTCTGGAGGGGATTTTATCATGAAAATACTTACATTCGGAGAACTGATGCTGCGTTTAAAAACACCGGAGCATCTGAAAATACTGCAGGCAGATACCTTTGAAGCCAGTTACGGCGGCGCGGAGGCGAACGTCGCAGTTTCTCTGGCAACACTCGGGAACGATGTTTCCTACGTGACAAAAGTGCCGGAGCACCAGGTCGGACAGGCGGCCATCAATGAAATCCGCCGGTTCGGTGTGGATACGACCCGTGTTCTGCGGGGCGGCGGCCGCGTCGGTATTTACTATTTTGAAAAGGGAACCAACATCCGACCGACGAGCGTGGTTTATGACCGCGCCTACAGCGCGATCGCGATGGCAGAAGCGGAGGAGTTTGACTGGGAAAAACTGCTCGAGGGCGTGGATCTCTTTTATTTCTCCGGTATCACGCCGGCCATCAGCTGCGAGATCGAAAAGACGCTGGAGAGCGCTCTTATGCTCTGCAAAGAGAAAAAAATTCAGGTGGTATGTGATCTCAACTACCGCGGAAAAATGTGGTCAGCAAAGGACGCACAGCGCGTCATGCGCCGTCTGATGTCTTACGTGGATGTCTGCATTGCAAATGATGAGGACTTTGAATCATCGCTTGGCATTCCGGCGTATGATGGAGATATGTCGCGCGGCATTGAACAGATCGAGTCTTACAAAGAGGGCATGCTGGAAATTCAGAAACAGTTCCCGAACTGTAAAGCAGTTGCGAGCGTGCTGCGCAATCTCTACACCGTGGAGGACGGCGACTGGATGGGAATTTACCTGAAAGACGGAAAATTCTATGAGAGCCCGGTTCACAAAGTACACAGCTTTGAGGCAGTCGGAGCCGGTGATGCGTTTGGTGCAGGACTGATTCACGCGATGGCGCATGATTTTGCGCCGCAGAGAACCATCGATTTTGCGATTTCTGCAAGCGTCTTAAAGCTGATGATTCAGCACGATGCCAACGTGGTCAGCGAAAAAGAGATTGAGCAGATCATGAAGCAGGGCGGAACAAATCTGCAGAGATAGAGGAAACAAAAAGATTCCGAGAGTACATACAGGACAGCAGGAGGAATAAAACTTGAAGAAACGGAATATTATATTAATAGGAATGCCGGGAGCCGGCAAAAGCAGCGTTGGCGTTATCCTTGCAAAGGCTTTGGGGTATGAGTTTATTGATACGGATCTTGTGATTCAGCATCGGGAGAAACGTCTTCTGCGCGAGATTATTGCAGATGAGGGAAATGAAGGCTTTCTTGCGATTGAGAATGAGGTCAATGCGACTCTGGAAGCCGATGAAAGCGTCATTGCACCGGGCGGCAGTGCCATTTACGGAAAAGAGGCGATGGAGCATTTTAAAGAAATTGGAACCATCGTTTACCTGAAGCTGTCGTATGAGGATCTGGCGAAACGTCTCGGAAACCTGAAGGGACGCGGCGTCGTGCTGAAAGAGGGCCAGACGCTGAAGGATCTCTACGATGAGAGAAGTAAATTATATGAGCAGTATGCCGAGATTACAGTTGACGAGAGCGGAAGGGATATCCAGGGCACGATCCTGGCGCTCCGCGAGCAGATCGGCATGTAAAACAGAATTGGTGGAATATTCAGGGAAATTTTGAAAACATACGATTATATCATAATAAGGGAAATGTTCTGATAGTTAGAAATTACATATAACGTTTCTCTGAATATTCCTGACCGGAAACGATGGAAAAAGACGGAAATAGCACAGAATGTATTAAAATTGATTTACAAAGTATTAGATTTGAGTTAAGATAAGGGGAGACTGAAAAATAACTGCGGGGAGCAGTGCGTTTCAGCGTATCTGGAGTGTGTAAAAAAAGCAGGAAAAAGACTTTGATTCGTTAGATATTGGATAAAACACACTCGTTAAGTATGAGAAAGAAAATTTGAGGTGAATATATGGAACAGTATGTCATCAGAGGTGGAAATCCTCTTGTGGGCGAAGTGGAAATCGGGGGAGCAAAAAACGCGGCGCTTGCAATTCTTACGGCAGCAACGATGACCGATGAGACGGTCCTGATCGAAAACCTGCCGGATGTCAGTGATATTAATGTACTTCTGGAAGCAATCGCAGAGATCGGAGCCACCGTGGACCGCATCGACCGCCATACCGTGCGGATCAATGCAGCAACCATCGGAGATCTGAGCGTTGATTATGAATATATCAAAAAAATCCGTGCGTCTTATTATCTTTTAGGCGCGCTGCTTGGAAAATACAAAAGAGCGGAAGTTCCGCTTCCGGGCGGATGTAACATTGGAAGCCGTCCGATCGACCAGCATTTAAAGGGATTCCGCGCACTCGGTGCTGAGGTAAGCATCCGTCATGGCGCAATCGTGGCAAGTGCGGCAGATCTGCATGGAAGCCACATTTTCCTGGATATGGTTTCCGTTGGAGCCACCATCAACATCATGATGGCAGCTTCGATGGCAAGAGGAAATACAACGATTGAGAACGCAGCAAAAGAGCCGCACGTTGTCGATGTGGCGAACTTCCTGAACAGCATGGGAGCCAACATCAAAGGAGCAGGAACCGACGTGATTCGGATCAAGGGTGTCGATACCCTGCACGGAACCAGCTATGCGGTCGTACCGGATATGATCGAGGCAGGTACGTATATGTTTGCAGCAGCAGCCACAAAGGGCGATGTGCTGATTAAAAACGTGATTCCAAAGCATCTGGAAGCAACAACCGCAAAGCTCGAGGAGATTGGCTGCGACGTAGAAGAGTTTGACGATTCCATCCGTGTGAGCGCAAGCAAACGTCTGGGCAGAACACACGTAAAGACACAGCCGTATCCGGGCTATCCGACCGATATGCAGCCGCAGATTGCGGTTACACTGGCACTGGCAAACGGTACGAGTATTGTAACAGAGAGTATTTTTGAAAATCGTTTTAAATATGCGGATGAGCTGGCACGTATGGGCGCCTGTATTAAAGTAGAAGGCAACACGGCGATCATCGACGGCGTAGAGAAATTTACCGGAGCAGAGGTTTCCGCACCGGATCTTCGCGCCGGAGCAGCACTTGTTATTGCAGGTCTTGCAGCAGAGGGTGTTACCGTGGTGGATGATATTGTATACATTCTGCGCGGATACGAGGACTTCGACGGAAAGCTCCGTGGACTCGGCGCTGAAATTGAGCGCGTGAATAATGCAAAGGATATCCAGAAATTCCGGTTAAGAGCGTGAAAACAGTATAAAACAAATGTTGACAAAAAGGACGGTGCAATAAAAGGTACCGTTCTTTTATTTTACTTTATTGCGAAAAATTGGCTTAAATTTTACTACTATTATTGTGAATTAGTTTTTTACCTTTCAAAGCTGAGGCGGTCAGTGTTGGTAAAAAAAGATATTTAAAAAGGTACAAATTTATATCGGAAATGAGGAACGTCCGAATATAGAAAATTACCTTTCCTCTGTGCAGATGGGATTGTGGATGCCATTATCCAGAGCGCACGGTAAAACACCGCGGGAACCATGGCAGTATGGAGATATGGCATTAAAAGAAGTAAAAAAATGGATTAACTTCAGACATCGACTTGTGCCATATCTTTATCACGCAGCCTGCCAGAGTCATCAGTCTGGTATTCCAATGATTCGTCCGCTTGTGATGGAATATCCGAAAGATCCAATCGCAAAGATACAGAATCTGTCTTATATGCTTGGTGATGCATTGCTTATTTCACCCGGATTTGACAGAGATGAATATGAACTGTATCTTCCGGAAGGCCGGTGGCAGGATATTGAAAGTAAAGAAGTATTGCATGTGCCTGCACAACTATGGAAACAGGAAGATCTTGAATTTATGACATTTCAAAAAAAGATGTTGATTAGCTATTGTGCACAAAATAGATGCATAAGAATGTGAAAAATGGATAAAAGAAAAAAGCTGAAATCATAAGAACTGACTTGACAAAAGAGATTTATCTGTGCTATATTCAACTACAGTTGTAGTGTGTAACTCGATTTTTGGAGGCATTAACTATACATAACAGGAATTGTTTATGTGGGTTAGTGTCTCTTTTTTGTACTCTGTTTTAGAAAAAGAGTACAGACCGGCTAAAAAGATGCAAAACCGCAGAAACTCTTCTTGTAAAAGTATAAACTACACAAGGAGTAAAAAATGAAGGACAAAATTTTTAGTGTTCTGCAGCGAGTGGGAAGAAGCTTTATGCTCCCGATCGCAATCCTTCCGGTAGCCGGACTTTTACTGGGAATCGGAAGCTCATTTACCAATGCAACCACGATTGAAACGTACGGTCTGACAAGCTTGCTCGGCAACGGCACAATTCTTCATGCGCTGTTGGTGATCATGAACAAAGTAGGAAGTGCGGTGTTTGATAACCTGCCTCTGATTTTTGCGGTAGGTGTTGCAATTGGTATGGCAAAGAAGGAAAAAGAGGTTTCTGCCCTGTCAGCCGTTATTGCATATTTCGTTATGAATACAGCGATTAACGCAATGCTGACTATTACGGGTCAGATTCTGGAAAACGGAGAAATTGCAGAATCCGTTCTGGAAGGAACCATCACTTCTGTCTGCGGTATTCAGTCGCTGCAGATGGGTGTGTTTGGCGGTATTATTGTCGGTCTTGGAGTCGCAGCACTTCATAATCGATTTTACCGGATCCAGCTTCCGAATGCACTTTCTTTCTTTGGAGGTACTCGTTTTGTACCGATTATTTCTACGATCGTCTATATGTTTGTGGGAATTTTAATGTATTTTGTATGGCCGGTTGTACAGAACGGCATTTATGCGCTGGGTGGCCTGGTAACCGGCTCCGGTTATGTCGGAACGCTGATTTTCGGTCTGATTAAACGGGCACTGATTCCATTTGGTCTGCATCACGTATTTTATATGCCGTTCTGGCAGACGGCAGTCGGAGGTACCATGGAAGTGGCAGGACAGATGGTGCAGGGCGGACAGAATATTTTCTTCGCACAGCTTGCGGATTCTGCGAATATCGCACATTTCAGTGCAGATGCAACGAGATATTTCTCCGGAGAATTTATTTTTATGATTTTCGGACTTCCGGGAGCGGCACTTGCCATGTACCATTGTGCGAAACCGGAGAAGAAAAAAGCAGCAGGCGGTCTGCTTCTTTCCGCAGCACTTGCGTGTATGGCAACCGGTATCACAGAACCGCTGGAATTCTCGTTCCTGTTTGTTGCACCGGCGTTGTTTGTCGTGCAGGTTATTCTTGCGGGAACAGCTTATATGATCGCACACATCCTGAATATCGCAGTAGGTCTTACCTTTTCCGGCGGACTTCTGGACTTCTTCCTGTTCGGTATTCTGCAGGGAAATGAAAAGACAAGCTGGATGAGGGTGATTCCGGTCGGCATTCTTTATTTCTTCCTGTATTATTTTATCTTCAAATTCATGATTAAAAAGTTTGATTTTAAGACACCGGGTCGTGAGGATGATGATGTGGAAACCAAGCTTTATACGAAAGCAGATGTAAAAGCAAGAAAAGAGGCGCAGAACGATGGGGTGGCATCGGAAGATGCCATGAGTGAAGCAATCACAAAAGGTCTTGGCGGAAAGAAAAATATTTCGGATGTGGACTGCTGTGCAACAAGACTGCGCTGTACTGTTCATGATGCAGCGAGAGTCAGCGATGGTATTTTAAAGGCGACAGGGGCATCTGGCGTTGTGCATAAAGGAAATGGTGTACAGGTTATTTACGGACCGAATGTAACTGTGATAAAATCAAATTTAGAGGATTATCTGGAAAAAGCTCCGAATACGTATGCGGAAGCAGAAAATACACCAACCCCAAAAGAGGCGGAACCGACGCAGGAAACAAAAGAACAGAAGGTTGTGGATACGATTACTGTCTGCAGCCCGATAAGCGGACTGGCAGCCGACCTTTCTACTGCGCCGGATGAAGCGTTTGCGGAAAAGATGATGGGAGACGGCGCTGTTGTGACACCGGAAGATCCTTATGTGCGTGCTCCGGAGGACGGAGAAGTCGCGTTTGTTTTTGACACAAAACATGCGATTGGATTTGTAACCGATTCCGGAGTCAGCCTTCTGATTCATGTCGGAATTGATACAGTAAAACTGAACGGAGAGGGATTTGAGGCACTGGTAGAAAGCGGTCAGACCGTGAAAAAAGGTGATCCGATGCTGAAGCTGGATCTGGAATATCTGAAAACACATGCGCCGTCGGTTACGTCACCGGTTCTTTGCACAGAGCTGGAGGAGAACCAGAGAATCCGTCTTTTGGCAGACGGACCGGTAAAAGCAGGAGATCCTTTATTTGCGATTGAGATTCTCGCGTAAGCTGTGCCTTAAAAACGGGTGAGAAGAATGTACAGGATAGCAAAAAACACTGAACCACAATTCATTTATTGGTGTGGAAGAAGGAAAATAAACCGGGAATATCTGGTCATGGGGAAAGGAATTGCATTTGGGAAAAAAAACGGGACAGCGTGTACAGCCGGGAGACGATGCCCGCATTTATTCCCTGACAGAGATGACGGAGCGAGGAAATGCCAGAACCATTGTACAGGGCGTTTCTCCGCTCAGCCTGGAGCTGGCGAGTGCCGTGCTTGACGAGGCAGAAAAGGAATTTGGAAAAATTGACCGTTCCATCGTCTTTCCAATGGCAGATCATCTGGATTTTGCTGTCCGGCGGATTCAGAACGGTGAGCAGATCAGCAATCCGCTCACCGACGATATCCGTGTGATGTTTTACAAAGAGTATAAAGTTGCTTCCTGTATCAGGGAGCTTTTAAAAGAACGGCTTCAGATCGAAATTGATGAACATGAAATCGGCTATCTTGCACTTCATGTTCATTCGGCAATTGTGGAGGAAAATGTTTCACAGGCCATGGAAGTAGCAAGAGCAGTCCGGGAGAGCATTTCTTTGGTGGAGCATATCACCGGGCATACCATCGATGTGATGTCGTTGTCGTATAACCGTATGATGAACCATATCCGCTATATGGTTGCAAGAGCGGTCAGTGGGGAAAAACTGAAAGTAAATATGAATGACTACATGTCCGTAAAGTTTCCGAAAGCCTTTCAGGCGGCGAAACGAATCTGTGAGGAGATGGAAAAGAGGCTGAAACTTCCGATGGAGGAGATCGAAATTGGATATCTCGCTATGCACATAGAACGGATTATGGACAGAGAAGAAGGAGAATAAAAGCATGAAATCATTTGAATATACCATTAAAGATGAACTGGGAATCCACGCAAGACCGGCAGGAATGCTGGTAAAGGAGGCAAAAAATTTTGCATCGGAATGCACCATCACAAAAGATGGAAAAACGAAAAAACTGACTCAGCTGATGATGCTGATGTCACTTGGTGTAAAGCAGGGAGATACCGTAACCGTTGCAGCAAACGGAGAGGACGAAGATGCAGCGATTGAGACGCTGAAAGCGTTTTTTCGAAGCAAATCTGTAAAAAGTACGCTCGGAGGATAAAAAATGCAGTATTTTCAGGGGAAATCCGTATATAAAGGAATTGTTATGGGACCGGTTGCGGTTCTGAAGAAAAATGATTACCAGGTTAAAAGAGCCCGGATTGAAGATCCGGAAGCAGAAGTAAAACGTGTGAAAGAAGCCGTGGAGGTTTCGAAAAAACAGCTTGGCAGACTGTATGACAAGGCAGTCCGGGAAGTTGGAGAGGCAAGTGCGGCGATCTTTGAAGTCCATCAGATGATGCTGGAGGATGAGGACTATCTGGAATCAATGGAGAACATGATCCGGACAGAACTGGTAAATGCAGAATATGCAGCGGCAGCAACCGGCGATAATTTTGCAGAGATGTTTGCAGCTATGGATGATGAATATATGAAGGCACGTTCCGCAGATGTAAAAGATATTTCCGAACGTCTGGTCCGCAATTTAAGCGGAGAGGGAGATAACGACCTGAGCTCTATGGAACCATCTGTTATAGTGGCAGACGATTTAAGTCCGAGTGAAACCTGTACAGATGGACAAAGAAAAAATACTTGCGTTTGTGACTGTGCATGGATCTACCAATTCTCATACTGCGATTCTTGCGCGAATGATGAATATTCCGGCGTTAATCGGTGTCCCGATGGATTTAAACGGTCTGAAAACAGGCATGACGGCCGTTGTAGACGGTTTTTCAGGTCAGGTTATCTTTGAGCCGGAGGAGGATGTGCGGAAGGAAACCGAAAAAAGAATGCAGGAAGAAGCAGAAAAGCAGAAGCTTCTTGAGGAGCTGAAAGGAAAAGAAAATGTTACACCGGATGGCCGTAAGATCAACATCTATGCAAATATCGGCAGTGTTGGTGACCTTGGTTATGTGATGGAAAATGACGCCGGTGGAATCGGACTTTTCCGAAGCGAATTCCTCTATCTTGGAAGAAATGATTTCCCAACGGAGGAAGAACAGTTTCAGGCATATAAACAGGCCGTGCAGACCATGGCAGGCCAAAAAGTGATTATCCGTACGCTGGATATCGGGGCAGATAAGCAGGTAGAATACTTTAATCTTGGAAAAGAAGAAAATCCGGCGCTTGGGTACCGTGCAATCCGGATTTGTCTGAAACAGCCGGAAATTTTTAAAGCGCAGCTTCGCGCATTGTTCCGCGCAGCCGTTTACGGAAACCTTTCTGTCATGTATCCGATGATCACATCAACAGAAGAGGTAGAAAAAATCTACGCAATTGTTGCAGAGGTAGAGGAAGAGCTGAAAGCACAGGAAGTGCAGTATAAAATTCCGGAGCAGGGCATTATGATCGAGACACCGGCAGCCGTGATGATCAGCGACCGTCTGGCGGAAATGGTGGATTTCTTCAGCATCGGAACGAATGACCTGACGCAGTATACCCTGGCGATTGATCGTCAGAATGAGCAGCTGGATGATTTCTACAATCCACACCATGAAGCGGTTCTTCGGATGATTCGTATGGTGGTGGAAAATGCTCACAAATGCGGAAAATGGGCAGGAATCTGCGGGGAACTCGGTGCGGACCTGACATTGACGGAGCAGTTTGTACGAATGGGAGTGGATGAGCTTTCTGTTGCTCCGTCCATGATTCTGAAGCTGCGGAAGATTGTCCGCGAGATGAAAGCAGAAGAGTAGAAGAAAAGATACAGCAGATAAGAAAAGAAACCATAGAGCGGATTTTCGGTACAGCTAAAGAACAGCATGGATTTTGATATACGCAGTGTGTAGGAACAGCATGGATGGAAGTCAACTACCCATGACCTTTAGGTCGTGGGTAGTTGACTGGAAACACCATTATTTCCTTGATTACCTTACCTATACGAGTGAGTATATGAAAAATTACACATTTAAAAAAAATTAATTTTCAGCAAGTTAAATAAAATCTTCAGAACTTTATTGTAAAACGCTATATATTGTAAAAAAATAACAGGCATGTTACAATGGCTTCAAGAAAATAACAAAAATTCAAAATAATGGAGGTGTTTCCCATGAACTAATTTAGAAATGATAAGTTGAAGCAAAGATTTAGGATAGATAATAAGGAGGCACTATTATGAAAATAAGACATGCCACAGCTTTATTACCATTGATTCTTTTGGTCGGTTGCGCATTAAATGGAGAAAATCAAATCAGAAAACTAGATTTGAAAGGACTTTGTACAAAAGAACAGATTTTTCAGTATGAAGATTTTAGTTGGGGAATGGATACAGAAGAAACTTTTAATCAAAGTTCTTTAAAATTTGATGAGAAAGATTTGGGACAGACCCAAGATAGCGCAAAAACATATACAAGTGAAGAGGAACTTTCTCTTGACAATGCAAAAGCGAACATGAATCTGGAATTTTCCAATGATCAATTAAATCAAGTGTCATTTACTTTCTATCTTGAGAAAGATGCGAAAGAATGGATTCAAAAAGAAGTCGATGAACTGAATTCTTTATATGGAGACGTAGAGACAACTGGATTAGATAACCAGACTTACCAGTGGAGTGGGGAACAGAATACCGTTCTACAAATGGTGGTTTTTTCAAAAAATTGATGAAAAGGCTACTGTTATTTTGAGTGTAGCATCATTTGAATATTCCATTGGATCATAGTGTAAGTTTCCCTCCCTAGGAGCCTGTGAAAAAAAGCATAAATTTAATTTCTTAAAAGAGTTGTATACGAATGTAGAATGATGTATAGTATTTGCGAGAGGCACCTTCTTTCGTAAATGTTGCAATGTTTGTTTAGGCACTTTCATTATACAACACGAACGATTTAAGGTGTCTTTCTTTTTATGCAAAATCACGAACTTGCTCACTTATAGTACAAAAGATAAACCGATCATCTTCGCATTCCACGGATATCCGACTCTGATCCACGAGCTGACCTATGAGCGTCACAACCACAACATGTCCGTTCACGGCTATCAGGAGGAGCGTACCATTACAACTCCATTCGATATGCGTGTACAGAACAAGATTGACCGTTTCAAGGGTGCTCACCTGATCCAGAAGATGAACGACAAACTCATCGAGCACAAACAGTACATCGCTGAGTACGGTCAGGACCTCGAAGAGATCCGCAACTGGGAGTGGCATAAATAAGATCTGCTGATCTTTCCATGACCTTGAAATCTTTCATAACAAAAATAAGGAGGCGTTTCTGCAATCCGAAAGGAGAGCGGGGACGCCTTCTTTTTTGGCACTTTTGTCAGAAATGCTCAAATTTATAATGTTTTATTTTAATAAAAAATAAAATTTATACAAATAATTGTAATGAAATAAGGAAAATTTTAAGAAAGTATGGTATAGTATGAGTACTAATGAAAATTTTTGCGCATTCCCGGGACGGAAGAAGGGAAGGAAAAAGAGATTTGAAAAAATGGAAGAGAAAAGGGCTATGAGATGAAGAAAAGCAGATTTACAGACCGGACAAAATGGAAGATCATCATCGTTCTGATGGTTGGAATGGTCGTTGTGGCACTGTTTCTGCAGGCAGGGATTCTGATGTACGTCAACAGTAAAAATTTGGACAAGACGTCACAGATGCTGCTGGATCAGTCGATCAGCATTATTGAGAAAAATCAGAAGAATGAGATAGATCTGATCAGGTCGATGAAGGAAGATTATGTTATCCGTGCGCGGGCAGTGTCGTACATTCTGGAGTCGAGGCTGGAAGCGGAAAATGATACGGAGGAGCTGCAGAAAATCGCGTCGCTGATGTCGATTGACGAAATTTATCTGTTTGATGCGACGGGAAAAAGTTTACAGCGGAACAAAACCGGAGTACTATGGATACAGCTTTGACTCCGGCGAGCAGATGGAGTACTTTAAGCCGATGCTGGAGAATAAGGGTCTTACGATGATGCCAGGATATCACGCCGAACACCTCGGAGGGAAGGAGCATGATGTATGCGATCACCTGGAACAGCACAGGAGATAAGATGATTCAGGTCGGAATCGAACCAGTGCGG
>ENA-OQEL01000402-OQEL01000402.1-human-gut-metagenome-genome-assembly--contig:-NODE-402-length-15813-cov-3.090718_pt1 | contig 15813 bp, 18 predicted proteins | sample MGYA00242796_ERZ504637 | MGnify/ENA primary metagenome ERZ504637 (study PRJEB26092, sample SAMD00036306) | human gut metagenome | host: Homo sapiens | study: EMG produced TPA metagenomics assembly of... | reverse complement strand
GTACTGGAATTTTTCGTGGTGGAGAAACTGGCCACCGGATTGGCGTTTATGTTCATGCGGCCCACAGATCGTCCGCAGTTCATCACCTATGCCATCTCGCTGATGATCGTGTGCATCATGTGCCCGGTGATGAGCCTGATCGCAACGGTGCTGTTTAAAGAACCCGGCTTTGGCACTTGGGTGCATACATGGGGCTGCAATATGCCCATGGCCCTGTGCTGGCAGATGCTGTACTGCGGGCCGCTTGCCCGTGCCATTTTCCGGCTGGTGTTCCGCCGCGGCGCAAAACAGGCGGACTGACAGATTTTAGATATGCAGTTATAATAAATATGTATAGGAGCGGGTGTAATACCGGACGAGACGCCTATACGAATTTTATATATCGGGCATATAAAGTATGTACAATGGGGCATTTTTGATGGAAATATTCCCCGGAATGCCCTGAAAAAGCCATTGAAACCTAAGAATTGGCTAAGAAATTTGTGGAAAAAGTACATGTGAAGAGCGTTTTATTGGACAAGATGCACAACTTTTTTTGTATATCAATGCAGTAGAACCACCTAAAATGTAGAATGTGCACAAAGCCACTTTGCCAATTTTCGTCAATCGTACTATCATACACAACGAAAAAGACGAAGTGACCCGTGCAGGAGGGAGGGTGTGACCGGACAGAGCCGAACACCTTCCTTACTTTTTTCACAAAGCTGCGCCTTTTCTTCGAGCGATAAGAAGGACGCTGCGCCGCCGGGGCGGTGCGGCGGTCTTACCCCCGGAACCCTATTCTTCAGGAGGAGGAAAAACAATTGAATAATCTGACCAAAGCATTGATGGAAGAGCTGACCGTCGAATACGTCAAGGTCGGCCCGCTGCAGATCCCGGAATCCGTGGTCATCAGCTGGGTGATCCTGGCCATCGTCACCATCGGCTCGATCCTGCTTACCAGAAACCTGAAGGTGGACCATATCAGCAAGCGTCAGGCCGTGCTGGAAATGGCCTACCTCGCAGGCACCAATTTCTTTGAAGGTCTGCTGGGCGAAAAGGGCAGGCGCTATGTGCCTTACCTGATGACCGTGGCCATCTACATCGCCTTCAGCAACCTGATCGGCGTGTTCGGTGTCAAGCCCCCCACGAAGGATCTGGACGTGACCGCAGCGCTGGCGCTGATGAGCATTGTGCTGATCGAGGGTGCAGGCATCCGTGCACGCGGCGGCGTGGGCTTCCTCAAGAGTCTGTCTGCCCCCACTCCGGTCATGACCCCTATGAACATCCTCGAGATCGCCATCCGCCCCACCAGCCTGTGCATGCGACTGTTCGGCAACGTGCTGGGTGCATTCGTCATCATGGAGCTGATCAAGCTCGTGGTGCCTGTGTTCGTCCCGGCGGTGTTCAGCCTGTATTTTGACCTGTTCGACGGTCTGATCCAGACCTACGTGTTCGTGTTCCTGACTTCGCTGTTCATGAAAGAGACCATGGGCGGAGAAGACTGATCCATTGATATTTACTGAATTTAAAAGGAGATTATTACTATGAATGGTTTGATTGCTCTGGGCGCTGGCATTGCAGCGCTGACCGGCATTGGCGGCGGTATCGGCATCGGCATCGCAACGGGTAAGGCAACGGAGGCTATCTCCCGTCAGCCCGAGGCATCCGGCAAGATCCAGACCAACCTGCTGCTGGGCGCTGCTCTGGCAGAAGGTACTGCAATTTTCGGCTTCGTCGTTGCACTGCTGATCATCCTGTTCCTGGGTCAGTAACGGAGGCGCAGACGAATGCTGAAGTTGGATATTAACCTGCTGTGGACCGTCGTGAACGTCCTCGTCATGTATGCGGTGCTGCGCAAGTTCCTGTTCAAGCCTGTTCAGGACGTGATCGCAAAGCGCCAGCAGATGGTGGACGCAAACCTGGCCGATGCGGAGACCTCCAAGAAGGAAGCCGCAGAGACCATGAACGCCGCACAGGAAAAACTGCGCAATGTGGACAATGAGGCCGCTGCCCGCCGCGAAGCCTACGAAAAGCAGGCTGAGGTCGAAAAGCAGCAGCTGCTGGCAGATGCCCGCAAGCAGGCAGACGCCATCGTGGCAGCCGGCAAGGCAAGCGCCGAGGCCGAACGCCAGAGCAAGCTGCGGGAAGCCGATGCCCAGACCACGGCACTGGCCCGTGCGATGTGCGAGAAGCTGCTGGCCCGCAATCTGACCGCCCAGGACGACGCACGTCTGCTGGACGATCTGCTGGAGAAAGCAGGTGCAGGCAATGGCAACTGAATTCAGTCGTGAATTTTTGCGGACAACCGCATCGTCAAGGCCGAGCTGCGCAGCGCCCGCAAGCCCCGGGAAGAGGAGCTGAACCGGATCCGCGCCGAGGTACGCAAGCTGTATGATGCCACCGAGGTCATCCTGAACGTGACGGTGGACGAGAGCCTGCTGTCCGGCTATGTCCTGCAGGTGGGCGACCGCGTGTTCGATAACTCCGGCCGTCATCAGCTGGACAAGATGATGGAGGGCAAGCCCTCGCTGGCTACCCTCAAGACCCGCATTGAGGACTACAAGCCCGCCGAGACCTCTGCCGAGGGCGGTGTGGTCATCTCCTCTGCCGACGGCATCGTGCACGTCGAAGGCATGAACCGCGCCGTGTACGGCGAGATCGTCACCTTCGACAACGGTGCCAAGGGCATGGTGGAGAGCGTGGACCCCGAACAGCTGGGCATCATGCTGTTCGACGGAGCTGAGACCGTCGGTGTGGGCACCATGGTGACCCGCAGCGGCAAGCGTGCCGGCATCCCGGTGGGCGATGCCTTCCTGGGCCGTGTCATCAGCCCGCTGGGCGAGCCCATCGATGGCAAGGGCCCCATTGAAGCTGTGGGCTACAACCCCATCGAAAGCAGGCCCCGGCATTCTGGAGCGTCAGAGCGTGGATACCCCGCTCCACACCGGCATCCTCGCCATCGATTCCATGTTCCCCATCGGCCGCGGCCAGCGTGAACTGATCATCGGCGACCGCCAGACCGGCAAGACCTCCATCGCCACGGACGCCATCCTGAACCAGAAAAACACCGGTGTGCTATGCATTTATGTGGCCATCGGCCAGAAGGCTTCTTCCATTGCCCGCGTGGCAGGCGATCTGCAGAAGCACGGTGCCATGAGCTACACCACCATCGTGGCGGCTACTGCTTCGGATTCTGCTCCCCTGCAGTACATCGCACCCTATGCCGGCACCGCACTGGCCGAGTACTTCATGAGTCAGGGCAAGAGCGTGCTGATCGTTTACGACGATCTGTCCAAGCATGCAGTGGCCTACCGTGCCATTTCTCTGCTGCTGCGCCGCTCTCCGGGCCGTGAGGCTTACCCCGGCGATGTGTTCTATCTGCACTCCCGTCTGCTGGAGCGCTCCTGCCGCATGAGCGACAAGCTGGGCGGCGGTTCCATCACTGCACTGCCCATCGTTGAGACGCAGGCAGGCGACGTTTCGGCCTACATCCCCACCAACGTCATTTCCATCACCGATGGCCAGATCTTTTTGGAGAGCGCCCTGTTCAATGCAGGCAACCGCCCGGCTGTCAATGTGGGCCTGTCGGTGTCCCGTGTGGGCGGCGCTGCCCAGACCAAGGCCATGAAGAAGGCCAACGCAAACCTGCGTATCGAACTGGCACAATACAAGGATATGGAGTCCTTTGCACAGTTCAGCTCTGATCTGGATGCAGAGACCCGCCGCCAGCTGGATCACGGCAAGGCACTGACGGAAATGCTCAAGCAGCCGCTGTACCAGCCCAAGTCCGATGCAGAGCAGGTGGTCACGCTGGTGCTGGCTTCCCACGGTGTGCTGGACGAACTGCCCACTGCCGAGCTGCGCGCCAAAACTTCCGCATTTGTGCGTCAGTTCCGCGCGGATGTGTCCGGTACGATGGATAAGATCACCGCCACCGGCAAGCTGGAACCTGAAATGGTCGATGCCATCCTGAACGCCTGGAAAGCTTATGCGGGAGGCGACAGCCATGCCGTCCAGTAAGCTGCTGAAGGAGCGCATTGAGAGCATTCAGGACACCATGAAGATCACGAACGCCATGTATCTGATCTCCTCGTCCAAGCTGCGCAAGGCGCGCAAGAACTACCAGAAATGTGTCGCCCTACTTCAACCGTATGCGCGACACCATTTCCCGCGTGGTGCCCCACCTGCCGGAAGAGCCGGTGCATCCGTTCTTCCACGAGCGGCAGAGAGAGGACGGCGATCCCCGCCGCGCCTATCTGGTGCTGACGGCAGACAAGGGCATGGCAGGCTCTTTCAACCAGAACGTGCTGAAACTCCTGCTGGAAAAGGCTGACAGGAACGACCGTTTCTATGTCATCGGTCAGGTGGGCTACCGCGCCCTCCGCAAAGACCCCCGCCTGGTGCGGGAGTTCCAGTACGGCGCGACTGCCCCGTCGCTGCAGCGCGCCCGTGACATCACGGTGGACGCCATCGACGACTTCAAGTCGGGCAAACTGGATGAGATCTATCTTATCTACACCAAAATTCAGAACGCGCTCACCAGTGAGCCGGTCATGGTGCGTCTGCTGCCGCTGGACCGCGAACATCTGCAGCCCGCCCCCAAGGGTCTGGGCGACCCCCGCGGCGAAGTCGAGCTGGTGCCGGACGCATGGACCGTGTTCGAGCAGACCGCTCCTATCTATATGCACGGCATGATCTTCGGTGCCATGACCGAGAGCTTCTGCGCTGAGCAGAGCGCTCGCATGACCGCCATGGATTCGGCCACCAAGAGCGCCAACGATATGATACGCGACTTGCAGCTGGAATATAACCGCACCCGCCAGGGCTCCATCACTCAGGAGATCACCGAGATCATCGGCGGCGCGTCTGCGGTGAAATCACAAGAATAACTTTTCCGCATAGCCTCCCCTCGCCAGGGGAGGCGGCACGACGCCAGTCGTGACGGAGAGGTTGACACATCTAATAAACGAGGCAAATCTATGATACAGGGAAAAATTATTCGCGTGGCCGGCCCTGTGGTGGACGTGCAGTTCACCGCAGGCCGACTGCCTGCCCTGCAGGAAGCGCTTACCGTGACCGCCGAGGGCACCGAGCGCACGATGGAGGTGGCGCAGCACGTCAACGAATCGACGGTGCGCTGCATCATGCTCTCGGCCAGCGAAGGTCTGGGCAAGGGTATGGAAGTCACCGCCACCGGCCACGGCCTGACTGCCCCGGTGGGCGAGGCCACGCTGGGCCGTATGTTCGACCCGCTGGGCCGCCCCATCGACGGCAAGGGCTCTGTGGATGATGTGCCGCATTGGCCCATCCACCGCAAGGCCCCCAGCTTTGCAGAGCAGAAGCCCGCGACCGAGATCCTGGAGACCGGCATCAAGGTCATCGACCTGCTGGCCCCCTATGCAAAGGGCGGCAAGATCGGTCTGTTCGGCGGTGCAGGCGTCGGCAAGACCGTGCTGATCCAGGAACTGATCCACAACGTGGCCACCGAGCACGGCGGCTACTCCATCTTCACCGGCGTGGGCGAGCGCTCCCGCGAGGGCTGCGACCTTTGGGGCGAGATGAACGAGTCCGGTGTTCTGAATAAGACCGCACTGGTCTTTGGTCAGATGAACGAGCCCCCAGGAGCACGTATGCGTGTTGCTGAGACCGGCCTGACCATGGCAGAGTACTTCCGTGAGGAGACCCACAAGGACGTGCTGCTGTTCATTGATAACATCTTCCGTTTCGTGCAGGCAGGCTCCGAGGTGTCCGCTCTGATGGGCCGTATGCCCTCTGCTGTGGGTTACCAGCCCACTCTGGCCAACGAGCTGGGCGCTCTGCAGGAGCGCATCACCTCCACCAAGGAAGGCTCCATCACCTCTGTGCAGGCCGTCTACGTCCCCGCCGACGACCTGACCGACCCGGCCCCCGCCACCACCTTTGCACATCTGGATGCCACTACCGTGCTGTCCCGTAAGATCGTGGAGCAGGGCATTTACCCGGCCGTGGACCCGCTGGCATCCACCTCCCGCATTCTGGAAGCGGATATCGTGGGCGAGGAGCACTATCGCGTGGCCCGCAAGGTGCAGTCCATTCTGCAGCGCTATCAGGAACTGCAGGACATCATCGCCATTCTGGGCATGGACGAGCTGGACGAGAACGACAAGCTCACCGTTGCCCGCGCCCGCAAGCTGCAGAAGTTCCTGTCCCAGCCCTTTGCTGTGGCCGAGAACTTTACCGGCCTGAAGGGCAAGTATGTGCCGCTGCAGGATACCGTGCGCGGCTTTGCCGCCATTGTGGACGGCGAGGCCGATGATCTGCCGGAGTGGGCTTTCTTCAACGTTGGTACGCTGGAAGATGCCCGCCAGAAGGCAGCGGAAAAGCTGGCTGAGGAAAAGGGCGGTGCCGTCTGATGAACAAGTTCATGCTGAACATCACTGCGTCCAGCGGTGAGTACTATCAGGGCGATTGCGAAGACCTTGTGCTGCCCATCAGCGATGGCGTGTACGGCATACAGGCCGGACACAGCCCGGTGCTGGTGGCCATCCACATGGGCATCCTGCACTTTGAGGTGAACGGTGAAAGCCAGGACATCCTGGTAGGCGATGGCATTGCCGAGGTGACGCCTGCCTACGTGATGGTGCTGGTGGACAGCGCCGAGCGTCCGGAGGATATCGACAAGAACCGTGCCGAGGCTGCCCGCATCCGTGCCGAGGAGCGTTTGCAGCATCAGCAGAGCATGCATGAATATTATCAGAGCAAGATCGCGCTCGACCGTGCGATGCAGCGCCTGCAGGCCGCTGCAAAGTACCGGCGCTGAGAATGAGCCGCATCTGCCAGGACCAGATTTGAAAAAAGAGCATCATTTGTATCCGGTGAGGGTGCAAAGTGATGCTCTTTTTTGTTTCAGGCTGTTCCATGGAACGCAGCTTTCGTGTATAATAAAGTCAATGCAACCCCGCGTGTTGTGCGGGAAAGGAGGAGGTTTTCCATGATCCAATTCGGCCTGCGTCTGCATGACGCGGAAAAGCTGCCCGTTGAACAGGTGCTGCCGCTGGTGCGCCAGAAAGGCTTTACCTGCGCCCATGTGGCTCTGAGCAAATCCTTCAAGGAGCTGCCCTGCACCCCCAGCGCCCTGACCCCCGGCTATGCGCTGTATCTGCGGCATCTGTTTGAGAAAAACGGCATCGACATTGCCGTGCTGGGCAACTACCTGAACCTTGCCCACCCGGATGCGGATGCCCTGCACGCCATTCAGGAAAAATACTATGCCCATATCCGCTTTGCAAGTCTTCTGGGCTGCGGCATGGTGGGCACCGAGACCGGTGCGCCCAACGCGGAGTACAAATTCTGTCCGGAGTGCCGCAGCGACGAAGCCCTTGCTACTTTTATCCGGAACTTCAAGCCAGTGGTGCGCTGTGCCGAGCAGTACGGCGTGACCATTGCCATTGAGCCGGTGGTCAAGCACATCGTGTACGATGCCAGACGCGCCCGCATCGTGCTGGACGAGATCGGCAGCCCGAACCTGCAGATCCTGTTCGACCCCGTCAACCTGCTGAACATGGAAAATGTGGACCGCCGCGAGGAAGTGTTCGCCGAGGCCATCGAGCTTCTGGGGAAGGATATCGCCATGATCCACTTCAAGGATTTCCTGCGCAAGGATGCAGGCGGCCAGCTGGCTGCTACGGGTGCAGGGCAGGGAGGCATGGAGGACTACCGCACCATCCTGCGGTTTGCAAAGCAGGAAAAGCCCTATATCTTTGCAACGCTGGAGAATACCACCCCGGAAAACGCGGTGGAATGCCTGAACTACCTGAAAAAGCAGTACGACGAGTGCTGAACACTTTATAACAAGAAAAACATCTGCAAGCTTTGCCCGGAATGGGGCAGCTTGCAGATGTTTTTTGTATCAGATGAAGTTTATGGTTCGGCCTTTTACAAATTGCAATTAAGAAGTAGTTTCGCTGAAAATGCCCAGAACGAAAGCGGAGGACATGAAGATCATTCCAGATTCAGCTTATGCTCCATCAGCCAGCGGGTCAGCAGAAAGTATCCTGCGGCAAAGGCGATGCTGACCGCCAGCCCGAACAGGGTGGTGAACGCACTGGGCGCAGCAATAGAAACATCTACACCGCCAAGGGTGGGATCGGAAACAGCCTGCAGCATGTCGGCACTGCTGACACCGGAGCTCAGCCAGTTCTGCAGGAAGGACAGCAGGAAAAATGCCAGAATACCGGCCGGGACCATGTGCTTTTTGAACTGGTGGCCGATCATGCAAGCGGCATAGATGCACAGGATGCTGGACACCAGTGCCACCAGCCCGTTCAGCGTTTCAAAGACCAGCCAGAGCCACCCGGAGCTGCCGGTCATGCGGAAGATCTCTCGGAAGATCTCTACCACTTTCTGCCACAGCTCCGGCAGCTGCTGCAGGGCCGCGCTGTTCAGAGACAGAGCCAGCAGCATCACCGCAAAGGAGAAAATACCCACGATGCTGCTGCAAAGCATCCAAAACCACGCTGGAGATCAGCTTGGAAAGGATGAGCTGGCTTTCCGTCACCGGCAGGGTGTGCATCAGGTAGCCTTCGCGGCCCAGCAGATTGCGGGTGAAGCGGGTGACAATGGTCATCACGGACACCACTGGCCACCGCAACGGCTACGACCATGTAGGCGAACAGCAGCAGAGATGCAAAGTTGTCCTTGGAAGAGCTGCGCAGGGAAAAGCCGCTCAGCACTGCCAGCGCAACAAGGGCCAGATACAGCCCGCCGTAGGTGCGGCCGGTGGCCTTGAATTCATATTTTAACAGTTGTTTCAGCATTTGAATACCTCCCGGAAATATGCATCCACGCTCATGCCCTCGGTCTCGCGCAGCTCTTCGGCATTGCGGTGGGCGAACACCCGGCCATCCTTCAAAAAGACGGCTTCGTCCAGAATGGGCTCGATATCGCCGATGAGGTGGGTGGAAAGAATGACGGTCGCATCCCGGCTGTAGTTGTTCAGGATGGTGCTCAGGATATAGTCCCGGGCGGCAGGGTCCACGCCGCCAATGGGCTCATCCAGCAGGTAGAGCTTTGCGGCGCGGCTCATGGCCAGGATCAGCTGCACCTTTTCCTTGCTGCCCTTGGAGAGGGTCTTGAGCCGCGCCTTCGGTTCCAGTTCCAGCCGGGCCAGCATTTCGTTTGCCTTAGCGGGGTCAAAATCGGCATAAAATTCGTGGAACATTTCCACCAGCTGCTCCACACGCATCCAGTCCGGCAGCCAGTCGGCGTCCGGCAGATAGGACACGATGGCTTTGGTGTCCGGCCCGGGGGTCATGCCGGCGATCCGGATGCTGCCTGCACTGGGCTGCAGCAGACCGTTCGCCAGCTTGATGAGGGTGGTCTTGCCGCTGCCGTTGGGGCCAAGCAGCCCCACGATGCGGCCAAAGCCGATGTGCAGGTCTACATTTTCCAGTGCGGCCTTATCCTTCTGGTAGCACTTGGTCAGTGCTTCACAGCTCAAAAGTTCATTCATTGCGATCCTCCTTTGCGTCCCAGTGCTCCAAAAGCGCGGCTGCCTGTGCGGGACTGTAGCCGATGCCGCGCATCTTTTCCAGAAAATCCGACGCCAGCGTCCGGGCGGTGTCGGCGCGAAGCTGTTCGATCAATGCAGTATCCTCCGTAACGTAGCGGCCTGCGGTGCGTTCGGTGCGCACCAGACCTTCCGTCTCCAGCTGGGCAAGGGCCCGCTGCATCGTGTTTGGGTTCACCCCGGCGGCTGCGGCCAGATCACGTACCGAATCCAGATGCCCGCCCGGCGGGTAGGTGCCGGCCAGGATCCGGGCCTTCAGCCGTTCCACAAGCTGGGCATAGATCGGGCGGCTGGCATCAAACTGTTCGCCCATGGTATCATCTCCTTGTCTTGCTGTATTAAGCGCTTGATACAATAATACACGATTTGCTTTGTTTGTCAAGGGGAAAAAGAAAAAACACCATAAAACTGTGGGAAGTTGGAAAAAGTGCCCATAAAACACTGCACATTGATAAAAAATTACAATAAATTCAAACAATTTCACATTGCAAAGCTTTTGACAATGTGCTATGCTGAAAAACAGAGAGCTCCGCCCGGAAAGCGGCGGAAAAGAGATTTGGAGGAAAAATAACTATGGCTGACCGCATCGTTCTGAATACCATCTCCTACCATGGCCACGGTGCCATTGAGAACATCGTTCCCGAACTGACCGCCCGCGGCTACAAGAAGGCATTCGTCTGCTCCGACCCCGACCTGATCAAGTTCGGCGTCACCAAGAAGGTCACCGATCTGCTGGATGCTGCAAACTTTGCCTATGCTGTTTACAGCGAGATCAAGCCCAACCCCACCATCGCCAACGTGCAGGACGGCGTGGCCGCTTTCAAGGCCGCCGAGGCTGACTGCATCGTGACCATCGGCGGCGGCTCCTCCATGGATACCGCAAAGGCCATCGGCATCATCATCAATAACCCCGAGTTTGCGGATGTCCGCTCTCTGGAAGGTGTTGCTCCCACCAAGAAGCACGCGGTGTTCACCATCGCTGTTCCCACCACCGCCGGCACTGCTGCCGAGGTCACCATCAACTACGTCATCACCGATGTGGACAAGAAGCGCAAGTTCGTCTGCGTGGATACCAACGATATTCCCGAGATCGCCGTGGTCGATCCCGATATGATGTCCTCCATGCCCAAGGGCCTGACTGCCGCCACCGGTATGGATGCTCTGACCCACGCCATCGAGGGCTACATCACCAAGGGCCACTGCGTCATCTCCGATATGTTCCATCTGGAAGCCATCAAGCTCATCAGCCAGAGCCTGCGCGGCGCAGTGCAGAACACCCCGGAAGGCCGCGAGGGCATGGCTCTGGGCCAGTACATCGCCGGCATGGGCTTCTCCAATGTGGGTCTGGGCATCGTGCACTCCATGGCACACGGCCTGTCCGCTCTGTACGACACCCCGCACGGTGTGGCCTGCGCCATCCTGCTGCCGGTGGGTCTGGAGTACAACAAGAGCGTTGCCGGTGAGCGCTACCGCGCAGTCGGCAAGGCCATGGGCGTTGTGGGCATCGACGAGATGAACGATGTGGAAGCCGCTGACGCCACCATCGCCGCCGTCAAGCAGCTGAGCGCAGATGTGGGCATCCCCGCAAATCTGCACGGCATCCTGAAGGAAGAGGATATCCAGTTCCTCGCCGAGTCCGCATTTGCGGATGCCTGCCGTCCCGGCAATCCCCGCGACACCAGCGTGGAAGAGATCGTGGAGCTGTATAAGAGCCAGCTGTGATTCCGCTCTGTAAATTCAAGCTGTAATTTTGGGCCCTGCTGTCCTTCGGGATGGCAGGGCCTTTTTCTAAGATGTATCTGAAAACAAAGCAACAGGCTGGATCTTCGTCTTTTCAGAGATGCCCGGAGAGCCTGCCGCGTCGCAGAGTGACAAAATTTCTGCACGGCTCTTGTACACAGCGCCCAAAACGGGTACAATCAATGCAGTAAGAAAAACTGGAAGCGAAAGGAACCTTATGACGCTGAACTTCTATACTCTGGGTGTTATTTATCTAGTATATTCCTTTCTGGGCTGGGTGGCTGAGACGGTAGTCGCGACCATCCGGGGCGGAAGGTTTGCCAACCGCGGTGCGGCGGCAGGCCCGTTCTGCTTTATCTACGGTACCACCGGCGTGCTGCTGGCCGTGAGTTTCGGCGACCTGCGCACCGAGCCGGTCTACCTGTTCTTTGCCTGTATGATGGCGGCAACGGTGATGGAATGGATCACCGCCAAGCTGCTGGAACGCCTGCACCGCCGCAAGTGGTGGGACTATTCCGGAAAAAAATTCAATCTGAACGGCTATGTGTGCCTGCAGTATTCGCTGCTGTGGGGTGCGCTGGGCACGGCAAGTGTGCTGTGGGGCAATAATGTGCTGCTGCGGCTGTGTGCGCATATCCCGGTCTGGCTGCTGCGTCCGGCAGTATGGGTCTCGCTGACGGTGGCGGTGCTGGACCAGATCGGTTCGGCGGTGCTGGTGCAGCAGTATGCGGCCCGGCACCCGATGCTGGAGCAGCTCAACCAGAGACTGGGGGAGCGGTCGGATACGCTGCGCCGCAGGATCGCGCTTTACATTGAAAAACGCATCCAGTATGCTTACCCGGCTGCGGCCCGGCAGGAGCAGACTGCGCTCCGGAAGGGGGAAAAGAACTTCCTCAGCGTGTCCGACCTGCTGTGGCTGTTCGTGATCGGCGCGTTTCTGGGCGACATGGTGGAGACGGTGTTCTGCCGCGTGACCGCCGGGGTCTGGATGAGCCGCTCCAGTCTGGTCTGGGGGCCGTTCAGCGTGGTGTGGGGTCTGGCGCTGGTGCTGGCAACGGTGCTGCTGCGTCAGGAAAAGGACCGGAGCGACCGCTATTTGTTCGCCTTTGGCACCGTCATGGGCGGTGTGTACGAATACGTGTGCAGCGCCGTCACCGAGCTGCTGTTCGGCACCGTGTTCTGGGACTACAGCAAGTTCAAGTTCAATCTGGGCGGGCGCATCAACCTGCTGTACTGCTTTTTCTGGGGCATTGCGGCGGTGGTATGGATGCGCTACGGCTATCCGCTGGTGCTCAGAGGCATGAAGAAGGTGCGCAGCCGCGTCCGCCCATGGATGACCGTCCTGCTGGCCGTATTCATGGCGGTGAACATGCTCACCAGTGCGCTGGCGCTGGCCCGCTACGATGCCCGCACCAGCGGTGAAGCGCCCAAAAGCAGCATCGATATGCTGCTGGATGCGCATTTTGACGATGCCCGCATGGAGCGTATTTATCCCAACGCGAAGAAAGTGACCAAGGCCGGATGAAATTTCAACGCTCCTCTTGCACTTTGGTGCAAAAACCGGTATAATATTTTTCGGATAAAAGGGAGTAAAGGGCGCTCGTTTTGCAAAAACGGTGCGCTGTGGCGCAGCGACATCCCGGCAGAAATGCCCGCTGTGTCACCGGAAGCTTGAGACTTTTATTACACTTTCCCGTTTCTGGGCAGGATGTAATAAGGGCCTCTTTTTATTGCTGCTCTGCCAAAAACAAAAGGAGAAAACTATGCTCATTCCTGTTTTGCTGTTCATCGTGGGCCTGCTGTGCCTCATCAAGGGCGGTGACTGGTTCGTGGATGGTGCCACGGGCATTGCCCGCCGCTTCCATGTGCCGGAGCTGCTCATCGGTGCCACCGTGGTGTCCATCGGCACCACCCTGCCGGAGGTGATGGTCTCCACCACCTCGGCTCTCACCGGCCACGGCGAGATCGCCTATGGCAACGCCATCGGTTCGATCATCTGCAATGCATCGCTCATTGCGGCCCTCACCATTGCGGTGAAGCCGGGCAAGGTAGACCCCAAGAGCCTGCGCACGCCGGTGCTGTTTTTCTTTGTGGCAGCGGCCTTCTATGCCGGTGTGGCCTACACCACCGGCTACTTCTCCCGCCCGGTGGGCCTGATCCTTCTGGCCATGTTCGTAGCATATATCATCTGCAACGTGATGGCCATGAAGAACGCCCCCGCCCCGGAAGAAGCGGAGGAACCGGAAGAAAATGCATCCTTTGCCAAGGAGCTGGGTCTGCTGGCCGTGGGCGCAGTGCTCATTGCCGTGGGTGCCAACCTGCTGGTGGACAACGGCACCCTGATCGCACAGGCACTGGGCGTGCCGGAGTCGGTGATCGCGCTCACCTTCGTGGCACTGGGCACCTCGCTGCCGGAGCTGGTAACGGCCATCACCTCGCTGGCAAAGGGCCACGGTGCACTTTCGCTGGGCAATGTCATTGGTGCAAACGTGTTCAATCTGGTGCTGGTGAGCGGTGTTTCCGCCACGGTGGCACCCTTTACCATCCCGCAGAACTCCCTGCTCTTCGGCCACAATGCATCGCTGGTGCTGGAGTTCCCGGTCATGTTCGCCGTGATGCTGCTGCTCACCTTGCCCGCCCTCTTCAAGGGCAAGCTGAGCCGCCCGCAGGGCATTGCGCTGCTGTGCATCTACGCGGCATTCTGTGTGGATGCAGTTCACCATCTGATAAAACAGCAAAAGGCCGACGCAGCACTGCGTCGGCCTTTTGCCGTTTTAAGGGTTACTTTTTCAAATGGGAATCCCAGCCGGAAGAGGTGATGACCTGCTGATCCGGTGTGCACCACATGGCTTCCACGCCGTCCAGACTTTCCACGATCTTCATCCCGTCCTCCAGCGGCTGGCAGAACAGGCCGGTGGTCAGGCAGTCGGCAAGGCCGGAGTCGCTGCACAGCACGGTCACGCCGTTAAAGTAGGCGGCGGGGAACAGGGTGTCCGGGTCGATCAGGTGGTGGTAGCGCTTGCCGTCCACCACGTAGTAGCGCTGGTAGTCGCCGCTGGTCACAAGGGCCATATCGCTCATGTTGATGGCACCGTCCAGCATGGAATCCGAGGTGTATACATCCGAAGAGCTCCACGGGTTTTCCACGCCGCCGGTCCACTGGCTGCCGTCCGGTTTTACACCAATGGCGCGCAGGTTGCCGCCCACGCTCACCAGAGCGCTGGTCAGGCCGCGGGCCTCGGCAGCCTGACACACCATTTCCACGGCGTAGCCCTTGCCCACGCTGCCCACATCCAGCAACATTTCCGGGTCGGCCAGATAAACGGTCTTGGCATCCGCGTCGATGATCACGTTGTTGATATCACAGTGCTGGGCGGCTGCTTCCAGCTCTTCCATGGTGGGCAGCTTGTTGTCGGCATCCGTCTCGGCGGCTTCGGCAGCTTCGCGGTAATTGTGCCAGATATTCAGCACGCTGCCCATGGCAATGTTCAGCTTGCCGTTGGTGGTCTGGTACATCTGGTCGGCCAGCTCCAGCATGGAGAGGATGCGGTCGTCCACCTCCACCGGAGCGCTGCCGGCATTGTCGTTGATGGTCTTGACGTTGGTCACGCCGGGGTAATCGTTGTAGATATCATACAGCTGGTTATAGGTAATAAGGTCTGCGTGCAGGGCATCCATCTGGGTGTTGAATTCTTCCTCGCTCTCGCAGTAGGCGATCACCTGCGTTACGGTATCGAACACATCATAAAAAACGGTGGAATAGCGGGTAAGCTCTTTCTTTTTGGAGGCACAGCCTGCCAGCAGGCTCAGGCAGAGCACCCCGGCCAGCAGGGCGCTGACGAAACGTTTTGCGCGGGTCTTCATACGGTGTGGTTCTCCTTTGCGGCGGTAAAGGCGGCGTGCTCCTCCTGCAGGTGGGCCAGCAGATCGCCGAACACCCAGCTGCGGTTGGAGGGAGTCACAACGGCCTTGAGCGGAATGGTGACCTGTGCCTGCTTCATCAGATCCAGCAGGGTGTCTACGTCCTTCTCCTTGAAGTTGGCCAGAACCACTGCCGGCGGGTAGGCACCCGGTTCCAGCACCAGCGTGCGGGCGGCCTTGGTCTCCACCTCGCCCAGCAGCTGTGCCACGGTCTTGCCCGCATCGGCAGGGGAGATGAGCAGCACCTTCATGCCAAAAGCAGGAGCCATGCCTTCCAGCTTGCCGCGGTCGGCGGGGGAAAGGTTCCAGCCCAGAATCAGCGGGACACCGGCGTTCTGGTTGCGTGCGATATGTGCTTTCATAAAAAAACCTCATTTCAGGGTGGATTGCAAAATACACTATAGTATAACACAAAAAGCGTAAAAAAAAGGGAATGCGCGGGGAACTGTTCCGGAAACTACCGGTTGAAGTTTCTGAAGTTTCAACAAAAGTAACAAAATAGAAAGAAATTACAAGGAAAATTTCAGTACAGGTGAAGATTGTATGCAGAAATAGGGGTGCTATACTAAAAATGCGAGCATAAGACTCAGAAATTTACAGAAAAAGCGAGGTTTTTGAGGAAT
>ENA-OQEL01000401-OQEL01000401.1-human-gut-metagenome-genome-assembly--contig:-NODE-401-length-15848-cov-3.287450_pt1 | contig 15848 bp, 15 predicted proteins | sample MGYA00242796_ERZ504637 | MGnify/ENA primary metagenome ERZ504637 (study PRJEB26092, sample SAMD00036306) | human gut metagenome | host: Homo sapiens | study: EMG produced TPA metagenomics assembly of... | reverse complement strand
TCGAAATCGCACCCTCCGGGATCAGCTCTTCAATCAGTTCTGCCCATTCGATCAGGCAGACACCCTCACCGAAAAAATAATCATCGTATCCGATTTCTTCCATTTCTTCTATATCACCGATCCGGTAAACATCGAAATGATAAAATGGCAGACGTCCTTCCGTATATTCCTGAATAATGGTAAATGTGGGACTGTTGACTGCCTCTGTGATGCCAAGTCCTTTTGCAAAGCCCTGCGTCAGAACGGTTTTTCCAACACCAAGGTCTCCGTTTAATGTATAAATCTGGCCCGGCTTCGCCGCTTTTCCCAGCTTTTCGCCAAGGGCAAGCGTCTCCGACGCAGAATTTGTTTCTATGATCATATGCTTTCTTCTCCTCTTTTTCTGCCTATCATTTTAACACAAACAAAAAGGTAATACAACCGCAGAACGAAACCGCTTTTCCTTGTGCTTTTCCTTGCTTTTTCTATCTGTTTTCGCTATACTATGTATCAGAGTTTCGCGGCCCAAAAACGTCCCACTCCTGTTTTTTCGGCCCGGAAAACGCGGTAAAACACGCTCTGCGCTTTTGTCCGCGTAAATCAAAAAGGAAAGAGATCAAAACTGTTATGCTGACTGTAATGAAATTTGGCGGAAGCTCCGTCGCAGATCTTGCGCACATCCGCAATGTAGCACAGCGCTGCATCGAAAAACAGCAGGCCGGAAGCCAGGTCGTTGTCGTTCTCTCCGCGATGGGAAAAACGACGGACGGACTGATTGCAACCGCAAAACAGATTACGGAAAAACCGTCCCGCCGCGAGATGGATATGCTTCTTGCCACCGGTGAACAGGTTTCCGTTTCCCTGATGGCCATAACCATGATTCAGATGGGCGTCAGTGCTGTTTCTTTAAATGCCTGGCAGGTACCGATGCACACGACCTCAGATTATCAGAACGCGCGCTTCAAACGGATCGACACCGAGCGCATCCGTAAAGAGCTGGATGACAACAAAATTGTCATTGTCACCGGCTTTCAGGGGATCAACAAATACGATGATATCACAACGCTCGGACGCGGCGGCTCCGATACGACTGCGGTTGCCCTCGCTGCAGAGCTGCACGCGGATGTCTGTGAAATCTACACGGATGTAGACGGCGTCTACACCGCAGATCCGCGGATTGTACCGAATGCGCGCAAAATGGAAGAGGTAACTTACGATGAAAATGCTGGAGATGGCTTCGACTCGGCGCAAAAAGTCCTTCACAGCGATGCGTGGAAATCGCAAAAAAATACGGCGTGGAACTTCTGGTCTGCTCCAGTCTGAACCGGAATTCCGGAACGATGGTAAGGGAGAAAACCAAAATGGAAAAAATGTTAATCAGCGGCGTGGCTGCCGACAAAAATGTGGCAAAAATCCGTGTTGCAGGCCTTGGCAACGATCCGGAGAGCACGTTCCGCCTCTTAAATTTACTGGATCGGAACAATCTGAACATCGATGTCATGATCCAGTCACTCGGAAAGGACGGCACAAAGTCCGTTTCCTTTACCGTTGCAAAGCCGGATATGCTGCGCACGATCGATGTGCTGAACGACAATAAGGATTCGCTCGGCATCAAAAAGCTGGATTATGATGAGAACGTGGCAAAGATTTCCGTCATCGGAGCCGGTGTCCGCTCCCATTCGGGCGTGGCTGCCAAAATGTTCGGCGCGCTCGCCAATGCAGGAATCAATACCGAGATGATTACCACCTCAGAAATCCGCATCACTGCCCTGATCGACGAAGCATACGCAGATCAGGCAATGCGTGCGATCCATGAGACATTCCTGGAGCGTGTCTGAAAAAGGGGGTTGACCCCTTTGATACCAGATTGCTACGTGCTTTGCACTCCAGCAATCATCAAAAACATTCGTAATCCGCTCATTTTTCTTCGAAAAATGGCTGCTTACGTCTTATCAAGAAATCGTTTAAAAATCAGGAGGAAAACAATGATGTCTAACCCAATCGTTACAATTACTATGGAAAACGGCGATGTGATGAAAGCAGAGCTTTACCCGGAAATCGCCCCGAACACCGTAAACAACTTCATCAGTCTGGTAAAAAAAGGCTTCTATGACGGCCTGATCTTCCACCGCGTCATCCCGGGATTCATGATCCAGGGCGGAGATCCTGCAGGCACAGGCGCCGGCGGCCCGGATTACTGCATCAAGGGTGAGTTCTCCCAGAACGGATTTGAGAACAACCTCGCACACACCCCAGGCGTTCTCTCCATGGCACGTACCATGTTCCCGGACAGCGCAGGAAGCCAGTTCTTCATCATGCACAAAGCTGCTCCGCATCTGGACGGCGCATACGCTGCTTTCGGAAAAGTAACAGAAGGCCTGGAAGTCGTAGATAAAATCGCATCTGTCAACACCGACTACAGCGACAAACCGCTGCAGCCGCAGAGAATGGCTACCGTTACCGTTGAGACCTTCGGCGTCGAGTATCCGGAACCGGAGAAATGCTAAGGATGAACGATGAACTGATGTTAGTTGAACCGTCGGAGGAATACTTCGCCGAGCTCGCCGCCTACCGGAACGATTTTCTGGAAAACAGCGATTCCATGGACGGCTGCGGACCGCTTCGCCGGTTTGATGATATGAAGGCGTATCTTGAAGATACCATGCGGTATACCAGAGAGGAGACTCTGCCGGAGGGCATGGTTCTCGCAACACAGTTTCTGTGCATCCGCAAATCAGACAACCGCCTTGTCGGCATGATTCAGGTGCGCCACTACCTGAACGATTTTCTGCGCACCTTTGGCGGCCATATCGGCTACTCCGTCCGCCCGTCGGAACGCAGAAAAGGCTATGCCTCCTGGATGCTGAAAAATGTGCAGCCGTACTGCAAAAGCCTCGGCCTTTCCGAAATTCTGGTCTGCTGCCTGGATACCAACGAGGGAAGCCGCAGAACGATCCTGAAAAATGGCGGCCGGTTCGACGGCACCGCTTATCGTGCCGATGAAAACAAAACACTGGAGCGTTACTGGATCACCCTGTGATTTTTAATCTTCCATTTCGCATAGCTCTGAATAGTTTCACAAATTTTTCTTGACATCCATGTCATTTCACTTTATAATTTGGAACTGCAAGCGAACAATTCTGTTCTTATGCAAAATATATGCCCCTGGTAAAAAACCGACGGACAGGCAGGGGTAGTTGCCGAGCGTGGTTAAGAGCCACATTATTGATTGCGTTAAAAGCGCAAATTTTATGAGTTGATTACTTTATAATCGATGCTCTACGACGAGCACATCATCTTATGAAACGGTCAATAAGAGTACGTGACTATATATTTCTGCATAGGAAAACAGGGAGAAGCCTGGATTTTTGTCCATCCCCTGAAGTTTGCACAATACGATCATGTATAAATTTCGATTTTTAGACAGATGATGCACGTCATCTGTCTTTTTTTCGTGCTTATAGCCAAAGATGAACCCAACACCATTTTCTGAAAAAGGAGAACCAAACAATGTCAAAAGTTATGATCATCGGATGCGGCGGTGTTGCATCCGTAGCCATTCACAAATGCTGCCAGAACAGTGAAGTATTTTCTGAAATTATGATTGCAAGCCGCACCCTTTCCAAGTGCGATGCTTTAAAAGAAAAGCTGGCTCCGACCACAAAAACCATTATCACAACAGCAAAGGTGGATGCCGACTGCACAGAAGAATTAATCGCCTTAATCAAACAGTATCAGCCGGATGCCGTATTAAATCTGGCTCTTCCTTATCAGGATCTTACCATTATGGATGCCTGCCTTGCATGTAAGGTTCCTTACATTGATACTGCAAATTACGAAGCAGAAAATACGGATGATCCGGCATGGCGTGCAATCTACGAAAAGAGATGCGAAGAGCTTGGCTTTTCTGCTTACTTTGATTACTCCTGGCAGTGGGCCTATATGGACCGTTTCAAGGAAGCCGGCATCACCGGTCTTCTCGGAACCGGCTTTGACCCGGGCGTCACCAGTGTCTTTGCAGCCTATGCACAGAAACACTATTTCGATGAAATTCACACGATTGATATTCTGGACTGCAACGGCGGCGACCACGGATATCCGTTTGCAACCAACTTCAATCCGGAAATCAACCTCCGCGAGGTATCCGCTCCCGGTTCTTACTGGGAAAACGGCCACTGGGTGGAAATTCCGCCAATGTCGATCAAACGGGAATATAACTTCGATGAGGTAGGCGAGAAGGATATGTACCTTCTTCACCATGAAGAAATTGAGGCTCTTGCCAAAAACATCCCGGGCGTAAAAAGAATCCGCTTTTTCATGACCTTCGGCCAGAGCTATCTGACCCATATGAAATGTCTGGAAAATGTAGGACTTCTCTCGACCACTCCGATTACCTTCAACGGACAGCAGATCGTACCGATCCAGTTTTTAAAAGAGCTTCTTCCGGATCCTTCCACTCTTGGTCCGCGCACCGTGGGTAAAACCAACATCGGCTGTATTTTTACCGGTATCAAGGATGGAAAAGAAAGAAGCATTTACATTTACAATGTCTGTGACCACCAGGAATGCTACCGGGAAGTAGAGTCTCAGGCGATTTCCTACACAACCGGCGTTCCGGCCATGATCGGAACCATGATGGTCGTGAACGGCCTCTGGAACAAGCCGGGTGTCTACACCACAGATGAATTCGATCCGGATCCGTACATGGAAGCACTCAACAAGTGGGGTCTTCCGTGGAAGGTCGTAGAAAATCCTGTTTTAGTAGATTAAGCCTATGTATAAGATAAACGAACTGCCAACTCCCTGTTTTGTCATTGATGAAGGCAAACTGGAAGAAAACTTAAAGATCCTGCACCAGGTAGAAGAACGCACCGGTGCAAAAATTCTGCTGGCTCAGAAATGCTTTTCCTGCTTTTCGGAATATCCGCTGATTGGAAAATATATCAGCGGAACAACTGCCAGCGGACTCTATGAGGCGCGGCTTGGAAAGGAAGAAATGGGGCTGGAGAATCATGTGTATTCTCCGGCCTACCGCCCGCAGGATATGGAAGAGCTCGCACAGATCTGCGATCACATTATTTTCAATTCAGAAAAGCAGCTCCGAACGTACCTCCCTGTACTTAAGGCTTCCGGAACCGCAAAAGCCGGACTTCGCATCAACCCGGAATGCTCCACGCAGGAAGGCCATGCGATTTATGATCCCTGTGCGCCCGGCTCCCGCATGGGCATCCGCGCCTGCGATTTTACAGACGAACTGGCTGATCTTGTGGACGGTCTTCATTTTCATACCCTCTGTGAACAGAATTCGGATGATCTGGAAACCACGCTGCGCGCCGTGGAAGAAAAATTCGGCAAGTGGCTTTTTAAAATGAACTGGCTTAACATGGGAGGCGGACATCATATCACCCGTGAGGATTACGATATCGAACGCCTGATTTCCTGTATCAACCATATGAAAGAAACGTATGGTCTTCAGATTTACCTGGAGCCCGGGGAAGCAGTTGCCTTAAACGCAGGCTACAATGTCACGGAAGTTCTCGATATTGTTGAAAATAACGGAAAAATTTTAATTCTTGACACTTCCGCTGCCTGCCATATGCCGGATGTGCTTGAGATGCCGTACCGCCCTCCGCTCAAAGGCAGCGGACTGCCTGGGGAAAAGCCTTATACCTACCGCCTTTCCTGCAATACCTGCCTGGCGGGCGACGTAATCGGCGAATATTCCTTCGATTCCCAAATCCGGATCGGTGACAGACTGTATTTTGAAGATATGGCGATTTATTCGATGGTAAAAACCAATACCTTTAACGGAATCCCACTCCCTTCCATCGCGGTGATGGACAAAGCTGGAAACTGCCGAATGATAAAGGAGTTTGGATATGAAGATTTCAAAAACCGATTGTCTTAGAACCCCAAAAGCCGATGGCTTTTACATGCCGGGCGAATTTGAGCCCCACGAAGGCACGCTGATGATCTGGCCGTGGCGTCCCGGTTCCTGGAATTACGGGGCAAAAGCGGCAAGAACGGCATTTGCAGAAATTGCAGAAGCAATTGCCGCTTATGAACAGGTTTATCTTTTCGTCCGGCCACAGGATAAAGCATCGGCACAGGAACTGCTTTCCTCCGACCGGATTCATCTGATCGAAGCCCAAACAGAGGATGCCTGGGCAAGAGATACCGGCGCTACGTTTGTGGTCAACGATCAGGGCGGGCGAAGAGGCATTCAATGGGAATTCAACGCCTGGGGCGGCCAGTATGATGGTCTGTACTCCCACTTTGAACATGACCGTGAGGTTCCTGAACGAATCTGTAGTTTTCTCGGAGATTCCTTCTATAATGCCCGCCCCTTTGTTCTGGAAGGCGGCTCCATCCATGTTGACGGGGAAGGAACCCTGCTTACGACCGAAGAATGTCTGCTGAGTCCGGGGCGCAATCCTTCTCTTACAAGAGCGGAAATTGAAGAAAAGCTGCGTCAGTATCTTTCGGTCGAGAAAATCATCTGGCTTCCTTTTGGTATTTACAACGATGAAACCAACGGCCATATCGATAATATGTGCTGCTTTGTAAAGCCAGGAGAAGTACTTCTTGCCTGGACAGATGACGAAAACGATCCTCAGTATGCCAGAAGCAGGGCCGCTTTTGATCTTCTCTCCCATACCGTTGACGCGAAGGGACGAAGCTTTGTGATTCACAAGCTGCCCATTCCAAAGCATCCCATCTGTATTACAGAAGAAGATCTTCTCGGCTATGATTTTGAAGCTGGCGAAGACCAGCGGGAAGCCGGCGAACGTCTTGCCGCCAGTTATATCAATTTTTACCTTGCCAATCACTGTGTCCTTCTTCCCCGGTTCGGCGATGAAAACGACACCGCGGCTGCAGAAATTCTCGGAAAATGCTTCCCGGATCGACGGATCCTCCCTGTCGATGCACGCGTCATTCTGACCGGCGGAGGCAACATTCACTGTATTACCCAGCAGATTCCGGCAAAGAAAAGAGGAAACAGATTATGAGAAATATAAAAATTGCCGCACTGCAGTTTTCATGCTGCAGCCAGGTGCAGGAAAATATAGACAAAGCAGAGACCATGGTCCGTGAAGCCGCTTCCAACGGTGCCAATCTCATCCTTCTTCCTGAATTATTTGAAAGACCGTATTTTTGTCAGGAAAAGCGATACGATTATTATGATTATGCCCTGCCTTTGACAGAAATCCCGCTGTCCGGCGTTTTCAGGCCGTTGCCGGAGAACTTGGGGTCGTGATTCCGGTCAGCTTTTATGAAAGGGATGTTCAGCGCCTGTTTAATTCCATTGCCATGATTGATGCAGACGGATCCATTCTTGGCGTTTACCGCAAGACCCATATCCCGGACGATCATTTTTATCAGGAAAAATTCTATTTCACTCCGGGAGATACGGGATTCAAAGTCTTTGAAACACGTTTTGGAACCGTCGGCGTCGGCATCTGCTGGGATCAGTGGTTTCCGGAAACAGCACGATGTATGGCTGTGCAGGGGGCTGAAATCCTGCTCTATCCTACCGCGATCGGAAGTGAGCCGATCCTGAATGTAGACAGCAGCGGGCACTGGCGGCGCGTCATGCAGGGACATGCTGCCGCAAATCTTGTTCCGGTTGCTGCTGCAAACCGGATTGGTACCGAAACCGTAACGCCCTGTGAAGAAAATGGCGGCCAGTCCTCTTCTCTTACTTTCTACGGTTCTTCCTTTATTGCCGATGCAACCGGTGAGCTTGTGGCATCTGCCGGAAGAGATACCGAGGAAATCCTGTACGCCTCCTTCGATCTGGATGCCCTGCGCGAAGAACGTTTTTCCTGGGGGCTTTTCCGTGACCGGCGGCCGGAAACTTATCGTATCATGACGAAACAGTAAAGCTCTGTCTCTTCCTGTTGTAACTCTTCCTACAGCGGTGCGCTGCATCACATATTCTAACTACAAAGGAGAACCGCTATGCAATATGGAGTTTTATGTCTGCTGCCGCCTGCGGCGATGCTGATTTTTGCATTAAAAACGAAAAAATCTTTCGAGCTCTGATTTTCGGAACCCTGGTTGCCTATCTCATCATGTACAAAGCAGCTTTTATCGGACCCTGGTGTGATCTGCTGCTTTCGGAGATCAGCAACGCAGATAACCAGTATATTCTTCTTCTCTGCGGACTGTTCGGAGGCTTCATCTTCCTGCTACGCGAGGCAAAAGGAACACTTGGTTTTTCCAACCTGTTAAGCCGTTTCTGTAAAAATGAACGGATCACCATGATGATGTCGGTATTTCTCGGAATCATTATTTTTGTCGATGATTATCTTAACATCATGACCGTTGGAACCTGTATGAAGGATGTCTGTGATAAACGAAAAGTCCCACGCCAGGCCCTTGCCTATATCATTGACTCAACCGGTGCACCTGTCTGTGCACTGATTCCCTTTTCCACCTGGGTAGTTTTTTATTCCGGTGTTTTTATTCAGGAACCGGACATTCTCAATATGGGCTTTTCCACCGGTATGAGTGTTTACTTAAAAGTGCTTCCTTATATGTTTTATCCCATGGCTGCACTTCTGGTTGTGGTTCTGTTTGCCTGCAAACTGATGCCAAAGCTCGGAAAAATGAAAGATGCCTATACCGATCTGGAAAAGAAAGAGCAGACACCGGAGCATCCAAAAATGCACAATGCCCCTTCCGTTGACATTGCCATGGCCGGAATGAGCGTTGATTACCCGCCCGAAAATACCAATGCCGGAAATATACTGGATTTTCTGATCCCCATCGGAATTCTGATCGGTGTGACAGTAGCCACACAGGATATGATGCAGGCGATTATTCTTGCTCTTGCTTCCTGTATGATTCTTTATCTTCCGCGGAAAAAAATGACCTTTACGCGGTACGTGGAACTGTTCTTTGCCGGCTTTGCAGATATTCTTCCGGTTCTCGCCATTCTTCTTGCATCCTTTATGATCAAGACTGCCTGCGGCGAAATGGGACTCTCGGAATACGTCATCAACCTGTGTGTTCCGTATATGAATGCCAAAACACTGGCAGCTATTATTTTTGTTGTCATTGCAGTTCTGACCTTTGTCACCAGCTCTTTCTGGGGAATTGAGGCCGTAGCCGTTTCCATCGTTGTTCCGCTTGCCATCGCCCTTGATGCTAATGTACTTCTGGCGCTTGGCGCTGTCGTATCCGGCGGTGTTTTCGGAAGCCATGCATGCTTCTATTCCGACGCAACGGTTCTTTCCTCCGCGACCTGCGAGATTGACAATATGTCGCATGCCGTGTCGCAGTTTCCTTACGTCCTGATCAGTGCTGCTCTCGCCGTAGCGGGATTCTTAATCTGCGGAATTTTTGCTCTTTAAAGACACACAGGAAATTTCAACGAAGTTTCCTGTAAATTAAAAAAGCCTCCGACGATAGGATTTTTCTGAATTCGTCGAAGGCTTTTTGTTTTTTATTCTTTTACACTCAGCCGCACCAGCGCACGCTGCAGCTTGGCTTCGGCAATACGGTATTCTTTGTCTGTCAGACCGCCGTTTGCCAGCGCCTGCTCGGCCCTGTGTTTGGCAGCCTCGGCGCGCTCTGCATCAATATCCTCTTCCCACTCCCAGGTCGTTGCCAGAACACGGCAGACCCCGTTCATCATGGAAAGCATTCCGCCGATGCAGGCGGCATTTCTTCTCGTTCCGTCCTCCAGCACAATATGCGCCTCGCCCATACCGAGTGCAGTGCAGTAATTGCAGTGCCCAGGCAGAATTGCCAGGTCGCCGCTGATGGTTCTGCAGACAACGCGCGCTACGTCACCCTCATAGAGAAGTCCGTCCGGCGTGCCGACACGTAAAGGAAATGTACTCATACGTCATTCCTCCTTTACTGATTCAGTGCTTTTGCTTTTTCAAATACCTCGTCGATGGTTCCTGCAAACAGGAAGCAGCTCTCCGGAAGATCATCGCACTCGCCGTCAAGGATCATGCGGAATCCGCGCAGAGTTTCTTTTAACGGCACGTATTTTCCTTCCATACCGGTAAACTGTTCCGCTACTGAGAAGCTCTGAGACAGGAAACGCTGTACCTTACGGGCACGGCTGACCGTCAGCTTATCCTCCTCGGACAGCTCGTCCATACCCATGATGGCGATGATATCCTGCAGCTCTTTGTATCTCTGCAGCACCTGCTGTACGGCACGCGCTACCTCATAATGCTCATGACCTACGATTTCCGGTGTCAGAATACGGCTGGTAGAATCAAGCGGATCAACGGCCGGATAAATACCCTGGCTGGAAATTTCACGGGAAAGTACCGTCGTGGCATCCAGATGGGTAAATGTCGTTGCCGGAGCCGGGTCGGTCAGGTCATCGGCCGGCACGTAAACAGCCTGTACCGATGTGATGGAACCCTTTCTCGTGGACGTAATACGCTCCTGCAGTGCGCCCATCTCGGTTGCCAGCGTCGGCTGGTATCCTACTGCGGACGGCATACGGCCAAGCAGAGCCGAAACCTCGGAACCTGCCTGCGTAAATCGGAAAATATTATCGATGAACAGCAGCACATCCTGATTTTTCACATCACGGAAGTATTCTGCCATGGTAAGGCCGGAAAGTCCGACACGCATACGCGCTCCCGGCGGCTCGTTCATCTGTCCATAGACCAGTGCTGTTTTATCGATAACACCGCTCTCTTTCATCTCGTTGTAAAGGTCATTTCCTTCACGGGTACGCTCTCCGACACCGGTGAAAACGGAAAGTCCGCCGTGTGCAGTTGCTACGTTGTGGATCAGCTCCATGATAAGGACTGTTTTTCCAACGCCGGCACCGCCGAACAGACCGATTTTTCCGCCCTTGGCATACGGGCAGATCAGGTCAACGACCTTGATTCCGGTTTCGAGGATTTCCGTTGCCGGAACCTGTTCCTCATAGGACGGCGGATCGCGGTGGATCGGCCATTTTTCTGCTGTTTCCGGTGCCGGCTTATTGTCTACGGTCTCACCGAGCAGGTTGAACACGCGGCCTAAGCACTCCTCTCCGACCGGAACGGCGATCGGGCCGCCCGTGTCGACTGCTTTCGTTCCGCGGACAAGTCCGTCTGTGGACTTCATGGCAATGCAGCGAACCATGTTGTCGCCCGTCTGCTGCGCCACTTCCACAACCAGCTTCTCGCCGTGGTTGTCTATCTCGATGGCATTCAGAAGTGCCGGCAGCTCGCCTTCCGGAAAACGGATGTCCAGAACAGGACCCGTTACCTGCACAACCTCGCCAATGTGTTTTCACTCATTAACGACTCTCCTCACTTTTCTGTTTCCACTCTTACACGCCTTCCGCACCGCCGACGATCTCCGTGATCTCCTGCGTAATGCTTGCCTGACGGGCACGGTTGTAATACAGATTGAGCTGTTCAATCATCTCCTCTGCATTTCCCGTTGCCGCCTCCATTGCGGTACGGCGTGCCGCAAGCTCACTTGCCACACTCTCACAGATACCGCCGTAGATCAGGCCGCCTAAGTATTCCGGCACAATCGCTTCGAATACCTCGACACCGTTTGGCTCATACAGGATCAGATTCCGGATTTTTTTCGCTTCCGGATCCTCTCCGTCCTCTTTTGCAATGTCAATCAGAGGCAGGATCGGCACGGAAACCGGCATCTGCGACAGCATCGACACGAATTTTGTGTAACAAAGCTCCACATGTCCGAAGGTCCCTTTCCGGAACTCACGGCACAGTGCGCGCGCGATCTCAAAGCTGTCTGCCACAGAAAGATTTGCGATCTCGGCAAAGCTGTCCGTCAGAATGTCCAGCTTCCGGGATTTTGCATACTCCACTGCCTTTTTGCCGACCGGAACCACACAGATCTCTTTTCCTTTGGCATCTGCCTCAAAGCATCGGAACAGATTCGCGTTGTATCCGCCCGCAAGGCCGCGGTCTCCGGCAACCAGCACGTAGCAGCATTTCTCGTTTTTTGCCTCTTTTGCATAAATGGAATAAAATTCCGTGTTTCCTTTTGCAATATCCTGCAAAGTGCGGTACAGCTCCTGAAAATACGGACGGCAGGTATCAGCCCGCTCCTTCGCTTTTCGCAGCTTGGAGGACGCTACAAGTTCCATCGCCTTGGTAATCTGCATCGTGCTTTCGACACTTTTGATCCGCAGCTTTACGGCTTTCATGTTTGCAGCCATAGGCTCCTCCTTCTTTCCTTATTTTGCAGGTCTTGTATTGATAAAGTTTTCGGTGTACGATTCGAGCGCACTTTTCAGCTTCTCTTCGGTATCTGCCTCGAGTTTTCCGGTTGCGGAAATCTCCTGCATCACGGCAGCACCCTCGGCATCGGTATCAAGCCAGGTATACAGTCCGTCCTCATAGGCGCGGACATCCTCAGCTGCAACCTTTGACAGAATTCCTTTCGTTACCGCATAAAGAATGGCCACCTGTTTTTCTACCGGAACCGGTGCATTCTGGTTCTGTTTTAATACTTCCACGATACGCACACCCTGCTCCAGACGCGCCTTTGTATCGGCATCCAGATCGGATCCGAACTGTGCAAAACTTGCCAGCTCGCGATACTGGGAATAGATCAGTTTCAAAGTTCCGGCTACCTTCTTCATCGCCTTAATCTGCGCATTTCCACCGACACGGGATACGGATACGCCAGGGTTTACCGCCGGCATAACGCCCGAGTGGAACAGCTCTGTCTCAAGGAAAATCTGTCCGTCTGTGATGGAGATGACGTTCGTCGGAATATAGGCGGAAATATCGCCTGCCTGGGTCTCAATGATCGGCAGGGCCGTCATGGATCCGCCGCCGTGTTCATCGTCCAGCTTTGCGGCACGCTCCAGAAGTCTGGAATGGAGATAGAAAACATCTCCCGGATAAGCCTCACGTCCCGGTGGACGGCGGATCAGCAATGAGAGTGCACGGTATGCAACCGCGTGCTTACTTAAGTCATCATAAATGATCAGCACATCTTTTCCCTGATACATAAAGTACTCGCCCATGGCACAGCCGGAATACGGTACGATATACTGCAGCGGGCTCGCTTCGGATGCCGTCGCTGCCACGACGATGGTGTACGCCATTGCGCCGTTCTTCTCAAGATTTTCTACTAAGGACGCTACTGTCGAACGTTTCTGTCCGATGGCAACGTAGATACAGATCACATCCTTGCCTTTCTGGTTCAGAATGGTATCGGTTGCGATCGTTGTCTTTCCGGTCTGACGGTCTCCGATGATCAGCTCTCGCTGACCTCTTCCAATCGGAACCATGGAATCGATCGCTTTAATACCGGTCTGCAGCGGCTGATTAACACCTTTTCTCTCACAGATGCCCGGTGCCGGGCTTTCAATCGGACGGTACTCTGCTGCCGTAATCGGGCCTGCGCCGTCGATTGGCTGGCCGAGCGCGTTGACAACGCGTCCGATCATACCTTCTCCGACCGGAACCGAAACGACCTTTCCCGTTCTTTTTACAAGCTGTCCCTCGCTGATGTTCTCGCCGGAACCGAATAAAACGACAGATACGCTGTTTTCCTCGAGGTTCTGTGCCATTCCATAGCTTCCATCCTCAAACTCCAGCAGCTCGCCTGCCATACAGTTCGAAAGACCGCTGGCTCTCGCGATTCCGTCTCCGACCATCAGAACGGTGCCTGTCTCATCCTGCCGGATCGCATTTTCATAATATTTGATCTGGCTGCGGATGACCTTGGATATTTCTTCTGGTTTCAGTTGCATGTTTTCCTCCTACACCACTGTATCGCTGATTCTTCTGGAAAGCTCGGCCAAACGTCCCTTTACGGTTCCGTCAAACAGCTTTCCGTCGAGCTCCACGCGGACACCCGCCAGAACGGACGGATCGGTTTTCAGTTCCATCACGACCGTTTTTCCGCTCATTGTTTCCAGTTTTTTCTTCAGAAGCTCTTCCTGTTCCTTCGACAGGGATGCTGCGCTCGTCACAACTGCCTCAGCAATATTGTGGGCTGCGTAGTATCTGCGCTGGAATGCTTCCTGGCATCCGCCGAATTCACGGAGAAGATTTTTTTCACACAGCAGTTTGATAAAATTGACCAAATACGGTTCCGCTGGCTGCCAAATGCCGCGTCGATCAGCCCGATCCGCTCTTTTCGCGGAATCGAAGGCTCCGATAAAAGGCGCGGATACTCCGAGTTTTCCCGGAACAGAGCTCGGATCTCCTTCATTTCGGAAAGGATTTCCTCTTCGAGATGCTCCTCTGCGGCCAGCTCATACAGGCTCCCACCGTATACTCTGGCAGTTTCTGTCATGATGCTTCACCTACATTCGATATAAATTCATCTATCAGCTTCTCATAGTCTTTTTCATTAATCTCACGTTCAATGACCTTTCCGGCAATATCCATGGCAATGCCGCCGATCTCGCCTTTGACTTCATTGACCGCTTTCTTTTTCTCCTGGGCAATCTCTTTTTCTGCCTTGTTTTTCAGGGCAGCCGCCTGTTCGGAAGCCTCTTTTACGATTTTCTCGCTCTGCAGCGTTGCTGTCTTTCTGGCGCTTTCGAGAATCTCGTTGGCCTTTGCCTTGGCCTCCTGCATATTCTGCTCATATTCCTCTTTGATGGCGTTGGCTTCTTTTTTTGCCGCCTCTGCGTCTGTGATCTCCGCATCGGCTGCCGCACGCCGTTTTTCCAGCATCTCATTGATCGGTTTGAAAAGGAACCGTTTGATCAGATACATCTGGATGAAGAGGTTGCAGATCTGCGCGATAAAAGTCCAGGGGACAATTCCTACCAGTTCCTGAACCTGCATAGTTTCTTTCCTCCTAGCAATCATTTACTCCTTGCAACTATTTCAGGAAGTTCATGAACATTCCCGGTGCTACGAAGATCAAAAGCAGGCCGGTTACGAAACCGTAAATACCTGTGGTCTCTGCGATCGCACAGCCAAGAAGCATGGTGCTTGTTACATCGCCTTTGCATTCCGGCTGACGTCCGATTGCCTCAAGTGCCTTTGCTACGGCGTTACCTTCACCGATACCAGGTCCGATACCTGCGATCAGGGAGCATCCTGCGCCGATTGCGCATCCTGCGAGAGCGATACCTTTTGCTAAAATCTGAAAATCCATCTTGTTTTCCTCCTGTATTTTCTTTTTGTAAACCTCATTTTTAATCTCTTTAGCCTTCTCTGCTGCATTCGCAATGTACATGACAGTCAGCATACAGAAAATAAAGGCCTGCATCACGCCGGAGAACCAGTCAAAATAGACCGACAGAACAGCCGGGACACCGACGTCCAGAATCGGGATCTGCGAAAGGGTTCTTCCGAGCACGCCGGGAAGCAGTCCCAGCAGCTTTCCGCTTGCCAGTGCCAGCGATCCGTAGATCAGGGCATTGATCACAACGCCGGAAAGGATGTTTCCAAAGTGACGGCACGCCATACTGATCGGCGTTGCGAGCTCCGACAAAACGTTAAACGGTGTCATAACCGCAATCGGAGTCGTAAAGCCTTTCAGATATCCGCCAAAACCATTCGTTTTGATCTTCTGTGTTGTGATCATAATAAAGACCACAACAGCCCAGGCCGCCTCGGTGGAAAGATCCGCTGTCGGACTTCGAAGTCCGATCAGGCTGATCAGGTTTGAGACAACGCTGGTCGCGAAAAGCGCCGACACAAAAGGGAATCAGATAGCGGAATTTTTCTCCCATGTTGCCGATGACAAATTTGTTTGCGGTTTCCACAATCATTTCTGCCATCGCCTGGCGTTTGGAGATGTTCCGCACCTTCAAATTCTCTTGTAAGCCAGATGCAAAGTCCGGTAATGAGTGCCATTACAATCCAGCTTACCACCAGCGTTTCGCTGATCTGAATTTTCCCGAACAGCGGGAAATCGATAGGGATCGTAAAAAAGACTTTTGC
>ENA-OQEL01000400-OQEL01000400.1-human-gut-metagenome-genome-assembly--contig:-NODE-400-length-15881-cov-2.567919_pt1 | contig 15881 bp, 20 predicted proteins | sample MGYA00242796_ERZ504637 | MGnify/ENA primary metagenome ERZ504637 (study PRJEB26092, sample SAMD00036306) | human gut metagenome | host: Homo sapiens | study: EMG produced TPA metagenomics assembly of... | reverse complement strand
TTATCTTCACAGTGGGTATCATGATACTTCTTTACAAGCATCAGAATATAATCAATGTTGATTTCTACCTGCCGGATCAATTCAATTTCAAACACCACATCATCTGTAATATCCGTACTTTCCCGGCGTTTCCGTTTCCACTCGTCACGCAAATCCTGATAACGTCCAATGTAGTCTTGCAAATTGCGACTCAGAAATCAGCTCATTCCCCTTAAATTCGTCAAAGGAAAGCAGAAGGTTTCTCATACGAAGAATAGCACCAAACAAAGCAATAAAATCCTTCTGGTTCTGCTCTCCGACAATCTGCGGTTCTGACAGCGGAAACTTATGATTCAATTCCTCCATCAGATCCACATACCCTGGCATTGGCTTACCATCTACGGATTCATATCCGTAATAGTAATCCTTAAAGCTCTGCAGCAAAACAATGCCCCCGGCATTCTTATCCCCAAACAAGGAAATGGCACTATCTACTCGCTTCTGCAGATTTCTGAAACATACAATATTTCCAAAGGTCTTGATAGAATTCAGAATACGGTTTGTACGGGAAAACGCCTGTATCAGTCCGTGCATTTTCAGATTTTTATCCACCCACAGCGTATTCATAGTCGTCGCATCAAAACCGGTAAGAAACATATTGACTACGATCAGAATGTCCAATTCCTTATTCTTCATGCGAAGCGACACATCTTTATAATAATTCTGGAATTTTATCACTTGAGGTATCGTAGTTCGTATGGAACATTTTGTTATAATCCTTGATTACTTCTTCCAGAAACTCTCTGGACGGCTGGTCGACAGATATAAAACAAGCATATCACGAAAACGTGAATTTTTTCAATCCGCGCAAAAAATCACTCCGCTTCAAAAACACAGAAACGAAGTGATTTCTTTTTGCACAAACTGGCACTCTCTATAGCTAAATCAAGGATTATATGTTGCATAAAAAATCAGCAAAGCGCCACCAAACATCTCACCTTCAGCATTTCTGCCAAATTCACCGTGTTTGGTGGCGTCTTAGTCTGTTTTATTTATTGATTTCGTATAAAAATCAATTATTTATTGTAGTTTACGATAGCTCCGAAATCTGGTTTCAGGGATGCTCCGCCTACCAGGCCGCCGTCGATGTTCTCCTGTGCGAACAGTTCCGGTGCGGTTTTTGCGTTTACAGAGCCGCCATACTGGATACGGATAGCTGCTGCTGTTGCATCATCATAGATTTCAGCGATGCACTCGCGGATGCCTTTGCAAACTTCCTCAGCCTGCTCTGTTGTAGCAGTTTTGCCGGTTCCGATTGCCCAGATTGGCTCGTAAGCGATAACGGCTGTTTTTGCCTGATCTGCTGTTACATTCAGGAATCCAACCTTTACCTGCTGACGGATGAAATCCATCGTTACACCCTGCTCTCTCTGCTCCAGAGTTTCTCCGCAGCACATGATCGGGGTGATGCCGTGCTCGAAAGCTTTCAGCATTTTTTTGTTTACGGTCTCGCTTGTCTCTGCGAAGTATTCTCTTCTCTCAGAGTGGCCAAGTACAACGTATTTCACGCCAGCGTCTGTCAGCATAGCCGGGGAGATTTCGCCTGTGAAAGCACCTTTCTCCTCAAAATACATATTTTCAGCACCAATCTGGATGTTGGAGCCTTTTGCAGCCTCTACAACCGGGATGATATCGATGGCCGGTACGCAGAAAACCACGTCAACGTCGTCATTTGCCACCAGTGGTTTTAATGTATTAACTAACTCTACTGCCTCGCTCGGAGTCATGTTCATTTTCCAGTTGCCGGCTACGATTTTCTTTCTTGCCATGATCGTTTGATCTCCTTAGTTTTACTTATTGAAACGGTTCAGAGCCACCTCTCGATTCCGCTTGCGCTCTGAATCGTTGTTTTATTTGTCGTTTGCTGCTGCAACGCCCGGCAGTTCTTTTCCTTCCAGGAATTCCAGGGAAGCGCCGCCGCCAGTGGAGATATGAGTCATCTTATCGCCATATCCAAGCTGATTTACAGCTGCTGCGGAATCTCCGCCGCCGATGATCGTAACTGCATCTGTTTCAGCCAGTGCTGCTGCAACTGCTTTGGTTCCTGCTGCGAAATTCGGCATCTCGAAGCATCCCATCGGTCCGTTCCATACAACGGTTTTAGCAGTTTTAACAGCGTCAGCGAACAGTTTTGCAGTTTCCGGTCCGATATCCAGACCTTCCCAGCCATCCGGAATCTGTCCGGCCGGAACAACCTGTGTATTTGCGTCGTTTGAGAATGCATCTGCAACAACGTTGTCTACCGGAAGAAGCAGTTTCACGCCTTTTGCTGCTGCTTTTTCTTTCATTTTGTTTGCATAATCCAGATAATCCATCTCAAGCAGAGAATCACCAACGGTGCCGCCTGCTGCTTTTGCGAAGGTATAAGCCATACCACCGCCGATGATCAGGACATCAACTTTATCGATCAGGTTGTCGATAACAGAAATCTTGCTGGATACTTTGGATCCACCAAGGATGGCAACAAACGGACGCTCCGGATTGTTGACAGCATTTCCAAGGAATGCGATCTCTTTCTCCATCAGATAACCAACAACTGCAGTGTCAACATATTTAGTAACACCAACATTGGAGCAATGAGCACGATGTGCGGTTCCGAATGCATCATTTACGAATACGTCGCACAGGGAAGCCAGTTCTTTGCTGAACTCCTCACCGTTTTGGTCTCTTCTGCACGATAACGGGTGTTCTCCAGAAGGATTACATCTCCGTCTTTCATAGCCTCAACAGCTGCATTTTGCGTTCGGTCCTACAACCTCAGGATCTGCAGCAAATTTAACTTCCTGTCCGAGAAGCTCGGAAAGGCGAACTGCAACCGGTGCAAGAGAAAGCTCTGGTTTTGGTTCTCCTTTCGGTTTTCCAAGATGAGAGCAGAGAATTACTTTTCCGCCGTCAGCGATCAGTTTTTTGATCGTCGGAAGAGCAGCTACCAGACGGTTCTCATCTGTGATTTTTCCATCGATCAGCGGAACGTTGAAGTCGCATCTTACAAGGACTCTTTTTCCTTTTACGTTGATATCATCTACGGTTTTTTTGTTTAACATGGGCGTTTCCCTCCATATATCCAACTGCATCTGCCGCGCCGTTTCTTTGTTTTTGCGGCATCGCGGTCCTTATTTAAAAATGCAGTTTATAATTTTTGCACACGGAAAAGGGCTGTTTTTGTGCCGTATTTTTCCGCCGCATTCGCAAAAAGGTCCGGTCCTTAACAGACCGGACCCTTTGGGCTCTGAAATTTTGCCGTTCAGTTTGTTAAATTATGCTAACTCGCTGAAGTATTTGATGGTACGAACCATCTGGCTTGTGTAGGAGTTCTCGTTATCATACCAAGAAACAACCTGTACCTCTGTTGTTCCGTTGTCCAGCGGAAGAACCATGGTCTGAGTTGCATCGAACAGAGAACCATATCTCATACCAACGATGTCGCTGGATACGATTTCATCTGTGTTGTATCCGAAGGACTCGGTTGCAGATGCTTTCATTTTTGCGTTGATCTCGTCAACAGTTACAGTTCCTTCTACAACTGCTGTAAGGATTGTGGTAGAACCGGTTGGGGTTGGAACACGCTGTGCAGAACCGATCAGTTTGCCGTTCAGTTCCGGAATAACAAGGCCGATTGCTTTTGCAGCACCTGTGCTGTTTGGAACGATGTTAACTGCAGCTGCACGGGATCTTCTCAGATCGCCTTTTCTCTGCGGTCCGTCCAGAGTCATCTGATCTCCAGTGTAAGCATGGATAGTAACCATGATACCGGATTTAATCGGAGCCAGTTCGTTCAGAGCTTTTGCCATAGGTGCAAGGCAGTTTGTGGTGCAGGATGCAGCGGAGATGATGTTATCGTCTGCTGTCAGGGTCTCATGGTTTACATTGTAAACGATGGTCGGAAGGTCGTTACCAGCCGGAGCGGAGATAACTACTTTACGAGCGCCTGCATTGATGTGTGCCTGAGCTTTTGCTTTGGAGGTGTAGAATCCGGAGCACTCCAGAACTACGTCTACGCCAAGCTCTCCCCATGGGCAGTTGTTAGCATCCGGGAAAGCATAGATTTTGATGTTTTTGCCATCTACTGTGATGGAATCTTCATCGGATGTTACGGTATCAGCCAGAGCATATTTTCCCTGAGAAGAGTCATATTTTAACAGATGAGCTAACATCTTCGGGGATGTTAAGTCGTTGATTGCTACTACTTCATAACCTTCTGCTCCAAACATCTGTCTGAATGCAAGACGTCCGATACGGCCAAAACCATTGATTGCTACTTTTACTGCCATGATTTTCAATTCCTCCTAAAAAGTGAATTTTAATTTTGAGTCTCTGTACTTTGTTAAAGAAACATCAACCTTATCTGTATAATACCTAATTTCGTCGGAAAATTCAAGTTCTATTTTCAAGAAAATACGAAATTATTTCTAAAATTTGTGAAGAGGCCGGATGCCGATCCGTATTTCTGCAAAATTTCGAAAGATCCGTCTATTGCAGAAAGAGCCGGAATCCAGCCTTTCTGGGGCTTTTTCCGGCTTTTCCTGCGTGTTTTCTATTGGATCGGCAGATATTCCGGCGTTTTTCTCTTTAAACCGCACGTAGTACCGGAATCCGGCTTCCTGCGCGATAGCTGCCGCGTCCGCGAAATGAAACGCTATATGTTCCGGTTTGTGGGCATCGGCACCGAAAGTGATCTTTTCGCCGCCCAGTTCCCGGTATCTTCTGATGACATCCGGCGTCGGATTCGGCACGCCAAGGCCTGCCTTGTAGCCGCCGGTGTTGATTTCCAGCGCGATATCGTACTGAATCAGCTCTTTTAAAATGGTATCGATCTCGTCCGCAAATGCGCGGTAGCTGTAAATCTTTTTACCCTTTTTCTCTGCAGTAGCGTACCACATAATCCAGATGACCAAGCGTCTGGAAATTGTGGAAGAACCGGATATTTTCTGCTGTAGCCCGAAAATACGCCCGGTACAGCTCTTCTGCTGTCCAGTCCGGGAAAGCATCCTCATAATAGGGGTCTTTTCCGTCAATGACATGCATGGATCCGATCACATAGTCGAACGGCCACGCATTTACATACTCTTCCATCCGTTCTTTTAAGTGGAGCTGCAGTCCCAGTTCCACGCCGAATCGGATATCGATTCTGTCGTAGTATTTTTGCCTGCAGTTCCCGGATTTTTGCCGCATATGCCGGTGTATCGAGCTGGAACTCGCCGGTACTGTAATCCATATCGTAGTGATCCGTCAGGCAGATTGCCGGAAGTCCCAGCTCGACTGCCCGTTTTACCATCTCTTCTGTTGGTGCTTCGCTGTCACTTGAAAAGAAACTGTGCATATGACAGTCCGCTATTTTCATCTTTCGGCCTCCGTAATCGTTCCGCCTCCGCCGACACAGCCGTCCACGTAGAAGACAACAGCCTGTCCCGGTGTCGGAGCACGCACGCCGTCCGGGAAGGTACAGGTAATCTCATCTTCCCCGGGTCCCGTTTGATCACGCACGGGGAGCCTTTGTGCCCGTACCGGATTTTTGCGGTGCAGGAGAGCTCTTCTCCAAGTTCCAGCGGCGGAATTGCCATATAGTTTACTTTGTTTGCTTTTACTACTTTTGCGAAAACCTCTTCATTTCGCCGACCACAACCTCGTTCGTCTCCGGATCGGATTTCCAGTACGAACACGCGGTGTCCCATCGGAAGGCCGAGTCCGCGGCGCTGTCCTACGGTGTAATGGGTAATCCCCTCATGGGTACCGAGGATTTCACCCTTTGTATTCACGAAATTGCCTTTCGGTGCCACGATTCCTGTCTCGTTCTGGATAAAGGAAGCGTAATCCTGATCCGGCACGAAGCAGATTTCCTGGGAATCCTTCTTTTTTGCTACCGGAAGACCGATTTTTGCTGCAATCTCACGAATCTGATCTTTTGTGTAGTCTCCGACCGGCATCAGCGTATGCGAAAGCTGCTCCTGGGTCAGATTATACAGTGCATACGTCTGGTCTTTTGCCGCTGTTACCGAATTTGCAATCGCATACCGTCCATTGGCAAGCTGTTCGATTCTTGCATAATGTCCGGTCGCAATGTAGTCCGCTCCAATGGAAAGACTGCGCTGAAGCAACGCTTCCCATTTCACATAGCGGTTGCAGGCGATACACGGGTTCGGTGTTCTGCCGCAGAGATATTCGTTCGTGAAATAGTCCATGACGTTCTCACGGAACTCTTTTTTTGAAGTTCATGACATAATACGGAATGTCCAGCACCTGTGCCACGCGCCTTGCATCATCAACAGCAGAGAGGCCGCAACAGCCCCCGTTTTCCTCCTGGACTGTCTCGGCCTCATCCTGCCAGATCTGCATGGTCACCCCGATGACATCGTATCCTGCTTTTTTCAGGAGATACGCTGCCACCGAGGAATCTACGCCGCCGGACATTCCAACGACTACTTTCTTTTTTCCCATACTTAGTATTCTTCCTCTTCCTCGCCCTCGCTGATATCAGACTTCGGTTTTGCAAGACCTTCGATCTTGATGTGGTGTTTCTCTGCGTAATCCCAGAGTGCAGCGTGAATTGCTTCTTCTGCAAGCAGAGAACAGTGAACTTTGACCGGCGGAAGTCCGTCGAGTGCTTCCATAACGGCCTTGTTGGTTACTTCCAGAGCTTCCTGGATGGTTTTTCCTTTTACCAGCTCGGTTGCCATACTGCTGGTTGCAACTGCGGCGCCGCAGCCGAAGGTTTTGAATTTGCAGTCCTGAATGATGCCGTTATCGTCGATGTCAAGATACATTCTCATGATATCGCCGCATTTTGCATTTCCAACGGTACCTACACCGCTTGCGTTCTCAATTTCTCCTACATTTCTCGGATGCTGGAAATGATCCATTACTTTTTCACTGTACATTGTTATTCTTCCTCCTGAACTATTTTCAAAGCAGTCCTCCTCCGGCACAGCTTTTATCCTGAATTTTTCTGTACCGGCTTTCTGGATGGACTGTCTTATTTTTTTAAACTTATTTACCCTGCTGTTTTTTGATGTAATCCTCATACAGCGGGGACATGCTGCGCAGACGGTCTACGATCGCTTTAATCTGCTCTACAACAAAAATCAACGTCCTCTTTTGTGATCTCCTCACTTAAAGTCAGACGTAAGGAACCGTGTGCTTTCTCGTGCGGCAGTCCGATGGCCAGCAGTACATGGGACGGATCCAGGGATCCGGAAGTACATGCAGAACCGCTGGATGCGCAGATACCTTTCATATCCAGCATGATCAGAAGGGACTCTCCCTCGATGAATTCAAAGCTGATGTTGCAGTTGTTCGGCAGACGTTTTACCGGATCGCCGTTGAGACGGCAGTTCGGAATCTCGGTTAAAATACGGTTGATCAGATAATCACGTACTTCGATTTCTTTTGCGGTACGCTCCGCCATAGTTCTTGCCGCACGCTCTGCCGCAACTCCATATCCTACGATGCCCGGTACATTTTCTGTTCCGGCACGGCGTTTTCTTTCCTGCGCACCGCCGTGTACGAAGGAGCGGATTTTCACACCCTTTCGGATGTAAAGGAAGCCGATTCCTTTCGGTCCGTTAATCTTATGACCGCTGGAACTGAGCATATCAATATTGCACTCATCCACATTGATCGGGATCTGGCCAAATGCCTGTACAGCATCTGTGTGGAATAAAATATTGTGTTCTTTTGCAATTCTTCCGATTTCCTTGATCGGCTGAATCGTTCCGATTTCGTTGTTTGCCGCCATAACGGAAATCAGAATGGTCTCAGGTGTGATGGCTGCTTCGAGTTCATCCAGATTGACAACGCCGTTCTCATCGACGCCGATATAGGTGATTTTTGCGCACCGCGCTCTTTTTCCCAAGATACTCACAGGTATGAAGAATCGCATGATGCTCGATTTTTGTGGTGATGATGTGGTTTCCTTTATTTTTATATGCTTCAAAGGTAGCTTTTAACGCCCAGTTATCGGACTCGCTGCCGCCGGCTGATGAAATAAATTTCCTCCGGTTTTGCGCCGAGCACGTTTGCGATCTGCTCTCTTCCTTTGGTGATGGCTTCTTTGCTTTTTCCTGCAATTGCATAAATACTGGATGGATTTCCGTAGTATTCGCTGAAATAAGGAGCATAGCCTCGACAACTTCCGGGGCTGTTTTTGTTGTTGCCGCATTGTCCAGATAAATCATTGTTGTTCACTCCTTGTCATTTCTATCGCTGTTTCTGTTTTTCTCTAATTGCCGGCTCTGCTGAACCAGCTCTCCGAGGCTGATGGAATCCACAGCGTTCGTAATTCCCTCATTGATCCTCTGCCACACAAAACGCGTGACGCAGAAATCGGCCGCATCGCAGCCGCCCAGGCCTTCATTGACCGAGCACGTGACTGCCTCGAGTCCGCCCTCCAGCACACGGAGAACATCTCCTACCGAAATGGAATCTGCCGGTTTTGCAAGTACATATCCACCGCCTGCTCCCCGCACACTCTCAATGAATCCGGCTTTTCGAAGCGGACGCACCAGCTGCTCCAGATAGCTCTCTGAGATATTCTGGCGTTCTGAAATGCTGGCAATGGACACTGCACCCTCTTCTTCGTGACTCGCCAGATCGATCATGGCACGCAGACCATATCTTCCTTTGGTCGATAATTTCCATTCCTGGTTCTCCTTTTTCCTGTGCTGTCGTTTTCCAATTCCGACAGTTTTAATCGGATTTATTTCTCACTCAGAATAGCACCTATCACGGGGTTCTGTCAAGGAGTTTTTTCGCATATTTTAGACTATCTGCGCAATGCCGTGAAAGGAGTCTATCCCATGCTGAAAATCACAAGAAAGAACACGCTTCTTCTTGGCACACTGATCCTGACCGCGTCCGGGATCATCTGCAGAATTCTTGGATTTCTCTATAGAATATTCCTGTCGCGCCGGATCGGTGCGGAAGCCTTTGGTATCTACCAGCTCGCCACACCACTCTACGCACTGATGCTCTCCCTTGGCGCAGGCGGCATGCAGACGGTGCTCTCGCGCTTTGTCGCATCGTACCTTGCCAAAAAGGATTCCAGACGGGCAAAGATCTGTCTGGCGGCCGGATGCGGCATTGTAGTGATACTTTCCTTCTCCGCCTCCATCTTTCTCTTTTTCAGCGCGGATTTTATCGGAACACGGCTTCTTTTTGAGCCGCGGACGATTCTGCTCCTCCGGATTTTATCACTCGGCATTCTCCCCTCCGGGATCCACAACTGTCTCTCGGCATGGTATCTTGGCCAGAATCAGACGGCACTGCCTTCTTTTTGCCAGCTTTTGGAACAGTTCGTGCGCATGGGCGCTTCCTACCTTGCCTGGCTTTTCTGTCTTTCCACAAGCCTCCCCTCTGCCGCTGTCGCTGCATTCGGTACTGCCGCCGGCGAACTCTTTTCGTGTCTCTTTCTGATGGCCTGCCTGTCCGTCTCGCACAGCAGGTCCCCTCAGAAACACCGCCCGATTTCTGTTTTTTTCAAAGAAAAGACCCTCTGGTACGATACCTTCCGAGAGCTTGCCGTTTTGAATCTTCCGCTTACGCTGAACCGTATTCTTCTGAATGTCCTCCACAGCATTGAAAGTGCTCTGCTCCCCGGCTGTCTGGTCACCTTCGGTCTTTCCCGGAAAGCAGCGCTCTCGCAGTATGGCATTCTCACCGGTATGGCACTTCCTATGATCTTTTTTCCATCTGCCATCACCCACGCGGTGTCCGTCATGCTTCTGCCCGGCGTAGCAAAACAGCAGGCCGACGGTACGCCGGAGCAAATATCAGACACGATCCGTTATACAATTTCTTTCTGTGTGCTGCTTGGCACTTCCGCTGTTTTGCCTTTTCTTTTTCGGTCCGTGGCTTGGACGTTTCCTTTTTCAAAACGAAGAAGTCGGCGTTTTCTGCGTATCCTTTCATTTTTAAGTCCTTTTCTCTATCTGGAAACGACACTTGGAAGCATTTTAAACGGCCTTGGAAAACTTCTCTCGCTTTTTTTTCCAGAACCTTGCCGGAGATGTAATTCGTATTCTTGCAATTCCTTTTTCTCGTCCCGGTTTTCGGCATCCGTGGCTATCTCTATGGTATTCTTGCAAGTGAACTTACCATTATGACAATGGCACTTTTGTTCCTGCATCGGGAATCTGCAAACGGATTTGCTGTTCATGATACCTTTTTCTATCCTTTTTTAAGAGAAACAGAAATTTTCGCCGCAAAAAATATCGACAATCTTCGCGTTATGTATTATAATTTATAGATAGTTTGCGACGGGGCACACAAGAACGCTCCTCTGTCCGCAGCTAGAAAAGAAGTGCATCTAAGATAAAGGAGAACGAAAATGAGCCTTGAATTTGTAAGAAAACTTCCCACCCCAACAGAGATCCGGGAACAATATCCCTTAAGCGCCCGCGCAACCGAAATCAAAAAACAGCGTGACGCTGAAATCGCAAAAGTCTTTACCGGGGATTCCGATAAATTTCTTGTTATCGTAGGACCTTGCTCCGCAGACAACGAAGACGCTGTTCTGGAGTACAATCACCGTCTGGCAAAGGTTGCCGACAAAGTATCCGACAAACTGATCATCATCCCGCGTGTCTATACCAACAAACCGCGTACCACAGGTGAAGGCTACAAAGGTATCGTTCATCAGCCGGACCCGGAAGGAAAGCCGGACCTGCTGCACGGCCTGATCGCCATGCGTAAAATGCATATGCGTGTAGTAGAAGAGACTGATCTGACTTCTGCAGACGAAATGCTGTATCCGTCCAACTGGAGCTATCTGTCCGATATTCTCTCCTATGTTGCGGTCGGCGCACGTTCCGTAGAAAACCAGGAGCACCGTCTGACTGTTTCCGGCATCGACATTCCGGCCGGCATGAAAACCCGACCAGCGGTGATCTTTCTGTTATGATCAACTCCGTCATTGCCGCACAGGGCTCCCACTCCTTTATTTACCGTACCTGGGAGGTAAAGACAAGCGGAAATCCGCTGGCGCACACCATTCTCCGCGGTGCGACCAACAAGCACGGCAACTCCGTGCCGAACTATCACTACGAGGACATTCAGCTTCTGCTGGAGAAATACAACGAAACACATCTCGTAAACCCGGCTACCATCATCGATGCCAACCATTCCAACTCCGGAAAGAAATACGAGCAGCAGATCCGTATCGTCAAAGACGTTCTGCACACAAGACGATGCAGCAAGGATATCGAAAGTCTCGTAAAAGGTGTTATGATCGAAAGCTATCTGGAGCCTGGCAATCAGAAAATCGGATGCGGAACCCATGTTTACGGAAAATCCATTACCGACCCGTGTCTTGGATGGGATCAGACCGAACGACTGATTTACGATATTGCTGAGGAGTGCTAAATTTTCTCCTTCGTTGCAAAAACACATATGAAGAAACCTCTGTCGCAGATTTTACCGGTCTGCACAGAGGTTTCTTTCTTTGTTATGATAAGGTTGTTAAATCAATACCGTTGCAATGCTATTGCCCCAGAAGGTCAGGCGGGTTGTGGTTCCGTTCATGCGGAGATTGACTACTTTCGTCTCTTCTGACGTATTTAATACAACGAGTGCAATCGTTCCATCCGGGTTTTTCGCTGCTGTAACCTCAAGATCCGGCGAATACGTGGAGCTTGCGATGCGGACGGCGCCCGGTTTGATGTATTTTGAGAAGTGGGCGATCGCGTGGAACATCGGTTTTACTTCGATTGTGTCGGTCGTTCCGTCGCAAATGATCGGTGCGCCGCAGAAGTTGTCCACGTGGTTCGGGCCGCCGATCTCATCAAGCACGAGGTTCCAGTCAATCCAGTAATTCATGCCATGGTTCAGATCGCCGATGATGTCGTGCGCATACTGTTTTGCATGGCGCAGAGAGTTTCCGGCAGCCGCACCGTACCGTGCCAGCTCTACGCAGCCCTCACTGTGCATCAGCATCAGATCCGGGTAATCTTCTCTTACCATCGAGAGGGTGTCAAAATGATCGCCTGAATACCAGTGGTATGCAACACCAGCAATCATATCTTTCGTTGTCTCATCCACAATGTCGCGGGTTCTCTCGTACGTTCTCTCTTTGTTGTGGTCCCAGATGTACAGTTTTACGTGATCAAGGCCTTTTTCTTTTAAGGTCGGGTACAGATAGTCACGCAGGAATTCTTTTTCCTCTTCTGCCGTATATTCGCAGGAATCCCAGGTCTGAACAGCCAGCGGCTCATTCTGTACCGTCATCCAGGAAATCGGCAGGCCGAGTTTTTCGTACTCGGTGATGTATTTTGCAATATAATTTGCGTAATCCGGATAGCTTTCTTTTTTCAGGTGGCCGCCGCCGTTTCTCACGCCGGTCTCTTTCAGGAAGGCTGGCGGGGACCACGGGGAAAGCAGCAGTGAGACCGGTTTGCCAAGAGTTTTGGAAACAGCTTTTACGAGCGGCTGCACGTATTTTGCATCTCTTTCCAGGCTAAAATCCCTGAATTCCGGATCGTCCGGGTTTTCGACTGCGCAGTAATTGCCGATGGAGAAGTCACAGCTGTCCATGTGAATCCGGCCGATCGTATAGCCAATGCCGTCTTTTCCATAATACGCTTCTACTACTTTCTTACGGTTTTCCTCACTCATGCGGGACAGTGCATAGCCTGCGGACTCGGTGAGTGCGGCGCCAAATCCCTCAATTTTCTGATACGTCTTGTCCGGGTACAGGTTGATGACCTGCATTTCCTGATTTTTCGCGTCCGGGATCAGTGCAGTTTCATAGTCTCTTGTTTTGATGCCATCTTCCCCAAAGATGGTTGCGTGTAATGTTACTTTTGCCATAAGTTTTCTTCTCCTTTTCTCTGCTTTTTGCAGATCATTTTATCGCTCCGGATCCTTTTCCAGGCAGTCCGGGTAATAACTGAGTCTTGCGGTTCCGTGTTCGGCATAGAGCATGCCTTCCCGCGGTGCGGTTTTTCCTTCTGCTTCGCCGGACAGAATCTGCTCGGCGGTTTTGATGCAGTCATCGAGAATCGTCTCTGGCTGGCTGAAATAGCCCTGCATGCCGCCGAAACCGATGTGCCCGCTGTAGGATCTCTCATAGCGGGTTTCGTATGTTTTCAGGTGATACAGCCCTTCCAGCGTTTTTCTCACGCTGCAGCCGAGGACAAGAAGATTCTGGTTGCAGGCATCGCCGGAGAACAGGATTTTCGTCGCTTCATCAAGAAAACAGATGCCGCCCGGCGTGTGGCCGGCCACCTCGATGCACTCGACGCGGCGGTTTCCCAGTTCGAAAACATCGCCCTCGTGCAGGGCATGGAATGTCGGCATTTCGAACGGCTGAATTTTGTTGAGATCATACTCATATGCCTGATAGCCGCCGTTTCTTCCAATTTCATCAGCAAAGCCGCGCAGCTGTTCTGCGTTCAGGTTCCGTGTCATAGCAAAATCTGCCTCGCCAAGATAGACATCCGTAAACGCACCGATTCCGCCGACATGATCGAGATGGCCGTGCGTCAGGACAACGTCGTACGGCTTGTCCGTCAAGCTTGCCGCGATGCCTTTCAGATCAGAAAGGCCGCATGCGGTGTCAATCAAAAGCGCACGCTCCTCTCCGACCAGAAAATAACACGCGGACAGACCGAATTCGTTGATGGCGTAGGTGTTTTTCGCAATTTCCATTACCATTGGTTCTTTTATCATAGTTTTGTTCCCTCCCATACATGATGGCTGTTTTCGGAAAAAGCAGGCACCGCACGCATAACCCCCACGATATGTTCTGCTCCAGTACCTGCATTTTTGTCCGTCTGTTCTGCCTGCGGCAGAAGTTATATAGTCTTTGCGTTTCCCTTTCGGAAATTCGTTTTATTTCAGGCCTGCTACGTAAGCGTCAAGCTGTTTCTGAGCTGCCTCTTTCATGGTCTCGATTCCTGCTGCTTCCATCTGGGACTGATAATCAGCCAAACCAGATTCTGCATCTGTGTATCCGAGCTCAAGCGGCCACCAGTACTGCTGCTGTACATTGTTGCATGCAGCAAGCTGGGTCTCGAAGGAAGAGGTATCCAGTACAAATCCTGTGAATTTCTCATTTCCCTGTCCAGAAACGATGTGGGACTCAAACTCATCAATGTTAGTCTTATAATCGTCCGGAGTACCGATCGCCTGACGGTTCAGAGCATCACTTCTTGCAGACCACATTGCGCTCGTTCCATAGTTGTCCGTATCCAGAACCTTGAACTGTCCTTCATCGTTCAGCTCATAAGAAGTTCCTTCAATGCCGTAGTAGAATGCATCGTATACTTCCTGATCATTGGTGATCAGATCCCACAGTGCCATTGCTCTCTCCGGATTCTTGGAAGTATTGGAGATTACCATACAGTCCTGCGTATATGGAAGATGTGCAACATCTTTTACCATGTTAGAATAGTGAATATCGTATTCCGGATGAAGAATTGCCTGTCCCACATAGGAATCAATGTTATGGATCTTCAGAGCTGCTTTACCATTCTGAAATTTCGTGCTGTCCGTGTCTGACAGAGCAGATTTTGAATAAAATCCTTTCTCATTCCATCTTGCCATCATTTCCAGGAATTCCGGTGTTTTCTCCAGCTCATAGGAAGTCATAACAGTTGGATTTTCTGCATTTGGATCATACCACAGATAACGGATTCCGTTGAAGGCTGCCAGTCCCTGATTTTCCATATACATGAAGAAGATTTCCGGTGCTGTAGAGTACAGATCGATGCACTCCATTTCCGGATGCGTTTCTTTGATGATATCGCAGTACTCTTCAATATCTTCAAAGGTCTCCATCTTTCCGTCCCATTCGGTTCCCTCTACCAGGTCACCACGATAGATAGGACCATATGAATTGTAGGTAGACAGCAGGGAAGGAACACAATAATAGCTTCCATTTACTGTTGCCTGCTGTTTTGCTTCCTCAGACTGTGCTGCAAAGTTCTTCGGTGCGTAGGTTGGCCAGAGCTCATCAAGGCTCTTGAAGGCACCCTTCTGCGCCAGAGATGCAAAGTTCAGCCAGGATGCACTGTATGCCATATCAAACTCTTCTCCCGAAGAGAACAGCAACGGATATTTGTTTGCGTACTCCGCCCAGCCGATCCAGTTGATTTTCAAAGAGCAGTTCAGTTTCTCTTTTAAGAGTTTGTTCAGATTCTCGTCGATTGCATCCTGTCCTGCCGGACGGTCACTGATGACATACATGGAAAGCTCCACAAACTCGGATGTGTCAAGCTCACCGCTTGCGGATGATGTAGATCCGCTCTTTGCAGCTCCACCATTGGAAGAGCTGGAATTGTTGCTTCCGCAGCCTGCAAGCAGGCCTCCGGTCATGGCGATTGCCATGGATACAGCAAGTGCTTTTCTTAATTTTTTGTTTTGCATTTCTTTTTCCTCCTTTTTCGTTGCCTTTATCTAATCGTTCCATCAGCCTTTGACGGAACCGATTGTAACACCTTTTACAAAATATTTCTGTATAAACGGGTAAACCAGAATGATCGGGCCGGTTGCCACAACTGCCATGGCCAGCTTCAGGGAGTTGGATGGCATATCCTGCAGCGGAATGTTTGCAGAGCTTGCCATCTGGGACATTGCCTGCGTTTTCTGCATCAGGGCATACAGCATGTACTGCAGCGGATATTTTGTTTCTGTATTCATATACAGCATTGCATTGTACCAGTCATTCCAGTAACCAAGCGCAAGGAACAGACCGATGGTTGCCATTCCGGATTTCAGAAGCGGAAGGATGATGCTGAAAAATGTTTTAAACTCGCCTGCGCCGTCAATCTTCGCAGATTCGATCAGTGCGGTCGGAAATTGCGGATACGAAGGTTCTCATGATCAACAGGTAGAAGACATTGAACACACCC